>Ga0307378_10005670_pt1 | contig 17319 bp, 14 predicted proteins | sample UN1MG_FD_202238 | JGI IMG/M metagenome (GOLD analysis project Ga0307378, IMG submission 202238) | Soil microbial communities from Risofladan, Vaasa, Finland - UN-1 | ecosystem: Environmental > Terrestrial > Soil > Coastal area > Acid sulfate soil | place: Finland: Risofladan, Vaasa | collected... | reverse complement strand
ACCAATTATGAAATTCACCAGAAGCTGACCGACGAAAAGCACATCGTGCTCGAGCCGTTCGACATCACGCCGTTATGCGACGATCCGGAGCGCGCCCGCGCGGTCGGCGCCGTCTATTGGGAGGGCCACCCTTTGGGATCGCCCGATAAGGGTCTGATCAAGTGCATTGTCGGCGAGGATTGGATCGTCCGAGCGTAGCCCCTCGGGCGAACTTAAGATCGCGCTATACATCAATTCCTATCATCGCGCCCTGCCCGACTCCGCGCCAGTCAACCTGAAGTGATCCCCGGCCCCCGTGTTCACCCTCGCCCATCTGTCTGACATTCATTTGAGCCCGATGCCGCACGCAAAGCGCCGGCATCTCCTGTCCAAGCGCATCCTCGGCTATGTGAATTGGCATCGCGGCCGCAAGCTCGTGCATCGGCGCGAATTCCTCGACGCGCTCACCCGCGACCTGATCGAGCGCAAGCCCGACCATGTCGCGGTCACCGGCGATCTGGTCAATCTCGGACTGCCCGAGGAGTTCCTGCGCGCCGCCGACTGGCTGCATCATCTCGGCAAGCCCGGCGGCGTCACCGTGATTCCCGGCAATCACGACGCCTATGTGCGGCTGCATCCGGACACCAGCATGCGGCATTGGCATCCCTATATGGAATCCAACGACGCCGGCGAGGCGCTGTTCGCCACGCCCACGACCGGCTTTCCCTTCGTGCGCCGCATGGGCGACATCGGCATCGTCGCGCTGTCCTCGGCCATCCCCACCATGCCGTTCGTCGCCGCCGGCAAGCTCGGTACATCCCAGCTTGCCTATTTGGCGAGCGCGCTCGATACGCTTGGCCGCGAAGGCCTGTTCCGCGTGGTGCTGATCCACCATCCCCCGCTCCCCGGCCAATCGGGCTGGCAGCGCGGCTTGCGCGACGCCAAGAAGCTCCGCGATGTCTTGAAGGCGCACGGCGCCGAGCTGGTGCTGCACGGACACCGGCACGAGCAGACCGTGCATGAGCTAGAGACCGTGAGCGGACCGGCCATCGTCGTCGGCGTGCCGTCGGCATCCGAGGCCGTCGAGGGACGCGCGCCCGCCGCCCGCTACAACGAGTACAACATCGAGAAGAATGGAAACGGCTGGCGCGTGGAGATGGTCGGCCGCGCCGCGGCCAGCGCCGACCAGGTGTGGGAATGCGAGCGGCGCGTGCTTAGGGAACGCTGAGCCACACGGCAGCGAACAGGCCCGCCACGCCGGTGAGCAAGCCGACCACGAAAGCGGCGAGCACCACGCCCATGCCGGCGCCGCCCCCTTCCGTGTCCATCACGATCTTCTGGCGCGGCCCCGGCTCCACCAGCGCGGCTTCGAGCCGCTCCCGGCGTACGATCTCATGGGCCATGTGGCTGGTGATGCGGTCCACCATGTCGACGACAGTGGTCGCGCTGAACAGGGTGCGCCGCCCGTTCTCGCTGTTGCGGATGAACAGATAAGCGCCCGCGCCGTCGTCGATGGCGACATAGGTGAACAGGTCGATCCACAGCCGCGCCGGGCGGCTCGGCACCAGCGCCAGGGCGAAGCGGTCGTCATGCTTGGGAATATCGGCGAACACGGTCTCGAGCTCGGCCTTGAGCAATTCGAGCCGGGCGATCTCGCCGTCGCGCATATCGGCGGTGATATCGAGGCGCTCGGCCTCTTCCAGCCGAGCCTTGCGGATCGCCTCGCGCAGCGAGCGGCTGGCCGCCGGCCGCGCAATCGCTTTGACGTTGTTTTCCATCCCCGTAACGCCCCTACACTTTTCCCTCTTGGGCTCAGCATAGCCCGCCAAGCGGCGGAAATGCGACCGAAAATCCGCACCGGAATCCGGCCCAAACATGACCTTCGGCGCGGGCTGCCCGGTCTCGGCCAGCCAGGGCGCGTGGATCGTCCGAGGGCCCTCACCCCAGGGCCGTGACGCCGGGGCGAGCGGAAAAGCGGCGAGCTTATTTGGCGGCGAGTACAACGGACGCCCGGGCGTCGTCGAACCATTTATCGATGGCCGTGTCGACGCTGTCCTCTAAGCCCGACTTCCACGCAACGATGGTGGCGTCGAGCGCTTCCTCGTTGGCCGCGACGAAGCTCTCGCGGTTGATCGCCTCGTTGGCCTCGTTGGCGAGATAGTCCACGGCCGTGCCGATCAACACGCCGATGGCCGCCCCCACCACCTGGCCGCCCATGGGCTGCACGAAGGTGCCGGCAACGGCGCCGCCCTCCGCATAAGCGATCCGCGTGCCGAGCGATGTGGCCACGCGCTGCGACAAGCCGGTGAAGCTGCGCGCTAGGACGCCGTTGATCGCGGGACCGAGCGCCAACGCGCCGACCGTGCCGCCGGCCGCCGCGGTGCCGACACCGACCACGCCGTCGAACGCGCGATCCTCCATGAGATAGACCGGCGCCTTCCATTTCTGCGCGTCCCAGTCGAGCGCGATATTGGTCATCGACGTGGTCGCCGGGATCTCCTGCATGTGGCTCGTATGCTTGGCCAGGAACAGCTGCAGCCGCATGTCGCCATTGGCGATCACCCGCCGGTAGCTGTCATGGGCATGGCGCACCGCCTGCTCCACGCCTTTGGAGATGGTCTCGTCGCGGATCTCCGGCTTCAGCACCTGCTCTTTGTAATTACGCAGGAAATACGCCTTCACGTCGGCCTCGATGGCCTCGGTGACGGACTCGTATTTGCCGGTCTCGAAGAAGCGGGTCACCGCCGAGGAGATGGACTCCTTCAGCACCACATAGGAGCGCTTCCAGGCGAAAAACCAGTCGGCGTAAGCCGCGATGGTCTGCTCGCGATCTTGAAAAGCGAGCGCGAAGCTGCGGTCGAGATCCTGGTGCGCCGCCTGCTTGATGCGCGCCCGCTCGTCGTCGAGCATGAGGATGGTGTCGTTGACGAATTCGTCCGCCTCCGACTTGCTGGCCACCACTTTATGCAGCGTGCCGTCCACATCCTTGACCACGAGGTCGACGGCGTCCGGCGGCAATGTCCGGTCGCCGAAGAAGATGTCGAACATGCTGTTGTCGGGATGGACCGCGGCGGTGTGGTCGAGATGGCGGTAATAGCTGCGGTAGAAGGTCGTGCCGAGCGACAGCAGCGCATAAGCGACGAGCACCACGCCAATGGCGATGCCGATGGGCCGCAGCAGCATGCCGAGCGCGCTGGGCTTGACGACTTTCTGCCGGAGAGAGCGCGCGCGGCGGCCAGCCTTCACCGGCGTCGCCGAAGGCGTATCATCGGCGATCTCCGCCACATCGTGTCCTGTTGATGCGACGAGGGCGGTACCCTGCCGTGGCATGTCGTCCAGCATGTCGTTTGACCTCGGAGCGTAAAAGTTAACGGCTCCCCCGGCCCCCGCTCGAATATAGGGCCATTTACCAGGCGTTGTAAGGCTTGATGCCCGCGCAAGCCTAACGCACAAGACTAACGCGCGGGACCCTCGAGAGGTACGCTTAAGCCGGCTCGGCCAGGTCGGAAAGCCAGGCGAACAGGCCCGCCCGGTCGGTCCGGTACTGGGCCAGCGTGTCCCCGTCGTCGATCTTGATGCTGATGCCGCCGCGATCGTTGACCACGGCAAAACCATGCTCGTCGGTGACGTCGTCGCCCATATAGACCGGCACGCGGCCCTTGAACGGCGCCTCCTCCAAAAACCGGCTGACCGCCACGCCCTTGTCGATGCCGTGCGGCCTGAGCTCGAAGATCATCTTGCCCGGCAGCACCAGCAGATCGTCGACGTCGGCCACGGCATCGGCCACCGCCTCCTTGCACGTCTCGGCCAGTTCGGGCCGCTGGCGGAAATGCAGCGCCACGGACGCCTGTTTGCGCTCGAGCAACAGACCGGGATTGGCCTCCACCAGGGGTGAGAGCCGCTCGGCGGCCAGCTCAATGGCGTGGATCGCCCGCACGTCTTCATGCACGCGGCCCGCGGCGTCGCGCCGGATCGAGCCGTGCTCCGCCGCCGCCGCCAGCTTGAGCGGGGCGAGAAAGCCGTCCACCACGTTGAGCGAACGTCCCGTCACCAACGCGACCGCATGACCGAATCGTGCGTCGAGCGCGCCGAGCAAGGGGATAATCCCCGGCTCGACCTCGACGAGTTCCGGCCGCGGGGCGATATCCACAAGCGTACCATCGAAATCGATGAAAAAGGCAGTATTGGCCGAAACGGGCGGCAAAGACTCAGTCATTAATCCTCATCGGGCTACACGTTTCTTCCAATGTTACAGTCATGATTCCAAGGCTCTATACAATCTGACGCCAAGCCGCACCTGCGGGCCGAGGTCCTGCGATCTGACGTAGATCATTTCCCCGCATGTTAGGAACCCATTGTATCGTTTTCGGTTTAAACTAAGGGACTTCAAGCGGAGATGAATGGAGACATTGGGGCGTCATCGAAAGAGGCTATGAGACATGACGTCGAGCGTCCAACTCAGCATACCCGCCAACCGAGTGCCACCTGCCGATGCCACCTGCCAACACCGCGAGGCATGAGATGACAGCCAAGACGCGGCGACTGGTCGTCGTCTCCAATCGTGTCGCCGACTTCAACGCCAAGTTCCAGACCGGCGGCTTGGCCGTTGCGCTGGGCGATGCGCTTGCGGCATCGCACGGCGTCTGGCTTGGCTGGAGCGGCGACGTGACCGAGGACGCCGCCAGCATGGCGCCGAAAGTCGAAACCGTCTCGGGCCTCACCGTCGCCACCATCGATCTCACGCCCGAGGAAGCCGAAGGCTATTATTACGGCTACGCCAACCGCTGTCTGTGGCCCGCTTTGCATTACCGGCTCGACCTCGCCAAAGGCAACGAGGCCCATAGCGAGATTTATTTCAATGTCAGCGCCCGGTTCGCCGACGCCCTCATGCCGCTGGTCGGGCCCGACGACCTGATCTGGGTGCATGACTACCATCTGATACCGCTGGCCGAAGAGCTGCGCGGCCGCGGCTGCACCGCCCGCATCGGCTTCTTCCTGCATACACCCTTCCCCTCGCCCGAGATCTTCGCCGCCGTTCCCGGTCAGAAGCGGCTCGGTAACGCGCTGATGGTCTACGACGTCGTCGGCTTCCAGACCTGCTCCGACCGCGACAATTTCCGCCGCTACGTGGCCGCCAGTCTCGATGGTGAGCAACTGCGCGGCGACCGCATCGCCGCCCAAGGCGAAACGACGCTGGCTTCCGTGTTCCCCATCGGCATCGACGCCACGGCCTTCCGCAAGCTCGCCGAGAGCGAAAGCGCCAAGGGTCCGCTTCTTCCCGATCTCGGCGCCGACATGAAAACGATCATCGGCGTCGACCGGCTCGATTACACCAAAGGTCTGCCCGAACGCTTGCGCGCGTTTGAGACACTGCTGGAGGAGTTCCCCGAGCATCGCGGCCGCGTCAGGCTCGTGCAGGTCGCCCCGCCCACGCGCGAGACGCTCCCCGTCTACCAGGAGATCCGCGAGGAGGTGGAGCGGCTGGTCGGCCGGATCAACGGCCGGTTCGGCGATTTGCGCTGGACGCCGGTCACCTATCTCCATCGCGGCGTGCCGCAAGACATCCTGACCCGCCTCTACCGGGAAAGCGCCGTCGGCTTGGTCACGCCCTTGCGCGACGGCATGAATCTCGTGGCCAAGGAATATGTCGCCGCCCAGGCGCCCCAAGACCCAGGCGTTCTGGTGCTGTCCCGCTTCGCCGGCGCCGCCGAGCAACTGCGCGAGGCGCTGCTGATCAATCCGCATGACATCAACGAGATGGCGCGCGCGCTAGACCGCGCCCTGACCATGCCCCGCCAGGAACGCTGGGCCCGCCACAACCGTCTGTGGCAGCGGATCGAGACCTATGACCTGGCCAATTGGCGCGACAGCTTCATTCAGACCTTCGCCGCCTCGGACTCCGATCCGGTCAACCTGTTTCCCAAGAAATTAGGCGCAGCCTAGGCGCCGCTTGCGGACTCGCAAGGCTATCGTCACCCTGCGGGCCGATGACCCCTGGCCGGGAACCGCCAAGACGCTTACTTTTCGGCGCAACAACGCCTATCAAGGCGGCCTGCGAGACTTGACCACCCGCCTCCCAGCCATTTCGAGACTCCATGATCGATCGCAACGACCGGCTCTGGTACAAGAACGCCGTCATATACGAGCTGCATATCAAGGCGTTCTTCGATTCCGACAATGACGGGGTCGGGGATTTCGCCGGATTGGTGCAGAAGCTCGATTACCTGCACGAGCTCGGCGTCACCGCCATCTGGCTGCTGCCGTTCTACCCCTCGCCGCTGCGCGACGACGGCTACGACATCGCCGACTATACCGCGATCAATCCGACCTACGGCACCATGCGCGACTTCCGCCGCTTCGTGGCGGCGGCACACGCGCGCGGCATTCGCATCATCACCGAGCTCGTGGTCAACCACACTTCCGACCAGCATCCGTGGTTCCAGCGGGCGCGCGCCGCCAAGCCCGGCTCCGTGTGGCGCGATTATTATGTGTGGAGCGACACCGACCAGAAATATCCCGGCACGCGCATCATCTTCCTCGACACCGAGACCTCGAATTGGACGTGGGACCCGGTCGCCCAGGCCTATTTCTGGCACCGCTTCTATTCGCACCAGCCGGACCTCAATTACGACAACCCCCGCGTTCTCGCCGACATCCTGCGGGTCTTACGCTTCTGGCTCGACATGGGCGTCGACGGCTTACGGCTCGACGCGGTCCCCTATCTGGTCGAGCGCGACGGCACCAACAACGAGAACCTGCCGGAGAGCCACGATATCCTGAAGCGCTTCCGTGCCGAGCTCGACGAACGCTACCCGGACCGCATGCTGCTGGCCGAGGCCAATCAATGGCCCGAGGACACCCGCCCGTATTTCGGCGATGGCGACGAATGCCACATGGCGTTTCACTTCCCGCTGATGCCACGCATCTTCATGGGGCTGGCGCGCGAGGACCGCTATCCGATCACCGACATCATCAGCCAGACACCGGCGATCCCTGAAGAATGCCAATGGGCGATCTTCCTGCGCAACCACGACGAGCTGACCCTCGAAATGGTGACCGATAGCGAGCGCGACTATCTGTGGGAGACCTACGCCACCGATCACCGGGCGAGGCTCAATCTCGGCATCCGCCGGCGCCTGGCGCCGCTGCTCGACAACGACCGCCGCAAGATCGAGCTGCTGACCGGCCTGCTGCTGTCGATGCCCGGCACGCCCGTGCTCTACTACGGCGACGAGCTCGGCATGGGCGACAATTTCTATCTCGGCGACCGCGACGGCGTGCGCACCCCGATGCAATGGTCCGCCGACCGCAATGGCGGCTTCTCCCGCGCCGACCCTCAGCGTCTCTTTCTGCCGCCGATCATGGACCCGATCTACGGCTACGAGACCGTCAACGTCGAGGCGCAGCAGACCCACCCTAGCTCGCCGTTCAATTGGACCAAGCGCATGATCGCCGTACGCCAGACCCATGACGCCTTCGGTCAAGGCAACATGTCGTTCTTGCGCCCGCGCAACCGCAAGGTTCTGGCCTATCTGCGCGAGCATAATGACGACGTGATGCTATGCGTGTTCAACCTGTCGCGCTCGGCGCAGGCCGTCGAACTCGACCTGTCGGCGCAGAAGGGGAAAGTCCCCGTCGAACTCACCGGCGCCTCGCCCTTTCCGCCGATCGGCACCCTGCCTTACCTGCTGACACTGCCGGCCTACGGATTCTACTGGTTTACCCTCGCCGATCCCGCTCGGCTCGCGTCGTTGCCGGAGTCGTACCCGGAATCGCTGCCCGAGCTGGAGACCCTCATCCTCGGCGAGGGCTGGAACATCATCGAGAGCCAGCGCGGCGACCGCGAGCGCATCGACCGTATCGTCTATGAGACTCTGCCTGCTTATCTCCGCCATCAACGCTGGTTCGGGCCCAAGGACGAGGCCATCGTCTCGGCCACGCCCGAGCGCATCGGCGAGCTGCCGCAAGAAGGCCATGAGAGCTTTTTGCTTCTCGCCGCCAACGTCGCCTTGGAAGACGGCACCACCCAGCGCTATTTCCTGCCGCTGGCGCTGACCTGGGGCGAGGAACACCTTAAGGTCGACAGCCCGCTGCTACCCTATCTCCTGGCCAAGATCAGGCGCGGCCCCCGGGCCGGCATCGTGTTCGACGCCGCTCATGGCGACAGCTTCCCCCGGGCGGTGTTGAAGGCGATGATGGAACACGACAAGCTGCCGGCCAATGGTGGCGAACTGCGCTTCGAAGCCAGCGACGCGCTGCGCGCGCTCGACCTCGGCGACGAACTTAGCGTTCGGCGCATCGGTCTCGGCGAGCACGCCCATACCTCACGCACCCTCGGCGACCGCGTGAACCTCAAGATCGCGCGGCGCTTACGCCCCGGCATGGACCCGGGCATCGAGATGGGCCGCTTCCTGGCCAAGGCCGGCTTCACCAACGCGCCGCCTTATCTGGGCGCCATCGAGCATGTCGACCAGAGCGGCACGCCGACGGCGCTCGCTGTGGCATTCGAGCATGTCCGCAATCAGGGCGACGGCTGGACGGTCGTGGTCAACGCGCTCGACCGCGAGCTGGAGGAGGCGAGCCTCGCCGGACCGCCCGGCGAAGGCGCCGAACGCGGCATTGCCTATTCGCTGTCCTTGATCGAGACCATCGGGCGGCGCACCGGCGCGTTGCACCGCGCCTTCGCCACCGCCGGCCCCACCGACCCCGACTTTGCGCCGGAACCGGTCACCGAGGCCGATCTCAAGGAATGGTGCGCAAGAGCCCTGGCGCGCGCCGAGCAAGCCTTCGCCTATCTGGAGCGTCTGCCCGAAATCGCCGACGAAGAGACCCGCGATCTCGCCGCCAGGCTGCTCGGCCTTCGCGAGATCATGCTCAAGCGCATCGACACGCTGGTGCCCAGGATCGCCCGGGGCAACAAGCTGCGTCTGCACAACGATTATCACCTGCCCAAGATTCTCGTGGCCGAGAACGACGTCTATATCGTCGACTTCGAAGGCGAGCCCGACCAGCCGGTCGAGGAGCGCCGGCAGAAGGCGCCGCCCTCGCGCGACATCGCCACCATGCTGCGCTCCTTCGATTATGCGGTGCGGACCGCCGTCGACCGCCAGAAGCAGCGCGGCGCCAGCCAGCTCGACGAGATCGAGATGCTGGGCCTTGAGTGGCGCTCGCAAGCCGAGCGGCGCTTCCTCAGGGCTTACGGCATGGCCCGGGACGACTCGGCAAGCGGTTCGCATCTCGCCGGCGGCGAGCTGCTGCCCTTATTCCTGGCCGACAAGCTGTTCCAAGAAATCGTGTATGAAGGCACGCACCGACTCGTGCTGTTGTCGATTCCCTTGCGCGCCGCGCTCGAATTGGTCGAGCCCATCGACGGCGGGGTGGACGGCGGCGCCGAGGAAGAGGATGATTGACAGCGATGGTCGGCATCTCGATGACGTTCGCGGGACCATCGACGGGCGCATCGCGTCCGAGGACCCCTAGACCATGAAGATCAACCTCAATCCCGGCGCGCCCCGGCCGCTCGGCGCGACCTATGACGGGCACGGCGTGAACTTCGCCCTGTTCTCCGCCAATGCGACGCGGGTGGAGCTGTGCCTGTTCGACGCGCATGGCGCCGAGACCGCGCGCATCACCCTCCCCGAATATTCCGACGAGGTGTGGCACGGCTACGTGCCCGATCTCGTCCCCGGCCAGCTTTACGGCTATCGCGTGCATGGGCCTTACGCACCGAAGGACGGCCACCGCTTCAACCCCTACAAGCTGCTGCTCGACCCTTATGCGCGCCGCCATGCGGGACAGCTCGTTTGGGACGACGCCCTGTTCGGCTATCAAATCGGGTCCAAGCGCGCCGATCTCGCGATGAGCAAGACCGACAGCGCGCCCTTCCTGCCCAAATGCATGGTGGTGGGCGAGAGCGACCCGCCCCGCAGCCCGCGCCCCAACCGCCCCTGGCATGAGACGGTGATGTACGAGGCGCACGTCAAGGGCATGACCGCGCGCCATCCCGATGTGTCGGAGCCTTTGCGGGGAACATTCGCCGGTGTCGCCAACCCGGCGGTGATCGACCATCTCGTCAAGCTCGGCGTCACGGCCCTCGAACTGCTGCCCGTGCATGCCTTCGTCAACGACCGCCATCTCGTGGAGGAAGGTCTCAGCAATTATTGGGGTTACAACAGCGTCGGTTTCTTCGCGCCGGCCGAGCGCTATATCTCACCGGGCGCCGGCCTCGAAGAATTCCGCAACCTTGTCGACCGCCTGCACGATGCCGGCATCGAGGTGATCCTCGACGTGGTCTACAACCACACCGCCGAGGGCAACGCGCTCGGCCCGACCTTGTCGTTTCGCGGCATCGACAACGCGGCCTACTACAAGCTCGCCGAGGACAAGCGCCACTATTTCGACACCACCGGCTGCGGCAACACGCTCAATATCGGCCATCCGCGCGTGCTCCAGATGGTCATGAATTCGTTGCGCTATTGGGTCGAGCAATGCGGTGTCGATGGTTTCCGCTTCGATCTGGCGTCGGCCATGGCCCGCGACAACAACGATTTCGATCCGAGCGCGTCTTTCCTAGACGCCGTCGGCCAAGATCCCGTGCTGAGCCAGGTGAAGTTGATCGCCGAGCCGTGGGATCTCGGCGAGAACGGCTATCAGGTCGGCGCCTTTCCGCCCGGCTGGGCGGAATGGAACGATCTGTCGCGTGACAGCCTGCGCTCCTATTGGAAGGGCGACATGGGCGTGTTGCCGGCGTTGGGAAGCAGGATCTCCGGTTCGGCCGAGATCTACGACCACCGTGGCCGCAAGCCATGGGCAAGCGTCAATTTCATCGCCGCCCATGACGGCTTCACCTTGCGCGACGTCGTCTCCTACAACAGGAAGCACAACGCCGCGAACAAGGAAGACAACAAGGACGGCCACAACGACAACCGGAGCTACAACTGGGGCGTCAAAGGGCCGACCGACGATCCCGCCATCCTCGATCTGCGCGACCGCGTGCGTCGCGCCTTGATGGCGAGTCTGCTGTTCAGTCACGGCACGCCGATGCTGAACATGGGCGACGAGCTCGGCCGGACGCAAGGCGGCAACAACAACGCCTTCTGCCAGGACAACGAGATCTCCTGGGTGAATTGGACCGATCTCAGCGAGCGCGACCACGCCTTTCTCGACTTCGTGCGCGGCGCGGCGAGCTTGCGGGCAGAACAGAAGCTGCTGCGCAGCCCCCGCTTCCTGCATGGCGAGCCGGTGGCGCCGCGCATCAAGAACGTCTCCTGGTTCAAGCCGGACGGCGAGGAGAAGCAGGCGGAGCATTGGGAGGACCCGGTCGCCAAATGCATTGGCGTGTCGTTCGCCGGCGACGGACAGATTCTGCTGATGCTGTTCAACGCCGATGCCGAGCCGATCGACTTCATCTTCCCGTATTTCGGCAAGCGCCATTTACGCTGGCGGCTGCTTTGCGATTCGGCGAACGGTCTGATACGGCCGGAGCCGACGCGCATCGCCACGGGCAAGACCACCATCGAGGGGCGCGGTCTCTTGCTGTTCGAAAGAACCGATTGATGTCCGCGCGGGTCACACAAATTTCTGGTCGGGAGTAGAGTATGCCGGATCGGCTCGACGAATTGGCTGGGCGCTTCGGTATTGCCGATGGCTATCTCTCCGAGAAGGGAGATTGGGTCAGAACGCCCACCGAAGTTAAGGTCAAGGTTCTGGCGGCCATGGGCGTGCCGCTGGGCGCATCCGCCGACGGCAAGGGCGATCACCGCGACGTCCCCGAGGCACCGCCCGCCGAGGACGTGGCCTCGCTGTCGGAAAGCGCCTACTGGCCACCCTTTCTTGTGGATCAGCGCGCCTGGGGCCTGTCGGTGCAGGCCTATGCGCTGCGCTCCGCCCGAAATTGGGGCATCGGCGATTTCGAGGACCTGGCGCGGCTGGCAGAGTTCGCCGCGGGCCTCAGCGCCGACTTCATCGGCGTCAGCCCCCTGCATGCGCTGTTCATAGCCGATCCCTCGCGCATCAGCCCTTATAGCCCTTCGTCCCGCGACTTTCTCAACCCGCTGCTGATCGCGCCGGACCGCGTGCCGGGCTTTGCGGATTTGCCCGAGCGCAAAGCGCTCGAGGCCGAGCTTGCGGATTTACGCGCCACCACGCTGATCGACTATCCGGCCGTCCACCGCGTGAAGCTGCGCGCGCTGGAGGCGCTGTTCGCTCTGTTCGTGAAGGACGCGCACACGGAGGCGAAAGCGGCATTCGAGCAGTTCTGCCGCGAGCAGGGTAAGCCCCTCGAGGGCCATGCGCTGTTCGAAGCCCTTTCCGAACGCTTCATGGCCGAAGGCCTGAACGCGGCCTGGCTGACCTGGCCCGAGCACTATCGCGACCCGGACAATCTCGCCGTGCGCGACTTCGCCCGCGCCGCCAAGCACCGCATCGCCTTCCATGCCTGGCTGCAATGGACCGCCGACATGCAGCTCGCCGAGGCGCAAGCGCGAGCCAAGGCGGCGGGCATGCGCATCGGGCTCTATCTCGATCTCGCCGTCGGCATCTCGCCCGACGGCTCCCGTAGCTGGATCGGCGGCCCAGCCATCGCCAACAGAGCGCGCATCGGCTGCCCGCCCGACCCCTTCAGCGCCGCCGGCCAGGATTGGGGGCTGGTTCCCTTCTCCCCGGTCGGCTTATCGGAGGAACGTTTCGAGCCCTATCGCTCGGTGTTGCGGTCCAACATGCATCACGCCGGGGCCTTGCGCATCGACCACGCGATGGGCCTGCAGCGGCTCTATTGGATTCCCGAAGGAAGCACCGCTACGGAAGGCGCCTATGTCGCCTATCCGTTCTGTGAGCTGCTGGAAGGCGTGGCAGAGGAATCGTGGATCTCGCGCACCATCGTCATCGGCGAGGATCTCGGCACCGTGGCGCCTGGCTTTACCGACACCATGGTGCGCGCCGGGCTGCTGAGCTACCAGGTCTTCTACTTCACCGAGCAGGACGGCGTGTGGATGCCGCCTCACGGCTACAGGCGTGAAGCCATGGTGTGCGCCTCGACCCACGACCTGCCGACCCTCAAAGGTTGGTGGATCGGCAACGATATCGACCGGCGCGTGGAGGCCGGCCGCACGACGGAGGTGGAGGCGGGGCTCCAACGGGACAACCGCAAGGAGGATCGGCAACGTCTCCTCAACGCCCTTGTCGGCGCGCAAGCTCTGGCGCCCGGCGTGGCGCAGGCGGCGACACCCAAGGCGATGCCGGACGAGGTTCTCGTCGCCATCCATCGCTTCCTGGCTATGACGCCATGCCGCCTGCTCGCCATGCAGCTCGACGACGCGCTGGGCACAACCGAGCAGGCGAACCTGCCGGGCACGGTGGATGAGCATCCCAACTGGCGGCGCAAAGCAGCCGTCACCCTGGAAGAGCTGGACGCGCAGCCTCTGTTTCGCGACGTGGTCCGCGCGGTGGCCGCCGAGCGCCCGCGCTAAGGCGGGCCGCTATCTGGCCCAGTTAAAGCGCGTCGGCGCCCATCTCTCCGGTGCGCACCCGCATGGCGCCTTCGAGCGGCAGCACGAAGACCTTGCCGTCGCCGATGCGGCCGGTCCTGGCTGCTTCGCCGATCGCCTCCACGACTGCGTCGGCCATCCCGGCATCGACAGCGATCTCGATCTTCACCTTGGGCACATAGTGGATGTTGTACTCGGCGCCCCGGTAGATCTCGGTCTGCCCCTTCTGCCGGCCGAAGCCGCGCACTTCGGAGACCGTCAGCCCCTGCACGCCCTTGGCGGCGAGCGCCTCGCGCACGGCGTCGAGCCGGTGCGGCTGAATGATTGCGATGATGTATTTCATGGTGCGCGTCCCCGCTTACATGTTGTAGCCGCGTTCGCCGTGAATATTGAGATCGAGACCTTGCTCCTCGATCTCGGCGCTGACACGCAAGCCGACGAGCGCTTGCACGAGCTTGATGATGATGAAGCTGACCACCACCGACCATATCAAAACGGCGATGATCCCGGTGAGTTGAATCAGCGCCTGTCCGCCCATGGTCCGCCCTTCAACCAGTCCGATGCCACCGAGTGCCGCATCGGCGAAGACCGCGGCGAGCAGGACGCCGACCGCGCCGCCGATGCCGTGCACGGCCAACACGTCGAGCGCGTCGTCGATCTTGAACCTGTGCTTGACCACCATCACCATGAGATAGCATACCCCACCGCCGACGAGCCCGATCACCAGCGCCGCCCCCGGCCCCACATAGCCGGACGCCGGCGTGATGGTGGCAAGACCGGCGATCGCTCCGGTCACGGCGCCGACCAGGCTCGGCTTGCCGTACTTCACGGCCTCGATGACGATCCACACCACCGTGGCGGTGGCCGCCGAGATATGGGTCACGGTCATCGCCATGCCCGCGTCGGCGCCGGCCGAGAGCGCGCTGCCGGCATTGAAGCCGAACCAGCCGACCCACAGCATGCAAGCGCCGACCATGGTCATCCATGGCGCGTGCGGGGGCCGCACCTCATGCGGAAAGCCGAGACGCGGGCCGAGCATGATGGCGAGCAGCAAGGCGGACACCCCGGCCGTGAGATGCACCACGAGGCCGCCGGCGAAATCGAGCACGCCGCGCTCGGCCAGCCAGCCGCCGCCCCAGATCCAATGGGCCACCGGCACATAGACCAGGAACAGCCAGAGTACGCTGAACAGCACCACCGCGCCGAAGCGCATGCGCTCGACGAAGGCGCCGACGATAAGCGCCGGCGTGATGATGGCGAAGGTCATCTGGAACATGAAGAACACGCTCTCGGGGATCGTGGTGTCGGCGGCGGCGGCATCGCGCGGCACGCCGATGAGCAGCACCTTGCTCAAATCCCCGATCCACGCGCCTGTGCCTGAGAAAGTGAGGCTATAGGCCGCGAGCAGCCACAGCACCGTGACCACGGATGCGATGGTGAAACATTGCATCAGAACCGAGAGCAGGTTCTCGGCGCGCACGAGGCCGCCATAGAACAAGGCCAGCCCCGGCAACGTCATGAATAGAACCAGCGCCGTGGCCGTAATCAGCCAGGCGGTATCCCCCGCGTCGATCATGGTGTCCCTCCCCCTAGACGCCTGCCCAAAAACAGGTCTTTGCCCAATTCTCTAGCATAACGGGGCCGCTCGCGGACAAGGGGGGCTGCCTAAAAAGATGCCACTATCGAAAGAGGATCGCGTGAGGCGCGCGACGCGGCCACAATGCTGACGCCTGGCGTGGTATAGTTCTATGATGAGCAAGGCCTTTACGAAAGAGGCCGAAGGGGGGGACGTCTATGACGACCTGCCCGATAGGCCGATATCCTCACACAACCTCGTGACCGCGCGGGGACTGGCGCTGATCGAGTCCGAGCTGGCCCGGCTGCACGACGAGCATGCCGCCGCGCATGACGCCGACGACAAGCCGCTGCTCGCCAAAATCAACCGCGATCTGCGCTATTGGACCTCGCGCCGGGCCACGGCCCAGGTCATCGAGCCGCCGCGCGACACCACCGAGGTGCATTTCGGCTCCAAGGTCACCATCGAGCGCGAGGACGGGCGCCGTCAGTCCTATCTCATCGTCGGCGAGGATGAGGCCGACCCATCCCACGGCACGCTGTCCTATGTGTCGCCGGTGGCCCAGGCGATGATGGGCAAGCCGGTGGGCGAGACCGTTCCGGCCGGCGCCGGCGAAGCCAAGATCGTCGAGATTTCCTAGGACCCGCAGGTCAGGTCTTGGTGGTGGGCTTCTCCAGCATGAGCCGGCCTTGCTTCTCCACCAGCGCCTTCGCCTTGTTAGCAAGCACGGCGAGAACCCAGGGGAGCTGGACTTCGAGCCGCACATGATCGTCGGCCACGTCCACTATGCCGGTGGCCGACTGGCCGAGCAGGCTCGCCTCGAAGTCGAGATGCTCGCCACGCCAAGCATCCTTGAGCACCACGAAGGTCTCGCCGACGCTCGACCGCACATTGCTGAAGCCCGCCTGGAGGCGGCGCTTGGCTTCGGCCTTGCCGAGCTTATGTGGGATGGTGACGACAACGGGCTGGGTCATGCCGGGTAAACGCCTCTGGGGCTCGTTTCGGTTCCCCATATGTGGGAACTGGGGCAGCGTCCTAACAGATGCCGCGCGCCAACCAGCCGACTAACCCGTTGGATTGGCGGACTTAAGGAGTGGACTGCCCAGCGGTTTGCCGATCCTGGCGAAGGCCCACACCTGGGCATTCGCCGTCGCGTCGCACAGGAAGGTTTCGCCCGCCGCGGATTCGATGAACACGAAATAGCCGGGGAGCCAAGCTTCGTTCAGGCCGTCCGCGCCCTTCCCCGACACTTTTCCCACCACCTTGCCATCCTCGCCGGCGAGATAAGCCTGGCAGGCGCGCTCGGCCACGGCCAACGGATCAGGCGGGCTCGTGACCGGCTGACCGTCGCCGTCGACATAGAGCGGCTCAACGAGATGCGCTCCCTCGCCCGCCAGAAGATCGTCGAAGATCTTGCTGTAAGCATAGACATGGCCGTCCGCGCCGGCGCTGCACAGAAAGAGATTGGTGTCGGCGTCGGTGAGCCAGACCAGGCTCCCGCCCCGACCGTCGGCGATGGCCGTCACCGGCCTCGCCGGACCCTCGTCGCCCGCCGCAGCGCAAGATCGCATGGCCGCCTCATGGGGACTGGCGGCGGCGACAGCCGGTGCGGCGAGGTTTGCCGCGAGGCCCAGCGCACCAAGGCTCACGCCCAGTCTGATACGAAGGGTCAACATTATGACATCCATGGTGAATTTCTCCCGTTCCTGAAGCGCCGATAGCCGGCAAAACGCCCCCGGCTCAATTGGCACAGGCCGGGCGCGGCCATTGTGAGGCCCCTCACAATGACGCGGGAGAAGGCAGCTCAGTGCGCGGAGTCTTTGCCGTCCACATGGCCCAGATCACGGTCGGGCGCGATCCTGTCGCGCACCAGCTGCTTGAGCTCTTTCATCTCGGGAAAGCGCCCTTGCTCACCGCGCGACCACAGCAACGTCCCATCCACGCGCACCTCGAACACGCCGCCCGTGTCGTCGGGGATGAGCGTGACCGAGCCGAGTTCGGCGGCGAAGGTGGATAAGAGTTCCTGGCCCATCCAACCGGCCCGCAGCAGCCAGTTGCACAGACGGCAATAGGTGATGGAAACATTCGGCGACGGCGCGATGATGGCACCCATTTTTTGCAGTAAAGTCAGACCTAGCGACCTTAGACCACGGCCGCCGCCTCATGCCAGCCCTAGTCTGTTGAGCATAATCAAGGCGGAGGACAGTGGAGGTTGTGCGAGCGTCGCCAAACGCTCTATCCAATGGAGGTGACGATGCAAGACTCTGGCCTCGCCGGCGG
>Ga0307378_10005669_pt1 | contig 17320 bp, 22 predicted proteins | sample UN1MG_FD_202238 | JGI IMG/M metagenome (GOLD analysis project Ga0307378, IMG submission 202238) | Soil microbial communities from Risofladan, Vaasa, Finland - UN-1 | ecosystem: Environmental > Terrestrial > Soil > Coastal area > Acid sulfate soil | place: Finland: Risofladan, Vaasa | collected... | reverse complement strand
GATTACGATACTGGCGAGACTGTCTGCGGAGGCTGCGGTCTGGTTGTTCGGGAACAGATGATGGACAAGGGTCCAGAATGGCGAGCATTCACCCAAGAAGAAAAGGCGTCAAGGAGCCGCGTTGGAGTACCCACCTCATATTCTGTTCACGACAAAGGATTATCCACAGCCATAGGACGGGTAGACCGTGATGCCTTCGGACGCAAACTTCCCCTCTCCACAAGACTTCAAATGTGGAGACTCAGAAAATGGCAAATAAGATCACGAGTTCACTCCTCAGTGGACAGAAACCTTGCCCAAGCCATGGCAGAGCTGGATCGCCTTTCCGACAAATCATACATTCCCGGTCCAGTTAAAGAAAAAGCCGCAATCATCTACCGCAAAGCCCTCGACAAAGGACTAGTGCGAGGCAGATCAATTGCAGCTATCGCCGCTGCCTCTTTATATGCTGCTTGCCGAACCACAGGAACTCCCAGAACTCTTCGGGAAATAGCTGAAGCCAGTTTTGTGGACAAGAAAGATGTGGCACGTTGTTACCGTCTGTTGCTCCGAGAATTGAACGTTCAGATGCCAATCGCTAATCCTCTCACATACGTTTCTAAGATCGCTGAAAAAACTGGCATCTCCGGTCCAACGCAGGGTCACGCCATTAAGATTCTTCATGAAGCTAGACGAAGGCGTGCAGCTGCTGGAAAAGATCCTATGGGGTTGGCTGCTGCTGCGTTGTATATTGCCTGTCTTTTGAATAGTGAAAAGAAGACCCAGAAGGATATTGCTGAGGCTGCGGGTGTAACTGAGGTCACTGTTAGGAACAGGTATAAGAGTTTGAGGAGACAGTTAGAAATAGAACTGCCAGATTAACCTGTTTCTTCTTTTGTCTGTTCCATCACTATAGGTCCCCTGTAGCCGCATTCTGAACAGACATACTGTCCCGGAGTTATTCCATACAGCCTTGGATAAGTGTCAAAACCGCTGGTGATCGATATCCTGGGACTTCCACATCTTGGGCAAAGCTTGGTTGTAGCTTCGCCTCGTTTGTTGTGTTTCAGTCCTTTAAGTACTTCACGAAAATCTGCGAGTATACCCATCTTTATTCTCTCTAGGCCATTTATTGAATTTCAACGTTTTCTTCTGGATAGCCCTGACGGATGAGGTATGTTTTGACTTTGTCTCTGTGGTCGCCTTGCAGAATGATTTCTTCGTTTTTTGCGGTTCCTCCGCAGGCACAGAATGATTTGAGTTTCTGGGCTAGCCGGCTTAGGTCTGCCTCTTTTTCAGTGATTCCGTCGACGATGGTTACCGCTTTTCCCCATTTTCTGGTTTCTAAGCGCACCCGTATTCGTTGTTGTTCCTTCCCTATTTCTTCGCAGACACAAATATCTGAGGGTAGTCCGCAGGTTGGGCAAATTTCAGCCATGATACTCAACTACAAAGGACACTATTGACCTATATAAAATTTTCAATGTTCTGTGTAATGCTTGTCGTTGCGTATTTAACGAGGAGGGGATGTTGCCGCTTCACGTGATATTTCGGATTTTGATTTATGGCAGCGATTGCAATAAGGGATATATTAATTCACATGAAACAATAGAACTGAAGAGAGGTAAAAAACGTGCCAAAACTGAGCATTCTGTTTAAGAGCAATCGGTTTAGATTGGCTGCTGTAACTGGTGTTGTGCTTTTAGTAGTGGGGGTCAGCCTTTTGGGCTATTCCATTTCTGCAATACAAGAGCGTGAACACATGTTAAACAGCGCTGACTTGACGCTTGAGGAAATGTGGCATTACGAAGGCTCGCTTCAATGGTGGAGAAACGCCTACATTACGCTGTTTCTTCCGTTGACAGCTGTCTTCCTCGCATTAGGCGGCATTTGTCTGATTTCCCAGCCACTGGTGACAAGGATACATCGAAAAAGTGTTCTCGACAACTTCTCAGAAAACGTGAAACGCGCTTCTGCCGAAAATTATGAACGACCAAAACTTGACTAAAAAACCCAAAAAATACTTAAAAAAATTGGGGCTCTGAGGTCACTTCGTTTCCTCAACCACAATCATGGTTAAGGTTGACCTAACTCGATCTAAACTGCGTAGATTCCAAGTAACGATTTCTTTGAGCTTGTCCATTGTTTCTGCCTTAACCGTGGCTATAATATCATACACGCCGTAAACCATGTACGTCTCTTTTACAGAGTCCATTTTTTTCAGGGAAGCTAAAACGCTATCCACAGCACCTGTCTCGGTAGTTATCAAAACATACGCCGTCGGCATAATACAATCTCCCAACCCATTACCCGTTAATCAACATATCCAAAAATGAGGATAAATAACTTACCCAACAAAAGTCAAAGGCATGGTCTTTTGTCACCTGCAACCGTTCATATTAGGAGACTAATAATACTTCATTGTTGAAAACAGTACTTTTTCAGAAAAACACGGAAAGAGCAGAAAATCTCACGTAATCATTTCTGGGCAATAACCATGGCATGTGCCTTGTCAAAGGGTTCCAGACCAACAACCTGATCAATTCGGAATCCCCTAGCCTCCAAGACAGCAATCTCCTTCTGGTAAACCACAGACGGCTCCTTCGTCACATCTATACTCTGAGCCTTAATCGCCAAAATAACCCAGCCGCCATCAGCCAGAAACATGTCAGCATTATCAGCCAAAAGCCGAGCCTGCTCAGGCTGGGCGACATCACAGTAAATGCTGTTCACCTGCTCCACCATCCGCGAATAGGTTTCAGGCAACCGTGCATCCGCCAATATGGGCGACATGTTATACCGTAAAACGCAAACGCTGTTAACCAACTCCCTCAAGGAACGTGAAGCAAACTCGACACAGTATACATGCCCGCTTTCGCCAACAATGTCAGAGACGTGACTTGCAGTTGTTCCTGAAGCCGCGCCCAGATACAAAACCCTCTGGTTAGGATAAATGGGAACTGTCTCTAAACCCTTGAGTATGGCAGCCGCAAGCTTGCTTCTGTAAGGGTCCCAGAGCCTGTATTCATCACCGCTAAACTTGACGAGCCGCTCTCCATAAACGGCGTTTCCCTGAGCCAAGTTTTTGGTGCCTAACTTTCGGGAGCCATCCTCCAGAGTGACCCAAAAAATCTCTGGAAAAAGGGGATGCAGCTTAACGGTTACGACCACGTTTCTTTCTCCACGTCTGGCTTCTTTCTGGGGGCTTTCTGCTTGGAGACCTCTTTGTTGGCGGGGGAGGCGGCGGAGGCTTCTCGTACCTCTCCTTGATCTCCTCAATTCTCTTGTCTAGGTCAGCTTTCAATCCGTCTCCAGCATATTCGCCGCTGAAGGCATCAACCCGAGCAGCTATAGACAATTTCCCTGCCAATGCACGAGCAATCTTTCCCCGTTGCCAACGCTTTGCATCATGGATAAGAGGATGCTGAAAGATTATTCCATGCTTAGGGGGACGCGCCTTCGTCTTCAATGCCCTAAAGAGAGCTTTCTCTGCTCCCAAAATCTGCATTGTGCTTGCAGGCAACTTAGCCAAGTTCATCAGTCCTCCGGCAATGGCTATCAAACGTGCTCCCAAGAGTGAACCTCCTATCGTACGCGTGTTTGGGGCAACTTCTTCCATAACCGAGTCCACGTATTTCTCTAACGATTGACGGGCATCATAAAGTTCGAGGACGTGTCTACTCATGGCTTGGATTTGAGCTAGGTCCTCATCGCCTAAGTCGGCGCCCATAGATGCCGCAGCAACATCAGCTATCGATTGAGACTTAGCTTTTGGCAGTCCCTCCTTCTCTAGGTTCTCAACAGTGAAGTTTTCTCTTGTTCCCAAGTTAACTACGAGACGCGCATAAGTTTCATGCTTGTCAAGTAGCCTATCCAACTCTGGATAGTGAAGCCCAAACCACTCCCGTAAACGACCCATAAAAAGATTCAACGATTTATCCAAGTCATCAACTGTTAGGACCGCCTGAGCCACCAGCATGTCTCGCCTTTCAACGGTCTTCTTCACCTTCATCTTAGCAAGTTCAATAGAAACCTTGTGAACCTGCACACGAAGCTGCTCCGGCTTTTCCACAAACTCTAGGTCCAAGGCAAACTTTTCCAAGTTTTCGCGAAGCAGTTTACCCGCCTCCGAAGAAGCTTCAGCACTCACTTCGATGTTCAGCTTTTCGCTGGCGCTTCTAGCCATTTCTTGGTTCTCGAAAACAAAATGTGTGTAGCCTTTAGCCCGCAGCTTATCAACTAAACCTGAAATTTCCTCGATTACATTTCCTTCCTCTATCTTCCTGAGCCTTTCCGCCGTTTCCAGCGGGTCTTTGGGGAAGAACACTTTTTCGACAAGTTCGTTGTCTTCGCCGAAACCAAAAACACCCATTACAGATTCTACTATTGTAGCCTTCACAAGTTTCCCATCCATCATTAAAGCATATTAGAGTACGTTTCCTAACCTTTATCTTGGCAGTGGATAACTTTTACTGCAAAGAGGAATGCAAATGGAAAATCGTATCGCCACCGAGATAGCTGGACTGAAACTTACCAACCCCACAATGCTTGCCTCGGGAATCCTAGGATACACGGGATTATCTTTGAAGAGCGTAATCGAAGCGGGAGCCGGAGCCGTTGTAACCAAATCTTTGGGATTAGAGCCGCGAACTGGCTACCCCAACCCAACTGTTGTTCAGGTCGACTGCGGCTTACTCAACGCCATGGGTCTGCCGAACCCTGGAATCAGCCACTTCAAAGAAGAAATGAAGGAACTAAAAAACGTCGAAGCCCCCACTATTGTGAGCATTTACGGTTTTTCATCTGAAGAGTTCGCCAAAGTCGCTGAAACCGCAGTTACGATGGGCGCAGACGCTTTAGAGTTGAACGTGTCCTGTCCGCACATCAAAAAAGCCGGAGCAGAGATTGGATGCGACCCGCTGCTGCTGATGGAGATTGTGAAAGAAGTAAAGAAACATGTTAATGTACCCGTGATTGTAAAGTTGACTCCCAACGTCGCAAACATAAGCGAAATAGCCAAAGCTGCTGAGGAAGCTGGGGCAGACGCCATAACAGCCATAAACACTGTTAAGGCTATGTCAATCGAGACTGAAACAGGTAGACCCATATTAGCCAACAAGTTCGGCGGATTGTCAGGACCAGCCATAAAGCCCATCGCCGTCAGATGCGTATACGATGTTTACCGGTCAGTAGATGTTCCAGTCATCGGTTGCGGCGGAATAACCTGTTGGCAGGACGCCGTGGAATTCATGCTGGCTGGGGCGTCTGCGGTTCAGATAGGAACAGCCGTCGCCTTCAAAGGAGTAGGAGTCTTCAGTTCCGTCGCTAAGGGAATCGACATGTATCTTAAGAGGAAGGGCTTCAAGAACGTGAAAGAACTCGTGGGTCTAGCCCATAAATTCTAGATATCTCCAGAACATGTGATTCAATTTCCATCCTCAAACCCATGCCACAATATGCATATTCTTTGTCCAAGAAACCGACCTGTCAAAAACTACATGATAATATGATTCTCACGAGATTTTAGAATTATGAAACCTCTAAGCTTGAACCATCCCATAAAAACGTTTAATTTGAAAAGCCAAGAATGGAGCTAACTCTACCACTTTTCAATGATTTGGTATAATTCTCCTTTTTCCCATGCTTTGCCTAAATCGTTGTATTTATAATCCCCATTTTCCATTTTGGGAATGCTGAATGATACCTTGTAATATTCGTTTTCAAAGTTAAATTTAAACACTGAAGCCGAATCTTGCCATCTTGTCATCAAATCATTTAGATTCAATGACTTTGATGAATAATTTCCCATCTCATTTTCCCATCTCATTGTTTCCTTGTTAAATAGGATGCTTCCCCAATATTTGCAATAGTAAATCTTTATAGTTTCATTACCCTCGTGGTCAGCGAAATTAGCCCAAATGCTTTTACCATAGACCGTCTGTTCATTATCCAAACTCCAATTAGTATCTCCTTTTCTTATGTATATCTCGTTTGAAGCATTTGGAGGAGACAGACCATAAGTAAGAAACGCGAAAAAAATGGCTACAATGGCTACTATCGAAATTGCGTATAATATAGCGCGAAACCTCATAATATTATAGACACTCCAATCCAAGACTATTTTCAACAATTAATATATACGTTTTACGTGCGCTTTTAGAGAGTTAGTAGGAAAGAGAGCTGGTGAGAGAGGGTTTGGGTTTGGGGATTCAATTTTCACCCCAGACTTCGTATGCGTTCCTTTACAATCCTGTCGTCAGTTTATAGAAAAAACTTTTGTGAATTCAGTATTCATGCGTTTGCATAACAATATTGTTAGAAAAAGGCGAACCTTGTTTGTGTAATCTACAACTCTAAATGGAAAAACTAGGCAAATGGGGTGCACGGGAGAAAATCTGTTGTCTAGAATTCAGTTTAGCCACTGTGGTCAATTTGATGATTCAATTTGTCGACGTTTAAGACTGCTAAAGTAGGGTTTTTGTAACTGTAATATTCCATTTTTTGAAATAGTGTTTCAGGCTGAACATTGCTTTTTAGCTTCTTGACGGACAAAACAGTCGGTTCTTCCCTATGATCAGACATAATGGCGCTGAGGAAACTCTGGTAATAGTTGCTACATTAAATGAAGAGAATGGTGTAGGTCCCACTTTAACCGAAATCAAAAACTCTTTAGATAACCCTCTTTGCCTTGTGGTTGATGGTCGAAGCACAGATCGCACAGTTGAAGTTGCCAAGGAATGTGGAGCCCAAATCCTCTTTCAGAAGGGCGTGGGAAAAGGTGATGCAATAGCAACTGCAATCGGGCACACTAAAGGGCTGAAAACTAGGTATGTGGCATTGATTGATGCTGATTACACATACCCTGCCAAGTACCTGTCAAACATGATTAAGATTCTTGAAGAGAACCCAGAAATTGGGATGGTTTGTGGAAACAGATTAAACAAACAACTAAAACTTGCTGCAATGCCCAACGTTTTTCATATAGGAAACAAGTTTCTATCGCTTACGCACAGTCTTTTGAACGGTGTTGACATGGATGATCCGCTCACTGGCTTGAGGGTAGTTCGCCAAGAAATTGTGTCTAATTGGCACCCAAAATCCAAGAGCTTCGATATTGAAGTTGAATTAAATCATCTAGTTGAGAAAAAAGGATACCGCATATTTGAAATCCCAATACTATATAGAGCCAGGCTTGGAGAAAAAAAGTTAGCTCCTAAGCACGGTCTTACTATTTTCAAGAGGATATTAACAGAGAGCCTCTGAAGCCCTTTATACTGATCCGTCCTATATGCGTCTACAGACTTGGCGAGCTCCTCCACTTCTTTGGGATGCGCAAATAAGGAGCATGGCATGCCCTCGTTTTCAAGAAGATACTCGTTCTCGCGAATCTTACTGAAGAGCGGACTAGCAAACCCTTCGCGTAACGTTGCGGTCGTAAGGTTATGCGTAGCCACGTTCGAGACTGGACAAGGTGTCAGGTCACCTGCTGGCGTAACGTGAGCGAATCCTCTGCCTGCAGATACGCATCCTCCAAAGTACTCTTCATCCCCCGGCGAATGAATAATGTAGATGGGTTTCGTCTCACGGTACCTGAGTATCTGTGCCCGAAACTCTGCTCGCTCTTCTTTTGTGAGCATTAGAAAATGATCATTTTGCTCAATCAACTTGTTCTCACCCTTCTTGTTGTTAATGCCCGTTTCAGGTGCCGACATAACCGGGATATATTCGATAAAGACCGCTGCACGGACCCCTTGAGCAATCAAGCTGTCGATGCGTTCAGGGTTCATCCAGTATTTGTAGTTGAGGCGGGTGATTGTTGCTGAGATTCCGTTGGGTGTCCCTATCTCGCTCAGCCGCCTGAGTGTTCTTGTTGCCTTTTGGTAAACTCCCTGACCCCTTCTCTGGTTTGTTGCTTCTTTTCCGCCCTCTATGCTCACTATTATTGCAGTGTTGGACAAAGGTTTTAGACGCTCAAAGTCGCTTTCCGTGATGGCTGTACCATTGGTGAAGATTATGAAACATCTGTCCTTGAACTCTTCGCAAAGCTCAATTAACCTTGGGAAAAGAAAAGGTTCACCACCAGCTAGGAAGAAGCCGAATACGCCCAACTCACTAGCCTCAGAGACGATAGCGGTCCATCCTTCCCAATCGAGTTGAGGTCTTTTCTTTCTCTGCCTTTCTGTGTCTTTGTGACAGGAAATGCCTGAGGCGGCAGCAAAACATCCTAAGCAACTAAGATTACACTGTTGAGTGAGACTAAGAATTAAGGCTGGCGGCACCTTCAAACCGTTCAGTTCAGATACCTTACGCAGTCGCCTAGTTTCGGTATAGGCACGAAGGAGGGAACTTGCCGACCTGAGATATCTTGGATAACGTAATGCCCAAGGAAGAAAGAGGCGATAAAAAGATGGACCAAAGGGATTCTTGCGCAATACGTGGGTCATGAACTGCATTTGTTTCACTTGAACCCTAACCTTGTTTGCGTACACTATAAAATTGTTTGGCAGTTTTTGTTCCTCAATTCGAAAGGGGGTTCAACATAGTCAGCAAGTGTAGATTAGAAAGTACCTTCGAGGTACATGCCGTCACATATTTAATATGCGTCAACTCTCTAAGAGAACATACGTCCAAAAAAGGAAGGATACGGACAAAATTGCAGTTTCATTCACAAAAAGATTCTCCAGTGCCTCTGGCATTCGACTTGATTAACCGCATGAGAATCGTAGATGTTATGGATGCGAAAAAGGAAAACTGCACCGTTAAAACATTCACTTTTAGGGATAAACTGTGTGGAAAGGCTGAGCCGGGTCAGTTTGTTATGGTTTGGATACCCGGAGTTGATGAGATTCCCATAAGCCTTTCAGGAATAAACTTGGATGGGTGCTCATCGATAACTGTCAATGAGGTTGGAGAAGCCAGTAAGGCTCTTAACCAAAAAGAAAAGGGGGACACTATCGGCATACGGGGACCATTTGGTATAGGTTTTGTTCCAGCAGGCGGAAACGTGATGCTGGTTGGAGGCGGAACCGGATTGGGACCACTGATGCCTCTAACTGAGAAGCTTGTGAAGGTTGCATCTAAAGTAACCGTAATGAGCGGAGTTAAGAGTCAAGATAATCTCCTGTTTCTGGATCGCGTAGACGGAATTCTTTCAGGCGTAGATTCAGAAATCGTGTTCACAACAGAGGATGGAAGCTACGGAATTGAAGGCTTAGTTGTTGATCAGGTGGAACAGAAGTTGATGAATGAACGCTTTGACATGATTTACGCCTGTGGTCCCGAGCAGATGATGTACCGAACATTCCTTCTGGCAGAACAATACAACGTGCCCGTCCAAGCTAGTCTGGAGCGGATAATGCGTTGCGGCATCGGCTTGTGCGGCAGCTGTCAAATAGGCAAACTGAGGGTCTGCAAAGACGGACCAGTTCTGAATTCTGAACAACTGAGAAGCATCAAAGAGGAGTTCGGAAAATTTCAGCTAGACTTGACGGGAAACAAAATCAAACTGTAACCAATTATACACGCAGGAAACTTTGATGGTTTACCCAAAAAAAGCATACTTCAAAGACTACATTTTCCATGTTGATGAGCACGTTTACGAGCCAGCCGAGGACACCTTCCTGATAGCTGAAAAAATGGCGGTTGAAGAAGACGATGTTGTTTTGGATGTGGGAACTGGCTGCGGGATTCTAGCTGTTTTGGCTGCGGAAAAAGCAAAAAGTGTTGTGGCTGTTGACATAAATCCACACGCTATCGAATGCGCCAGTAGGAACGCGGAAACTAACGGTGCGAGGGAGAAGATAGATTTTCGGCATGGAGACCTGTTTCAACCCCTCAAAAAGAATGAGCGCTTCAGCCTGATACTCTTCAACTCGCCGTACCTGCCCTCTGAGCCAGATGAAGAGAGCAGTTGGATTGGTAAGGCATGGGCGGGAGGTCCAGACGGAAGACAGGTTATTGACCGCTTCATAGCAGATGCCCCCTGCTGGTTAGCTGATGGAGGCAGGATACTGCTTGTTCAGTCCTCGCTCTCTGACGTAAACAGAACCCTCAAGCTGTTCAATGAGAGGAACTTACGAGCAACTGTTGTCGCTCAAGTTAAGGTTCCTTTCGAGAGCATAGTTTTGGTTGAAGCACAATGCTAGATGTTCTGACTGAGAATTAACCCTAAAATTCATTCCCTTTTACTAGAGATGAAAGCGCTACAAATCCAGTAACCCAAACTATAAACGTGGAATACCACACTGGAAAAACCGTTTCGTAATTGCAGATGATGCCATGATAAACGGAAACAAGAAATAGCGATAGCCAGCAACCAGCAGTCCAGCAGAGCTTCATGTGCTTCATAATCCGTACAACGTTTTGTGCATGTAAAAGAGTTCAGAATTTCAAGTAATGTTCAAGAATAATGATCTAGCGTTAAGCTTTCACTCGTCCAAAGTGGAAACATCTTTCATATAATCCTCTTTTCTGTAATCATAACGTATATTTGGTTTCATTGGTGTTTTGTTATGTGGGTGAGTGTTATGTCTGAATGTTGTGATTGTGGCGGAAAGATGACGGAATATTCTGCTAATGTACGGGTTTGCCAGAAATGCAAGAAAATCCCAAACATAGACACTCTACTTGATTTGCTCAGGGAAATGGGCGTGAAAGAAGAAACCCTCAAGAGCCTCAAACAGGACATACATTTTTCGCCCGTATAAATTTCGCAGATCGCACCTTCAATCATATTTGTAGCCTAATAACAGCTGATTGTTGAAAACAATAATTTTCTGAAAAACACGTCCACAAAATACCGGCTGGATGTGCGGAATTTCCTAAAGCTTATCGCCTTAGACCCCTGACTTCACAACTCTGTTCAATTATCTTTTTTCCATCTGTAACTGACGCTAAACCAATGTATAAGCGAAACTATTTTTTGGGCTCTGTCTTTCTTTCAAACCGCCATGTTCTGAAATGGAACATAATTACGTCTTTTGTGCAGGGATTAGACGCGAGATATTCTTTGAATGATAAGCCCTTGTCTAAAAGAAACTCTCGAAAAAGGGAATCTTCGTCAACTTCGACAGAAAAGCGGTCTTTAATTCTGTAGCGCACTCTGAAACTCTGTGGGCCCGTAGGTTTTGTCTCCGCCAATTCCACTCTGAACTTTTTGTTTATGGTTTCTAGCTCATAGATGAAGTCTTCAAAGTAATCTTGTGCACCACAACTCTGGCAGAAAGTTCCCTCAAACTCGATGATGAACCCGTCTTTCTCCACTTCAACAAGTTTCGCTGTCGCTTCAGGGCTTCGGTACCTGTTGTAAACTTCTATGGCTCTCAAAACTAGATCCTTTAAATGGGCGGATTCTATTTCCGTCATCAAGGTCGCCATTAATAGCCTGAACTTTTCGGATATTTCAAGTTTTCCAGATTCTCTATATTAATTATTTTGTTGCAAAACAAAAACCGAAGTTTCATTTGATTGCTTCAAATTTTACTCTTTTTTCTTCTTCAGTTCGTTTAGCTAATTCCATGGATTCGAGTTGGCACAACCGCATATGAACATATGCTCTCGCATATCCCAACTTTTTGGCTATTTCTTTTGGTGTTGTGGGTTCTTCACAACAGTAAAGGGTTACATAAACTTTTTTCAGTGGGTCATTGAGTTTAACTGCGGTCTCCAAAACCTTTCTAGGCAGTTTCTCGGTATCTATATTAAACGTCATTTTCGGATCACTAGAACTGTTATTGTCGTCAACATCGTTATCAATTTGTTTTTGTTCATTTTCTTATTCCTGTTTACTTCGTCTTTGGATACTATTGTGATGTTGTGATTAAAAGAGTTTCCATGTGAGGTATGTTGACGGTAAACTGTTTATGTTGTTGCTGAACCTAGAAACATGAATGGGAAACTGGTGTAGCATCAAATAACGAGTGTGACCTAGCTTTTTTGTTAGATGTAATTTTTTTAAGAGAGAACAGCGAGGTTTGTTTGTTTGCCCCTGAGGTGTGACAATTGCATTACTATGTTTATATTCTTCGTTGTAAGGATGGCAGCTACTATACTGGACACGCAAAAGACGTGGAAAGGCGATTTGAAATGCACCGGAAGGGACGAGGGGCTAGATATACCCGAATGCATGAACCTGAAAAACTGGTTTATGTCGAGGAGTTTGGGAGCCGTGGCGAGGCTATGAGGCGAGAACGACAAATAAAGACGCTTAGCCACGACAAAAAACAGCAACTAATAAGTAACAACAACAAATCGGGTGCCTGTTAACAAAAGCTGTAACGTGAATAAACCCATAAAATGTCAATGATAATGGAAAACCTAAAAAAGTGGAGATGCTGTGAGGGCTACGAGAACCATGGTACTGTATGTGGTGTATAGAGCTCCCATAGAATCTACGGGCAGAAGCACTATTCCCAATCGTTTAAAGACACTTGGCTGTAAGCAGGTGCATAGAGCATTCTGGAAAATCGACGAAAAGAAATTACATCAAGTCCTAAAAGTGCTTGAAAAAAATCAGCCCATACTTTTGAAACGGTTAAGGGAGATCAAGAATCCAAAACTTGCCAAAAAGAAGGAATTCGCTGGGCTCGGAAGCTTGATAGTGGTGACTTTTGCGCTTCCAAAAGGAGCAAACAGAGAGAAGGTGAGAAATTTTCTTAGACGCGCACCATGCATACGTTTACGTCGTTCTGTTTACGCTTTCTCACAGAAACATTCCATTTATGAAAAAGAACCAAAGCTTGTTGACGCTTTGAAATTAGTTAACTTCATTAGAGAGCTTCAAGGAAACGTGAAAATTATTTCGCGAGCAGTGATCGTAAACACGGCATCTGTTGAAAGGCTTCTGCAAGAAACTAGAGAACGCGTTGAAAAAGGCGCCGTTGAGATTGTCAGTTCCTGCAAAGAACTCTACATAAAAGCCCGCACTGAAAACGATTATGGGGCACTACGTGACCGTTTTTCTAGAATCAAAAGGAGATTCTTAATTCTAAAGAAGGTAGCCGCCGTTTATGAGGAGTGGCTGAAAATAGACTTTTCGAAAAGCCTGATGAGGGCATATCATGCTCTAAGAAAGGTTAACTCTGTAATCAAACCTACATGAAGTCATAAAAAAGACTTGGCGCCTGAACATTTTGGATAAAGGGTTTAAATGCAATCATGAGAATATGATATGTATAGTCGTCAAAGACTTCGGGGATTCTACATCTTTTAGCTTCCCGCGGAATCAACTGCCTGTGTCAGGATGAAAATGGATAAGTCAAAACTTTCAAACAAAATTAGAGTGGTCTCAAATCCTAAAAAACTTGAGAATTGCACAGAAAAGCGCCTACAGTTTTACACAAATTACGCGTCGGCGATTTCTGAGACTTTGAGAAAACCTCTGTTCCAGAAGTTTCTACAATGGATAATTAAGAGGGAAAACATTGAGAAAAGGGCGGTCAAGGATATTCAGGTTATGGTTTTTCCGTTTCAAAAAGAAAATGGAAAGTCCCTTGCTGGAAGATGCAACAGCGATGATGGCGTAATCCTCATCTTTCCAAAAAGACGGAGCTTTTTTCAGAAGAAACTGCAAAATCACAAGAAAGAGAAGGTTCGTTTTTATCTCAAAAGCAGAGCCATGGCAGCCTTGATACATGAGCTTCTTCACATGAAATATGAGGGCAATGAAAGCGAAGTGAGGCAGCTTACAAAGAAATATTTCGGCATCTTCATCCGCCACCAAAACTCTGACGCCCAGAACGTGTATAATGTCCAGAAGATGTTATTCGCGTTTTAGGTCGTATTCAAGTCCGCTGTTGCCTTGGCGCATATTTTTAAGCGGCTGATAACGGTCAATTGTCTTGTTTTCTCCTAAATTCACAAGTAATTCGGTCAATAAACCCAAAATGGAGTCGCATAGACAAATAACGGAACTAAAAAGCCTTAATTTATTTTAGTAGGTTGAATAAAGGTTTTTTGAAGACAAGGAACTAATTTCTGGGTTAATATCCTGAACTAAGCTGTTTTTGTCCCCATTTTCAGGTGCATAACTCTTATTTGATTTTTTGCAAAGTGCTCTCAAGGAGCCTTCAACAGGAGGTGAAAAATATGGTGTTCGAAGAAGACGAATGGGAAGATTGGGAAGAAGAGGAAGAAGAGGAGGAAGACTGGTAAACACTCCACCAGCGAACTGCTCATTCCTGAGGGGCAGATGATCTGAATCCCAAATAATCTAAAAGAAGGACAACACACAAAACCGGCATGACCATGCACAAACTGGATTTTTTATTAATCATTTTTTATGTATAAGACGCCATATACGAAACTGATGGACACCAAAAAAGAAGAAAAGATAACGGGCAGAACGCGCTATCGTCGTCTTCTGTATAATCCCATGATTACCGCTTTTTCGATAGTATGCTTTTCAACTTTGTCTAGAAAGTTGCGTTTGTTGACTCCCTCTAAATGTTCAACGTCAAGCGCGTAGATGGTGAAGAAGTATCTATGAGTTCCTGACGGCGGGCAAGGTCCCCCATACGGTTTTTTGCCGAAATCGTTTCCCGCCTCTTTGGCTCCCGCAGGCAAACTGTTCTTTTCAATCTTTCTTAACTCCTTGGCTATATCATACACTAGCCAGTGAATCCACATTCCTCCCGGAGCATCAGGGTCAGTGACACTTAACGCAAAGCTCTTCGTTTCATCAGGAACATCATCCCATGAAAGCTGCGGAGAAACATTTCTTCCGTCACAGGTAAATTCTGAGGGGATGCTGCCGTTATCTACAAAATCTTTACTCATCAATTTCATCAAATAATCCCCAAACTAACTGGGCAATGTCTAAAATAAAAAACTTGTTAGCACACATGCTTTAACCAAGTGTGACAAATTATATCTAGGTAAACGTGCTTCAGTATTAAACAAAGTGTTGGGGGGAAGATTTTGGGGGAGCAACTTCGAGAAGTCGGAAGAGTGTCGCATTTCTTTGGGCACATTAATGTGGCAGTTATAGAGGCAACGGACACCATTTCGGTCGGGGACAAAATAGCCATCAAGGGACCTACCACAGACATTGAACAAACTATAGACTCCATGGAAATAGAACACGCGAAGGTTAAGCAGGCAACAGCGGGTCAAAGCGTCGGAATGAAAGTAAAAGATCGCGTAAGAGCGAACGACACCGTCTACAAGACAAACTGAACATTCTAATTTGCTACAAAAAGCTTTGCGTCACTACATCTTTTGGCTTCATAAGAAATATCTTCAGTATCGTCCGAGTTAACTAGAGAAGGTGATTCTATGTTGGAGAAGTTGACAGACTCGAGCCTCCAGAACCTCATCAGATTCTTGGAGATTACAGGAATTCTAAAGCGAACACAAAGAACAGGGTGGGTCGAAGTTGGAGTATACCAGCCCGAGTCCGTTGCAGACCACACCTTCAGAACAGCATTCCTCTGTATGCTATACGCAGACATGGAATCCTTAGACCCACTAAAGTTGCTGAGAATGGCATTGATTCACGACCTCCCCGAAGCCATAATAGGAGACTTGATGCCTTCACAAAAGACCGCGGAAACCAAAGAGAACGAAGAAAACGCCATACGCCAGATAGTCAGTCTTCTGCCGAAGATGCAAAGGGAAAACTACTTAGCAGTTTGGAATGAATACCGAGAGGGAAAAACGAAAGAGGCGAAAGCCGTGCGGCAGCTTGAGAAGATTGAGATGGCTCTGCAAGCTAAGGAGTACGAAAAATTTGGTTCAGCAAGCAAAAGTTTGGAACGGTTCATCAAGTCTGCGAAAGACGCTACTGCATTGCCAGAGTTGAGACGGCTTCTTTCTTGTGTTTTGGAGGAAACGTAACATGAGCTTTAGGGAAAGGTGGACAAAAGAGTTCACGAAGATGCTGACAGAAGATGAAAGAAACGCTTTCAGTTTATGGCTGGAGTTTTCTCAGGGAAAAATCTCGGAACCCGAATTTCAATCCAAGCTGGACATGAAGATTATGCCTAAGGTGCTTGGCAAAATGAGTGCAGCGAGAATGAACGCTCTAGAGGACGAGGTTGAACGGCTGAGAAAAAGAGTGGCAAGTTTAGAAGATAGGGCACGCAAAAAGTCCTGAAACAATTCGGCTTAAACGGAATTATTTGTGAGTAGACTTGTGAGGCTTACTGTCACTGCCCTGCAGCCTGCCTGAATGTTGTTGTCGTCTGGACTGCCGTTTTTCTCTTCTTAGAAAGTCGCCTATGTCCAGAATGTTCTTCACAGCAACCTTACTCGCGTCAGGCGCTCCACGAAGATTATGCATTATTTTGCCGAATCCCAAACATTCATTTTGCTCATTCAGAACCAGTGCATAGTCGCCTTTTTTCAAGTTATTTCCCTCGAGTATCCCCTGTTGGAACATGTCTCTTCCACAGATGAAAAGCCAAGCCGTCTTCTTGTCAACCACCAGCTTGTTCGCTTTACCCTCCGCAATCATTGCTAACAAAAGAAAACTAGGAAAGAAACTAGCACCCTTCACTGCTCCAAGATAGGCGCCAGCATAGAAGAAACCCTTTGGAACCTGCTGTTTCAGATGCTTAGATAGCATGTAATACCTGTTTCTGTTCCTGACTATACGGCTCTCATCTAAGGGGATGCTTGCATCGAATTGCGCCACAAAATCGTTAATTTCCTTCATTATCCACACGCCTGCTTTTTGAGTTTGCAGACAAAGAAGCCTTGAGTTTGGTCTGGCCAGATTCTCCTGCACTTTTCTATGGAGCGGTCAAGTTCTTTGCCGAAAACGTTTGTTAACCCTTTTTCTCCGTGGCACTTGATGTCTTCAACTTTAACATTCAAGGCTCCTATCGCCCAGTCTATGTTAAATTCGTTCTCTTCGGGCTCCAGTGAACATGTGACATAAACTATTTCTCCGCCATCTTTCGTGACTTTAACTGCTTCGGTTAAGATTTGCCTCTGCCGACGAGAATTCTTGTATACATCTTCGATGGTTCTTTTGTTGAACCAGTCCCTGTCGGTTATAAAATTGCCTGAACATGGAACATCCAGAAGAACACAATCAAATTTCATGCTCAACTTTGAGGCTTCTTTTGCGTCCATATTATAAACTGCCGTGTTTGTTACGCGGCTGCGTTCCAGCTGGTTTGCGAGTGCAAACATTTTTCGCTCTTTAAGCTCAAGGGCAACGATTACGCCGCTGTTTTTCATGAGGTTAGCTAACTGAACAGTTTTTCCGCCCGGAGATGCACAGGCATCAAGAGCCGTCTTATCTTCTAGTTCAGTGAATAATGTGGCAGGGATTTGGGCGGCTGCCTCCTGAATCGAGTACAAGCCCAAAAGATATTCTGCTGTTGCGCCAACAGAA
>Ga0307378_10005667_pt1 | contig 17323 bp, 14 predicted proteins | sample UN1MG_FD_202238 | JGI IMG/M metagenome (GOLD analysis project Ga0307378, IMG submission 202238) | Soil microbial communities from Risofladan, Vaasa, Finland - UN-1 | ecosystem: Environmental > Terrestrial > Soil > Coastal area > Acid sulfate soil | place: Finland: Risofladan, Vaasa | collected... | reverse complement strand
TCATGGGCTCGGTGGAGATCGATGACGGCTCGGGCGATATCATCATCGACGGCGTGGAAAAAGACGTGACCATTGAGGAAGCCGGCAGCGGCGACGTGCGGATCCGCAACGTCAAGGGCAAGGTCAGAAAATAAAAGGCAAAAGTCGAATTCGTAATGCGTGAACGATCGCGATGAACTCCGTTATGCGTGATATGAAAGAAAAAGAAACTTCACACTATTTCGAATTATTGCGGTTACAAATCACGCATCACGCATTACGCATCACGTAGCTGGCTTCTCAAATTCGAAATCTATGCTTCAATTATGGCCACGGCGCGTACAGGCGAGCCATCCCCGGCGGCGATCTTAAGCGGCAGACAGGAAAAAACGAACTCCTTTCCGATCAAGGCGCCGAGATCACAATCAAGTTCTAAGGGGACAGGGTACAGGGTGAAGAGAAGAAAGGGAAAAACAATTCCAGGCGTAGGGGCGAGCCGGTGGTTAAAAAGGCAAACTCCCCATTTCACGGACTGACTCTGAATTCCCTGATGATTCCTGGAACCCGGAGCCCCACCCCATGGGATCAGCAAATTGCTCAAGTGCATGATGGTGGAAGGTGCATTGCTCGTCCTGGGGCGACCGCGAAAGCACGAAACTAAAATATAATTTTTTGTTCCGGCAACAATTCTGTACTAAAAAGATAATATTTTTTTTGAAAGAAATTCCCAGCAAATAGTTCCAAACGTAAAGAATTGAATTTTTGGGATACTTCGTTGAAACGCATCCGTTCAACCGTAATCCGATTTTTGACACCTTCCAGCATAACTTGCAAATTGCGGAAATCCGGCTTTTGATTAAGATCCGGATATTTTTTTATTACGGATAGAATATGAGACAATGCATCTGAAAGTCCGTCTTGGGCTTGTTGATATTCTAAGAAGGTCTTTTCATCATTAATAGTCTTTTCGTCTAAATTAACCTGCTTAACTTTTGACAAAGCATTCGTAACAGAAGTAAAAGAGTCTTTTTCAAAAGCCGCTGCTCCTTTTACAGCTTCCACTAAATTAGGGACAATGTTAGCACGTTTTTTATATGCAATATCTACAGCTTCTCCCTTGAGTAAAACCTCTTTTTCTAACTTAATCAGTTCATTTCTGTCTTCTTTCATCTGTGGTGTATAAGTCAGCCATTGTCCCGGTTTCCCGAAATCATCTTCACTTTGAACTTCATCTAAATACCATTCCTGATCATAGTATCTTATTTTAGTAGACATAAGTTTATTGTTTGCCCTAAAAAATACACTGGTACTTTCCTTTGATTTCCCATAAATCTCTTTAATTTGTAATTTATATTCAGCTGGAAGTCCAAACGCTTTTTTTATAGTTTTTTCGGCAGTCTTTTCAGTGGCATTGCTTTTTTGTGAAGAGCCACATCCGAAAATAAAAAAGAAAACCAGGAATTCAAAAATAATAAATTTCTTCACGCTCCCTCCATTGGCACTAACCTAAAAAGTGCTCTTACATACTTATATATAAATAGTATAATTTCGAAAAATATTTGTCAATATAAATTTACTTTTATCACTCCGCCCTTTTCATCCAAAATGAACTAAAGACATCCGTAAAAATCCACCATAGATCGCTATCCATTCAATTTTTCCTGTTTTAAAAGATATATATGCTGTTACGATCCATATTGCCAGCAACTCACCAGCACAAGGTTTCAGAAGGAATTGTAGTCAAGTCTTTCATTATAACAATTGATGTGATTAAGATAGAATTATAACCAGGCCAATGTGCATGGAATTCCCCCAGCGATGGATCCATGTCAGCGTCAGCCAGGCCACTAAACGGTATGAAACAAAAAAGCAAAAGTAATAATGAAAGACCTGAATTCCCTGATGATGATTCCGGCAACACTGCCGACCCGATCCCCCAGGCTGGCTTAGGATAACATAAAACCTGTCATTTTAAGACTAGGCACCAATGCCATTTCAGTTCATAGAAACAATTTGAAAAAAAGCAATTGAATAATTATAATAAAAATACGGAAAGAGAATGTTAACTAAAACTTTTATTTTCGGTTTTTTTAAAATGTTGGGATTAGATAGGAAAGAAGGGAAACTCATTCCTTTTGATGATGATCAAAGAAAAATAGTTAATAAAACTATTTTTTCAATTCATAAGGCCAATGGGACCCAGCCACTTAACTTTTGTCAAAAAGCCATTGAACTTTATCGGGGAAATAAATAGAGTATCGCAAAGGAGATTATTTATGGGAACCATAATTTTTTGGAGTCTTATTTTATCCGCGATATTAAATGACTGGACTCCTTTTGCCCTCACAGTGATAGGGCTACTAGTTTATCCGATCATTGACTATGCATGGAAACAGATTGTCAAACAAAAGGCAGAAGAGAACAATCGCAAGGCCCAGGCGGTCGCTCGACAAGCCAGGGAAATCGCTCAACAACAATACCATATAAATCAACAGAACGAATATTTTAAGGAAATGATCGATCTCGGTGAACAATCTATAAAACTCTTCGAGGAAACGCCTAAAAATCTCTATTTTGCAGAGAAACACTTGAATCAAGCGAAGATTGACTTCACCGACAATGCCCTTTCCCCTTTCTGGAATTCCATAGAGAAAGCAGCGGAAGCTCTTGGCCGCTTTAACCAAAATGTCAATAATATCGAAATAAACTTATCTCATTACATCAAGCTAATCAAGGAATATAAAGATACACCCCCTCAGTTCCCTCTAGCACGTCAGTCTATAGATAAGCTTGGGGTAAGTATGGCAATCGCTGACCGCATGAATTCTATTGTGCGGACTGCCCAATGTAATCCAAATTTCGCCATAATCTATGAGCAGCGCAGGACCAATCAGATTCTCGTTGCGGGATTCAATAACCTAGCACAGGCATTGGATAAAATGACATGGCAGATAACTTCATCGATCGATGGCCTCGCTGGTTCGGTTGATGTAATGACCTCGTCACTAAACGAATCAACGCGAATGATTAATTTACGAATTGGTGATATTGCGGAAAAAGCAAACAAGCATCATGACGAGCTAATGAAGAGTGCATCGGAGGGAGCGAAGCGGGAAAAGAAAGCCCTTGAAATGCTCGACAACATTCAGCACGGTAGGCCGCTGTTCCTTTAGGATGCCTATCCACAAGATGGAAAGAACATGAAAAATATTACAGAGAAGAGACTCACATCAAATCGGGAGAACGCCCAAAAATCAACTGGACCAAAAACTCCCTTAGAGAAAGTATTGGGTGTTGAGTTCTGATTCAAATCAATAATATATCTAAAATTTTTATGATTAAATTACAAGTGGTTTCTTACTTTGTCCAGCCAATCTCCTTTATGTATTATACGCTTATGACGATTTTTGAAGTGAAGTCGTATATGGTATCTTGAGTGCTTCACCATTTCTCTCCAATCTCCACTTAAGATATATGTGGCATTGCCTACAACAGGGCATTCCAATATTGCTTTATTCTTTTTTGGAAAATCAAATAAAACATATCCTTTCCACCGGTCTTCTCCGATGTAACATTTCTCCGGATTAAGGCTTCTGATATTTTCTAAACGTTCAACATCAATGATTTGTCCGTGATAATTAGATATTCCTTTAGCCTGGATTCCTCTGAGATGAGAAATTATTCCGTTGATATCCGATGATTCCTTGGGTAATAATTCAAAATCAAGGTATCCAACCGGGATTATAAGTTCATTTAATTTCTTTATGATTGCATCCTCATTTTCTTCAGGAGTATCCAGGGGCAAATGGGCGCCTTCCAGTAAAAAATCTATCAGCTTGTCATCTAAATTTAACTTGATCTTTTGAATTTGTTTTCGTAGCCGAGAAATTTCTCTTGGGTCAGTTTCCCAAATATCAGCCATGAAATCCATCTCACCTTGGACATTGCCTCCCCACCGGTCAATTGTTTCAATAATTGCCTGCCGTTGATCCTCGGACCACCAGGTATAAAAAGCATCCTGTGTAAATACACCAAATTTGTCCGTGGTCACTGCCAATTCTTCTACCCACCACAGATATTTTTTTGGAATATTTTTTAACATTTTAGGCCCAACGTGACAAAGCCTTTGGTAAAAAATGGACCAATTGGGTTCTTTTTTTGGCATTATTTTTCTCCCCTTTGATATCTCCCAGATAGAACAGTTCCTATTGTTGGTATTTTTTTACTGTTTTAAGGTTAACCACTGGTATTGTTGTACTGCTCCAATGACCTTTGTATGGAAATTGCTCGGTTTTGATTTTCAACAATGAAAAATAATTTGATGGCTGACGATCAAATGTATTGAAGTTTGTGGTCGATGTGCCATAACAAGATCTATTGGTAAATCGAATATGATATAACTTTCCAGATTCAGCGTTTATAGTTTTTACCCTTGCATTACCAGCTCTGAAATTATGTTGCCCGGGATTTACCCTAACTCCGAAAAAATCATTTTTACCAATAATTGCTAATTTGATATTATCACAATAAACGTAGTAATATGAATTATCTGTATAGCTTGCATATTCAGATCTGAAAATTACAACAATGGGATCATCATTCGGATTACCTAAATATAATGTATTATCATAAGAACAGGCAATAAATAAAACAAGATATATAAATAATATGGTAAATGGTTTTTTCATTTTAACCTCACCAAGATTTTATTGTTTAAAATATAGTTTGAAACTGATTTAATTGTTAAGTTCACTAATTGGTTTATATTAGATATGCTCCCGCCAATGGATAATTTGATCAATTAAGATTGTCTTGTGGAATTATTCTAGCCATTGATAGCTTCTGATAGTGAATCCCTCTCCTCTTTCACAGATATTAAAAAATAACAAAAAAAGAAAAAAAAATCAATAAGAGAAAATATTTTTTAAATGAAATAGTCAAAAACCTCTTAAAAATCTTCATTTTTAGTTTTATGCAACGATATTGATAGAACTTTGAAACCAGTTTGATAGCAGCGGTTTTCATTTAGCCCCATAATAACCATAGGCTTTTTGGGAGGTTTCCTAAAAGGCCTGATTTAGTAAAAAGAAAGGAGGTTAGATGGAAGAAATAACAAAGGGTAACACCGTCAGGATTCTGATAAAGAATCAGATGGGTAAAGAAAAAAAATAAATATTGATCATGGGAGGAAAAATGGCCGGGAAGATACAATTCACTTTGAACGGTGAGGCGCAGGAATTTGCTGGGGAGGTCACGGGCAAGGGCAGCATGAAACTGGAAACCGACGCCACATCCTTGTGCTTTGCCCTGGATTACAAATCCGCGGACAAGATCATCCTCACCCTTTCAGGAGCCCAAGGCATTAAGCTTTCAGCCGGCAATAAGCTGAAGTTTTCCGGTAGCGTGTCGCGCGAGCTGGTCAACCGCACCTGGGAGGGCGAGTACGCCCTGAAGCTCGAGATCAGCAAGACCGTGGCCGCGCGTCTCAGCCAGGAGTTCACCAAGAAGGGAACCAAGACCAGCGCCGAGATCACGATTAAGTTTTAAAAAGGAAGACTAAAATTCCAAATCACAAATTCCAAATTCCAAATAAGTTCCAAATTCCAAAGTCCTAAACGAAAGCCCTTATAGTTTCTTATCTTTGTCTTTGTTTTGGTAATTTGGTCATTGGATTTTGGTGCTTGTTTGGGATTTGGTGCTTGGAATTTGGATTTTAAAAAGGAGGCAACATGCTTGAACATCCTAAACGAAAATTCGGTTGGCGGCGGGATTTGCCCGATTTTCGTGATTTTACGGTCAGCCACAATGAATTATCCTTGAAATTGAAAGCGATTGGCAACCAGCAGTCGGTTCAGGCGCTGTTAAAAAAAACCGGAGCCGGTAAACTCAAGACGAAAAAACTGCCGGTTACGGCCGATATAAGAAAATGGTGCTCGCCGATCGAACAGCAGGGCAATATCGGCTCCTGCACCGCCCAGGCGGGGGTCGGCCTTATGGAGTATTTCGAAAACCGCAGCTTCAACAAAATTCTCGATGCGTCGCGGTTGTTTCTTTATAAGGCGACTCGCAATTTAATGAAAGAAACCGGAGATGTCGGCGGTTACCTGAGATTCACCATGGGAGCCATGGCTCTGTTCGGCCTGCCGCCTGAAGAATACTGGCCATACGTTGAGGAAAAGTTTGATGAGGAACCGCCGGCTTTCTGCTACGCTTACGCCCAGAATTACCAGAGCTTGCAGTACTACCGTCACGATCCCAGCGGTACATCTAAAGCCGAGGTCCTGGAAAGTGTTAAAAAGCACCTATCGGCCGGCCTGCCGTCGATGTTCGGCTTCAGCGTTTACAGTTCCTATACCCAGGCCGAAAGCAATGGCAAGATCCCCTACCCTGCCAAAGGCGAAAAAATCGCGGGCGGGCATGCGGTCATGGCCGTGGGTTACGACGACAAAATGAAAATAAAAAACACAAACGCAAAAGGTCCCGAAACCACCGGCGCTCTTCTAATTCGTAACTCCTGGGGAGCGGAATGGGGCGAGAAAGGCTACGGCTGGCTTCCTTATGCCTATGTCCTGGAAGGCCTTGCCGACGAATTCTGGTCCTTGATCAAAAGCGAGTGGATCGAAAGTGGGGAGTTTGGTCTATAAAAAACTATAACTTAAAAATTACGTTTCGCCTTGGGAGTGTTTACAAAAGCGTGAAAGATAGCCCATTGATATAATTGCACCCATTCCCGAACTTCTATCATATAACTGTGATTGCTCATTGTTGAGAAAACAATACATTTTGTCAATGTTTAGCAAAAGGCCACAGTGCTGCCAAATGTCATGAACGATAAAGTTATCTCTGCGAAAAAGATGGAGTTCGATATTTGGTTTGTTATACGCCCCTGCTTAGGCATCAGGCAACCCAATTTCGATAAGGAAATTTATGGTGGATTCAGTTTTTGCCTTTAACGCAAGAAGCTGCTCCTTTGTAAAAGAAGGTTTAACCTTATGAGTTCCTTCTTCAAATAAATTGATGAATTCAACAGTTGCGGACACATCCTTCTGCACAAACTTCTGGAAGCCACCGAAATTTATGTTTCGGGTAATGTAAAAAAGGCGTGCTTCTCTAGTCGGTCGCCCTTCTTTGAAATGATGAGGATCTGATGTCCATTTTTTGACTTCCTTATCTGGAGATAAATAATGTAACACTTGCGTCAGAAGTTCACGGGAGGAAATTGAAAAATGTCTGACATTATCAGGATTACTTGATTCCAAAGACTGATTAGCTCCGTTCCAAAGTCGGACAAGTTCAGCGTCAATCCTAGGGAGTTTATTTTCCAGTCCGGATTTATTGTCGATAAGAATTTTTTTGGTTATAAGAATCTTGTTTTTGATAATTTCTTTTTTTAATATCGCTTCTTCAGGAACCGAAATCGTACGGCACAATTCAACCCCAGTATAGTACTCTATTGGGGTTCGACGTATTATGCAAGGATTAAAATCAACGATTGTTTGTGGGGCAGCTTCGATAGACTTAAAGACTTCGGAATAGCTTTGTGAAACACCAGCGAAAGAATCACTTAACCTGAGCTTCGCCGACTCGACAATTCCTATTTGACTTCCAAGATCATTCCACTTGAAGGCAGATAACGAACTCTCGGCAAGGATTGAAGTGGCGGACAATTTGGAAAAGTTGGACTCTATTGCCAAAGTAGAAGCTCTGATTTGATCAATGATTGGATTTGTTACCCCTACCAACTCTTCTGCTGAATTTCTAATTCCAGAAATGATTGCATCGACCGATCCGGGAATCGGACGAGTGATTCCTGCAACAATGGTTTGTGAATGAATTGAATCAACACCATTAAGCCATGAGTGCGGCTTTTCGGAAACAATGGCCGCTAATTGGAGGACATTTTCGTTCGTAATTAAGCCAGAAATGGCAAGATTAGCTTCTCTCGTAAACGCCGTCAAGGAAGAATAAATTGAGGTATCGAGCTTTGGAAATAGGTCTTCAATTGGGCTAAAAGATTTATACGCATTTACTAGATCATTAGCTACTGAGCCAAGGGCTTGGGGGTAAATATTACTATTCAATGCTGCCAACTGTGAAGCAAGTATTCCAGTTCTCGAATTGAAATCGGAGAGAATATTGATCGGCCTTAGATATTCTTCTTCGTTTTCATTCATACAACAACTCCATTATTATCAGGAATTTAATCACTGAGAAATAGAATTTCGAAGTCATATTGATGAAAGTCTATTTCCCTACATCTTTTGCAGCTTTCTCAATCCAGTCTCCCAATTTATTATATCCGTCGTCATCAATGTAATCGTATATTTTTGCGACTTTATAAAAATATACGCTTTCTCCATTTTTATCTTTTCCTAATTCTCCAAATGTTGTTTCTCCTTTTAAAGAAGTATTTTCATCTTTGTCTTTCAATTTGTGAATATGTACACCGACAAAGCCATTACCTTTTTTATAACTTTCTTGCAATTCATATTTAACATACTTCCGAGTGGATGTTTCGCTTCCTATTAAAACAACAGTTACTGATGTTCCTTTAAGCTGTTCATTAATCCAATCTTCAACAGCTTTATCTCCTTTTTCTTTAATTTTTTCAAATTCCGCCGAATCAATGAAGCCAGCCGCCTCTTTTCCTTGAGTAACCCAACTATGTCTGACTTGATTTGCCCGCCACACATCATTCTTGTAATGAAAACCGAAAAAAACTCTCCTTGCCATTTTAAAACCTCCTTTAAGATATTTTTGAGATTACAAATATTAATATTCCCAATATTGCATAAAACGGCGTTGTTGAAAAAGACCATGCACCCAAAACAGTACATTTTATTTTTTCAAGCAATTTCTTTGGGCCTTGTAACTTGTAAACAACATTAAAATCGAATTTCTCCGATTCCATATTGATTATAAATTTGTTGTATAGGTCTCTGAAATGCCTTTCCAAACCAAGATAAAAGCAATCCAAAAAGAAAAACATAATAAGCGGAATGTAAGCGATATAGAAAACATTGGTTTTTGATTTGTCAATAAGCAAAACGATAATTGCTGAAATGATTGTTATTGCCCATGTTTTACTATTGGCGCTGTTACTTGCCATTCTGTTAATGACATTCTGCAAAATGTTGATATGAGTCTGGATTGCTGAACTTTCCTTCAAATCGCTATTCATATATATCCTCCTTAAAACGCTATCAATTTCTCTCCAAACAAATGCTTTAAATTCCATTTCATAGTGGTATCAAGTGCGCGCTCAAGGCAGATAAAGATTTTATCTTTGTACTGTTCCAGTTCTTTCAGTGTCACTTTTTTAATAGCCATATCCATACAGATAAGACACTCTTTGAAGTCGTCTTTAATCTGAAAAACCTTGTTTTTGGAAAAACCATCTAATTTCTTTTTGGAATAATTGAGCATAAAGCCGTTTTTCAGAAGTACTTCATCGAAAATATTCTTTTCATCAATCATTGCCAGATACATTACTTCTTTTTCGTCTATATATTGATTGAGCAATGCCAGGTTTTCTTCTTCTGTTTTTGCGGGGCCGGGAGCGAAATCTACACGAGGGAAGTTTGATTTAGCGAGTTTGTAGACCTTAAAGCCTGTTTTGAAAGGCTTTTTATTGGTACCCAGTAAAGAAAGCTGCTTTTCCGCTTCTTCTTTTTCAATTTTCTGGATTACACGCTTGTTGCGTTCAATTGTTATGTCGGAGATTTTTTTGTAGCCTGCTTTGTAGGCTTCTGATTTTTCATCAGTAAGTTCAGGGAGTTGAACAAGAATGAATTTACGATTTCCGCCATCTTCTCTGTTAAGTTCCATAACTGCGTGAGCGGTAGTGCCTGAACCGGCAAAGAAGTCCAAAACAAAATCATTTTTGTCTAAACCTATTTTTAAAATATACTCTATCAGTTCTTTTGGTTTAGGATAACTAAAAAACACCCCCATTGCTTCGAGTTCAGAACGCATTTGTTCAGTCGTTCCCATGTTTCGTAAAACAGATAATATATTACGAGCTTTATCACGTTTTTTGTAATAATATAAAACACCATTTTCAGAAAGGTAAAATGAAACCTTGTCTCCGTTTTCTTCAATTACAGGTTCAAAACCGTTTTTAATAAATTCGCGTAATTTATTAACATTAGCCCATCCGCTAAAAACCCTACAAGGTTCTAATAATTGATTCTGGCTTGCTTTCATACGATCTTTCCGTATTGGATAAACAACATTATATTTATCAGTCATTTGCCTTGTTATATAGCCAACCCGATCAATTTCTTCATAGAATTTGTTATTAGGTTCATTTATTGGTAAATCTATATGGTCGGTTTTCACAGGAAATCCTTTGGGAAGTAAGACTTCGCTTGGAGGATTACCTGGACCATTTTTCGTTATTGAATTTTCAGCATAACCTTTCCAGAGATTGCTTTCCTCTCTTGTATTTGGATCAACTACATAACCAAGCCTTGCAAAATTGAAATCCTTACAGAAAACAAGAATGTATTCATGGTTTATTTTAACGTCATATTGATTGTCAGTATGACCTTCGGAATTCCAAACAAAATCAGCAATGAAATTTTCTTCACCGAAAATTTCATTACATATTTTTCTCAAATGATATAATTCATTATCATCAATTGAAATAAAGATTAAGCCATTATTGGCAAGCAATTGTCGAGCGAGCAATAACCTTGTATAAATCATGTTTAGCCAATTAGAATGAAATCGACCGCTTGATTCAGAATTAGTGTCTATTTTAATACCATTTACTGATACTCCAATATGTTCCCAATAATCTCCCTTTGATTCTTCCCAATTATCATTATACACAAAGTCTCCATTTACGTTGTATGGCGGGTCAATGTAGATACATTTCACCCTTTCCCTGTATCCCGCAAGAAGGCATTTCATTGTTTCAAGATTTTCACCTTCAATAATCATATTTCCGTCCGCATATTCAGGATTGACACTTCTTCTCTCATCATAAACAAGCGTTGCCCTGCTAGGAGTAAAAGCCAGCCGCTTTGCTTCGCTTTTCCCAAACCATTTAAACTCAAAGCGTTCTGTTTCCTTAACCAGGTCCGGGTCAATAATCTTTTTCAACTCATCAGGATTAAGTTTTCCCTCAACCGTAAACAAATCAGGGAAAAGACTTTTCAGTTTTTCAAGACGCTCCTTGTTTAAGTCAGGAGTCTGCATCAATTTTTTATCAAATTCAGACATTTACCACTTCCTCTGTTCTATTTTTAAAGGTTGTATATTCTTTTACAGGCGCAAAGTAATTGACCTTTGCTTCGATGCCCAAAGCCTCAAAGTGTTTTAAGGCGCATTTAATCTTATAGATTTCATTTTCGGTTAAAGCCTTGCGGTCGTCAAGGCTGTTTGTTCCTTTAGTTTCAATAACGAAATAATATTCAGATTCACTTTCCGATCGTATTTTTTTCTTTTTCAAAACAAGTCCGAAATCAGGGTTGTATTCTCCGGCAGGAGTTTTAATAACGTAAAAAGAAGGCAGTTTTAAAAAACAGATAACTTCTGTATCGCTGTCCGCTTCACGGGCAAACTTCTGTTCATGCTCGCTGTCCCAGATGATATTGTCATAAATACCTTTATTCGGTGTTGGCTCTATTTTGTCTGTGTTTTTAAGGATAAATTGTTCAAAATGGTCAATCTCGAAAGTCTCTCCGGTAATGCGGTAATCAAGAGCCCGGAGCATTTCATCAAGTTCAATGTATCGTATTTTCTGTACTGCTTCCTGTATAAAACGAGGCGGGTTCTTGATTATCTCTTTTCTATTAGATAGACCCTGCACAATTTTAAAAACCGTAGGGTAAGCAAGAGAAGTGTTTTCGCTTATCTCTTCAACAAGGTCAATCGGCGCAAATAGAACATTAACGGCCTTACTTTCAGTTCTGAAATCCTGTGTTTGGATTCCGTCTTCCGAAATACTCTGTATTCTGCCAAGGGCAACCTGTACTTGATGTTCTGAGATAATGATTTCATTTATTGCTTTTGTAGATTCTGCGATTACTCTTTCTTCATCGAAAGAAACAAGATACTCTGTTTTTTTAGACAAGCGTTTCCAGAATTCACGGAATGAAGGACTGTTAAAATGAGTGTCGTTTCTGGATAACCGCTTTTCGGTGAGTTTTTTGCCTTTATAATTATTGCGTGTCTCAGCTCCCGCTTCACTACTGCCATAAATCTCCGCTATTTCAGCCTGATACTGTGAAACAAAAGTCTCATAAGTTTCATTCGGAATAACGGTTAACAGGTTTGTTTCCTGTCCTTCCGAAGTTTCAGGCTTGTCATAAACCCTTTGGCCGTCCTGATTAACGCATATACGCAAGCCTCTGCCGATTTCTTGCCGTTTTTTTATTTCGCTGTAGCTCTGGTTCAGTGTGGCAATATTGAATACATTGGGATTGTCCCAGCCGACACCAAGGGCGGAATGTGAAAAGATAAATTCAACAGGGTTGTCAAGAGACAGAAGTTCCTCTTTTGATTTTAAAATGAGGTCGTAAAGCTCTTTGTTGTTTTTCATTGAACCTTCATTATCTGTAAAATCGCCTTTTCCTGTCTGAGCAAAATAATAACCCTGCGATTGCTCTATTTGAGAAATGTCGGCATCCTTTCCATAAAAATTCTTATGCACCTTCTTGTATTGCTCGATGAAAGCCTTTTTTATAATCCCGTCCGGTTGAATGTAATTGTCAACTCTGTCTATAAATGTAAGAGACAGGCATTTAATCCCGATTTGCTTTAATTTTTCTTTTTTCCGGAAATGGCTGTCAATAAGCCAGTAAAGTTGCTCACCGAAAATCGCTGAAAGGTCTTTAGCCTGTTCTCCTTCATAAATAACAGCGCCATTCTTGAATTTGACAAAACCTTTTCCTCGAATTGGTTTTGCTATCTGTTCAAGGATGTAACCTTTATAAATAATATTGCCTGTTACTTCCTGCAAATCTGCATTCTTATCCAGTTTTTTTGTGTTCTTAAACTTGAATCCGCCTGCGGTTTGATGCCATACTTTTAAAACAGCTTTCGGCTCGCCTTTACCGACTTCTATTTTAAAGAGTTCAACTTTCAATGATGCTTCATCGTTTTTTTCAGAGACAGTTAAAACTTCTATCTTTTTGACAAGATTTTGCTTATAGCTGTCATAAGGGGTAAGACGGTACACAAGATTGGATAATATCTTATGAGTGGCTGAATACCGGATTTTGAATAATGGATTAAGCGTTTTCAGCCTTTCGACGGAATTTCCCGTATCCATTCCTTCCTGCGGTTCATCCATTATAATGATGGGATTGGTGCGGGAAATAGCCTCAATATATGCCATGTTTGAAAACAAATCTTCCCGTTGCGCCTGATTCAGAATACGGTCATCGGAATTAAACGATTGTAAAGTCATTACCATAATCTGAGGATGCTGATCCTCGACAAAATTCATAACTTTTGAAAGCCGTTTACTGTCATATTCAAAGTAGCTTGGCTTTAAGTTGTAAATGTCTTCAAGCTGTTTTTCAAAAGTCTTTAAAGTTGACAGTACTCCTTCTTTTATCGCAACGGAAGGAACAAGTATTATGAACTTTGTGAATCCGTAATGCTTGTATAATTCAAATATGGTTTTTATGTAAACAAGAGTTTTTCCCGTCCCGGTTTCCATTTCAATGCACAAGTCATTCGTCTGCTGAATATTCGCCGTTTCTTCTTTAATTCCGTTTTCAATTACAACATCTTTAATATTTTGAATTACTTCGTCTGTAGTTAATGAAAGAATATTTGAGCGAATACTTTCAATACAGGCATTGTCAAAGGTGTTCCTCTCCTGCCCTTTGAAAACAGAGATAACCGATTGGATCGCTTGTTGTTGATACTCTAACTGTTCAAGTTTTAATTCCATCTAATCATTACCTTTTCTTTTTTCTTCCTGCCCAACACGGACGTTGGGCATTCAAGACGGGCAAGTTTTTTTATTCTCCTCATAAAAATACCTGATTCCTTTTTCTTAACGCACACATGTATTCTCCCTGCTTTTCGCCGACCAAGCATTTCATGCAACGGCTGAGGGTATGAATAGTTGCCAATTGCGGGGTGTTTCACTATAAAGGGACAAGAAAGTTGAACGGGCTACAATCACTGAATAATCCACTATCTCGGCAATTATTTATACTCGTGTTAGGTTGCGTGCTTTCTATTTTTCTATATGTTTTTATATTATATTTTATTTTCAAGGCGGCCAATGACTTCTATCATCCTTTCTAGAACAGAATCTTCCCCTGATTTTTTAAAATTATGTAATACTAATTGTTTTGCATATAGAAAACCAAAATACCTCAGAATAGCTTTTCTGCCACGCTGTTCAGCTTTTTGGTAATCTTCATGTCCAGTATTATAATCTAAAGTATTTACAGATTCATTCCACCGTGATCTCCAACTTTCTGCGGGTTTGTGAACAGGATTAGGTGTAGGAAATCCGCTTTGAGATTTTTTCTTTGAACTTTTAAGAATTAATACGGTAACAGATGTTTGTGCAGTTTTGTTTGCCAAACAAGCGCTTAAAGAGATTTTTACCTCACCTTCTTCACCGCCTGCAACGAAAAAACATTCATTACTATTTGTTTCTAAACAACCAAAATTATTTGGCTGCAATTTCCAATTATATTTAACATCAATAGGGATCAACTCATCCTTGGAAGTCCAGGCTTTTGCAATAAATTTTTTTCTTTCATTTAGAGCTATTTGACTTAAACCTTGTGGTGTAACTGTTACATATTCTAAAGGACCTAACGCTAATCGAATAAACTTTTCCTTTCTAGGTATTGATGGTTTTGGTGGATGTACCCTATTAGAAATATCTAACCCATCTTTTGTACCAAACCAATTATATTCATCTGGCAATTCATGCATAATATCATTGAAAATATCTATTAGAGTTTTTATAATATCTTTGCTTAATTCTTGTTCACGTTTTTTAACGGCTTCTTTTAATATTTCTATAAGTTGCTTTTCTTGAGATTTGACAGCTTCTATTAACTCCGCGAGGTATTCATCAGGTACAATTCCCTTACGGGTTGCAGGAGGAACATTTATAAAACGGCTATCTATTATGCCTTCTAAAAGCATATTATTCCATGGTTCATGATTGAGTTCTTGTATCTCTGTTATATTATCAATAACTTTAGTCCCCCTACGGTAAATAGAAATCTTTCCTTCCTCGCCTTGTTGTGCAATATATAATTTAAAAGAAATATTACCAGGTAGTGTATTAACCTTGTCAATTGTAGTTATTTTGTCGCCTTTATATTCCTGTGGCTTAACTTCAATTTTAATTTTTCGCCCAACTTGATCTTCAACTAATAATTTTACCTTTGATTGTCTTATACGTTCACGTAATTCTTCACCAAGATATTTATTAAGTTTATCTGCAGTTAACCTTTGTTGGATGTTATCGCGTACTGGCCAAATACGTACTTCAGTACCACTATTTTTTAAATTATTTGGGCAAAAACCAGAATCGTAATCTAATGAACCTGATTTAAGTTTAAGATATTTAGTTTTTGGAGAATCTACTGTTTTGGATATCATTTCAAGATTCTCACCGATTGCTGCAAATCCTAATAATCCTATTGCGAATTCTCCTTGGATACCTTCTCTACGAAGTTCATCAAGTTGTTTCTTAAAAGATTTACAAATTTCTGTAGGAATACGATCCATATCAGAATTACCGTCATTGCCAGCCTTAACTCCTTCGCCATCATCACTAACAATTATTTCTATTTTACCATTGTGCCTATGTCTTAGAATTTTTATATTCTTAGCATGAGCGTCTATACCATTTTCTATTAATTCGGCTAAAGCTTTTTGTGGATCAGATTGTGTAGATTGAATTGTTATTATTGCTGCACCCTGATCACCAAGTTTGAGTTTTTTCTCTTCCATGATAGCTATTTTTTTGAAAAGTTTTTAAAAATTTCAAGTTGATTTTCATCATATAAAGCCGTTAGCAGGCTTGATATATAACCAATAGTAGGTCCAGGTAAATATTCTTTTAAAATTTCTCTTACTTCTGGTGATGATTCTTTGAAGTATTCAAGTTCATCTTTTAATAAAAGTGCAATAGCTTTAAGCCTTTCTGCTGAGTGTTTTGCTTCCGTTATCTGTGGCACCTCTATTTTTTTTTCAGGTATAACCTTTTTAATTTCTTCAAATAAAATTTCTCTTAAAAGATTCCATTTTTTTTTTGGTGGTTTGTGTCTTGCAGTAAAATAATCTCCTATGGTTTTTTCATTAATTTTTGTAACTTGTGCAATTTCAGATTGGTATTTAAATTTTTCAGATGCTGCTAAAGCTTTACGAAGAATTTTCGCACATTCTTCCTTAGTTAAACTTTTTAAGTCAAGTGGAAATTCTAAATCTTTTTGATTTATACTTTTTTCTTTATTGTCCATTAGATTTATAATTATAAATGTTTTTGAAAATCATTGCAAAAATATTAAAATAAAACTCAGTCTCAAAATTCTCACAGCATGCCACATAACTACTCTCTAACACTACCTGGTAGTGATATTTTCACTTTAACAAATCCACTTAAAAGTAGATGATAACCATTCTGGCAGTATGTTATATCTACCTCTGATAGATGATAACTTGTTAACCGGCATGCTTTGTCTACCTTGATCTCGTTACTCAATCTCATCCAATGGGCTCCTTATTTCCCCTATGTTTTTCATGGAAATATGGGTATAAATCTCAGTGGTCTTACTGCTACTGTGCCGAGTATTTTTTAAATATATCTCAAATCGGTTCCGTATTCAAGCAGGTGAGTGGCAAAACTGTGTCTCAGTGTGTGAACGGTGTCGGTTTTCATACACAGGTCAGTCAACGCAAAAAAACTTCGCGCGCATGCTGCCGCCGCTGCCCGGCGCGCGGGGGAATGCGACGCTGTTGGAAAAATTCCATCCTCCTTTCATAAAACCGGTTCCATTATAGCAATGGGGGGGGGGAAATCAAAGTCCCCTCGCCTCGGTGTACTATTTCGCAAGCGCTTTTCAGCGCCTACGGCAACATTTGGCTATATCCCTATCGCCCATATCCTATTGCCTCTTCCTACTGACTGCTTTCTTCTTAACTTTTGCCTTTTGCCTTTCTTTACATCTCTACCTCTCTATCCCTCTACCTCTATTACCCGATTATGGCCACGGCGCGTACCGGCGAGCCATCCCCGGCGGCGATCTTGAGCGGCAGACAGGAAAAAACGAACTCCTTTCCGATCAAGGCGTCGAGATTGTCAAGATTCTCGATAATGATCATGTTTTTCGCGAAAAACACTTTG
>Ga0307378_10005666_pt1 | contig 17326 bp, 10 predicted proteins | sample UN1MG_FD_202238 | JGI IMG/M metagenome (GOLD analysis project Ga0307378, IMG submission 202238) | Soil microbial communities from Risofladan, Vaasa, Finland - UN-1 | ecosystem: Environmental > Terrestrial > Soil > Coastal area > Acid sulfate soil | place: Finland: Risofladan, Vaasa | collected... | reverse complement strand
ATACAATTTCTTCTGCATGGCTACTCCTTTCAAAAAATATAATTGTTTGTCTGGCCCGATTTTACACAAAATCAGGCCGGAGTAGCCATTGCTTTTTTCAACCTCCAACTATGGATGGGACAAGTTCGTACGATAAGAACTCCAATATCACCAGCAGGAAGAACCGCAAGGGCGAAATAATCTACTATGAGTACGATGCGCTGAACAGGATGACAGTGAAGAACCGGCCGGGAGACCCGAATATTTATTACAGCTATGATATAGCCGGGAGAGTGGTTAGTGTAAACGACGGGGGCGATGTAACAACCTATAGTTACGACCGAATCGGGCGGGTAGAAGAAGTAAATGATGTCGAGTCAAGGGTTGTCAGGTACGAATATAATGACTCAGGGCAACGGACAAAGCTGACATACCCGGACAACAGTTACATAACTTATGAGTATGATGCTGTGGGGCGGCTGACACATATTTTAGATGACAGCAACTCTGTTTTAGCTGAATATAAATACGATGAGCTTTCCAGAAGAAAGTCCGTTGAACTTGGCAACGGTACCAATGTCGAGTATGACTATGAAGACCTTGCAGGTGTACCTGACAGTAATCTTGGAAACAGGCTTGAGAATCTAACAAATAATTTCAGCGGCTCTGAGGCCCTGACCTTCGATTACACATACGACGACGTCGGCAATCGATTAACTATGACGGTCGATGATACGGACCGGCATGATTATGATTATGACAACCTTTATCAACTGAAAGAGGTCGAATATCCAGACACCAGTACCGCCAACTACTATTACGATTCCCTCGGCAATCGTACAAGCGTTGTCAATGGCGGGACAGTAAATTACCTGCGTAACCGCCTGAACCAATATTACTCGGTGGACGGGAATGACTACGGATATGATGATAACGGAAACCTGACTGATATTAATGATGGTGAGTATGAGTATGTTTACGGCTGTGAAAACCGGCTTATTGAGGCAAAGAAAAACAGCCAGACTGTGGCGGCATACGGCTATGATTTTGCAGGCAGGCGGGTATCAAAGACTGTCGGACAGACAACTACGAAATACTGCTATGACGGCGAGCAGGTAATAGCCGAATATAACGGCGGTACTTTAGTGCGAAAGTTCATTTACGGTCCCGGAATCGATGAGCCGATATGTATGATAGCAGTTGCCGGCCAGGGCGAGACGTTGTATTATTATCACTTTGACGGGTTAGGCAGCGTTGCGGCTCTTTCAAATAACAGCGGGGATATAGTAGAGCGGTACAGTTATGATGTCTTCGGCGAGCCGAATACTACGAGTAGTGTCGGGAATCCATATATGTTCACCGGACGCAGGTATGATACTGAGACCAGCCTATATTACTATCGGGCAAGATATTATAAGCCGGAAATCGGACGGTTTTTGCAACCTGATCCGATAGGTTACAAAGATGGATTAAATCTCTATACCTATGTCCGGAATAATCCAGCGAACAGAACCGATCCTACAGGATATTCTTCAATAATTTGTATCATTATGGTATGGCCATGCATCGAGACATGTCCATATATATGCTACGAAGTATATGATGAGGACGACAGAAAATGTGACAGCAGGAAAATACCAGGTGACTGGAAATGGCGTGGCATATTGTGGATTGATATCCCCTTTGGCCATTTTGCTCCAATAATAATTAAAAATCCTAAACCCCCCGGATACCGTCCTCCTGGTGGTGGAATTGTTGCCTGAACTTTGCAAATTAACAAGATGAATATGAGAAATATTTTTAAGCAAGAACTTGTTCTTTTCTTTCTGATGTTATCTCCATTATTTGTTGGTTTTGGAATATATCTTATAGTAAAGATTTGTATATGGCTCATTGTTCTTTTTAGATGACTGTATTGGTTCAGAGGTTTTTTGATGCCAAAATAGGCAAGACAAAAGCCGTTGGTTCAAGTGCTTGCCCGCCGTTTGTGTGGCGGGCTGATGGAAACGGATAATGGAGGCGCAGTCCAGGCAACCTATAACTATGGAAACGATTTAATTTCAATGAACAGGGCGAGCGTGAATTCTTATTATCACTACGATGGCTTGGGTTCAACAAGACAATTAACAAACTCTGCCGGGGCCGTTGCTGTTACTTATACCTACGACGCTTTCGGCAATAAAATTGCCGGCACTGGTACGAGTGCGAATGTTTACGGCTTCACAGGAGAACAGCAATTCAACGAGGCGGATAATCTGGTATTTTTGAGAGCGAGATATTATGATCCAAAAATAGGAAGGTTTATTTCAAGGGATCCGATACTTGCGCCGATGAGAAATGGGGATAATTTCTTCTGGCTTCTGCCTTATTTGGCTAGGAATCCTCAAACAATACACTCTTATATTTATTGTGGCAATAACCCAGTTAACTTGGTAGATCCGAAAGGTGAAAATCCTATTAGTTGGATATACCATTGCATTCAATGTTTTAGATATATAGGGAAGGCAATGGAGGTGGCGAATAAATGCCGTGTGGAACATCCTTGTGATACCCAGGCGAGATGGAAGTGTGCTAACAAAGATCCTAGCTTTAAAAAAGCTCTAACGCACTGTACTAAGTGTGGAGTAGGTTCGTGGGTTACCCCTGGGCCTACACCACGAGTGTCATCGTAGTAGCTTTAGGTCGGAGACGAAAATATATGATAAGAAAAATTATATCTATTTTCGCAGGAGCAATTCTATTTATTACATTAGCAGGTATAATTATTGGGATTTTTGCTAAGTCGGGGACAACACCTGTAGGACAATTAATCCAATCAGTGTTAGAAAAAGGGAGTTTGAAGAATTTTACTGAATTTGCAACGAGTGATGAAGGTTTCAGTTTGATGTCTCAAGCTTTTAACTTTATGGGATTTTTTATTTTACCTCTTATTTCTCTCGTTGCTGGTTTTTTAACCGGATGGATATCTAAAACTAAAGGATGGCTGTTTAGTATTATAGCCGTAGGGCCGCCCGCCATCTTTCTTATGGGCTATTGTAGTTCATTAACATCTGTATTTTCTATAATGATTTGTATCTTACTCGCAGCTATTGGTGGATATATTGCGAATACACTATTCCCTGTTAAGCGACTTAAACATTAGGGAGTTTGTGATACTTGTTTTTTCGAATATGTAAGTAGGTGGATACATGCTCAGTTCGAGCTGCTTATACTTACGGCGGAGATTTGATAAGTATGAACAGGTCAGATACCAATTCTTTCTATCATTACGATGGATTAGGCAGCGTGGCGGCTCTTTCAGATGTTAATAGCGTGATAGTAGAGCGGTACAGCTATGATGTGTTCGGCGAGCCTAACAGGGTAAGCGTAGTTCATAATCCTTATATGTTCACGGGACGCAGGTATGAAAGCGAAACTGATTTATATTACTACCGGGCAAGATACCATAAGCCGGAAATTGGGCGATTCCTGCAGACCGATCCAATCAGTTACGCCGGTGGATTAAATCTATACACCTATTGTAACAATGACCCCATTAATTGGATTGACCCTTACGGCGAGACCTGGTATAACCCGTTTGATTGGGCGCGTGGAATTGGTCGAGGCGCAAAAAAAACGTGGAGATGGACTAAAAGAAAGTGGGACGCTATTGGTATTCCAGACTGGTGGAAAGATTGGTGGGGAAATCCATACAACTGGGGACGATGGGCTTGGGAGGTATTCGCTCCCGCGCCGGTAAAGCTGCCGTTCGATGTAGCAGATGGTGGGTACAGCTTTTGTAGTATCGAGAAAGATAGACGACGCCATAACAAGGGCAGCAAGGATGTTTTTGATAATGAAGACATATATCCATGGAAATGGGGAGAGTCGGATAAAAAGGATTAGGATTATTAAATATGATATTGGTAAGCTTCTAAAGTAAACTATGTTTCTTCCGGAGAACAAGAGTTTTGTGGCGAGTTTGACGAGTGAAGGAAATGTCAAGGTAAATAATGCCATAAAGCGTTATTTTAAAAATAGACGTGTTTTTGCAGAAAACTATTATAGCTTTTCATTAAAGGAAAGAAGAGAAAACTATGAAAAAGCGAGCTTTATCAACTGTAATTAGTCTCTTTATTGGGATTGTTATTGGTTTTGCAATTTGTCTTTTGTTTGGGGGGATTCTGAGCTACATTGACCCCGGCACGGAACTGAACAAGCCGAAGAAATTTGGCAATGTTAAGATTTGGATTGATGAAGTTGCCCGTGCTGAAGACCGAGAAACTTATGACCTTTCTAAGACGATGCTAATAACCAAGGATAACATCCCTTTTGCCACGGTCAGTATGGACAAGGCCGGCGAAGTAAAAGCTTTCTCTCTTCTTATGGAGAAAGATAAGAAAGGAAGGATATTTTTTACTATGACAGCTTCAGCTAAGCCCGGTAAATGGGAACGCGGAATATATGGAGGTGGTGGTGCTGACTACACGACAGGAGAAATGTATGTGGATATTAATGTTGACAGTCGTTTTGACACAAAAAATATTTTTGATGATACAGGGGGAAAAGTTTCCAGAGAAATATATATTGGTCAGAACTGGAAGCAAGTTGACCATTGTGATTATGAGCACGCTAAATTAGGTGAGACGACGTATGTTTTTGACGAAGATTCCGGATGGCAGGTTATAAATAGCGAAGAATAGTGGGGCGGCTGACAAAAATCAAAGACGACAGCAATAAAGTTTTGGCTCAGTACGCCTATGACGAGCTATCGAGGAGGACGGTGGTTACCCGATAACGTAAGATATTTTTTGCTCAGCAGCGAAGCCTCATTGGGAAACAGCCGTGCGACACGAGTCCTGCGTTTAATCTCCTCATGAAGTCTTTCGTGCGTATATTTGTTGTTCGAATCCGTTTTCGATGCCTTCCCGGCAGAGTAAAACCCCCCAGACCTCCCATCCCCTCCATCTTAAACCTTCTTTCGACTTTGCATTTGGGCATCTTTTTTTTTGCAGAATTTCTTTTTATCTCCTTGTTTTTTTTCTCCACCTTTTATACACTAACGCCCAATAAAAATATGGTTTGAGGCCCGGTAGAGGGTTTTTCGAGCGAAATCTTTAAGCCCAGCCTATTAAAACTTGATTTTGTTCCTGAAATAAGATAAAATGATAATCAAATGGAAATCGTATTTCAATGACCTGTGGTCATTAACCGTAATTTGGGGGTGGGCAGGGTGACAAGAATTACTTCTAATAATTATCATTATCGCAGCAGATTATATAAGCAAAGATTTACTAATGCCGTTATTCTCCTAACGGACGTACTTTGCGCTATCACACTAATTGTCGGTATCTCTTATGCAAGGGGCAGCCGAATACCGCTACTAAGCGCAACCTTGCCCGACACAACCGAGCCGGACCTTTCACCATCGAATGAAATCTCAATCATCGAACCCTCCGGCCAATGGGAAACAGTAATGATGCGTGTCACTGCATACTGCGCCTGCAAAAGATGCTGCGGCAAATTTGCCGATGGTAAAACCGCCAACGGCCACAGGATACAGGACAACGACGTCTTTGTCGCCGCCGACAAAATGCACCCCTTCGGCACGGAAATAATTGTTCCCGGCTACAATAATGACGAAGCCGTAAAAGTCTTAGACAGGGGCAGAGTAATACGCGGCAACCGCCTCGACATATTCTTCGACTCCCACAAAACCGCCCGAGAATGGGGCGTTAAATATCTCGAAGTCAAACTGCGCCGCTCATAACACCATCAGCCGGCTTCCAAAATCAGTTATTGTTTCATCCAACTGCTTTTTTATTTGTATTTATGCAGCTTTTATGCAAAGATTCCCTGCTCACGACCAAGATAATTAAAGATAAGACCCTGTGTAATAAATGGAAAGCATACATACACGAAAAATTGATACCGCCGCAACTATGGCCTGTATTGGCACGGTCATATGTTTCTCGATAGGGCCGATTTTTATAAAACTGCTCACCGGTTACGTTGACTTATGGACTCAAAACCTCCTTCGATACCTCGTGGCCTCGCTGGTCTGGCTGCCGTGGCTGCTGTTTACTGTTAAAAAAGGGCGCTTCGAAAGGCGAATCTGGCAAAGGGCAATTTGGCCGGCTGTGGTCAACATCTTTATGCAAAGTCTATGGGCGGCGTCTTTTTATTATATAAAGCCCGCTTTTATGAGCCTGCTGGCAAAATCATTTATAATCTGGATAGCCGGATTTTCGCTCATTTTCTTTCCGGAAGAAAGACCCTTAGTCAAAAGCGCCCGTTTCTGGTCAGGTATAGCCCTCTCGGCAATTGGGGTAATAGGGGTAATTGTATTTAAGAGAGATTTCGCAACAACCAAGACAATAACTGGTATAGTTCTCGCTCTTTCGGCGGCTTTCGGCTGGGCCATGTACACAATCGCCGCGAAAATTGCTTTCAGAGATATCGATTCCCGCAAGGGCTTTTCCGTAACAAGCATATATACCGTCGCCGGCCTTTTTGTTCTGGCACTGATTTTCGGGCGGCCGGGCGTCTCCATCTCTATGGGTCTGCGGCCGTGGGCCTATGTAGTGATGTCAGCGCTTACAGCGATAGCAATTTCTCACGTATTATACTACGTGGCAATTAAGCGACTCGGGGCCACAATTCCATCTCTGGTATTGCTGGTAACGCCGTTTACAGTCCTTGCAGGCTCTTACATCGTTTTCGGAGAGTCATTAAATGGCTTTCAGTGGCTCTTTGGTATGGTTCTTCTGACAGGCTCGGCCATTGCCATCTGGGCACAGCAGCATTTAAACAAAACTACATAAAGTCACACTCATACAATCTTTAGCCTGTTACCACAGACTTATAGAGGTGCGTCAGGAGCGTTTGTTTTGGGCAGCCACTTTGCGAGGTCCTTCTTGATGTCGGCATATTCGGATTCGGCGGCGAGGTTTTTCCACTCCAGAGGGTCGTTATCATGGTCGTAAAGCTCTTCTGTTCCGTCGCTGTAACGGATATATCGCCATCGCTGCGAGCGCAATGAATGATTATTGAGGCCGTACGTCGTCAAAGCCGGCTGAGACCATTCTGCACAGGGGTCCTTCAATAACGGCAGCAGGCTATTGCCCTGCAGCTCTTTTTTAGGTTTCAGGCCGCAAAGCTCTATCAGAGTGGGGTAAATATCGATAAGGCTGACCGGCCGGTGACATTTCAGGCCAGGCTTAACTTGTTGCGGCGCTATTATCATAAGCGGACAATGAGTGGCCTCCTCCCAGAGAGCGAATTTGCGCCAATGCAGCTTTTCGCCCAGATGCCACCCGTGGTCGCCCCAAAGGACAATAATAGTGTTGTCGGCATAATTGCTTTTATCCAATGTATTAATAACCCGTCCAACGCAGTCGTCAACAAAGCTGATAGAGGCCAGGTAGCCCTGAACGGCTTTTCGCCATTGTTTGTAATCGACTATATTTTTGTGGTCTTTATGTGGGTCGGCAAACTTTCTGCCTATAGGCGGCACGTCATCAAGGTCATTTTCATTAACAATCGGCAAAGTTACCTTCTCAACAGGATACAAATCGAAATATTTGGGTGGTACATACCAGGGCAGGTGAGGGCGGAAGAAACCGCAGCCGAGAAAAAATGGTTTATCGTGTCTGAAATTCAACTGTTGTATAACCCAGTCGGCTACCTTCCAGTCACCCATTTGGTCGTTTGGGACATCTACCGGGCCCCAGTCAAATTGTTTTGTGTCGGGAATACCGTTTAAGGGTCTATTTTGGGGCATAGGGTCTTGGGGCCTGGTTTTTGACTTTGAGGGAAAATACTCCTGCCAGGATTGGGGGTCGGCGAAAGTCCCGCTGCTATGGAATATCTTGCCTGCGCCAATCACCCTGTAGCCGTGAGCGGTAAAATGCTGCGGTAACGTAACCGCTTCCGGAAGTACCTTTCTAAAGGGCTGGTTATTATGATAAACGCCGGAGGCAGAGGGCAAAATCCCTGTAAGAAGACTTGCTCGCGAGGGATTACAGGCCGGTGCTGAGCAATGTGCATTCGTGAACAATACCCCTCGATTAGCAAGCTTATCAAGGTTCGGCGTCTTAACGTCAGGGTGGCCTGCCAGAGAACCAATCCAGTCATTCAAGTCATCAATGGCAATAAAAAGTACATTGGGCTTGTTTTTTGCTGATTCAACCGAAAAGGCAAGTTCGGGAAATGAAAGTGCAGCTGCTCCGGCTGCTGTCAGCTTTAGAAAATCCCGTCGATTCATAAGACCAGATACTCGATTCATAGGTAATAATTATGCAATAAATACGCAGGTTTGTCAAAAGGCAGGTTTTCTTCGGTTTGGAACTATCGGCAATGAAAGTCACAAAGCAATAAGGGCTTTTGCCGTTCGAGAAGACAAAAATGCTTGCAGGAACGGCCGCAGGCAATTATCTTGATTGCTCTGTTTGTACTTGCAAGTGTATTGAAAACCCTTGTTTAAGGAAATTGATATGAGTCCAGTTGTAAGTCCTGGTTTGTCCGAACTTGACGAACTTTGTGTTCAAACGATACGTTTTTTGTCTGTTGACGGTGTTCAAAAGGCGAAGTCGGGCCATCCGGGTATGCCAATGGGTATGGCGCCGGCAGCGTATGTGCTTTGGATGAAACATCTTATGCATAACCCAGCCAATCCGCTCTGGCATAATCGTGACCGTTTCGTTCTTTCGGCAGGTCACGGCAGTATGCTGCTATACTCGCTGCTGCATCTGACGGGCTATGATATGAGCCTGGAAGATTTGAAGAATTTTCGACAGTGGGGCAGTAAAACACCAGGGCACCCGGAGTGTGAGCCGAAACTGGGGATTGAGGTTACTACCGGGCCGTTAGGACAGGGGATATCTAATTCGGTCGGGATGGCGATAGCCGAAAAATATCTTGCAAATTACTTCAACCGCGAGGGTTTCAACATCATTGATTATAAAATCTATGTAATAGCCGGTGACGGTGATTTACAGGAGGGGGTATCGGCAGAGGCCAGCTCATTAGCGGGGCATTTGGGGCTTGATAACCTGATTGTTATTTACGACGACAATCATATCACCATCGACGGCGAAACGGAGCTTGCTTTTACAGAAGACGTAACTAAGCGTTATGAGGCTTACGGCTGGAATGTGATAGTAGTTGGCGGCGACGGTAATGATATGACAGCTTTCGAGAAGGCACTGGAAAGCGCCAAGCAACAAAAGCAGAAGCCTACTTTGATAAAGCTCCGGACACATATCGCTTACGGCAGCCCAAACAAGCAGGATACCGCGGGGGCGCACGGCGCACCTTTGGGAGAAGATGAAATCAAACTGATGAAGGAGAAATTCGGCTGGGACAGCGAGAAGAGCTTTTACATTCCGGAAAAAGTGTCCGCCTATATGCTAAAAGCTGTAGAAAAAGGTAAAAAAGCAGAAGCAGCCTGGAACAAGCTGTTTGACGAATACAAAGGTGTCTATCCGGAGATGGCGGAGCAGTTTCGTGAAGCTGCGGCGGGTAAAGTGAAGGTAGATTTTGATAATATTCTTCCCAAGTTCGAGGCTGGCAGTTCTATCGCAACACGCAAGGCCTCCGGCAAGGTACTTGATGCAATAATGCCTGAAATGCCGTTGATTATGGGTGGTTCGGCGGACCTGACACCTTCAAATAATACGCGGTTTGCGGGGGCAAAGGATTTTCAGAAAGATTCGCCGGACGGCAGGTATATACGTTTCGGGGTCAGAGAACACGCTATGGGGGCGATAATAAATGGGATTTCCACAAGCGGACTGGTAAGGGCGTACGGGGGAACATTTATGGTATTCTCCGATTATATGCGGCCTGCGATTCGGATGGCAGCTCTTTCGAAACATCCGAGCATATTCGTGTTTACCCACGACAGTATCGGGTTAGGCGAAGACGGTCCGACACATCAGCCGGTAGAGCAGTTGGCGAGCTTGCGGGCAATACCGGGTTTGTTAGTAATTCGGCCGGCAGACGCCAATGAGACAGCGGCAGCGTGGAAGTTCATATTGGAATACAAGGATGGTCCGGTGGCTCTGCTTCTCACAAGACAGGGCGTGCCGGTTCTGGAACAGGATAAATATGCCTCAGCGGCAAATCTTTATAAAGGCGCTTATGTTTTGATAGGCGCCGACAGCCCTGAAGTCTTACTTTTAGCAAGCGGTTCGGAAGTTTCTATCGCAATTGAAGCTTATGAGAAGCTGTCGGCTGACGGGATTAGTGCGAGGGTCGTCAGTATGCCCTGCTGGGAATTGTTTGAAAGGCAGGAGCAGACATATCAGGATTCGGTCATACCGCCCGGGGTGAAAGCGAGGGTCGGTATTGAAGCGGGGGTCGAGCAGGGCTGGAGAAAGTGGCTCTGCGATAATGGCGTCTTTATAGGTATGTCATCATTCGGGGCATCGGCGCCGGGAAAGGTGTGCTTCGAGAAGTTCGGGATTACAGCGGAAAAAACCGTTGAAACAGCGAAGAATTTGATTTCTTCGAAAATGATTGGATAGTGGTGGTTCGGAAGGTTAAAACGGCCAATCGATAGTAAAAGGCTGTTAGTACAAAATATGACACCGTCTTTTGGAATTTTGGTGATTTTTTGAAGCTCGGTCGAGACAGGACGGTTGCAGAAATAATCTCCCGGCTGAAGGGCTGCAAGGGCGGTGAGGGGGCGGTCAGGGTCGAGGGGACGTGGGGTTCTTTTGCGCCGATGCTGGCCGGGTACATATCCGGGGAACTCGAACGGCCGATACTTTACATCCGTCCGCATATCGATGACGCCGACAAAGCGGCAGATGACCTTCATAGCTTTGGGTGCCAGAGAATCGAAGCATTTCCAGCGTGGGAGGGGGCCGAAGATTTGGCGGACGCAACGGATGAAATCAGGGCTGAAAGACTAAGGATAGTTTTAGAACTGCTTTCGGGCAAAAGCAAATCCATCATTCCAACATCAATACAAGCGCTTTGCCAGCCGATACCGAAGCCGAAAATATTAAAAGAGAGCAGCCTTCGGCTTCAAATAAATGAAACGATACCACCGGAAGATGTTGCCAGCTGGCTGGTCGATAACGGTTTTGAAAGTGTGGACAGGATTGACCTGCCGGGACAGTTTGCCCGCCGCGGCGGGATTGTTGATATTTATCCACCTCTGGTCAGCGAAAAAACTTTCCTCGAAAAAGAAAAAAACAAAGAACGGCCGCAAGGCAGTGAGGCAATAAGAGTTGAGTTTTTCGGGGAAGTAATAGAGAGTATTCGCGGGGTGAATTTAGATACGCATCGCTCAAGCGAACAAATTGAAAGTATCGGTATCATTTCAGCGGTGTGCGGCGGTGAGGCCGAAGAAAGAGAGCTTTTTATAAATATTCTTCCGCAGGAAACGATAATAATACTCGAAGAGCCAAATGACATCGAAGAAGTGGCAAATGTATTTTTAGAGCGTGTCGAGGGAGCCGAACGGCTTTACCACTGGCGGGACATCTACAGGGCACTGGGAAAATTTACACAACTGCATATTTGCAGATTTGCCGCCGGCGGCACAGATGATTTTCTTAAGTTGGATATAAAGAGCGTTCAGCAGTTTCAGCAAAGGGCCACTTCCCTGTGGGCGGGACATAAGGCGGCCCTGGAAGAATTAGTAAAACAAGCCGAAGAAGGACAAAAGGTCTGTCTTTACTGTGAAAGGTCGGCTGAAATCGAGCGAGTAAGCGAGATTATAAAACAAAGTCATAAAAAGGTGCCGCTGAATTTCAAACTGCTTCCGGGATTTATTCATCAGGGATTTGTCATAAATTCGCTCGGAACAATCATAATAAGCCATCACGAACTGTTCGGTCAATTTGCGCTTAGAAGAAGGCAAAGGCCGATGCGTGCCAGCGCGCCGGTGGATACCCTCAGTGATTTACAGGCCGGCGATTATGTTGTTCATATCTCCTATGGCATAGGCAGGTTTTTAGGGGTGAAGACTATAAAAGAAAAGGGGGCACAAAACGAGTATCTTACGATTGAATACGCCGACAAAGTGAAGATTCATGTTTCCGCCGGCAATATTATGCTGGTTCAGAAGTATATAGGAACGAGTCCGAAGCGGCCTAAACTAAGCAAGGTCGGCTCAAAAAAATGGCAAAAGCAAAAAGAAAAAGTTGCACGTTCGGTTCGGGACCTTGCAGGGGAATTACTTGAGGTTCAGGCGAAACGCCAGAGTCTCGGCGGGACAGCGTTCGGCGCCGATTCAAACTGGCAAAGGGAATTTGAAGAATCCTTCCCCTATCAGGAGACGGCTGACCAAACTGCGGCATCGGAGCAAATTAAAGCCGATATGCAGGAAAATGCGGCAATGGACAGGCTGTTATGCGGGGATGTGGGATATGGCAAGACAGAACTTGCGATGAGGGCAGCGTTTAAGGCGGTGGAAAACGGTAAACAGGTTGCCGTGCTGGTGCCGACGACGGTGTTGTGTGTGCAGCATGGCAGGACTTTTACGGAACGGTTCGCAGATTTCCCAATTTGTATCGAAATTTTAAATCGCTTTAAAACAGCCAAGCAGGCACAAGATATAATCGCAAGGACAAAAAAAGGCAGGGTCGATATACTCATCGGGACACATCGACTTTTGAGCGGTGATGTGGGCTTTAAGGATTTGGGGCTGCTTATTATCGACGAGGAGCAGCGGTTCGGAGTCGAGCATAAAGAAAGGCTCAAAAAGCTGCGCGTCAACGTCGATGTTCTTACGATGACGGCAACGCCGATACCAAGGACGCTGCATATGTCACTTTTGGGGCTGCGTGATATAAGTTCATTAGGGACGCCACCACTAGACAGACGAAGCATAGTAACGTCGGTCGGCGCTTATAATAGGGAGTTGGTGAGAAAATCGATTATTCGTGAGATGAATCGTCAGGGGCAGGTGTTTTTTTTGCACAACAGGGTCAGGACCATCGAGAAAAAGGCCATGGAGATTCAGAAGCTGGTCAGCGATGCAAAAGTTGGTATCGCACACGGGCAGATGGCGAAAAGCGAACTTGAAAAAACAATGATAGATTTTGTACTGGGTGGGATAGACGTTTTGGTGTGCACAACGATTATCGAGTCTGGGCTGGATATTCCAAACGCCAATACGATTTTTATTGACAACGCCGACAGGTTCGGTTTGGCTGAGCTGCATCAGCTTCGTGGGAGGGTAGGCAGGTATAAGCATCGAGCGTACGCGTATATGCTGCTGCCGATGTCTCGGTCGATTACGCCAATAGCAGCGAGGCGTTTGAAGGCCATCGAGGAATATTCACATCTTGGGGCCGGCTTCAGAATTGCCCTGCGTGACCTGGAAATTCGCGGAGCGGGCAATATATTGGGGGCTGAGCAATCCGGACATATTCAGATAGTAGGCTACCAGATGTACTGCGAACTGTTAGCCGAGGCGGTAAGGAAATTAAAGGGAAAACCAGCTGAGACGATACCAATAACAAACCTGGATTTGGGATTCGCAACGTATATACCAAAAAATTACATACCTATCGACAGACACAGGATGGACGTCTATCGCAAAATCGCTATTGCCAGGACAAAGGTGGATTTGGAACAGGTTCAGAACGAACTGGCTGATGTTTACGGGCCTGTGCCGGACGAGGTGGAGCTGCTGCTGAAATGCCAGCAGGTGCGAATTGCAGCAAGCAAGTATAATATAAAAAGTATCGTAACTTCAGGTCAGAATATAATATTTTCATTTGACGAAAAACCGGATGCTGAGATAAAGTCTTTATTTACCAGAGTAAAAGGGAAAGTAACTATTGCCGACCGGCAGACGGTATATCTGCGACTGGAGAAAAATTACTTCGAGCCGGGGACACTGATAAACGTTTTGAGGAAGCTTTTAGGGGCGGCTTCATAACAATAACGCGGGGGCGAGACTGATGAATATATTTTTCGGCTGCACAAAGCATTGTTTTCCAGGGTAAAGTAATGCAGGACAGGCGGTCTTCTTTTATACGGTGCAGAGTATTTAAGCCATTTATACCAAGGGGTGTGTTATTCGCAGCAAGGGCTTCGATAACAGATTTACATAACGAATAAACCCGACCAATGGGTTTATTTTGTACCTGCGCTAACATAACATTTAGTGATGCTATGCACGGAATACAAATATCAGCTTCTGTTTCGACGGTGACTTTTTGGTTGTTTACCTTTAAGTATAATCTGAGCAAATCACCACAATAATCCGGTATTCCTCTAATTTCGATATCCGGGAGGTCAACTTTTTCCTGCGGCAAAGCTTCGGATGCAAAATTACAAACCTCTTTTCCATAAAGCCTGTCGAATATTTCCTGCTGATTATCAACCAAAACGTTAAGAGCAGAAAGCAACTGGTTTATATCCTCCTTTGTGTTATATAAATGCATAGAAGCACGAACTACACCGGGGACTCCAAAATATTCCATCAGCGGTTGGGCACAGTGATGGCCATCACGCACAGCGATAGCATTATAATCAAGCCAGGCGGCGATATCGTGGGGATGAACATCATCTATTAGAAAAGAAACTATTCCGGCATTTTGACGTGGTGTTTCAGAAGCAAAGATTCTGATTCCATTTATTTGCCTCAACCCATCCAATAATTCAGCAGTGAGTGAGCTGACATACTCCTGGATGTTCTTCAGGCCGATGTTGTTTAAGAAATCCAGGGCACGCATCCAGCCGTAAACACCTACGAAATGGGGTGTCCCCGCTTCGAATTTTCTAACGCCTTCTCTCCAGGAAAGGGGTTCAGCGGTTAATACCATTCCACCGCCGGTCTTCCAGGGTTTGGCATTTTCCAAATGTTGTTTTTTAAGTATGACTGCTCCGATGCCGGTAGGGCCTAACATTTTATGGGCTGAACATACAAAAAAATCAGGCTTCATACTCTCAAGGTCTATTTCAAAATGCGAAGCACTTTGTGCACCATCTATTAACACCATCGCCCCGTTTTGCTGAAGGTTTGCAACGACAGACTGAAGGTCCTGAAGTTTTCCCGTTACATTCGAGGCATGGGTGAGGGCGGCAAATCTGATTTTTGAGGACAGGGCATTTTTCAGTTCAGCTTTCGAGAAATCCCCCGAAGGTTCTAAAGGCAGAACTCTGAGTTCAGCGTTACTTCGAGAAGCAAGGAGTTTCCAGGGCAGAAAATTGGAATGATGCTCCAAAATGCTTACGAGAATAATGTCATCTTCCCGAACCAACGGTTCACAGAAGGCATTTACTACGAGATTGGCAGCTTCTGTGGCCCCGCTTGTAAAAATGACGTCGTATTCATCTCCGGCATTGAAGAAACGCTTTAAGGTTTCTCTGGCATTTTCGTACTGCTGTGAAGCTTTTTTGGACAGATAGTATGCACCGCGATGGACATTGGCATAATGGTACTTATAGTAATCAGAAATGGATTCTATAACACAGGTCGGCTTTAAGGTGGTCGCAGCACTATCGAGGTATATATATCTTTTGCCTGCTATGTTCTTTTTGAGTATGGGGAATTGGCGGCGAATCTCATCGAATTTTTCATATTTTCGACTATCCGGCTGCACAGATAATTATCCTTTACGCTGGTTGGATATCACTGGTGAGTGAAATTCAACGTCCATTTTATGGACTTTTCCCCACCCTGGAAGGCCACCTCGAGTAAATTGCCATCGAGCTTGTTAAATAAAACTCTGGCATCGGAATCTACCTTGGATAAGGTTACTCCATCCGGTATATAAAGAAACAGCGAGTATATCGTATAGGGTATTGTCTCGGAAATACCGCTCAAAGCAGATTTGGATTGGTTCCAGGCAAGCTGCTTTATGCTAAATGCGCCCGTTATATGCCGCGAGGTGGCCAAAAACTGCGGTCCTGATTGTAAAGGTCTGACAATGAAAACAGCCGTTCCGTGCGGCGGGACTTCGGTTTGAATCCTGTCTTGAACTACTCCGACAAGACCCTGTTTCCAAAAGTCATAAACAATATATTGTGTTTGGGGACATAAACCCAGGTCTTCTTCAAAAGAAAGACCCTTGACGGCCGAGTCTTCAGACCAGTTATACAGAGCAACAACATCATAAATCCCGGAGGCGGCATTGACCTTCAGGTCGAGGGCCTTTGGGAAATTTTCCACGCTGGGATATCCATCGGGCAAAGTGGCATATCCGGTTTTTGACCTGAAAGGAAAGAGGTCTATGGGAGTTATATCAGCGGCGGGCATAGTCTTTTTGTATAATTCCAATCTTTCATCCGGCAGTTTTTTTATAAGGTCAGGGAATTCCGCAGCCCAGGCGGTTTCTTTGATTAATACTTTTACCCTTTCCGGCGAGGGGTCGGCCATAAAATCACTTGTCATATAGGACTGACCGGTAAGTGCTACGGAGGTTACATTTGTTATGGCTTCGGCTGTAGTTAGAGGCGGGCGGATCATAGTTGCATCGGGATAGTTGTAAACGACGATGTCATTGAAATAATTTGATGTAAACAAATGACCCAAATGCATTTTCGTCCCTGAGGTGGGGGGCGGATAATTTTTTACATCGGGGCCTCTCTCCCAATCGGCGTAAACATCTTCAAATATGGTAATTTTGCTGTCAAAAGTTCCAACGCCAAGACAAAACTGGCTTGCGCCACCTTCTGCACTGCAGCCCATAATCCAGTTTTCAGGACCCATTATTTCTCTGATTACCGCTTGTACCTGCCAGTAAGCATCTCTGCCATCAACAGAGGGGTCATAGGCAAACTGCCTGTTCTTTTCGTATGAAAACATCCAGGCTCCATGCCCGGCGTCTTTTAGATATTCGATTCCCCAGTCATCAACCAAGGTATGAAAGAGTGGTTTCAGATGCTTTTCAATAACCTTTGGATTGCTATAATCAAGTTGAACAACAGTGGCGTCGGCGGTGCAACAGGCACCCCTGAGGTTTCCATCCTTATCATGGAGAAACCAGTTTTCGGGGTATTTTCCAAATGAAGGATTTGCATAGTTTGCACCATAGGCATTGACCCAAAGTCCCGGTCTTAAACCTTTACTTTTGATGTATTTCATAAGCCATTTGCCACCTCTTGGGAATTTTTCCTTATTCCATTCAAGGAGATTGGCCTGCTCACCTCCGGAATATGCAGCGTCGAGCTGAACATACTCCAGGCCGTAAGGTTTTAAGGTTTCGGCAAGAGCATCGGTTTCTTTTACCATATCTTCTTCGTTTGCGGGCATAAAGTAGCAATACCAGGAAAGCCAGCCGGTAGGAGCTGTTTTAAAGGGACGTTTGTCTTTATATTGCGGATAGTATGGTTCGTAACGCGTCAATCCTATATGTTCCGTGTAGTAGTTCGGAATTAGAGAAATCCGCTCTCCATA
>Ga0307378_10005665_pt1 | contig 17328 bp, 16 predicted proteins | sample UN1MG_FD_202238 | JGI IMG/M metagenome (GOLD analysis project Ga0307378, IMG submission 202238) | Soil microbial communities from Risofladan, Vaasa, Finland - UN-1 | ecosystem: Environmental > Terrestrial > Soil > Coastal area > Acid sulfate soil | place: Finland: Risofladan, Vaasa | collected... | reverse complement strand
CTTAACCTTACTGTCAGTACTGGAAAATCATCAGTCACATATCACGACGAGAATAATATTATCGACATCCAGCAGTTGTTTTCTGATTTCCAGATAAAAATTCCTGAAAACTATAATCCTAGCTTTGAGGGTTCATTTTCCAATAATATTGTGTATCTAAGATTTTATCTTGATATCAGGTGGGCCCAGGACATCTTTGTAGAATTTCCAATAACAGTGAACCGTTTGTAAAAAGATCACTCATTAACCCATTTTTTAGTCTCTATTCTATAAAGACCCCCAGTCCGTTCGATCAATGGAAATTCTTTGATCTCCTCCACTTTAAAACCGTTCCCCCCCTCCTCGAATCTTTCAGTTATGATTTTCCAGGGTATAGCATATGCATTCCGACCCCTTCCCACACCCTGCCGCAGTTCAACTGCCAGGAAACCTTTACGTCCGGATAACCTGAGATAATCGCTCATCCTCTCAACCTGATGATTTCCGTTCTTGTCAGTGGTAAAATGCTGCGTAAAGTACAGGGCTTTTGCACCCTTATCAGTTGAAATGCTTTTACATTCTATACCAAGGTAATAATCAGGGTGTAGGGAATCCACAACAATATCCAGGTACTGGTGAGTGAACCTGTGCTGCTTGAGACGAAAGGCAATCCCTTTGATCCCGTTTTCTGAAAAAAATATGTTGAATGATTTTACTAATTCTCTTTCGAATTCTGTCATTTTTAGTACCGTATATACTTTTTATTCATAAACTGAGAACACTGATATACTATCTGATACCAGCAATTTTAATAACCATAACATCCTATGAGGTAAATCATGAAAAAGACATACCTGGAAATAGGGTCTTCAGTTGGTGCTGTACTGGCTTTTATTATCCTCATTGTCATTATGAATGATAAGAATTATAGTTTTCATAATATTGCAAACTATGGGAACGTAGCAATACTTGTAGTCTTTGTCATCGTGATAGGATTAATTGGTATCAAGCTGGCAGAATTAACAGATTAACTTTGTTAGAAGTATTTGACCGAAAGTAATATAACCTGTATCTTACAAATATTCTATTGGAAATGTGAGTTAGCAGATATGTCACAAAATATTGCTCAGGACATATTATTCCACCGGGTTCAGCAAGAACTTAGAGGACTAAAAGGTGTAAAAACATCGTTGATAGCCAGTAGGGACGGTTATATATTAACAAATCCAGCTGAATCCCAACTTGAAAAGTATGCAAAAGCATCATATTCCATGTTGAAGACAGCTGATGCTGCTATACTGGAGATGGGTAAGAATTGCTCTGAAAGTGTTATAGTGGATTTCCCTAATGAAAGGCTCATTGCCACCAGAGCAGGACCTAAAGCTCTTATAGCAGTTCTGGCAGGATCAGATACCAACGTTAATACTATTCTAACAGAACTGAGCAAAGCTGCAAATAAAGTCAGGGAAATAATGTAATTATTTCTTTTATACTAAATATTTAAGACTTTTGAAAGCTTTTTTAAGAAAAATGTGGCACTATATTGAGGCATTCTTTTGAACGAACTTACAAATCATATTATCCTTGGAATTGAAGGCACTGCATGGAACCTGAGTGCAGCAATTGTAAATAAAAATGATGTTATAACCGAATCAACAGCCACTTATACTCCTCCCACCGGCGGCATACATCCAAGGGAAGCCTCCCAGCACCATGCGGAACATATAAAAAAAGTAATCTCAAAAGTACTTGAAGATGCAAAAAATAGTGGTATTGAAGTACATGACATTGATGCCATAGCCTTTTCCCAGGGTCCGGGTTTAGGACCTTGCCTTCGCACCGCTGCTACAGCAGCCAGAGCACTGTCACTATCATTAAATATCCCTTTGATCGGAGTGAACCACTGCGTTGCCCATGTCGAAGTGGGGCGCTGGAAGACCGAGGCAGAGGACCCGGTAGTTCTGTATGTCAGCGGTGCCAACTCCCAGGTGCTGGCTTACAGGGCCGGGCGCTACAGGGTATTTGGCGAGACCCTGGATATCGGAATTGGAAACGCCCTTGATAAGTTCGCCAGGGGAGCCGGATTGCAGCATCCCGGCGGACCGAAAATTGAAGAACTCGCTAAAAACGCATCTTCCTATGTACCATTGCCTTATGTTGTTAAGGGAATGGATTTTTCATTCTCAGGTCAATCCACAGCAGCATCCCAGGCATTGAATAAACATTCTCTGGAAGATGTATGTTATTCCTACCAGGAAACAGCCTTTGCAATGCTCGTTGAAATAACAGAGCGAGCAGTTGCACATACAGGCAAGGATGAAATACTGCTGGCTGGAGGTGTTGGGGCAAATAAGAGATTAAGGGAGATGCTTCAGATCATGTGTGATGAAAGGGGAATCAAATTCTATGTCCCAGAAAACAAGTTTATGGGTGATAACGGAAGCATGATCGCTTATTTAGGCTTGTTAATGTTTGAAAAACAGGATTATACACCTATTGAAAAATCACATGTTAACCCTAATTTCCGACCTGATGATGTCGTTGTCACCTGGCGGGAAAATTAATTATTACATTAAAATGATCACTTTGAACCTATTGATAATTCATACCAGGTTAGCTATTATGAAATATAAAATATAAAATATAATTAAATTCCAATGGAAATCCAGAGGGTGAAGCAAATATAAAAATGCTGTATTTAGGTAATCCAGCTAAAAAAGATATCTATTTTAATCCTGCCGGTAACATACATGACAATGAGCACAGTGCCTATGGAATGGGCTGAAAAATATCGTCCAAAAAACCTTAAAGATTTAGCAGGCCACAGCAGTATTGTAAAAGAACTATATAAATGGGCTCACGATTGGGAAAGTGGGGTGCCCAAAGATAAAGCTTTAATACTCTACGGAAAACCTGGCGTAGGCAAGACATCTGCTGCTCATGCTCTTGCATCCGAAATGGAGTGGGATGTAATTGAATTGAACGCCAGTGACCAGAGGACTGCAGGTATCATCCAGAAAGTGGCAGGTTCTGCCAGTAGAATGGGTACTTTTGACGGAACATCAGGCCGACGTCTGGTCATTCTGGATGAAGCAGATAACCTGCACGGTAATTATGATCGTGGGGGTGCCAGGGCTATTCTAGATGTTATCAAGACCACCTCCCAACCGATAATTCTGATCGCCAATGAATTTTATGATATAACTCCCACGCTTCGGATGTCTTGCCGACCAATCCAATTCAAGATCATTAATACCACATCGATGGTGACAGCGTTAAAAAATATATGCAGAAACGAAGGTGTGATGATCGGGATCGGTGTTATCGAAAGGATCGTGGAAGGAGCCAATGGTGACCTGAGAAGTGCGATCAATGATCTCCAGGCCATGGCCATCGGCAAAAGTGAACTTGAAGTTGATGATATGGTCACAGCTCCAAGAGACAATAAAAAAACAGTATTCAAGGCAATGGATGTTATTTTCAAGGAACATGATGTCAGAGCTGCCCAGGAAGCAGCATGGCAGGTGGATGAAAGTCCGGAACAGCTGATACACTGGATAGATGAGAACCTGCCTATAGGATATACCAAAGATGAGGATATGGCTGCCGGATATTTCCAGCTTGCAAGGGCTGATCAGTTCCTGGGAAGGGTTAGACGCAGGCAGAATTATAAACTCTGGCGATATGCGGGACTGCTTATGTCAGGAGGGGTCGCGGCTGTTAAGACCCAGACATATCCTGGATATAAAAAATATCAGCCCCCCCAGTACTTTAGAAAAATGGGGCAGACTAAGGCCAGGCGAAATATCAGGGATTCCCTGGCAGGAAAGATTGGTGAACATTTCCACGTGTCCAGCGAATATGTTCGCTCGGACCTCCTTGTCTTTTTCAAACAAATGATGAGAAGCAGCGACCATTCTGTGGGTCTGGCAGCCGAGTTGAAACTCAATCCCGATGAGATCGCATTTTTGTTAGAGTCAAAGCCGTCTAAGAAAGTTGAAAAGATATACCAGGCAGCTCAACAGCTTATCCAGGACGAAGTTGAACATGATATTGAAATGTTCGGCAGATTTACCCACATGAAAGAAGGAAAAGAAATTAAGAAAGCACCTGATGAAATTCCCATAAATATTGAACCTGAAGAACCCGTGGGATCAAGTAACGAAGAAGAGAAGAACCAGAGTTCTTTATTTGACTTTTAAGGAAAGATTAGATGACTGGAAAACTGATAACCTTTGAAGGAATTGACGGATCAGGAAAATCTACGATTTTAAAACTAATAAAGCAGAAGTTTGATGAAAATGATGATATAATATTTACCAGGGAGCCAACCCCGGAATGGATAGGAGAAACAGTCTATCGTGCGATAAAATCAGAGACAGACCCATTAGCTGAACTGTTCCTGTTCATTGCAGACCATGCCGACCACCTTAGCAGGACAATACGACCTGCCCTGGAAGATAACAAGATCGTGATCTCGGATCGGTATTCTGATAGCAGGTATGCTTATCAGGGAGCAACATTGGATGGAATAATTGACAATGCGCTGGAATGGGTATTGGGTCTGCATACAGGCTGGACCATAATACCTGATCTGTCAATTCTTTTTGATGTCAGACCAGAAGTAGCGGTAAAAAGAATTGGGAGTCGCAGTCACCAGACTAAATTCGAAAAGGTGGCATTCCTGAAAAAGGTCAGGGCCAATTATCTAACACTGGTTGAAAATGATCCTGAACGTTTTTTGGTGATTGATGCCGAGCAGCCCCTGAATATTGTAGAAAATCAAGTATTAAGAATAATTGAAACAAAATTGGAAGAATAAGAATTCAGAAAAATAATAAGTTGTGGGCTGACCTTCCTTTCCAGAAGGCTCCCTTTTTTAGGGACTTGTGCTTGCATTCAACCACTCCGTACACGTATTCTCTTATATTGTGTACCAACATTTCTGAAATGAAGGAATTTGATTTCTATTCCAATCCTTTAAGACCATGTCCGGTCCTATGTATTTCACAACATATTAGATTGTCGCAACTTGTTTCTTCCGGCGATTTGAAATCTCTTTATTCACTTCATTGCTAGCCCACGTAGCATGCATTCCTAAATCGCTGCAATTATACAGCAATTCAAAGAATAATACATATGTTCTTTTAATAACTAATATATTTTTTGGTAACAAATGTGACAACAAATGTGGTAACACTCAAGGCATTCTTGTGAAGGTAATAAATCCAGTGTATCCAACTCTGGTGGTTGAAGGTCTGGTCCCTCTTTCACTGAAGGAAATCTCCCGCTGCGTGCATTCAAGAGTAATGGTCTCTTCAAATCCCGCCTCATTAATTGCATTTCTTACCTCTTTAGCCTGTTCCAGAAATGGCGTGAACACCACCACATATCCTCCTGGTTTTAGCACTTTTGGAACTAATGGGATTACCTGTGCCGATTGATGCATATCAAGGATTACCGCATCAAATATCTCATCTATTGATCGAATCTCATTAATCAGATCACCAAATCTCAACTCAACATTTTCAAGTCCCACAAGTTCAATATTAGAATTAGCGATTTCCAGGAATTCTTCCCGAACTTCATATGTCACTACACGTTTAGCAACATATCCCAAATAAATAGCCATTATACCCGAACCAGTACCTGCATCAAGAACTACATCATTTTTACCAAGACCAATATGCGAAATGATCATTCCAATGTCCTTAGGACTAATAGGGGCCCCGCTCCTTTTCAGATGATTAAAAAAATCTGGCAGCCTGGGACTATAGATCCTTAATTCAAAACCAAGATGTGAAGATATCGTATCTCCACATTGCAATTCCATTAAGCTGTCCAGCTTGAAAACACCCACATCGGTATGAAGATCTCCTTCTTCAACTTTTGCAAAATAACGCTTGCCGTTTCCTAATAAAAGTACATGTTCTCCTTTTTTCAAATTAAATCACCCACGAGAGGGACTATTTTGGAAATATGATCGATTATGGCATCAGCCTCATTATTCAGTTTTTCAGGTCTCACATTCCTTTGCTGGACAGTCAATACTGCAAAATCAGCCTGCTTGAACGCCATAATATCATTAATAGCATCTCCGACCATAACAACCTTATCATAAGACACTTTCAGATCCACAACGATCTCGCCCTTACGCTGGGGAGTTGAAAGCCCGAAAGTATGTTCTTTTTTTACTCCAATGCTTCTCGCAATCAGTTCGACATCTTCCTGTTTATCCCCTGATGCAATATAGACATCCACTCCCATATCTTCCAGCTGCCTGACCACATCTGCCACTCCGGGGAATAAACTACCTCCCGTACTTAGCGTGTAAGGGATACAATTATGAGCTGTATCGATCATCACACCCACTCCCATGTACCGGCGATTATCACATCGCCCCAGTACAGCCTGTAACACTTCATGAAGATCAGATACTATTGCCCTTGAATCAAAATTAATTATTAAACGGGCTTCTTCCACACTTACCGGACGGCTGCTGCATCCAATATCAATGGCAATATTGTATTCATCAATGAATTTGTGAATAAGATAGCTTTCATCTATCTGCATTAATGTATCAGGATCTATATGAAGGATCACAATACCGTAATTCGGGTTGGTGCTTGCCAGGTTAGTGGTCACAATATCATAACATATGGTACCGTTTATCAGGTTCTTGGCAGCACGGTACATATGAAGCAAGGTTCCCGCGCTATCAAAAACAACTGCAGTACTGGACATATATTGGGCTAATGGATGTTATGATAGATTAGATTTTCCTTGAGATCAATGACTGTCCTGTCATTTCAGACGGGACTTCCAGTTGCAGTAGTTCCAAGAGGGTGGGAGCCACATCGGCAAAGATCCCCTCTCTTACTGTTACATTATCCATTTCAGAAACCAATATCAAAGGCACTGGGTTTGTAGTATGTGCAGTATGGGGGCTGTTATTTTCATAATAGCTCATCTGTTCGCTATTACCGTGATCTGCTGTAATAAGTGCTGCACCACCACTTGAGATTATCTCGTCTACGACTTTGCCGAGGCATTCATCTACTGTTTCTGCTGCCTTTACAGTAGCTTCAAATATCCCGGTATGACCCACCATATCAAGATTGGCATAATTAACTATAATCACATCATAATCATTTGATCTGATCTTTTCCAGTAGTACTTCAGTCAATTTATGGGCACTCATCTCTGGTTTTAGGTCATAGGTGGCCACTTTTGGTGATGGGATCAGGCTCCTGTATTCTCCTTTGTAGGGTTTCTCAATAAAACCGTTGAAGAAAAACGTCACATGTGCATATTTCTCGGTCTCTGCGATATGAAGCTGGGTTTTTCCCATGCTGCTAAGATATTCACTCAAAGTATTACTCAGATACTCGGGAGGGTATGCCACTGGCAGGTCAAATGTTTGATCATATTGGGTTATGCAAACAAAATGGATGTCAGGTAATTTCTTACGCTCAAATCCTGTAAAATCCTGCCTGGTCAGGGCCCTTGTCAATTCCCGCGCCCTGTCAGGCCTGAAGTTGAAAAATAATACAGCATCACCATTATTTATTGTTGCTGTGGGATTACCCTGGTTAAGAATTACTGTGGGTTTGACAAATTCATCATTTTCACCACGTTCGTATCCTGCTTTTACTGCATCTGTTGCACTGGGTGAGGTTTCACCGACCCCTATGGTCAGGGCATCGTAGGCCAGACGGACCCGTTCCCACCGATTATCCCTGTCCATTGCATAATACCGCCCGCTGACTGTTGCAATGGTCCCGATCCCCAATTCTTTCATCTTTGCTTCTGCCTGGATAATATACTGCTCGGCACTACGGGGTGGAACATCACGACCATCCAGGAATGCATGGATATATACTTTTTTTAACCCCGCATTCTTGGCCACTGTAAGCAGGGCGAACAGATGATCAATATGGCTGTGAACCCCCCCATTAGATAAAAGACCCATGAGATGAAGTGAAGAACCATGGGCTCTTACGTATCCGATGGCTCCCATTAATGCCGGGTTGTGAAAAAAGTCACCATCACTTATTGATTTATTTATTTTGGTAATATCCTGATAAACAGTACGGCCTGCTCCCAGGTTCATATGTCCCACTTCGCTGTTGCCCATTTGTCCTTCTGGCAAGCCGACTGATTCACCGGCAGCATCTAACGTTGAGTGGGGATATTTTGATAAGAGGCTGTCCATCACAGGCGTTTTTGCCATGGTAACAGCATTACCTTCCATTTTTGGATTAATACCCCATCCGTCAAGTATGATAAGACAAAGCGGTTTTGGGATTCTCATAGGCCGTTTAATTTCTTTACTTATACATCTAATTACCGACTTTCTTGATACATGAAATTAATTTCATGCACTCATATATTCAATCAGTAGATCACACTATTTTCGGGAAGCCTAAATTATGTGCCTCCATATGACAGGTAGTACATCCGGACGACATGCCATGTTTAGATCCGTGGCATGCAGTGCATTCAGGTATTTGTCCATGCCGTGGATGGCAGTATGCACAATTCTTGTCTGAATGGCCTGTGATATTCTCTTTGAGATGTCTGGCATTCTCTTCGTGGCATCCTCCACACAAGCTTGCTGGCGTATCCGGCGGGTAATCAACCTGGGAAGGCACATGACCCTGTAAATGGCAGTGAGTACATTCTTCAGCTTTCATTGTCGCATCATGTCCAGTATGGCATGATGTACATACCGGGATTTGACCGTGTTTGGGATGACAAAGCACACATTCAATTCCAACATGCTTTGTTGGCTGGGCTTCAAAAGTACTTCGTATAATAGAAAAATGACATAAAGTACATTCTTCCTTAGAAATATTTGAAGAGAATTCAAGATTTCGCGGTGCATGAGCATTGGTATGACATTGAGCGCATTCCTCAAAACCAGCTGGATGATACAATCCATGGCAATCCTGACACTTTGGAACATATCCGTGTTGTGGATGGCAGAAGGAACAGCCTTTCTTTGCATGTTTTCCTCCTTCAAATTCTAAAGACGCAATGGCTTTAGTATGACATTTACCGCATGTTTGTTCAGAAATTCCTCTTTCATGTCCTTTGTGACATGAATTACAATCACCTACTTCGCTGTGTGGGTTGATTACTCTTCGTGAGGTCAGTGAAATATAATCAGAATGGCATTTGAGACATCTAAATCTATTTTCAATTATTACCACTTCATCTTCTTCAGGAGGAGCATCAATACCTGCCACATCATATATTAGCATAAGTGCAATTTCTTTTTTAAATTCCAACATTCCTGCAGTTCCGGCTGCTTCATGGCATTGGGAACAGGAAATTCCGTAATCATTATGAGCGAAATCCATAGAATCGCCAGGGGTATTATATTTCTCAAATTCAATCCCATGGCATTTTTCGCAAAATTCATTTTTTGTTACATAATTCCATCCATCAATTGCACTGAAAAGAACTATCAATGTTAGAATGGCAATTATCATTACAATCATGACTCGTTTTGAGAGTGTCATTCTCTTATCTCCATTTAATCAACCAAATTTCGCGTTAGTATTTAATCCTTTTAACCTTTACTATGAATACAGGATTTCTTAAAGATCGTATGGATATATTTTCACTGGTGAGGTAGAATTTCTCTTTGCGTTCTTCGCGTCCTTTGCGGTGAAATGGCATAAACATCTCTGAATCCGACTACATTTATTTATAGTCAAGAACCTAATATTTATTACAAATCTTATGACCACTTTGCGCTGTTTGGTTTTTACTTTAATTTCAAAGGAATTCAAGGTTTTCAAATCGTTTGCTAACTCGCTCGTTTCCTTACGATATAAAAAATTACAGCACCAATTATAAGTGAAAATATCAATATATATCCGATCTTTTCACTTAATGGAATACTTTCACCCACTTTTATCGGTACCCTCATCACATCAGATCTCTTAGCATTCCCGTGTTCATTTTTATATTCCAGTTCAGTGTCGATTGCATAGATCTTGGATAATGCATCACTTTCTACTTTGATATTGTATTGTGTTTCATAGGATTCACCGGGTTTTAGGGTGCCAATAAATGCCTGGTTATCAGTTGTACTAAAGGGAGCCTCCAGGATTATACTGGCCACCACATATTCAGCGGTTTCACTCCCTACATTCTTATATGTGATATAAAAAACATCCCGATCATCTGGTCTGAAATCAGCGCTTACCTTTACAATCTCAAAATCCGCTTTTTGTTTTACAATTATTTGTATGGGAAGCGTCTGGTTCTTGGTTTCATACCAATAATTAATATCAGGCTGACTTTTATTACCATCTACCTGTACATCATACTGGTATTGGTATGTAAGATCCAGAATAAGTTCATAAACACCTGATGGTGTGTTCTCATATATCTCAATGTCAAATTCTATTGGCTGGGATGTCTCACCGTTTCGCAGACCTCCCCCTGGCTGCTGTCCACTTAACACTTTAATATGCTCATTATTGCTTTTTAATGTGCTGTGAATACTTACTGCAGTGGTCACGTCATATTCAAGGTTAAATTCTGTTTTGGCATTGGCGATTTCATCCTCATTTGCAGGATCTGGTTCTTCTACAATTTCAAATCCATAGACCTGGCCTTCGTTTTTTAATTGTATGAATATCTTGGCTTTTCCCCCACTTTCATATTCAGGATCCCCAACAATAGAAACAAATAATTGTGGTTCACCTATTATATTATAGTGATCACTGGTCAATTTCCATATATTAGGGGGGATGGTCTCAGCATGAACTTGAGTTGCAGTTGAAAATATCAGAATTGCTATAATTATTAAAAGCATTCTTCCATTCATATTATCCTACCATAAATTGTGAATTGGTAATTTATTGAACTTTAGAATTAATAAACTATTGTCCTTATGATGAATGAATTGACACTCTCTAACGTCATGTTTATTAAAAATAAGACAAATGTTAATCCATGGCCCGAACCGCGCCCAGATATGATCTGTTGTTCAATGAAGGCACATTCAATGCCACCCTTTTGATAGGCCCCGACCCATGGGATGCACGTTTTGACTTCAGTGTCTTTCGGGAGGCCAGGCTCAAACTAAAAAACATTGGTTTTGATTTGGCAAAGCATATTATCGGATTAGAAGAGTTCGAAACAGGCTTTACTTATGACAACAATAATATCAAAGCACGTATTCGATTAGTCCACGGCCGGATCTATCAGGAAGACCTGATCGAGCTCTGGAATAATGCATTGGTACAGGAAGATCTGGTATACCTCAAATCCCATGCCGGATACGGCAAACATCTGAGCCTGAGTAACGATGTGAGTTTATTTACTGATGCTATGAGGGAGGGTTTTCATCATTCTAATAAAAAACAATATCAATTGTACTATCTCGACTGCTGCAAGAGCGAAATGTACTACAGGGATGTATTTCGGGATTATGTTGGAAGTGTAGACCTCATCCTGCACAAATGGTTCTGCAATTATAGAATAATCGGACCAGTAGTCGTACTTTTGAAGGAACTCATGGCAGGATCGGATTTTGAGACGATTGTGGCAGAAATGAACAATGAATATGGGATACCGCATTTCGATGTTGAGGATGATCCTGCCGACATGAAACTTGATAGAAAGATGATCACATATTCGGTAAAATAAAATGCCAGTTGTGCATCAAAGAGTTTTTGCTAAAAAATAGATTAAGCCACAATTCTCCCGAAAGGACTTTCGAATAGATACCGTAAAAAAGCCTTTGATTGATCGATATTTCCTTCTTCACTACCAAACAACAGCCTTGAAAGTGTGGGTTTATTTTCATACACCACTGCAGGCTTACCTTCAATCCCGCCCAGTTCTGCGGCAATATCAATAGCATCATAAAAGTTTCCAGTCTCATCCACCAGACCCAGTTCAACAGCTCTTTGGCCTGTATACACCCTGCCATCAGCCAGTGCTTTCACATCTTCCTCGCTCATGTTCCTGCTCTGTGCAACTTCATCAACAAATCTCTGGTATACTTCCTGGATAACCTGATCAGAATAATTCTTTTCAGCATCTGTCAACCCTCTCCAGTCTCCACCCATATCTTTGAAATCACCGCTTTTGGCAACATAGAATTCAACACCTTCTTCCTCGTAGAAAGCTGAACGGTTCTCAAATAACCAGATAACACCAATGCTGCCGGTCAAAGTATCAGGATTAGCAATAATACGATCTGTTGGAGCTGAAATATAGTATGCCGCACTGGCAGCTACATCTCCCATGGAAACTACAACAGGCTTTTTTTCCTGGGCCTTTTTGATTTCAGTCACAATCTCCTGTGCCGCTGACGGAGAGCCGCCAGGACTGTTGACCCTGAGGACGATAGCCTTTACGTTCTTATCATCTGCTGCATCCTGAATGCTTTTGCTGATATCTTCGGATGTGGCATATCCTAAACCACCAGGTATATTTCCCGTGATCATTGTCCCCTGGACATAGATCACCGAAACCTTATTTGAATCCATGGGAAGGCCCCCAAAATCCCCAAAAATGGCAAATAAGCTTCCTGCTATTATTATCATTAACACCAGGACTACTAATAAATAGACGAAACCACGTGTTACAGATGATCCCTTCCGACGGGATTTTTTCGGAATAGGTCTGTCGGGTGTAAAATATTCGGGTTTTTCATCCAATTCTGATTGATTAGTATCCTGATAATCCATATTATCTCTTAATTGTATTTTTAGATATTAAAAAATAGTGGGTCACAGAATGACCCAAGATTATATTTCCAGAATTGAAATTCCAGTAATTAGTTTGTTACTATTGAATAATCTTTCAATGCATGCTTCATATACGTAGCATGACCCACTTCGATCAGCTTTGTAGTGACAGCCATGGGTTCATCATCCATAGTGATCTTACCGTTTTCGATCATTATGGCTCTATGTGCCAGTTCATTCACAAAATCCATATGATGGCTAATGAAAATAATGGTGGTATTGAACATTTCATTGAACCTTTTCAGGGAATTGGCCACCTCTCGCAAAGTACGGGGGTCCAGATCTCCGAATGGTTCATCCAATAATAGATATTCAGGTTGTGTGATAGTTGCCAGGGCCAGTGCAGCCCTCACATTTTCGCCACCACTTAACTGGTATGGTTTTGCATCAAGTGCAGAAAGGGGCAGCCACATAGCCTCAAAGATAGGTTCTGCATATTTCTTGACCTCATCCATAGAACTACTTGGGAAGAGGATGCTGATAATATCCATTTGATATCCCATCTTTTCCAGTTGTTCCTGGGCCTCTTCACCGCCAACATCTGTTAAACGGTAAATAATATCAAGATCTTTATCAGAAATGCTCAATTCCTTTGCCTTTTTCTTGGCATTATCTATAACATGCATACCCTTAACTCCCAGTTTATATGCCAGTTGATGCTTAATTGGTGAATTTGGATACAGCGCAAATTCCTGGTACATGATACTGGTCCTTCTGCGAAGTTCCATTCGACTGGGATTATAGATCGTGATATCTACCCACTCATTGTCAACCAGGTAGCTTATCTCACCTTCATCAGGATAAATGAGCCCGTCCATGGCATGAAGCAATGTGGTTTTACCTCCGCCGCTGGGTCCTATGATTGCAGTGATCTCGCCTTTCTTGAATTCAATGCTCATATCTACGATATCCAGTACCTGTCCCTGGCGTATCAAATAATACCGTTGACTCACATTATCAACCTTAATGACAGTTTTGTCTTCTTTTATTGGAGCAAGAGGTACTATTGGTCGTATGTCCTTAAGGAATTCTTTAATTACGGGTTCCGGTTCACCCCGGGCCACTATCTTACCGCCTTCGAGCAATATTACTCTGTCTGCAAGATAACCATGTATTTCAGGGAGATGTGAGACAACTATGGTCATGATCCCGGTTTCCTGATGAACCTTTTTTATTGTGTCCAGCACTTCCTGTTTGGTTGCGGGACAGGTCATGGTTGCAGGTTCATCCAGTAATAAAAGCTTGGGTTTGGCAGCAATCTGTCGGGCTATCAATAATCTCTGTTTTTCACCACCACTGAGTACAGATGAGAAATGTTCGGCTTTATGGTCAAGGCCCACTAATTTGAGATATTCCATACTCTGGGCATACAATTCATCAAAATCCGGATGATCCCTATGAGGAAGGGCTTCCTGTCCTACTTTGAGAGAATATATACGTCTTATAATGTTTTCAATTGCAGAACCGGTCCAGAGGCCAAAATTTCTTTGAAGATGTATGGCAGTCACATCTTTCAGTGCTCTAATATCCTGGAACGAAGAATCCGGGGTAATGGTGAGTCCATCAAGTTCGATCTCACCTTCAACAAAATTCTCAACACCTCTTAACACCTTCATTAGTATGGTCTTTCCGCCACCACTTCGTCCCATGATGCCTAATATTTCACCATCGTTAACCTCAAAACTGACACCATTTAGTACCCTAATCTTAGCATCATCTACATCATAGTCCTTTACCAAATTCTTAACTTTCAACATCTAACGCGTCCTCCACCGGTCTCGATTAATTGAAACCATGTAATTAAACTTTACAGTAATAAATCATAATTTATGGGTATTCCTCATGTTTGTGGTTCTATATATTGGTTATGGTAAAGCGGGACGAAATTATCACATGCGTTCAATTTCGGAAACTGTAAATTCAATGGTAAAGTGTCGATTTGGAAGTCACCGGTACACCCTGTAAAAATGTACCGGACCAGTATATAGCGGTTTCAGGGATTATTCCCAGTTAACAATACCTGATAAGGAGAATTATTTCATCGCATTCCTGACGATCTGCGCAGTACCCTGTGCCTTGAACGCCTTCAGGAAAATAAGCGTCTCTGCATATGCCACAGCATCAATGACATTCCTGGTATCCTCGTTCACTGCATATATTCTATCAAAGAACTGCTTGATGGCCATCTTACTGTACTTGCCAAATACTTCATTATCAGCTTTGTTTGGGGCCGATTTTTTATAATTTTCCAGTGTCCAGTTCCAGACATCCTGGTATAGCTCAGGCTCATATATTTTGAAAAGATCCCATACCATATTCTGGTAGAAAGTAGCCACATTGCCTTTAATAATATCTCCATGAGGGAAGTGATTGAGTATCAAATCCCTGGGTGTACCTGTAATGCCGTGTTGTGCAATCCTCACATTCAGATTATTATCTTTCAATGCCTTTGCCACTGCTATGGTCTTTTGAATATCGATTGAGACCTGTTCTATCAGGTTTCCCAGAGCATCGTAGGTATTCCCGTGTGCGCTTCCATTAGCAATAGCTATCACATGAGGATGGACCCCGTTCTCGTTCAATGCCTTAATAAATGTAACTGCTTCTTCAGGTTGTGTGAGCACATGACCTTGTTCGTCCTCTCTGCCGATCTCACCGACCTCCACTTCAAGGCCATATTCCTTTCCACCCATTCTCTCTTCGATATGCTTACCTATCTTCACAGTAGCATTGATATTATCTGCCAACTCTTCCCGCAGGTTACCACCCTTAAAATTGAACAGATGGGAGGCATCAATGGCAAAAGAAGTATAACCTGCATCGATCTGAGCGCTAACAAGTTCTTTGGTCGCCTCGATATCCTCATCCGTACCTTTCTTAATCCCGATATGATCAGCATGAAGTGCCCAAATGTCGAAACCCACTTCCTCTGCTGCCTCTATAGACCTCTTGGAAAACTCGGCTGGGGTGAGCCCGGTGTATCCTCCTTTCAGGTCGCATTCGGACCTGGCCAGTTCTATTATTAAAGCGGCATTCATATCTTTTGCAGCCTGGAAAATCCCTTTAAGTACAAGGGTAATCCTGGGATTATCAGCCATGATAATTGATTTATTGTCCTTAAGACTGTTAAAAAGTAAAGAACCTGGTTTTGGTCCATAATCTTTTCTACTCATATACCTACCTCTGCTTTTTCGATTTCCTTAATTTCTTTTATATCTTTAAAAATGTATCTCAGATCCCATAATAATTTCTTATTAGCTTTGAACAAGGCCCATAATAACCCGAGAAGTGTTAGGTTTTTCAGGTCTGCACTTTCGAGTGAATGTCCCAGAGTATTCAGGTCTGCATCAGTAAGTTTCCTGAACCTTTCTTTGACAATATAACTCAAACTCAGATCCCTTCCCAGTTCACTGCGCCACTCTTTTTCATATGCCTGTAGAAACTCTACAGAAACATCATTGGCCTTGATGGCTTTTGCTCCCACTCTTCCGGCCATTTCCCCTGCCCACATGGAATTGATAATGCCGCCGCCGGTTAGCGGATCGGACTGATGGGCTGCATCCCCCACCAGCATTAGGCCATTGGCAACTGTCCTTTTTAGATTCCTGCTAACCGGTACACCCCCCACTACAATCTCAATGATCTTTCCTTCAGGAAAACGTTTTTCAATAAATGTATCAAGTAATTGTTTAACATTGCCATTTATGGATTTATCTCCAGTTATGCCTATGCCCACATTAGCAGAACCGTTACCTTTTGGAAATACCCAGATGTAACCGGACGGAGCAATTTCAGTTCCAAGATGGAACTCGCAAAATTCCTGGTCAAAATCGATATTTGTCATAAGATACTGGACACATGTGCACATTTCAATTGGTTTTAGTGATGTGTCAATACCTGCCCAACGGCCCACTTTAGATTCTATACCGTCAGCACCAATCACGATCTTTGATCTGATCTCATAATTATTACCCATATGTTGGGCCGTTATACCGCATACATACCCATCATTCATCAACAACCCGGTAGCCCGGGTCTTGACCATGACTTCAACACCGGCATTTGCCGCTTCCCTGGCCATTGCCCGGTCGAACACCTTCCGTTCCAGTACATATCCCACTTCAGCACCTGAATGTTCTTCTCCCATCTCTATCATGGTCCCGTTGGGAGAAAATATCCTGGAGCCTTTAACATCAGCAGAAATCCATGCCGGATCGGGTTTTATATATGTAGCTAACATTACTTTATTAACACCTTCAGCACATCGTACCGGATCTCCGATCTGCTGCCTTTTTTCGATCAACAGCACATCAAGTCCCGCTTTGGCTGCAGTCTTTGCCGTGAATGAACCTCCAGGGCCCGCTCCGACCACGATCATATCATAGTAATCCTTCATTTGGGGACCTCCAGAGCACCAACCGGACATATTTTAGTGCATATACTGCAGTTATTGCATGTATCATCCACTTCGATCCAGGTTTCAATTAATTCAAGGGCACCGGGAGGACACACACTAACACAAGCACCACAATATCCGCATTTATTTCGATTTACACTGACTGCCAAAGAT
>Ga0307378_10005664_pt1 | contig 17330 bp, 15 predicted proteins | sample UN1MG_FD_202238 | JGI IMG/M metagenome (GOLD analysis project Ga0307378, IMG submission 202238) | Soil microbial communities from Risofladan, Vaasa, Finland - UN-1 | ecosystem: Environmental > Terrestrial > Soil > Coastal area > Acid sulfate soil | place: Finland: Risofladan, Vaasa | collected... | reverse complement strand
TAACAATCTTATCAAGGTCAATACTGCCTGTCCGGTCGTGGACTGCGCCATAACCATACTTTGCGACCACATCATTAAGCGCGCCTTCTTCTATGGTGTCGGCGTTCCCCTCGCCCTTAGTGTTCTTAAATGCTTTATTAAAACCGACTTGGTACCCACTCATATCATAATCTTCACCGAAGTCCATCCCCCGCATCGCTTCGGTTGCCGGCATATCGCCTTGTTTTATGAATTTTTCCGGTACTGTTACGGTACCAAACGCTTTTGTTTGTGCGGCCTTTGTGCCGCCCTTTGAACGATTGACTGCTTTTTGGTATTGAGCTTTAGGTATTGTTTCTTCAACTTTTTTATAAGTTTTTGTGATTCTGCCATCACTATATACTTTATATCGCGATTTTCCAATGGTTTGTGATTCCACAACGGTCGCTGCTTTCGATTTCTTGCCACCTAGCTTGGCTTTGGCGGCCGTTTCTTTCTTTTTTGGTGTCTTGGTATCATCTGCGGATGTTGCGGCTTTTTTAGCGGTGCTAGCTGCCGGTTTTGTAAGCTTATCAATGGATTCTCTAACTAATTTAGCTACTTTGGCCGGTAATCCTTCGTGTGTCATCGGTGGTTTGCCTTCGCGGCCATTTTTTACCCACTTGGCATATTCCTTTGCATATCCCCATTTTGGCGGGTTATTAATCTTATTGATATATTTTTGAATTTTTATGTCGGCGGTAGCATCCGGTACGGCTTCTGTTTTAGTTTCTACCTTCGGTTCTACTTTGGTTGGTTCTGCTTTTGCCGGCTTTGGTGCTTCTTCGGCGGGTGTAGCATTTTTGGCGGCTTCCATCGCTTCACCTTTGGTCTTGTAGCTACCCCACTTGTTGCCTTTATTGTCTAGTACATACCAACGACCCCATTCGTGAAATCTAAACTGTTGAGTGCCTTTGCCGTCAATAACTTCTTGAACTACCGTACCTTGTGGTTCTTTTTCAATATTGTTTTTTAATTCTTGGATGTCTTCATCAACAATCTCGCCAAAGGTCATCTTGCCGTAATTCTCGCCATAAGTGCCTTTGCCGTTATCTATGTGGAACCATACGGTTTTAACAAAATCATCGGTTTGTTTTTCGTCAAGCTTAATTGGTAGTTCGGATTCAACTCTTGTTCTTATTTTACCACTATAATCTTCTTTGGCCTTACTAAGATTCGCCTTTCCTTCATCTTGGTCAATATCATCCGGAAAGAATTTATTTTCAAACTTTGTTTTATCGTTGATTACTAAATCATCCGTGTATTCGGTTTTAGTGGCTTTCTCTGCTTTAGGTTTCTCAACTTCCTTTTTAGTATCTTCTTTAGCAACCGGTTTAGCTTTCTCAATTTTCTTCTTTGGCTCAACCTTTGGACTAGGTTCAGTTGTCTTGGCTTCATCCGTTTTTTCCTCCTTGCCTAGTGGTTCGTTAAATACCCTTGCTACTATTTTATTGACTGTTTCTTCGCCTAAATCCGGCCTTTCTGTCTTTAGTTGATTAGTAAAATCTATTTTTTGTTGTTCGGAAAATTCTGTCTTTAAACCAAGTCCGGTTTCCTCTAGTCCTTTATTTAAAGCATCAACTACCCCTTGTTCTTTCTTATCTTGTGGTTCGGCCGATGCTGCTGCTGCCGGTGGTGCTGCCGGTGGTTTTTCTTCCGGATGTAATGCTTGTAGTCTAGCTAATTCTTCATCAATAAGCTTATCAATATCAAGTTTATTGTCTTTGCTTGCTAGTCCGGCAAGTTGGAATACTTGGCCACCTAAGAATCCTAGTGCAAAAGCTTCTTTTGCTTCCGGTGATGACAATTTCACCGCTTCCATAAATTCCGGTGGAACTTCACCTTTAGCTGCGGCAGTTCCTAATTCTTGAAAATAATTCTGTATGACTTCTTCATATCCTTCTGATAGGCCGGAGGCCGCGAATCCTAGTGCCTTCCATCCGGTTTTTGCTAGAAAAGTGGACATTGGTATTCTAAGTACGGCCGGAACCAAATAAAATGCTGCCGCATATTGCGCCGCATCCATACCGATTAGTGTCATATTATCTACAAATACTTGTGAAGCTGCCTCACCGGCTTTTTCTTTTGGAACACCATCATCAATTAGTTGGTTATAGGTTCCAATCGCTTCCATTGTACTTTCAAGTGGCCTAGATGCTAGTGCTGCGGTTACTGCTGCGGTTACGCCGGTAACAATAGTGGTTCCTTTTGTTCCAAGATTAACTGCGGTGGCAATAGCTACGCCGGCCGTACCGCCAACGGCACCACCGGCCATCGCTACCGGTATTATTGCGGTCATCATAGGCATCATTTGTACTAATTTAGTATAATAAAATTCTGCGTGTTGTAAGTCCGACAATTCAAATTCTTTTTGTAATGCTTCTACTTCATAGTCTTTTAATACTTCCTTACCAAATGTCCGTATCTGCTCACCAAGTTCTTCGTTCAGTCCACTCCATATCAACCCACCACCAACCAAATCAACTAATTGATAGGAACCGTTAATCCAACTATTCCTAGCTTTTACTAAAGCACTCATCTTTTTTTCTTTTACCGGAAAGGAACCATCTGAATCATCAATAACTTCGCCCGGTGCTAGCGGTTTCATATTTTTAACAGATAGATTGCTGCGTTCTAGTGTGCTAATCCATTCATTGAATTTTGCTTCTTGTTCCGGCGGCAGTTCAGTTATTCCCCAATCTTGCGGTAGTTTTTCGCTTAACTTGGCTTGTTGTTCTTTGGTTAAATTTTCATAAGTAACGCCGGCCTTATCGGGATTAATGCCGGTTGTTTGATAATAAGCTTCTTTCCACGCTGTTGGATGTTCCGGTGATTTTAGCCATTTACCTCCACCATCCATTGATGGCCAATGACCATTAGCATCCGGTTTGATTCCCTTTACAAACGCACCACGATAATCATAATTATCAGCTTTCTTTGCCGGCTGCGCTTTTTGTGGTACCGGGTTAGTTGGTAGCGTTGGTGTTACCGGTGTAATTGGTTTAGCTGCCTGTTGCGTTTGATAGTCGCCGTATAGCTTCACCGCATTAAGAAATTCATCACGTCTTTGATGACCCTCATAAAAACCGGGATTACGCTGATAATCTTCGTATATTTTTTGAAACGCACCTACATTTTTAGGCGATATTCTTTGTTCCGGCATTAGTCTTCCCAATCATAAGTGAAACCTAGTTGTGTGGTTGCATCCTCCGTTGGTATTCCCATAACCATTTCTTCTAGCATTTTTTGTACTTCCTTATAAACAGTAAGTAAAGCACTTCCTTTGGTTGTTAATTTAGATTCATCACCCTTACCGGTTGCGCGCACGGACTTGATAACATCGGTTGAACTTCCGGCTTCGATATTACCATCTGCGGTGGTTTCTATTGCTGATAGATAATCAATGAATTTATTAAGTGCGCCATCGGCTTCCATCCTAGACATACTAGTTTTTGTTTTCTTTAGAATATCATAGAATCCTTCTAGTGATTTCTCGGCCTTATCTTCAGCTACTTTATTGACATTTTGTCTAAACTGTGCCTTCATTTCCGGCGTAAGCATCAAATTCTCAATATTTTCCATCTTTACGCCGGCTGCTGAATCGGGTTTCCTAATTGAATAATTACCCCACCGTACCATAGATTGAACCGTATATAAGGTATTCATCTTATTCACTTGGAATTGTATTTGCTTTTTAGTTGTTGCGTTCGTTCCACTACTATTGGCCTGTGCTAAAAGATTATTATAGAAACTTACGCCCATTCTATAAGATTCTTTAAACATCGTATCTGATATGTTCGGGTCGCTAGCGATATCTACTAGTGCTTTCCTTACTTGGTCTTGTGATTTATTCAACCAACCGGTCAATAATCTGTGCATATATGGATTCTTCGGGTCTTCCGGTTTAATTTTATCAAGTGCCGCCGTTATTACTTTGTCAAAATCTGAACTCAATATAGTTCCACTTTCATAAGCATTATTTAGTTCTGATAGGGTAGTTTCTTCATCACCATTTCTAATAACATCTACCGATGAAGCTGCATTTAAAGCGGAAGTTTTAAGTTTTACTTCCTTTTCTTTATCGGCTACAAAAGCATCTTTGCCTTCTTGTTGTGTGGTTAGCCACTTAGAATAAGCATCTGATACTAAATCTTCGCTGCCGGCAAATTCCGGTGCGCCACCAACCCTAGCACCAACTTGTGGTGTAGTGATGGTTCCATCCATTCCCGGTTGTTGGCTTGCTCTATAATCAGTCATAGCCGTACCGTATTCTTTTTTAGTGGTTCTTAAATTCTCTTTAGCTGATTCATACATTGACTTAGCACTATCATAACCTTCCTCGCCTTTCGCATACTGTTTAAGATGTTTTCTAGCGGCTTTTACTGCGCCTCTTTTTTGCGATATATTATCCCTAGTTGGCTCTACTGCGTTAGCAACGGTAGAAGTTGATTGTGCGGCTACTTCTTGACCATACTGCAATCTAGTCTTGTTGGCCTTAACTGCATCCGGAAGCGCGTTATAATCAGCATCTAATTCGGCTGCCGTCTTGACAACTGTGCCGGTTCCACCGCCACCGCCACCGGTTCCACGCCTTCTAGCTGCGGCTGCATCACCATAAGCACTTGCTACACTAAGGCCGGCTTGTGCTGCGGTCGCGAATAAACCCTTAGTCCATTGGTCTTTTGCGCTTTTGTACTGTTGTAATCCGCGTTCTTCTTCCATACTAATCTGTTGAAGCTGATTACCGGTTTGCTCGTTCTGTTGTTGCTGCAATCCAAAAGCTTTATCGTGTGCAATTCCCATAGCTTGTAAGGCCTGTTGATTGACACCCATCCTCATCTGTGCCTCAACTCCACCACCCGGTTTATTTCTAGCGGAAAATTGTTCTATTCCACGATTAGCTTGTTGAGTTTGTGCGCCTATCTGTCTTAGTTGTGGTCGCATCGCTTGATGATAAAGCGTGCTTTCTGCGGATTGACTTTTAAGATGATTCAACCATCTTTCATAGGCGGCACCGTGCGGAACATAATCCTGTTTTTTCGGTTTACTTTGATATGCGTTATAAACATTCAGTCCGGCTGATGCTAACGCAAGTGCGGTCATAATAGGCATTATCTTTCCCCCCAACCTTTAACATCTAATAAAAGTGCTTTAATGATTTCTGCATTTATAATTTTTACTGACATTGTTCTGCCTCTCATTTTTCCTAAACTAATTCCTCTGAACTTATTAGGTGCTACGCTGAATTTAATATCTTCTTCCTCAACCTTATATCCACCAACTTCCTTTATTACTCGCGTTTCAACATCTACGCCGGTACCCTCAAAATCAACTAACCATCTTTGAAATACGCCCTCTTGAATGTAAAATTCTTTGGTTCTAATATAAGCATCAATCGTTGTGGTTATCGTACCCGGATATTTCTGTAATTCACGGTCGCTATCTAGCCATAAGTTGTAATTCTCGTCTAAACTACCGCCGGAAAGTATTACCGGTACATCTAAAATATCAATTCCTAAGAATTTATACCATTGGTCTTTATCAATCTGATATACGAAACTGTTGATTGCGGCAAAATCCAAACCCCAAATTTGCTCAAATCCGTCTTGCGGTACGCCCACCGCAAAATTATTGAGAACCATATTTCCCTCTATCGAAGCGGAAATGTTAATTTTACAAGCTGCGGCTGAAAATACCGTTTTTGTGTCCTCAAATAATTGCATAGAAGTTTCGCTACCGGCACCATAAACGGCAGTTCCTATATCACTATTATTCCTATCAATATAGAAAATGAAAAAACCGTTTGTGCCTTTGTTGGCAAGACCTATCCACGGACTTGTGTTTTGGTGCATATCAGTATAGGTGCTAGTGCTTCCTAAAGTTACTATCATACCGTCAATCTGCGCCGGTTGTAATATTAGATTACCTAAAGCATCTACAATAGCCATAAATAACTTTACTTCTGTCGGACAAGACAATGCAATAATTTGATATGCCGCACCCAAAGAAACCGGCGTACCCATAACTAACACATCACTACCATCATAACTTGCCACATAAACATAAGACAAACTCGTACCAATCGCCCTATACATTAATGCAATTTTGTCAGTTTCTACGATTGCGGTGTTTACCGGCTCTATGTAAGTATGTGGCATCGCTTGTTGTGCGCCAAAAGTTATTGTTGTTCCATCAACACGACCTATATTATAATATGCGGCACCGGCAGAATAGGTATGAATTAGCACAAATGTTGTATCGTTTAACTTCTCTGCTCTTAAAGACCACGCAAAATTAACCGGTACCAATATCGTTGTCGCCGTACCTAATATTATTGTATCGCCAACGATTGTTCCAACATAACAATACATTCTAGCCGGTGCAGCTGAATCATCCACGCATAATATTACCTTATTATCAGTTAATTTACATACCGTTGGTTGCCCTCTGCCTCCCAAACCACCCGCCGGTTGTAAACTTATTTGTGTGCCGTGTACTATTGATTGAGTAATTCTATTAATTGTTCCAACCATAGCATAAGCAGTAAGACCGACAGAGCCATTTGAACCCCAACTAACTGTAACAACTTTGTCGTTGCCTATATATTCTACTTGTTGGTCGGCACTTACACCACTTACAACACCGTTTATATCTACCGCCGTACCGTGTGTCATAATATATACACTACCACTACTTTCCTGTCTATGTAAGATATATTGATTTCTAATTGGACAATAAAATGCGATGTATTCATATATTCCGGCATCCGGCAAATCAATTATCTTGTCGCTGATTAATCTCATACCCTCTTTATTCCACTTCCATACGCCCTTTTCACTTAATCCAAATAAAGTATCTGCCGCTAACACAAGTGTTTTCGGTGCCATAAGTCCAAAGTCGCTAAATTCTTCAATCAAATTATCAGTTTGCGCCCTCCATTGTCCTGTTTCAACATCGGCATCTAACAAGAATCGGTTAATCGAATTGCGGCAAAACAGTAAGAATGAATTATCATATTTGAACTGCAAGAACGATGGTGCCGGAATCATCCTAACAATCGGCTCTTTCAAGTCTTTAAAGTTCAAGTCCGGTACTGCTACGCCGTTATAATTAGTCCATCTGAATCTATGTGAATATTCCTTATAATTTGGTTCCTCCGTGTCGCCAAAAGAAATATTTTCATTATACTTAAATGACATCGCCATCATTACTTCATATAACATTTCCTCATCTAAATCAATGTTATCATACACCCTTACAACTACACCGGCTAGAGCAACTTCATAGCTCATATACTCGTCTAAACTAATCACATCGTTCAAATATTGAGTTAGTCCATCGCCAAGCGTATATCCCATATATTCGTCTAAATTAATAGTGTCATTGAGAAACCTAGTAATATTATCCTCACCATCTACGGTAAAAGACATATATTCGTCTAACTTAATCACATCCGCAAGGTTTCTAACCACCCCTCCAACCGGAATGACCTCATTCGCCCACCCATCGGTTATGTATATTCTATCGTATATGTATTTAGTAACTATTGCCATTTCTAACTATGTTTAATAGTCCATTCAACATTAAGCGTTTCACCCGCACCAACGGTTATCCCGCCCACCGGAAAACTTCCGGCTTTGGCAATCATCACATCAAAATCCGTAGTGGCGTTCGCCCAACTCCAACCCAATATTAGTGAATTTGAATTGGCTAAATTAACCCCACCCGCTAGTGTAAAATTTCCTGTGAATATAGACCAAGCGTTACTTCTTCTATTTGCATCCATATCCATTTCGTACCATAATCCACCACCGGAATCTAATAGCGCAATTCCGCTTTCGCCATTGTTACCGGCACCTAAATTAGTGTTGCCATCAAATAAACCATCCATTTGATAGTCTTGACCTATGTTTGTGTCCATTTCGGCGGCAATAGCGGCGGCGTAATCAGCTTGAATTGCATTATGCTCGTCTAAAACCAATCTTTTCACGCCCTTAATATCGGTAATCCATATTCTCAATGCACCTGATATACTTGCTTTATCTTGTTTCATAATTAACTCCTAAATTATTGTAAAGGTTATCGCCCAAATAACAGTAATCGTATCGGTGGCGGGTAATGCGGTGGAAATCCAACCACTTCCGGTTGCGATTACATAGTTAAATTTTAATAGAAATGAGTTCCAATCTCTACCCAAATCCGGTATTCCATTAAATATCCACGGTATTCCGGAAGTATTAGTATAAGTTCCGGTAAATGTAACCACATTCGCTACTGCGGCGGCGGTTGTTGCTAAGCATACTTTCAGCAAGATACTCGGTTGATAAAGAACAATCCCATCTTCGCTACCGGGTGGCAATACCTTACCAACCGTAAACAAATTAGATAATTCTATTTGTGCGCCGGTTTCATCGTTTAGGTGTGCGGCTAATCTCGTTAGGAAATTCGGATTTATTGTGTTCTCAAATTCTTGAACTTTTTTGCCGTTTATTAATACTTTTACGTTTCCTGTTGCTTTAATCATAATCTAATCCTCTATTATTATTTTTTTGCCAACCGCCGTTTCAAAAGATGGCATAAAATTGGCTATGTTATATATTGCAGTTAAATCATTATCGCTTTCGGCACTATAATACTTATTAATCATTAATTGAAATTGACTTATCTTGAAACTAAATTCGTTTGGTCGCGTAGCATATAGTTCACTAAATCCTATTGAGAATGTATCTATATCCTTAAAATACCAACCCGCACCCTCATCTTCATCATCATCGGCTAACCCATCTATATCCCACGCATCCCATAACACCTTTTGTCTATAAAAACTGCCGGTATCTAAACTGCCAACAAATAACGATGCGCTTTCATCTTTATCTATTGATAGGCATATAAATACTTCGCCGGAAGCCATCCTGTCCTCATCCATCAATATTTCATCAAATTTCAAATAGGAATATTTTGAATCAATCGCGCCATCTAAGCCGGTCATATCCCTTGTGCCATACAAACACCAACAATATTTGGTTTCATCTTCGCCAACAACCTCGCGCACCCCAAGAAATATTCCTTTATAATCGTTATCATTACCGGGTATGTCGGATTGATAAAACGCAATTATTGGAAATGGCGTGGCACTTGTTAATCCTATTCCGGGTAGCGCATCAATTAAGTTAGTGTAAATAATTCTACCCCACATAGTTACTCTATCCGGTATATTATCAAAAGGCAGTTCGCTATATCTGATTTCTGTAAAATTAAAACCATCACTATTGCCTCTAAGGATATATCTTCCGGTACCAATTTTACCTCTCGTAACATATTGCTTTGTTCCTAGTGCTTCCCATTCGCCGTTGTCGTTTATTATTTCACCCGGATTATTGTCATCGGCTAAATTCAATACTTCACTACCTTTCATATAGTCCATCGGCGAACAAATCACGGTCTTATTGCTCTTAACTCGTTCAGTATCAAAGAAATCTGCCACATTGTCGGCGGTAAGTTGTGTGAACTGTCCATATTCAAAAGTTTTGTGTTCATCAACATTAACGCCCTCTGCCGTGCCGGTTGCCGTGTTGAAACATAAATATAAGTGTTTTAATTGTCCGGCTACAAGTAGTGGAATTTTTGCATATACATCTATATAGTGTCCACCCGCATAATTATAATAAACAACTTTTATCGGTGTGGTTAAATCATCGTCATATATTCTTATAAGGTCTAGGTTGGCAACTACACCACCACCGTCATAATAGCTAAGGTCTAAATCAGCAATCATATCAACTTGCACTTCATCGTAGTCTAGCGTTCCAACATTATCGGCATCATAAATTCTTATATATACTATCGCATCAACGAAATTCTTGTTATTGACATTGTTTATATCAATCGTACAATATTTCTCAAAATCATACGGAAATCTAATCTTTTCACGGATATTGGCAAATCCCACTATTCCGGATGTTTCTGCCGCGTGTTTGGCGTATGGTGCGATGTCATTCTCATAACTAACTAAAATACTTTCGTCTTGTGGTACTGTTACAAGATAACCATTACCGGTGTCGCCAACCGTGTTATCCTTATCAACAATATCAAATCTTTGTGAGAAATAAAACGGTTCCGCGCCCTCGCCCTCACTATATCGGATAACTCTAAAATAAACATAAAAATATTTAAGTTGCTCTACAAGGTCGCCGGTTAAAGGCGGTACGCTTAAATTGGATATTAAAAAATTATCAATCCATCTTTCATCATTCTTATCAGTTAAATCCTTTTTAAAGAATTGCATCATCCGGCTATTGGAAATTGGCGATGGATTAGATTCATCCCCCTCTTTCGTTACCACCGTGTAAACACATTGAACTATTCCACATTCATCAAGATATGTTCCGGTAGCATCTTCCTCAAAATCTTCCTCGTTGTATTCAGTAACCGGTTGCATTGTGGCTTTATTGGTCGGTGCTTTGATTGAGAATAGTCCGGTAATCAATTCGCCATCGGCATCAACTTTTACATAGTGCGGAAAATTCTCTGTCAAATTATAAGTGTCGGTAATAATCATCTTATCATCACCAACAAAGAACTCTAAATATGTGTTTGAAGTATATCCAATACCGGTAATTGCTACTTGTGTAACAGTCCAAGTGTTAGTGTCATTCTCATAACACATATACAATTCATACGGAAAGTCGGAATCAACCGGCGCGGTTGCTAATCCATACATTAAAATTATAAAATCGCCGGTCATATCTGATAGCTTTTTAACCGGATAGTATGGCGGCGAAATTTGTAAGATTGAAGTTAATTTAGCCGTTATTTGAGTTTTTAAACTATCGCCACTAACATCATTACCGTACTCCATCGGCTCTTTGCGCCTGTGAAGCATACCATCGCCCAATGGTTCATAATTTGATGAATCTTGGAGTTGGTCGTCATTAAGGTTTTCCGGATTGGCTATTTCGTTAGTGCCGCCGGTCAATGATGGTATTCTTTTAATCGGCATTAATGATTATACTCCTGATATTTATACTCCAATTCATATTCTTCTTCATCAACAATTCTTTCGCCCTCAACTTTATCAAGTTCCCCAAGTGCTTGATAATAAAACATTTGCGCTGATTTTTTTAAATCAATCAAAGTTCCGGAACCGGCGTGTTTAGGCCTAGACAATAGATAATAAAGCACCCCATTTTCTAATACCACTTCATATTGTTGTGGAATATCAATAACCGTAGCGAATGTGGTGGTCGTTATTTCTGCGATATCCTCTGTAATTTTAACCTTGATTGTGCCACCTTCGCTACCGAATATCGCATCAGTAAGTTTGATTTTTGACCGGCCAAGCGTGCAATAATAACCGGCACTTGCATTATCAACATCATAAACTACATCGTGTTCTTTCCTAATCATTGAAACATCATCAACCATAACATCAATTAATTGTTTAACTGCTGCTTTTAGTTCTAATTCTTTATTGACATTATCCCAAGAATAGTTCGTAAGCACCGTAAATCCTACAAGCGTGCCTTCTATCGCGGCATCGTTAGTTATCGCTTCTGATACGACAATTTGGTCGTTTGTGGCCGCATCGTTACCAATAGACACAATAGTCATTTCAGTTACATTGATTGCACCGGTTCCGGCAAACCATATCTTTTGACCGGCTGCAAATCCCATCGTTTCAAAGTTACCAAGTCCATCATCATTGATAGTTTTACCGGCGGCTGCAAAGGTAAGCGTAAGTGCTTCTGAATCAGTAATTTGTGTTACCGGTGTTTCTGTATCTGTAATTCCCGGAATTTTTATATTAATATCCCGGATTACGCGGTTCACATCTTGGAATAACTCATTGATTTCCTTTAGTGTCGGAACATCCCTAGTAATTCTATTCCAAAAACTTTCTAGTGTTACACTCATTTTTTCGCCTCACTTGATAAACTTGCACCGGCTAGTTGAATAGCGGTGCGTGTAAAAGCAGTTGTTAATACAAAAGCGGCGGCGGCTTGTAAGTCGGTACTGTCTAGCCATCCCTCATCATCAATATCCTTAATATATTTCATCGTACAACTTGTCGTGCCAAGTATAAATACCGGTGTGGCACCGGTGTACGCTTTTAATGTGTTGCCCTCTTTATATATGAATAAATCATACATTGATGGTTGTAGAGTTTCTAATGCTGAAATCTTATTCAGTAAAGGTGTTTCTTGATAAGTTATAATAACATCCGCATCGGTTCCCGGTGGCATATAGAAGTCTAATATCTTGAATACCCTCAAAGCATTAATATCTTCTGAACCGGCGGTAAATTTTACATCGGTTTTAGCTTTAATGAATCCCGGTATATCATCTTCGCTATATTTCCCCTCTCTTACCAAAGTAGCAATAGCGTTAATAAATGCTATTCTTGCCAAGTCTTTTACTTTTATTAGTGTGGGGTCGCCCACCATTGAGCCAATTTCCTGTAATACTCTTAGATATGTCATAAGTTTACCTCATCCAATAAGGTTTTCGATGCTATCTCAATCCCTCTGCGTAAAAAATTAAGACTAATCCAATATGGCGTACCGTTCAATATGGTAGCATCCACCCACGTTGAACTATCTATAATCTCAACATACTTCATATACAATTCATCACTATCCGGGTTAAAATTTGAATTAATTGCCATCTTTTTTAAACTAACATTGTCAAAAGAGAATGTACCCTCTGTATCTGAACCGGACACAACGCGAATTATAAAATCAGTTGGTGCAACTGCCGACATAAAATAAACCGTATGCGTTCCCGCCTCTAAACTCAATGGCACCGCCGTTAATGCAAAATCGGTTGTAATAGTAGCTACCCCATCCCCATCAAACGGTGTAGTAACATCTATGGTATAAGTAAACTTATATAATTTACTTCCCTCTGCGGTAACAAGTAAATCGCCTTGCGCCGTTTCTAATTCAGATGTTTGATTAGCACTCCAAGTAAATACTGCGGCAACGCCACCTGTTAGGTCAAAATCACCTAAAGGCGCCCATATAAAATCAGTCGCAAAATCTGTTTCGTCTAAGACCTCTGCGCCCGGCGCTGTTCTATAAAGTGCATAAATATTAATTCCAATCATATATATAAATACTTCTGTCGCTTCCGGATATAGTTTAGAAATTTGCGATACTAATTTTAATTCTTCAAATTCCTTATAATATGCTGAATAGGTGCTTGGTAATAGCGGATTAGGCATAACTTCGGCAATTTTTAATATCTTCAATGCGGAAGCATCATACGGATTAGTAGCAAAAGATAAATCAGTTTTTAGTTTTATATAACCCCTTATGTCGGAATCTATATACTCGCCACTTGTAACCATCGTAGTTAATGCTCTAAGAAAGTGGTCTTTTGCACGTTCCTTGTATGTATCTAAGTCCGGGTCGGCTACACGGCTACAAATATCAGTAAGAATTTGTAAATAAGTCATTATTTAGCTTCCTTGCTATCCCCTAGTGCTTTTTGTTTGGCTTTGGCAGTTTCTATCTCAATTTCCTTTTTTACAATTAATTCAATAAGTTCCGGCCTTTTAATCATCATATCTTTATATTCCAATCCTAGTGTAATACCGTGCTTTTTCAGTTCAGTATATTTCATCTTCCCTAATTCTTGATGGCGGTTAGTTTCTACTGTTTCGCCGGATTTATCCCACCTAACAACGTGCGGATATTTTTTCATCAACAACTTTGCTTCTTCGTCATTAACATCCATTGGTTGGTCAAATTTAAAAATATAATTTATCCGGCTATTAAGTTTATGCGGATATAATTCTTTAAATTCTGCCCTTGATAAAAATAACGATGTTGGCATTGTATCTGTTGCTCTTGTGTCTATTAATTTCATTTTATTCCCCTAATTTCCATTTTGTTTGATTAATTTTAAAATTTCTTTTATGTCTTTCTGCATTGTAACTTGGTCGGCTCTCACAATATCAATCGTAGTTTCATTCTTAGTAACTGTTCTTTCGTGAGAATTAACCTTTACGTTTAAGTCTTTTATGTGGTCGGCATTATTAGATACCGCGCCTCGTAATTCTACTGTTGAGGTTGGCGCATTTTTAACATCAATTAAATGCGTGTTAAGGTCGGTTGCCACCCTTTCTATTTTGCTATCAACCGCCACTATTCCTTTTTCGTTAGCATCCACTCTGCCGACTAAAGCATACCATAGCGATACAAGCGCAATTACGCCCGCCATCACTTGCCACATAAACCGGTACAATGGCACATTAAAATACTTACCAATCTGTGTATTCTGTAAACTCATAATTATATCCTCTGCCGTTTTTCTCTGTACTCTACGGATTATTTTATCGTGTTTGTCCATTACACCAATTCAACGTGCGCTGAATCTATGAAGTTATCATCCTGTAAATTGTTATTGGAATTAAAATCAATTCCGCATCTGATAGGAATACCAAGCGTTAATGCTACCCCTTTGATAATTCCTATCATTAAAATAAATTGTTCCCGCCCGGCGTTCCAACCACCCGCATCCGGAATAGCATCAAACGCCCTTGATGGTATTGAATTATGTTTGCTATCCGGAAACTTCTTCTCTGAAAATCCGTTAGCGTGTGCCTCGTTTTGTTCTTGTTCGCCACGATGTCCGCATATTACCGTGAATCCATAGCCGTTAATCGCAACGTAAGCTATCCGTTGTAATAGTTCATCACATTCAGATAACTTACGTTTTGACCTTTTACCAAAGTGTGGCATAATTACGCCGGTGGTTTATTCTCGCCCGGAAAAGCATCTACTAAACCATACACTCCCCAAAATGCACCAAACGCCTGTATTATGACTATAACTGCATTGGCTAGTTCACTTGCATTGTCGGCACCAAATTGCTGAAACATAAAAGTAATCATAACTATTAATGCACCTTGTACTCTTTTTCTTAAAAATGCGCGTAAAAACTTTTTCATACCGAACCCCTTATATTGAGTTTTTAATTATCGTTAAACTATCAATGATTGCTGATAATTGATTTTTAATAATAACAGTTTGATTAGTTGGTATTTCTGTGTCGCCATTTTTCCAAGCAAAATATATCGTTTGTTGTTCTTCGCCGGATTTAGCCGCCCATTCTTCGGCGGTCATCTGTGTTCCCAAAAACGCCCAAAAGTCCACTAATCCTTGAAAATCAACACCATCTTCGTGTGCGTTCCAATATTCATCCCACTTTGTTTTTTCTCTATATTGATTCATCTTATACTCCTACGTTTACTGTGTTAAACTTACTGATTGTCATTACCTCGCCTTTCAGTAATTTGGTTTCTGATTTATACAAGTTCCACCTACAAATATCTAGTGGCGTTTGCTCACTTGCATTAATCTTTAAATCTAATCCTTTCTTTAATCCCCAAGCAGAAGCACCGCTACATACAACCTTTGCCATTGTTTCTTCATTATGAAAAGCTGATTTTAATAGTGTTAATAGCCACGTTGGTATTCTCTTAAAGAATGATAAAAAGTTAATATGCTCGTCATCTATTCCAACCCCGATTAAATGTAGTATGTCATAAGGAACGCCATCAAGAGCAATTATAACTTCGCCAAATTTTTGTTCGTCTAGCTTTGCCCTAACATCATCCCTCAATTCAAGATAGGTAATATCGCCATCTGTGCCTAATACTACATCTTTCATCGTTTTGAATCTTGCACCCTTGCCATCTGCGGAAAAACACTCAATATCGCCACTTTTAGGATTTTGTGCAAGTATCTCAACGTGAGAAACTCCACGACTAACAATCTTAATTAAATATGACAACCACCCCTTGCCACTAACGGCAAAGATGTCGCCTACTTTTGGATTACTTGGTACTTGATAACTCATATTTATACCCCTTATTTTTATTCTACGTTACCCACTTTTGTAAAATCCTCAATCCCGCCAACTTTTGACGGTGTTTGTACCCCGCCTATTGTGTGCGCCCATCCGGTTGATGGTGCGGGTGGTGGTGTATATTGTAAAACCGAAATATATCCATCGCTACCGATACCATCATAAGCCACTACTGCGTGTGTGGCACTCATTGTGTCCAACGTAGTATAATAATTTATACCAGCCGTAATCTTATCACTTGCTTGTGTAATTTCATAAGTATCGGTGTTTATATAAAATGACTCAAAAGCGTTTACGGATGCTGTAAGAAAATTATTTGCATCGAATTTTATAAAATCCCCATGATAATCGTGCGTACCTGTGAGTTGAACACTATCTATCATCGTTAAGGTTGGGCTAATATATGAATATGTTTTAACTGTACCAATAGCTGTCGCTATTGAAAAAAGGGCAAGGTGGGTGTCGTTTATAACTCCCACTCTTCCGACCGCCGCAGCGGCGACCGGTTGTGATATTTCAGTTGTTTTAGTTATGGCATAAGTAGATGGATTAACATTTAGTACACCAACAACAATATTAAGACCATTGGCGTAAGAATAGAAATAATCATCCGTAGTGCCTATCCTCATTAAGTCGGTAGAGTTTAAGCCAACCGTAACCAAATCCGCAAATTCAAAAGTAGTTGTCGTGGCGATATTGGCGGCGTTTGCATCGCAATATATAACCTTTGACATCCCATCTGAATTGCCATCACAATATATAATAAGATAGTGGGTTGCATCTATTTGTTCTATTCGGTGTGAAACGCCATAGGCGACATCGTGTTCAAAAGCTTCTATTGTACCAATAGTTGTCTTGTCGGTTGATACGCTTAATGTTGTTATCCAACCGTCCTGTCCGGCGTCCTCGTGTGCTACAATAATTTTAGTAGAATCAATTACCCAAAAATCGGCAAAGGATGCGAATGTCGCAGTTCCACTAAAATCATAATTTGCTGTTTGTGCAATAGCATAAGTAGCTGCGTCAATGCTAAAAATCCGCATATGGAAGTCATCAGTATTCGGTCTATAAGTTACTGCATAATGCCACTTGGTATTACCAATTCGTTTAACCGTAGATGAAGTACCCTCTGTTGTATTGTGTTCAAGGGTGGTTGTTTTTACAATTTGACTAAATGCCAACGATAAAAACAGTATGAATAATGCTAACTTTTTCATCTTAAATCTCAATAAGCATTAAGTTAGGATTGAAATATATCCTATCCGCGTGTGTTGCTATACCCACAATTTGTACTTGTTCCCCCGCCGTTACCGGTGCGGTTTGAGATAATGTATTTCCGGTTGTTCCTGTGATTGTAGCATAAATCAACCCTCCGGGTGTCCACGCCCACGCATCGTTACGCGCATATCCCTGTACTAAAAAGTCGCCACTTGCGGTTG
>Ga0307378_10005662_pt1 | contig 17331 bp, 17 predicted proteins | sample UN1MG_FD_202238 | JGI IMG/M metagenome (GOLD analysis project Ga0307378, IMG submission 202238) | Soil microbial communities from Risofladan, Vaasa, Finland - UN-1 | ecosystem: Environmental > Terrestrial > Soil > Coastal area > Acid sulfate soil | place: Finland: Risofladan, Vaasa | collected... | reverse complement strand
CCGGCTACACCCACGAGCAGATCCAGGAGCGGATGACGGAGATCCAGGCCACGGTCAGCCAGGAGGCCCAGCGCGAGATGAAGCTGAACTTCATCCTGGGCAAGATTGCCGACGCCGAGAAGATCGAGGTCACGGCCGAGGAGATCAACGCCCGCGTGGCGCAGATCGCGGCCTACCAGCAGCGCCGCCCCGAGCGGGTCCGGCAGGAGCTGGAGTCCGACGGTTCGCTGATGCAGGTGGAAGTGGCCATCCGCGAGGAGAAGGTGGTCGAGAAGCTCCTGGAGAGCGCCGATATGATGGAGGAAGGCGCCGGGCCGGAGGCCGACGACGCCGGCGCGGCGCCCGAAGCTCCGGACGGCCGGACCGCCCCCGACTCGGAGGCCGGCCCCGACCCCGCCGACGAAACGCCCGACGAGCAGGACAAGCCGTAGCCCCCAGGAGCCAAGCCGATGAACCGAGCGCCGGACCCCTACAGCCAGGCCCACCGCGAGTACGTCGCGCGGCGCGAGATGACGCTGGAGGAGCGCCTGGCCGAAGAGCGGATCTTGTTCCTCTGGGGCCCGATCGGCCCCGCCACGGCCGGGGGGCTGATCATGCGCCTCCTGGAGCTCCAGGCCAAGCAGCCCAACCGCGACGTCAACCTGTACATCAACTCCCCGGGCGGGTCGGTGGACGACACGCTGGCGATCTACGACACGATGCAGTTCCTCAACTGCGACGTGGCGACCTACTGCGTCGGCCAGGCCGCCAGCGGCGCGGCGCTGATCCTCGCCAGCGGGGCCAAGGCGAAGCGATACGCCCTGCCCCACAGCAAGATCATGATCCACCAGCCGTGGGGCGGCGTGACCGGGCAGGCCGCCGACATCAAGATCCAGGCCGAGGAGATCCTCAAGGCCAAGCGACTGCTCAACGAGCTGCTCGCCAGCCACACCGGACGCGACATCCGGCGAATCGAGGAGGAGACCGAGCGGGACCGGTACCTGACGCCCGAAGAGGCCAAGGAATACGGCATCGTCGACGAGATCGTCACCCGCACCGCCGACCAGAAGCTCAAGGCCAAGAAGTAGCCCCGCCGGCCTATGGCCCGTAGGAAGCCCAGCACCATGATCCAGAACCAGCACCTGATACCGATCGTCATCGAGCAGACCGGGCGCGGCGAGCGCAGCTACGACATCTACAGCCGGCTCCTGCGGGACCGGATCATCTTCCTGGCCGGGCCGATCAGCGACAGCCTGGCCAACGTCGTCGTCGCCCAACTGCTGTTCCTCAGCAACGAGGACCCCCACGCGGACATCAGCATCTACATCAACTCGCCGGGCGGGTCGGTCTCGGCGGGCATGGCCGTGCTGGACACCATGCGGTTCGTCCGCCCGGAGGTCTGCACCTACTGCGTGGGACTGGCCGCCTCCATGGGCGCGGTGCTCCTGGCGGGGGGGACCAAGGGCAAGCGCTTCGGCCTGCCCAACAGCCGCGTGCTCATCCACCAGCCCCTGATCAACGGCGTGGTCACCGGCCCGGCCACCGAGCTGGACATCGAGGCCCAGGAGATCATCCGACTCCGCAAGCACCTCTACGAGATCCTGGCCGACTCGACGGGCCAGCCGGTCGAGCGGATCGAGCGGGACTGCGACCGGAACAAGTGGCTGACGTCCGCCGAGGCCGTCGAGTACGGCTGCCTGGACAAGATCCTGGAGCGCATGCCCGAGTTGCCCAAGGGCGGCAAGGAGAGGAAGGACAGATGACCCGGCGCGGCGAGGCCGTGGCGGCGGCGCTGGCGGTGTGGGTGGCGGCCCTGTGCGGCGGCTGCCCGAGCGAGGTCCAGCCCGACCCGACCCTCGCCGAGCTGGGCAAGGCCCGAAACGAGATCGCCCGCCTGAAGGCCGAGAGCCAACTCCTGGCCGGAGAGATCAGAGACCTCCGCCGGACGCTGGCCAATCTGAGGGGGATCCAAGACACCCGCATGGAGAAGCTCAACGCCGTCCAGCGGATCGGCCTGGGCAGCGCCACCGGCGGAGTAGACCTCGACGGGGCCCCCGGCGACGACGGCGTGAAGGTCGTCGTCAACCCCGTCGATCAGCACGGCTCGGTGATCAAGGCCGCCGGGACGGTGACGATCCAGCTCTTCGACCTGGCCGCCGACCCGAACGCCAACCTGCTCGCCAAGGCCGCCTACGACGTCGACGAGACCGCCAGGCACTGGGCCAGCGGCTTCGTCGCCCACTACTACAGCCTCACCTGCCGCTGGGGAAAACCCCCCGCCCACGAGGAGCTGACCCTCCGCGTGACGTTCCTGGACTACCTCTCGGGCAAGGAGCACGTCGCCCAGGACGTCGTCAAGGTCGCCCTCCCCCCGCCGCCCGCGGCCAAGCCATAGGGCACGCCGGCTCTCAGCCGAAGAGCGACCCCTCGGTCCTGCGTCGCCTGCTCGGGCGCTCTGCCTTCCGGCTGCCCGTCGGCTCGTCGGCGTGGACCTTGATCATCGCAAGTTTGCAGCCCCCTCGCAGGTCCTCCAGTTGCCGCCAGACGCTCTCGGCGTCGTAGCTTCCCTCGACGCCCGCGCCGGCCAGGCGGCGGTTCAGGTGCTCGCAGAAGGCCTTCAGCAGATGGGGCTGCTGGCGCAGCAGATCGGTCCGGACGCCTTCCTCCATGTAGACGGTCTGGAGCTCGCGGACGTGCTCTTCGGGCCAGGGGGCCCCCGGCGGGGCGACGGGGCTGGCGGCGATGACCGGCGTGCGCTTGAGCCGGTCGCGGATGCCCTCGATGTAGCTGCCCGACAGCTCCGTGCCGAGATACCGCCGCGACAACTTCCTGGCCGAGGCCAGCGTCGTGCCGCTGCCGGCGAACGGGTCGAACACCACGTCGCCCACGCTGCTGCACGTGCGGATGATCCGCAGGAGGACCGTCTCGGGCATCTGGCAGGGGTGCCAGCCTTCCCGCTCCCGGTACGTCCCGCAGACGCGGGGGTACTCCGACCACGTGTCGTCGGGGATCTTCCCGGCCGGGTTCGCCCGCTTGTCGTGGTACTGCCTCTGGCGGTCGGAGAAGACGCGGATGGCCTCGTCGTGGAACGTGAACTGCTTGGGGTCCATCACGAAGTAGAACAGGTGCACGTGCGACCGGGCGAACTTCTGCTTGGTGTTCTGCCCGAAGGTGTAGTACCAGATCACCCAGTTGCGGAGCGTCAGTCCCAGCTCGCGGCCGATCATCCGCACCTCCGCGGCGTACTCGTCGCCGATGGCGATCCAGAACGTCCCGGTGGGCTTGAGCACGTCGCGGCAGGCGGCCATCCAGCGCTTCGTCCAGTCGTAGTACTCGTGGTAGGCCTTGCGGTCCTCGTAGACGTCGTACTGGTAGCCGATGTTGAACGGCGGGTCGGCGAAGATGAGGTCGGCGAAGGGCTCCGGCTGCCGTCGCAGCCACTGGATGCAGTCGGCGTGAATGACGGCGTTGATCTCCATGGTCGTCCCTAACCGGCGCTCCTGGTCGGGAGCGGGTCGCTCCTTCGGTTGCCGCGTTGTCCGGGTCATCCGCCCGTGGCCGGGGCCGGCGGGGTCGTCGGCCGGGTCGCCGGCCGGGTCGCCGGCTGGGTCGCCGGCCGGGTGGCCGGCTGGGTGGCCGGCTGGGTGGCCGGCTGGGTTGTCGATTCCAAGTGGCGGAAGCTGGCGGCCATGGCGCTGATCAGGCCCTCGGCGGGCTTGGCGTTGTTGCCGCGGGCCGTCAGGACCAGGGCGTAGACCATCGGCTTGCCGTCGCGGGTGTCGGTCAGGCAGGCGGTGCGCTGGACGATGACGACCGGCTCGGCGTGGATGCCGGTGCGCGGCGCCGTGGCCCCAACCTGGGCCGACTGGACCAGCACGAACTGATACGCCGGCAGCATCCCGAGCTTGGCCGGGCCCTCCGAGACGACCTGGCAGGCCTGCTTCCGCTGGAGGGCGGCGGCCTTGGCCATGCCGAGATACATCTTCCCGCAGCCCTCGCTGGTGGCTGCCTCGCCGGAGACGCGGGTGACCAGCAGTTGGGCCGACGGCATCGACACGCCGCCCAGCAGGTAGTCCACCTGCCCCAGCTCCGCGCCGGCGGTGATCTTGGCGGCGTACCACCCGGCCGGGCGGCGGAGGAAGTAGCCCAGGTCGTAGTCCTCGATCGGCTCGCCGAGCTTCAGCTCCGGCCTCAGCTCCGGGTGCCGCACGGAGGTCGTCCGCACGCTGCGGACCACCGCCCCGAGCGTCGGCAGCAGCCGCGGCTGCCGCTCCACCGAGCAGACCACCGTCAGCAGGTAGCAGATCCGCACGTCGGCGTCCTTGACGTCTCGCAGGAAGTACACCTGGGCGGCCAGCGTCTTGAGGCCCCGGAACGTGTAGCTCATCAGGCGGGCCGAGCCGTTGACCCCCGCGACGGGCATCGCCGTCTTCTTCAGCAGCTTGAGCTGCTGAATGGCGAGGTTCTTCTTCAGCTCGTTCATCTTCGCCTCGGCGAACTCGTCGGCGGTGACCTTCGCCATTGCCGGGAACGCCGAAAGCGTCACGCCCTCCACCGGGCGGTAGTTCTCCGCGACGACCGCCTTCATCACGTCGTACGGGGAGACCAGCGGCTGGGCCACGTACCCCACGGGCACGGCCAGCCCCAGGCCCACGTGAGGGTACTCCTGAGCCTTGTCCAGCACGACGGGCTTGGCCGCGCCCGCCGCCGCCTGCGCCAGCCCCGCCAGGGCCGCCACGACCGATACCGTCCACTTCGCCATGCCAACCGTTCCTTGAATCCCAGGGCCCGGGCCGGCCGATCGGCCCTTCTCGCCCGCGCCACAGGCGACCATTCTACCAGGGACCTTCGGTTCCGTCACCGCCAATCAGACAGTTGCCGGCGGCGTTCGATAGTGCGCGCCCGCGGGGTCTCGCGCCCGGCGGGCCTCAGTGGCCCACGCCCACGCCGAATTTCACCACCGCGATGCAGTAGCCGACGTAGATCGCCAGCAGCACCGCGCCCTGCCACCGCCGGAAGCGATCGCCGCTGAAGAAGATGAACACCCGCAGCAGCACCAGCACGAGCATCATCACCGGCAGCAGCAGGTAGAAGACCTCCTTGTCCACCCGCAGCGGGGTCGCGGCCGCCGAGGCGCCCACCACGAACAGCACGTTGAGAATGTCCGCCCCGACGATGTTGCCCACCAGCAGGTCGGCGTGGCCCTTGACCAGCGAGGCGATGGCCGTCACCAGCTCCGGCAGGCTCGTGCCGAACGCCACGAGCGTCGCCGCCAGGACGCTCTCCGGCACGCCGTATTTCAGGCACAGCGCCGAGGCCGAGCCCACCAGCACGTTCGAGCCGACGATCACCAGCGCCAGGCCGAACGCCAGCACCGCCAGGTTCCACAGGCTCGTGCGGGAACGGGAGCGGACGGGCACGGCCGGCGTTTTGACCTGCTCGATCCGCGCCTCGGCGGGCAGGTGGCTCGCGTCGCCCCGCGCCCAGCGGACCGACAGGTACATGTACCCCACCAGCAGCCCCACGAAGCCGAACCCCACCCACCGGGGAATGACGACATTCGCCAGCCCGCCGGCCACGGCCGCCAGCAGCAGGGCCACCGCCGTCAGCAGCGTCCCGGAGCCCAGTTGCAGCCAGCCGTGGCGGTTCAGCACGAACCGGTCCAGCGGAAGCTGCTTGATGGCCGCGCATAAGCCGAAAATCAACGCCGTGTCGCAGATGATCGAGCCGATCCCGTTGCCCAACGCCAGCCCGGGCTTGCCCGCGAACGCCGCCGTCACCGAGGTGAACGCCTCGGGGGAGGTCGTCCCGAGGCTCACGACGGTCGCGCCGATGATGACCTTGCTCATGCCCAGCACGGCCGCGAGACGCACCGCGGCGGTCACCACGCGGTCGGCGCCGACTACGAGCACGGCGGTGGCCCCCCCGGCCAGCAGCCACAGCGCCCAGGCGCGGTCGGCGGCCAGGTCGGTGAAGAAGCTCTCGGGGATCAGCGACGCGATCATCACGGCGGAAGCCTACCCCCGGCGGAGATACCACGCAAGGGCGCACCGCCCCGGCGGGCAGGGGAGGCAGACCCCGGAAACAGACGAGTACCCGCCTTCGCCAAAGGCTACGGCGTGGCAAGCGAGAACGAGTACGAGTACCCGCCTTCGCCAAAGGCTACGGCGTGGCAAGCGAGTACGAGTACGATGGGGGAGGAGGACGAGTACGATGGGGGAGGGGATCGAGTACGGAAGCGGCCGGGCGAGCGCCGCTTACTCCCACGCCACGTCCTTCAGCTCCAGCTCGACGTTGGTGGCGCCCCGGAACGTGTTCAGCCTCGGCACGGCGGCGACGTCGACGGTGTGGATGCCGACGAGGTGGTCGGCCAGGTCGCCCATCCCGAAGCCCACCGCCCGCAGCTTCGCGCCGTTCTGGGCCAGCACCACGCTCGCCGTCCCGCCCCCGCGACCCATCCGCCGCGGCGGGCCCACCACCTGGCAGCTCCGCACCGCCACGACCGGCTCGGGATTGCCCTGCCCGAACGGGGCCATCCGGGCGACGTGGCTGGCCGTGGCGTAGCTCAACGACGCCAGCGTCGCCTCGGCGTCGAGGTTCAGGCAGGCCGTCAGATCCTCGGCCCGCAGGTTCTGCCTCGCGTAGGCGCCCATGGCCTCGGCGAAGGCCTCGATGCGGTCCCGCTCGATGCGGATCCCGCCCGCCATCGCGTGCCCGCCGAAGCTCACCAGGTGCTCGGAACACGCCGCCAAAGCGTCCCGCATGTGGAAGCCCGGCACGCTCCGCCCGGAGCCCTGCCCGCCGTCGCCGTTGAACGCCACCAGGATCGCCGGGCGGCCGAACCGATCCACCAGCCGCGACGCGACGATCCCGATCACCCCGCCGTGCCAGTCCTCCGACGCCAGCACGATGATCCGGTGCTCCGGCGCGTCCAGGCCTCGGGCGACGACCATTTCCACGGCCTCGGCGGCGATGGCCCGCTCGACCTTCTGCCGCTCGGCGTTCTGCTGGTTGAGGTACTGGGCGATGGAGCGGCATCGGTCCGGCGCCGCGTCGGTGAGCAGTTCGACGGCCAGGCGGGCGTGGCCCATCCGCCCGCAGGCGTTCAGCCGCGGGGCCAGCAGGAAGCCCACGTGGTAGGCGTCGAGCTTCGTGCCGGTCAGGTCGGCGGCCTCCAGCAGGGCCCGCAGGCCGGGGTGGGTCGTCTCGGGCAGCCCCCGCAGGCCGTACGTCGCCAGCGAGCGGTTCTCCCCCACCAGGGGCACGACGTCGGCGATGGTGCCCAGGGCGGCCAGGCAGGTGGCGTCCAGCAGGAAGTTCCGCATGGGCTCGTCGACGCGGTCGCGCCCGCAGACGGCCCGGGCGACCTGCCAGGCCAGCTTGAACGCCACGCCCGCCCCCGAAAGGTCGGCGTTGGGATACTCGCTGCCGGGCACCCGCGGGTGCACGACGGCCACCACGTCCGGCAGCACCTCCGGCGGGCTGTGGTGGTCCGTGACGATCACGTCCACGCCGGCGTCGGTGGCCTGGCGGAGCGGCCCGGCCGCCGAGATGCCGCAGTCCACGGTGACGATCAGCTCCGCGCCGTCGGCGACGATCTTCCGCACGGCCTCGGTGTTGACGCCGTAGCCTTCGTCCAGGCGGTGGGGGACGTAGAACTCCGCCCGCGCCCCGAGCATCCGCAGGCAGGCGTGGAGGATCGCCACCGCGGTCATGCCGTCGACGTCGTAGTCGCCGTAGATGACGATCCGCTCGCCGGCGGCCACGGCGCGGGCGATCCGCTCGGCCGCGGGAACCACGCCCGGCAGGAGCAGCGGGTCGTGCAGGTCGCTGAGCTTGGGGGCCAGGAACGCCTTGGCGGCCTCGACGTCGGTCAGCCCCCGATTGGCCAGCACCTGCGCCACCAGCGGCGCGACGCCCAGCCGCCGGGCCATCGCCTCGGCCCCGTCGAACGGCGGGGCGAGGACCCAACGGAGCGCTCCGGGCGTCCATGCTCGCGATGCCATCTGCCTTCCCTGCGCGGTGCGGTGCCGCCTTCCCCCGCGATTGTACCGCCCCCCGGCCGGGCATCCCACGATGAAATGCCCGGCAGCATCGAACGGAGGGGGCGCGTGCGGGGCTTCGGAAGTGGCTTCCCCGATTCGGGGCGCTGGTGTATCATGGCTTCTATGAAGTCGCTCACCATCAACCTGCCCGATGATCTGGAGCAGCGACTCCAGGAAGTCTCTCGCCGGGAGCATCGCTCCCCGGAGGACACCGCCTGCGAAATCCTGCGCAGGCGGCTCATCCTGGACAGGTTCCATGACCTGTGCCGAGAGTCCGGACCCCTGGCGAAGGCTGCCGGGTTCGCATCCGAAGAGGACATTCTCCGGGCCATCTCGTGAGGGTCGTCCTGGACACAAACGTCCTGGTGGCGGCGTTCGGCTTCGGCGGGATATGCCGGGCGATCGTCGATGTCTGCATCGACTCGCATGTGCTGGTTCTCTCGGAGCATATACTGCGGGAGACGGGCCGCCACCTCACAGGCAAGCTGCACCATCACTCTTCGTTCGCCGATCAGCGCGTCGCCTTGCTGCGGGAGGCTGCCGTAGTCGTGGTGCCCACCGATGTGGGGTCTGAAGCCTGCCGTGACCCCGACGATCTGCCTGTGCTCGGAACGGTCCTGGCCGGCGAGGCCGACTGCCTGGTCACCGGGGACAGGGACCTCCTGGTCCTGCGTGAGTTCGGGGGCCGGGCGATCCTCTCCCCTCGGCAGTTCTGGCAGCGGCTGAAGTGACCGGGCCGGGGGCGACCCCCTCCCAGGGCTTGGTCTCACCCCCCGCCCCCGCCCCCGCCGCTTTTCTTCTTGGCCTTCTTGGAGGCGGTGGACTGGAAGGCGATGCCGATCACGGCGGGCACGCCGACCAGCAGGGCGGCCAGGTGGGTGTTCTCCCGCAGGGGCGTCTCGAGGGCCTGGCGAAACGGCTCGTGCTTGATCAGCAGCGCGACGATGCCCGAGACGGTCATCAACGAGCCCTGCACCGACGTGATGATCGTCACCACCGTTTTGAGGATGACGAACGCCAGCAGGCCCAGCGTGATCAGCCCGATCAGCGCGCCGACCCAGGCGTACTGGACCAGCTCCCCGCGCCCGATCGTGTCGGCCAGGTACCCCCACAGGCCGTAGCCGAGGAAGCTGCCGGCCAGCCCGCCCATCAGGCTGACGGCGTAGTTCATCAGCGGCCCGGCCAGCACGGCCAGCAGCATCCCCCCGCCGATGCCCGTGTACAGCCAGGTGTTCTGCCCGTGGAGGTAGGCCCCGATGTGGAAGCCGAGGATCGCGCCCAGAACGGCGGCGTTGGCGATCACCAGGATCTTGAAGATCTTCCACCCCTGGAGCATGTAGACCAGTCCGCAGGCGAACAGCACCATCGCCAGGATCGCCCCGAACTGGGCGCCGGACAGCTCGACCAGCCAATCGACGATCTGCCCCTGTGTGGGGACGTCCGACAGGCTGAACCCCCCCGGCCCGCTCGACTCCGCCGTCGTGGCCTGCGCCAGCGCGATGACCGACCGAAGGTCCATCAGACAGACACCTTCCGTGGCAAGGACTCTCTGGTCTACTTCTTCGGCAAGACGGCCCGCGTTTGATCGGCTTTTCTGGGGCTACTTCTCGTCGCCCGAGCCGGCCTTGGGCTTCTTCCTGCCGCCCGAGTCGCCCTTCTCGCCGCCGGCGGACCGTCGGGCGCGAAGCTCGTAGAAGCCCTGGAACACCAGGCCGAACGCCAGCAGGCCCAGCGCGACGCAGCCGGCGATGCCCTCGGCGTACGCCGCCTGCTGAGCGGGCGGCGCCCACGCGCCGACGCCCAGGTCGATCGCCGTCGACAGCAGGCTCGCGCCCAGCAGCGAGGTCATCGCGATCACCGCCACGCGGGGCAGCAGGAACGCCGCGATCAGGGCGATCAGCCCCGAGCCGATCGTTGTCGCCCCCAGGACCAGCCCGTGCTCCTGCATCGCCGCCGGCACCTGCTGCACCACGGCCTGGCCGTAGGCCGCCGCCACCGCCGGCTGCGTCGTCGCCAGCGACTGGCCGAGGTGGAACACCAGCATCAGCCCGCCGACGGCGCCCGCGACGAGAAGCCCGGCCAGTGCCGCCCAGATCGCCCGGGCCAGGACCAGCCCCAGCAGCCCGCACGTCACCGCGCCGCCCAAGCGGGCGAGGAACGGGCTCAGCTCGATCCTCGGGCCGTAGATGCCGCCGAGGACCAGGCCGATGCCCCCGGCCACCAGCACCAGCAGCGCCCGGTGCAGCAGGCGGCCCCAGAGCAGCATCACCAGGCCCAGCAGCGCCAAGCCCGCCAGCACGGCGAGGAGCGCCCCGTCGCCCAGGGCGGACAGGTCCGGCAGGCCGTTCAGGGCGGGAAGCCAGCCGGCCGCGTTCGGGTCGAGGGGCAAGCTGGGGACCGTTGGGGACGCCACGTTCGTTTTCCTGTTGTGCCCCGGCGAGCGCCGGGCCGAGGCGCTCAGACGCCCCGCCGCCGGTGGACCTGCTGGAGCTCCGTCCGGGCCATCTCGATCTTGCGGTCCTCGCGGAGGCCCTCGATGGCCCGGTCGAGGTAGTGCTCGGCCCGGTCGTACTGATGGAGGTATCGGCCGTAGAGCAGCCCGAGCATCAGGTGGATGTCGGCGGCGTGTTCGTAGGCGGGATAGTGTTTCAGCAGCCGCTCGTACCCGTCGGCGGCGGCGGGGTACTGCTCGGAGTCCATGAGCTGATTGGCCACGTCCAACTGGTTCTGGCGGTTGAGGACGGCGTCGTCGGCGATCTGGACGAGCTGGAGGTACATTCCCGCGGCCGCGGGCAGGTCGTGGCGGGTGCAGGCGGCGGAGATCTCCCGTCGCAGGGACAGCTCTCGGGCGGCCTCGGTGTCCGGCGGGGCGGAGTGGACGGATCGCGCGTCGACCCACCGGCTGCTGGCGTCGGCGTCGGCGTTCTTCACCCCGCCGGCCGGGCCGGTGCCGAGGAAGGGCTCATACCCCTGCGAGACCATCCGTCGGAACCGCTGCCGCCGGCGCGACTGGGTGATCATGTCCAGCAGGTCCATCGGGTCGCGCGGCACGACCTTCGCCGCCAGCAGCACCAGCGAGGTGACGATCCCGAAGAGGTACCCGCTGGTGTGGGCCGCGTACGCCACGCCGCCCTCGGAGCCGCTGACGGTCATCATGGCGTCGTAGACGAACTGGAAGCCCACGAACAGCAGGCTGGAGACCTGGAGCCGCGTGATGAAGTAGAAGATCCACAGCAGCACCGTCACGCGGACTCGCGGGAAGAGCACCAGGTACGCCCCCGTCACCGCGCAGATCGCCCCCGACGCCCCAAGCACCGGCGCGCGCCCCGCGAGCACCACGTAGCCCACCCCGGCGATCACCCCGCCGGCCAGGTAGAACGCCAGGTACGCCACGTGCCCGAAGCGGTCGTTCAGCGCGTTGCCGAACACCCACAGGAACAGCATGTTCCCCGCGATGTGCAGCACGTTGGCGTGCAGGAAGACCGACGTGAAGAACTGCCACAGCCGGGGGCTGTCCGGGTAGAGCAGGTACGGCCGGAGGGCGTTCCCGTCGAGGGTGTGGGCGTAGAAGTGGACGATGACGTTGGCGGCGATCAGGGCGTAGTTGACCCACGGGCGCCGGGTCATGCGATAATCCGTATGGATCGGTATGATCATTCTGAGAACCTGTCAAGGCCCGCCCGGGCCCGCGAAGACGGGGCCGCCGCATCGGCTTGCGCACGGCCCCGCAACATTCTAGCCGCGCGTCCCCCCCGCCCGCCAGCGGGAAAGGGACGGGCTGCTTTTCCGCATCCGGTAACGCACCGCGGGCCCGCGGGCGCCGACCCGCCACGTGCGGTGACGGTGGCCGGGGAGCGGAGAAGGGGACAGGCACCTGCGCTGCGCTTCGGAGCCAGTCCCCTTTTTCGGCGCGCCAAACCGCTGGAGCGTCCGCGCCCGTCTGGACGATAGAGCCCGTGGGCGCCGGGGTCCCGGCCGGCTCCTGCGCGAAGGTGAAACGTTGGTCTACGTCGAGTTCATCCTCTGGATGGTGCTGATCGTCTTCTGCGGCATCGGGGTCTATCGGCTCTGGGCGCGGATGGTCAAGCCGGCGTGGCTGGCCTGGGCGCTGCTGCCGGCGACGATCGTTTCGGAGATGGCGTACATCTTCGGCTGCCTGATCACCGGGGGGGAGATTCGCCACGCCCGGCTGCTGTCGTTGTCGCAGGACGGCGACGCCGCCGGGGCCACCGAGGCCGCCCCGCGATGGAAGGTCCTCGGCCCGGTCGTCGCGGCGCTGCTGGCGATCCTGGCCTGCGCGGGGGCGATCGGCCTGGCCGACTGGCTGCTCGGCGAGCCGGTGATGAAGGAGTTCGGCTTCGTCCGCGCCCTGGCCGACCCGACCGACCAGCCCGCCGCCCTGACGAGTTGGGACGCCTTCTGGCTCCGCATGGAAAACCAGCTCAAGCTCCTTCGCCGAATGTGCGAGACGTTCGTCCGCCTGGACTGGCTCGACTGGCGCGTGCCGCTGTTCGTCTACCTCGCCGCCTGCCTGTCGGTCCGCCTGGCGCCGGTCCGCCGAGACATCCGGGCCACCCTGGCGGCCGTGGGGATCGTCGCCGTCGCGATCGTGCTGATCGGGACCGCCGGCCCCGGGCCGCGGGAGGCGCTGGAGTTCCTCCGCCCCGTGCTGACGTACGTCTGGGGGGTCCTGCTGCTGCTGCTGGCGGTCACGCTGGCGATCTGGGGCGTGGTGGGGCTGGGCCGCGCCCTCGGCGGGCGCAGCGCTCAGCTCGCCCCCGCCCGCCCCGGCGCCCGCCCGCGCCGATGACCCCTCGGCGGCAGGCCGATCCCGCCAACTTCTGCCCGACAATATAGGGTTGCAAATCCCCAGCCCTGTCCGTAGAGTGACCCACCGGATGCCGGGGACGGGTGTCTCCGCGCGGCCGTGGCTTGCGACAGGCAGGAGGTGCAGCCGGTGACGAGCACCTCGCCGGAAGTCGGCAGGAAGGTTCGGCGCTTCGTCGAGGGCATGACCAACGAGGAGCGGATGCTCGTCGTCCTGAAGGCCGAGTTGTACGACGGCGATTGGGACGAGATGGTCGCCGACCTGCAAGCCCGGCTGGATGGGCGGCCGTATATCTTCAAGCTCGCCCATCGCATCACGGACGACCTGGAACGGATCGGCCGGCTGCGGGAGTTCGAGGTCTCCTGCGGCGTGGACCTGTGCGACTACGTGCAGCTGGGGCCCTGAGCCGGCCTCGGCGGCGTGACGGTCCGGCCGGCGCGGCCGGCGCAGCGCGACTTGACTGGCAAGGAGTAGCGAATGCGTGGTCTGGTGAAGCTCGTGTGGATCGGGGCGTTGGGTCTGGCGCTGTCCGGCTGCGGGCGCAGCGCGCCGGTGAGCTTGACGCACGACAGCGTCTTGGCGAAGGCCGGGCTGAAGACCTACTGGCGGCTGAACCTGGAGCTGCTCGAGGACGAGCGGATCGAGAAGCTCCTGCTGCTGGACGAGACGCTGTACTGCCTGACCGACCAGAACTACCTGCTGGCCATCGACGCCTCCCGGGGCGTGCGGAAGTGGTCGCGCAGGATTGCCGAGCCCGGCGTGAAGGTCTTCCGCCCCTGCCACGGCGACGGCGTGATGCTGCGGAAGGACATTCCCGGCGTCGTGAACATCGTCACCCCGCTGGCCCCGGACCAGTTGACCGCCTACGACCTGGTGCTGATCAACACGCCGGACTACCTGCTGGCCTTGGAGCGCAAGACCGGGGAGCTGCTGCGCAGGATCGAGTTCAGCCAGTACGTGCCCGACGAGTTCTCCGCCAACACCGGCGCCGCCTGCGACGCGGGACATGCCTATGTCGGCTCCACCAGCGGGCGGTGCTACGCCATCCGCCTCAACGAGAACGTCATCGCCTGGATCATCCGCACCGGGGAGGCGCTGACCGCCGCCCCGCAGGTCCACGCCCCCGGCGGACAGGGGAGGGTCTACGTCGCCGCGGAGGACGGCGTGCTCTACGTCGCCAAGGCCGGGCTCAACCTGTCGCTGATCTGGCCGCCCGCGCCCATCCGCGAGTGGCCCGACCTCGCCGGGCCCGTCACCACCGACTTCCACGTCGACGACCGGGCCTGCTTCATCCCGTGCGTCCGCCGGCGCGTCTACGCCTTCAGCCTCGCCGGCGGAGAGCCGCTGTGGCGATTCACCTGCAACGGCTCCCTCACCGACCCGATCCAGGTCTCCCAGAACACCGTCTTCCAGTACGCCCGGGGCGACAAGCTCTACGCCCTCAACCCCGCCAACGGCAAGGAACGCTGGGCCCTGCCCCGCGGCCGGAGGGTCCTGGCGACCATGCCCAAGGACGACATCCCCCTGGCCTACCTCGTGGACGACTCGCGCAACCTCGTGGTCGTCGACGAGATCCTCGGCAAGGTCCGGGCGTCCATCCCGCTGACGGGCATCGACCTGTTCGCCGACAACACCAGGGCTCCCGCCGTTTACCTCGCCAACCGCGGCGGGCAGCTCTACTGCCTCCGCCAGGCCGGCTCGGGCTACCTGACCGAGAAGGCCCTGCGCACCGGGAAGGAAGAGCCCGAGAAGCAGCCCGAGAAGCAGCCGTAGAGGACCACGCGACCGCCGCACCCGTCCGGGGCGGACGCGCCGCCCGCGGGCCCGAAAGGAAGCGAGAATGGACCCCGTCGTCATTCGTCGTGCCCTCCTCAGCGTCTACGACAAGACCGGCATCGCCGAGTTCGCCCAGGCCCTCGCCGCCCAGGGCGTCGAGATCATCTCCTCCGGCGGCACGGCCAGGGCCATCCAGGCCGCCGGCGTCCAGGTCCGATATGTCCAGGAGTGGACCGGCTTCCCCGAGATGCTCGGCCACCGCGTGGTGACGCTGCACCCGAAGGTCCACGGCAGCATCCTCGCACTGCGCGACGACCCCGAGCACCAGGCCGATATCGCCAAGTACGGCCTGGAGCTGGTCGACCTGGTCTGCGTCGGCCTGTACCCCTTCGAGCAGGCGATCGCCAAGGAAGGCTGCACCCTCGCCGAGGCCGTGGAGATGATCGATATCGGCGGGCCCACCATGGTCCGCGCCGCGGCCAAGAACCACAAGTTCGTCTCGATCGTCACCAACGCCTCGCAGTACGAGACGGTCCTGGCCGAGATGGCCGCCCACGGCGGGGCGGTGACGTTCCCCGTTCGCCAGAAGCTCGCCCTGGCCGCCTTCCGCCTGACGAAGCAGTACGACACGGCCATCTGCGACTACCTCGCCACGCAGATCGGCGAGTAGGCCGGCGGCAACCCCGCTCCCGACCGCCTTCCCGGCGGACCCCCGACATTAGTCCCAGTCCATCGTGGGCGAAGCCCGTTATGTGTACCTGGTGTGTACCTGGACGAGGGTCGCCCCCTCGCGCATATCTGACCATAACTCCTTGTGAATAAAGACTTTATGGTCAGAGCCCAATGTGTACCGCCCCGGGCAGGTACACACTTGCCGCACGGGCCCCTTAGGGGCGGGCGAAACTCGGAATAATCCGCGCCTGGGTCCGTTTCCCCTGCAAGGATCGTCCGCCCCGCGCTCCCGTCACGGGCACCGAGCCTGCGAGCGCAGAAATCGCCCTTGCTTGTAAATTACACCAGAGTAAACATTCTGAGCAATAGACAACGTAAAAATATAACAAGACAGTTAACCACGCCGGGCCGACCCTCCCACTGCGGGCCCGCGGGCCCGGTGCGAGGTTCGGAGCGGCCCTACTCGGCGGCCTTCAGGCGGTCCATGGGCATGACGGTGATGTTCCGGAAGGCGACGGGGCCGTGGTCGCCCTGGAACAGGATCGGGCCCTTGGGGTGTTCCTTGCGGGTCACGCCGCCGGGGGTGGGGCCCTTCAGCTCGAGGTCCTCGTGGATGGTCCGCCCGTTGAGGACGACCTTCACGAGCTTGGCGTTGCCGGTCTTCTTGCCCTCCTCGTCGAACCGGGGGGCGAGGAAGTGGATCTCGAAGGTGGACCACTCGCCGGGCTGGACGTATTTCGGCTTCGTGGGCGGGGCGGCCCCGTAGACGGCCCCCATGTCGCCCGCGCCGGGCTTGGCGTCCCGGCCGAAGCTGTCGAGGACCTGGATCTCGTACTCGCCGTGGACGTAGATGCCCGAGTTGGAGCCCTTGGGCACCATGACCTCCACCTTGATGACCGCGTCGCCGTGGACGTACTTGCTGTAGATGTCCACGCCGCGGCCCGTGGCGTTGATCAGCTCCTTGCCTTCCTTCTGGACGGTGTACTCCTTGGGGTTGTCGGGGGCGAGCTTCGCCGCGCCGACCGTCCAGTGGCTGGTGTTCTTGGCGTGTTTCTTGACCTCCCACTGCTTCAGCTCGCGGTCGGCGCCGTCGAAGACGACGTCCGGCTTGGGGCCGGCTTCCTTGGGCTTGTCGGTGTTGACCTCTCTGGCGGCCGGGCAGCACGACTCGGCGGCCGGGGCGTCGAGCGCGCCGGCCGACAGGAAGGTCCCCGCCGCGATCAGTGCGGCCATCAGGGCAAAGCGTCTCATGGTCCTGGTCTCCTGATTCTGGTGGTTTCGTGAACAGGTCGCGTCCTGGAGGTTGAACGCCGCTTGCCGAAGCAGGATACGCCGGCGCGCCGGGAAAAGCGATAGCGCGCCCGGCCGAATGCGATCCGCTCCGCCGCGCCGGCGGGGGCGGGAAGGGCGTTTTCCCCTTGACCGATCGCCGGGTCGGCCGGACAATGCGTCGTTCTTCGGCGGCCGTTGTTCCCTGCGCACAGGGCCGGCGGGCGGCGCGAAGGCGGACCGTCGATGGGCGGTCGCGACGTGACGGCTTAGAGACATAGGAACGACATGAACGCCAAGAACCTTCCGCTGAAGTTCGCGGGCGCGGGCATCGTGACGATACTGTGCCTGTGGTCCCTGTATACCAAGGGCTGCCAGCAGGGCATCGACCTCCAGGGCGGCCACAGCCTGATCTTCGAGATCCGCACGCCCCAGCAGGAGGCCGAGGGGCTTGAGGCGGACAAGGATCGGCTCGTGAAGGAGTTGGCCCAGGCCACCGCCGCGAAGAACGAGGCGGAGGTCAAGTCCCTCCAGGACCGGATCGGCAAGATCGACGAGGACATCCAGCGGAAACAGACCGCCGGGAGCGGCAGCGACCTGTCGGACCGGATGATCTCGATCCTCAAGGAGCGGATCGACCCGCAGGGCCTGGCGAACCTGGAGTGGCGCCCGATCGGGTCCAACCGGATCGAGGTCCGCATGCCCGCCGGCCGGGAGGACACCCGCCAGAAGCGCGGCGCCTACGACGACGCCGTCGGGGCC
>Ga0307378_10005658_pt1 | contig 17345 bp, 15 predicted proteins | sample UN1MG_FD_202238 | JGI IMG/M metagenome (GOLD analysis project Ga0307378, IMG submission 202238) | Soil microbial communities from Risofladan, Vaasa, Finland - UN-1 | ecosystem: Environmental > Terrestrial > Soil > Coastal area > Acid sulfate soil | place: Finland: Risofladan, Vaasa | collected... | reverse complement strand
GTTCGTCCTCACCGGCCACGAGATCTCAAGCGGCGGGCAGGTCGAGATTCCTCCGAAGCACGCGGAGTATTTCAGGCTGATCTTGGATAACCCCGACGTGTTCCCGGGCTTCTTCCACGTGGACCTGTCCGGCAACGTGCTGCCGAAGATGGAGCTGCTCCGCCGGTTCGGCTTCTATCCCGCCGGCCCGGAGGAGGCCCAGGCCCCGGCCGACGCGCCCGGAGGCCGGGCGGCCCCGCCTTCCGCACAGCATCTCGCCAAGAGGCCCGCCAGACGGTAAAACCTCTGCACCGGCGCTGCCCGATCGACTCCCCGCCGGATAAGGACGACCGCCATGAGTGCAATCACGATCGACCGTAAGGAATTCCACGACCGGGTGCTGGCCTGCTGGATGGGCAAGGCCATCGGCGGCACGCTGGGCGCGCCGTACGAATGCCAGCGAGGCCCGCACTCGCTGACGTACTACGACCCGGTGCCCACCGAGGCCGCCCCCAACGACGACCTGGACCTCCAACTGGTCTGGCTGTCGATGCTCGAGGACGTGGGCGTCGATCCGCCGCTGCCGGCCTTCGCGGAGTACTGGTCCCGCCACGCGGCCAGCTATCCGTGGAACGAGTACGGCTTTTTCATGCGGAACTACGGGCGCGGGCTGCGGCCGCCCGTCGCCGGCTGCTTCGAGAACTACTTCGTCGACGAGATGGGCTCGCCCATTCGCAGCGAAATCTGGGCCTGCCTGCACGCCGGCGATCCGCAGGCCGCAGCCGAGAAGGCCTGGCGAGATTCGGCCCTCGATCACGCCGGCGGAGAGGGGACCTGCGGGGAGATGTTCCTCGCGGCGGTCCAGGCGGCCGCCTTCATCGAGGCCGACCCCGAGACGCTCATTCGCATCGGGCTGGAGATGATCCCGCTGTCCAGCCACGTGGGGCGGTCGGTTCGCGAGGCGCTGTGGTGCCGCAAGAACGGCCTCAATTGGGCGGAAGCCCGCGAGCGCGTCGCCACGCGCTTCGGGCACCATCAACCCTGCAATGCCGTTCCCAATCACGGTTTCATCACGATCGGCTGGCTGTACGGAGAGGGCTTCGGCGACCGGCTATGCAAGGCCGTCAACTGCGGCTACGACACCGACTGCACCGGCGCGTCGCTGGGGGCGCTGCTGGGCATTCTCGGCGGCACCGCCGCCATCCCGGACAAGTGGTTGGCGCCGATTGGGCGCCAGATCGTCCTGCACCGCTTCACGCGCGGCCTGCCGGCCCCCGCCACGCTCGACGAGCTGGCAGACCGAACGGTGGCCTTGGCCGCCAAGGCGGGCGTGCCGCTGGCCGACGCCACCGCCCTGCCGGACGATCTGCGCTCGCGCCTGTTCCGCAACGAGGCGGCGATTCGCGCCAGGGCGCGAGATGTCCACGCCGCGGTCGAGTTGTGCGACGGGCGAGAGGTCTGGCTGCACTACGGCGGCGAGCCCGTCCTGCGGCCAGGCGTGGCCCGAGAAGTGTGGGTCACGCTGTCCGACGACGACCGGCCATCGGTGGAGATCACCGCCCCGGACGGGTGGACCTGCACCCGACTGGCGGACAACCGCTTCCGGCTCGCCTGCGACGGCGACGTGGCCGACGCCAACACGCTGACCGTCCGCCCGGCCGCCGGCGGCAGCGTGGACTTCACGATGCTCGGTCCAGGCCAGGCGAAGGGCTACCCCGCCGGCCACAATGTCCCGGAGTGCCTCACCTGCCGGGCCCGCGTGGAGGCCTGCATCTGCCCGAAATGAAGAACCAGCAGTGATGCAGGGGATACATGGGATGGCAGCAGGCAACGGCACGCTGAGTCGATTGTGTTCTCGGGCATTGCCTTGGCGTTTGGCGCGGAGCATTCTGGGCCGTTCGAGTCGCGCGGACCTGCGCAACCTTCAGCCGCGACGTATCGCCCTGATTGCCTGCCACTGGATCGGCGATACGTTCTGGGCCACGCAGGTCGTCGAGCCGCTAAGGCGCCGGTTCCCCAACTGCGAGCTGACGGCAATCACCAAGCCCTTCGCCGGCGATCTGTGGCACGGGCTGATCCCGCCGCAGCGCGTCGTGGCTGCGCCGGAGGTTGTCTCCGACCGCCACCGCGAGACCGTTCGCTGGGGGGCGATCCTGCGCCGGGCAAAGGCCCTGCGCGGCCAACGGTTTGATCTGGCGATCGACCTCACCGGCAACCGCTACTCGGCGCTGCTGGTGTTCCGCATGAGGCCGCGGCGGTCGATCGGCTTCGACGGCGGCGAGATCGGCTGGCTCTACTCGCACCGGGTAGGCGACGCCGAGCGGCCCGGCAGGCACCTCAGCGAGCGCCCCTTCCGCGTGATCGAGCCGCTGCTGGCCGGAACGCCCGAGCCGTTCGCATACCGCCTGCCGCTGCGCCCGCCGGAGCCGACATGCCCGGCCGCCGAGGTCCGCAGTCGCCTCGGCATCGGCAACCGGGGATACTACGTGCTGGCGCCCGGCGCCGGCTGGCCCGCCAAACAGTCGCCCCCTGCCATGTTCGCCGAGGCGGGCAGGCGCCTGGGCGGCGCCGCCGCGGTTGTGCTTACAGGCTCGCAGTCGGAGCTGGAGCTCTGTCGCTCCGTGGCGCAGGCGATCGGCGAGGCGCTTCTGGTGGTCGGCCGCCCCGTCGGCGAGGTGGTCGCGCTTCTGAGCGAGGCCGCCGGCGTGCTCTGCAACGATTCGGGCGTCGGCCACCTGGCCGCGGCATTGAACCGCCCCACCGCTGCGGTGTTCACCACCGCAACAAACCCGCAAATGTGCCGTCCGCTCGGGCCCGATGATCTCGCCAAGGTGTTCACCCGGGACGACAGCATCGATGACATCGTGGCCCACCTGGTCGCCGTCCGGTGACGGCGGGCGTATTGCCCCTCGGCGGCCGGCAGGTTAGATTCCTCCCATGGCTGAGCAGGTCTCACCGCGCCATCGGCCGGCGACCCCACAAGTGGGCCGGCTCCACACCGACGCCCGACGCACGTCGGGAGCGCGGTCCGGCCCCTGGCCGACCGTCGCCGTAGTCGCCCTCGTGCTGACGGCGATGGCCGCCAACTTCACACGCGAGCAGGACTTCGACGCCTTCTGGCACTTGGCGGCCGGCAAGTGGATGCTGGGCCACCAAGCCGTGCTCGACTTCGACCCCTACACCAGCGAGCCGGAAGACCCCAACGCCCGTTGGGTGAACGTCTATTGGCTTTTTCAGGTTATCCTGGCGGCGCTGCATTCTGTAGGGGGCTTCTCAGCGCTGACCGTGCTGCAGTGCCTGATGGCCGGGGCGGCATTCTTTGTGTTCGCGGCCTCGCTGCGAAGGCACGTCGCGCCGGGCTGGCTCATCTTCAGCGGCCTGGTGATGGTTCCGGTTTTCGCCAACCGCATGCGGATGCGTCCGGAGATGTTTACCCTGCCGTTTCTGATGGCGACCGTGGCGCTGCTGGAGCACGCTCGTCGGGACGGCCGTACCCGCCGGCTATGGTGGCTGGTGCCCATCATGCTCACCTGGGTGAACATGCACGGGCTGTACTTCCTTGGCCTGGTCCTGATCTGGACCGCCATGCTCGGGGCTCTTGTCGACTCGCGCCTGCGGCGCGGGGCCATGGCGGGGAGTCTCCCGACGCAGGCAGCCTTGGCCCCGTTGCTGCTGGCGACCGCCGTCTGCCTGGTCAGCCCCTGGCCGCTGGAAAGCATGCTGCACCCGCTGAAGCTGTGGAGCCGCATCTCCGGGGAGGCGTTCTACTACACCTACGGCGTGGCGGAGTTCCGCCCGACTTACGAGCATCTCAGCGCCCATCCCGTCGCGATGGCCCTGCTGGGGCTGAGCGCAGCGGCGATGGCCGTCAACGCGCGTCGCGTGCCGATCAGCCATCTGTTGTGGCTGGTGCCGTTCGGCCTGCTTGGGCTGATGGCCGTGCGAAACCTGTCGCTGCTGGCGCCCGTGTGCGGGTACCTGCTGGCATGGCACGGAGGGCAAGTGCTCGGGCGGATCGCCTCGGGCAGGAACCGGCTGGCGCGAGCCGGCCGATATGCGACGTGGGCGATGGCGGCCGCGGCACTGGCAGCAGTCGCCGGCTACGCCACGGAGTACACCTACCGCGTGACAGGCTCGGGCAGGCGCTTCGGCGCAGGGTTAGCCCGGGACTACTACCCCGTCGCCTTGGCGAAGTACCTCGGCAGTCTCCAGGCCCCTGGAGACGTGCTGGCCCTGAACTTCGGTGACGCATCGACGTTCATCTACTACAGCTATCCCACCCGCCGGGTATGGATGGACGGCCGGCTCGAGATCCGCTCGCTGGAGCGATTCAGGCGGCAGCACGACATGAAGGAAGAGCTGAAGACTCGCCAGTCGGCAGCGCGGGTAAGGCTCCCTCGTTCGGTCCGTTTCCTGATAGCCCGCCGCGACGCGCGGCGCCAACTGGCGGCGATGATGCAGTGCCCGCGGTTTCGCCTGATCCGCGTGGACCCCGCCGGGGCCTGCTTTGCCCGCCTGGACTACAGCGACGGCCGTCCCATCTCTCAGCTCGCCGACGAGCTGCCGGAGATGCCAAATCTCTCCGACTTCGACCGCCCGCTCGGGCCGGACGGCCTGGTGGTCGGCATCGGGGGCGCTCGGCGGCGCTGGTACCGCAACAACCCGTATTCGGTCAGCTGCCACATCGGCTCTTTGATGCTGTTCCTTGGCGACGACGGCAGCGATGTGCCGCCGGGCTCTGCCGGCGCGTTGCAGCGCCAGTGCTCGCTGCTGGCCGTTCGGTACCTCGCGGCGGCGCACAACGAGGCCCTGCTGCCCGAGGCCGCCGTTGCGGGCATGCTGGCACAGGCGCACCAGCAGTGGGCCCACCAGACGGCGCAGTCCGCCTCCATCGCGGCGCCGATCGACATCGACCTTGCCCGCGCGCTGCACCTCTACGGCGGGATTGACATGTCCGCCCTGGACGAGCTGGATCTCTGGACGTTCGGCCTGATGCACATCCGCGGCCAGATTCAGGGCCGTCACCTCGACGCCGCCATCCAGACCGCCGATGCGTTCCTCGAAATGCTCCCGCCACGCGAGCGGATGAACCCGCCGCCCGAGTACGTCCAGATGCGCAACACTCTCGCCGCGCACCTCGACAAGGTCAGCGCCCGGCTGCTTGCCATCGACACGCGGGCGATGTCTCCGCTGGAGCTGGCCGGCACGCTCAGCTCTCACGAGATGGGCCTGAGCCTTCGGGCCGTCAAGGAGCTCCAGGCCGCCCCCAACCTGGACGCTAATGCTTTGCTCGCACTGGGAGATCTGCTCCTTCGCCAGGGCCGGCCTGCAGCCGCACGCCAAGTATACGGAAGGGCTGCCCGCGCCGGGGCGGTCAACTCGTCCACGTCGCTGCGAGGGGCATTGTGCGACTGGACCGAAGGCAGGCTGCACGCCGCGGCCGAGTCGCTGCGGCGTACCGCCGCCGAGTCCGATCTGCCCGTGGTGCGGTACTACGAAGCGCTGCTGCTGGAAGAGCTTGGCCTGTACGAACAGGCGCTGACGGCTATTAGCGCCGCGGACAGGCCTGACACCGACCCGCAACTGGCCCCGCTGGTCGAGCGAGCACGCCGACGGCTGAGGGGCATGCGGTCACTGCGCGCAGCCGGGCCGCGGGAGTAACCTGTAGGGCGGGCTGTGCCCGCCGCAATTGCTGCGACCGCCTGATCATCCCGGTGCCTGCGCGCGGAGCTTCCGTTGAGGAAGGCTTGCGGTGGCGGACAGCCGTCGCGTCCGCCCTAGCCTCTTTCGCCCCTTCGGGGCTCCAGGTGGGTGGTGGCCCCGTTTCCGGGGGTTGCGCTCGTCCCGGCAAGCCGGGACTCACTCCACCCCCGGCTACCCTCTGCCGCCCCTTCGGGGCGGGCGCCGGCAACGGAAAACCCCTCGCCTGAGCCTTGGTCCGGAACAGCAGTCCACGTTGATTCAGTCAAGCCTGTAGGGCGGGCTGTGCCCGCCGTGGCAGTGGCAGTAGTGGACCTTCCGTCTCTATTCCTCTGTGTCTCTATGTCGGAATCATGACGCCTTGTAGCTGCTCGCATGTTCGATCGTGCGCAAGCGCTAGTCGCTTTCCTGATCGCGGACCTTGCCGCCGATCCTGCTCTCGGTGCCGGCCAGCAGGCGGCGTATGTTGCCTCGGTGTCGCGCGACGATCATCGCGACCATCGCAACGGCGAACGCCCCCATCGGCCACAATGCCCCCAGCGAGCCCCAGTTGAAGGCCGCAAACAGGGGTAGGAATGATATCGCCGCGACCACGCTGCCCAGCGACACATACCTGCTCACGAGCGTCACGGCAATCCACAGCCCAAACGCGCACAGGCCCACGTAGGTGAAATACGGAAAAACGCCCAGCACCACGCCGAGGGCCGTCGCCACGCCCTTGCCCCCGCGAAATCGCAGCCAAAAGCTGAACACGTGTCCCAGGATGGCCCCGCATCCCACCGCCAGCCACGACGCCTGATGAACGAGCGTCGGGAAGCCGGCCTGAGACCGCAGCAGCACCCAAGCCGCCAGCACCGGCCCCAGGCCCTTGAGCAGATCGAGGGCGAAGCACAGGTACCCCCACGCCCGGCCGACCACCCGGCCGACGTTGGTTGCGCCGACGTTGCCGCTGCCGGCGGCCCGCAGATCCACGCCGTGCGCACGCGCGATTATCGCCCCGAACGGCGTCGAGCCAATCACGTAGGCCGCCGCCGGAAACGCCCCCAACAGAATCGCCGGACCAAGCTCCATGCAATTCAGCGGATTCTCCGCGCCTCGTCATAGACTTCAAGCAGTTCGTTCACGTGGCGGTCCAGTTTCAGCCGCTCGCCGAGGCCCAGACAGGCCTCGGCTCGGGGCCCCCGCCGCCGCGGGTCAGCCAGCTCTTCCATGGCGCGCACGACCGCGCCGGTGTCACGCGGCGACGCGACGACGATGCCTCCGCCGCCCGACAGGACCTCCGCCGCGCCGTTGAAGACCGTCGTGATCGAGGGCACGCCCCAGGCCGCCGCCTCCAGGACCACCAGGCTGCACGAGTCGTACCAGCTCAGCAGCACGCACGCATCAGCAGCCGAGTACCAGTGGAACAGCTCGTCAGTGTACGGGAGGAACTTCACCTGCCGGCCGACGCCTTGGGCTGCGGCGAGTTTGATGTATCGGCTGGGCGCGTCCCGGCCTATGACCACCAGGCGCGCCGCTTCGCGGCCGCGCTCGCGTTGCGCCCAGCGCGCAAATGCCTCGATCGTCGGCGCTACGCCCTTGAGGACGAAGTTCGTCGCCACGGTAAGGAACACTGCGTCCCGCTCGCCGGCGCCGACCCGCTGCCTCGCGCGCTGCCGCCATTGCCCGCGAACCGCCGGCGCCGCGTCGGGAACCTTCACGCCGTTGAAGACCACCCGCAGGCGCTCGGTCCGGCCGAAGTGCCGGCGGAACTGCTCGGCGACGGTCTCGCTCACGCACAGGCAGATCGTATCAGGATTCGCGACCAGCCGGCGCTCCATACGCGACAGGAACCGGCGGTAGTGGTTGAATTTGCCGGTGATGCACGCCGAGACCCACTTGAGGCCGCGCCGGCGGCGCAGAGATGCCTCGCGCCGACCCGGCATGGTGCCGCTGTGGGGTTGGTAGATGCTCGCGCAATCCACCGGCAGCATGGCGTGCACCACGTCAAAGCCCTCCCGCTCGACGGCCGCCCGCACGTCCGCTGCGAAGTTGCGCAGCTCGGAGGTGCGAACCGTACCCCGCCTGCGGACGTGTGCGAAATCCACCCCCGGCGTTTCCCAGGCGTTGTCGTGGCAGATGATCGTCACGTCGTGTCCCCTCTCGGCCAGCGCCGACGCGATCCAGGCCGTGTACGTCTCGCAGCCCCCACGGACCGGGTCCATGTGCTCGACGACCAGCGCGATCCTGAGGGGCGCATCTCCCATCAGCGTGCCTCCCCTCGCCGCGACAATCGCCGCTTCCGCCGGCCAATCCGCCAGCTCATGTACGCAACTTTGTCGTCCACCGCCTTTGCCCAGCGGCCGATCACCCGCTCGTCCGCCTCGGGCGTGTACGCCCGCAGAAACGTCTGCCAGCATGGCCCCACCCACGACGCCGGCATGGAGTACTTCAGCGCCGCAAGGTCCTTCACCCGCCAGCGGAATTGTCGCCGCCGCGGGGCAAACATGCGGGCCAAGTCGATCAGGTGAAGAGCGAAGCCATCCTCGGTCTCGTCCAGGAACACGTGCGAGGAGTACAGGTCCCGGTGGACGTACCCCGCCCCGTGAAGCCGGCGCACAAGCTCAGCCAGGCGAGCCGTGAAGAGCTCCAGCATGTCCGGGTCGTCCACGTGCCGGGCGATGAATCCCTCAGCGCTCTGCTCAAGCGCCTCGCCCGGCACGGCAACAACGACGATGAAGCTGCGGCTGGCGCCCCAGCGATCGAACTGCTCCCCACAGATAGCCTCGATGATCGTCGGCAGGCCCGCGGCGACGGCCGCCCGGATGTTGTCCATCTCCACGCCCGCCGGGCTGCGGCGCCGGCCGTACGTCAGCCGCCGCCGGACACGCCACCAGAAGGGCTCCCGCCGGTACCGCTTCAGGAACAGCGTGCGTTCCCGCCCGTCGTCGCAGCGCACACCAAGCCGCATCCGCGTGCGGTGCCCAAGCCGGGGAACGGTCATGTCGATCCCGTCGCGGCAGGCAAACGCGCCTTCGACGCTGTCCAGGTCCAGGTCGCTCAGCGCCCGTCGCAAAGACTCACCGCACCAAAAACGCACCTGCCCGCCTGGTTCGGCTGGCTCAGCCGGCTTCCGCGCGTCGCCCTTCGGGCGTTCCGTCATCAGACGCGGTCCTTCAGGCCCGCGGGTCGAGCCGAGAGGCTCTGGTAGGCCAGGAGCAGCTCATCCACGTGCCGCTCGACATCGAGGTGGTCAGCCGCGCACAGGCACGCTATCGAACGCTCCGCACGCCTGGCCGGGTCGGCAAGCTCGTCCATGGCTCGCACGACCGCATCTGTGTCCCGCGGCGAGCTGACGACGATGCCACCGCCGGCGGCCAACACCTCCGCCGCACCGTTGAATACGGTGGTGATGGACGGCACGCCCCATCGCGTGGCCTCCAGGACCACGCGGCTGCACGGATCGTACCAGGTCAGCAGGACGCAGGCGTCGGCCGCCGAGTACCATCGGAACACGTCGTCCGTCCAGGGCAGCATCCGTATCTTCAGCGCCACGTCCCGCAGGTCGGCCGAGCGGTGGTGGATCGCCGGAAAGCCGTGCCCCAGAATAACCAGCCTCGCGTTCGGCCGAGACCGACGGGACGCGTACCATCGCGTAAACGCGCGGATGGTCTCCGGTCCGCCCTTGAGGCGGAAGTTCGTGGCGACCATCAGGAACACGGTGTCGCCCTCCTTGACACGCAGCTCCTTGCGCTGCTCCCGTCGCCACTCGGCCCGCTGCTCGGCCGCCACGTCCGGCACCGCAACTCCGTTGTAGACGACGCGGACGTTCTCGGTTCGGCCATAGTGTTCGCGGAAGTCCCGCGCGACCATCTCGCTTACCGCCAAACACAGCACGCGGCTGTCGGCAACTACCTCGCGCTCCAGTTGAGCCAGCAGATTGCGGCATAGATTCATGGGCTCGAATATCGCCACGCGAATCCTGCCCGCCGCCCCCCACAGCCGGCGGCTGCCAGCGACCTGGGCCGGGATGACGCCGCCGCGAGGCTGATAGACGTTTGCGCCCGGCACGGGGATCATCGAGTGCACTATGTCGAACCGCTCGGCGGCGATGGCGTCGCGGACGTCGGCGATGAAGCTCCGCAGCCGCCCCACCCGCAGCAGCCCGCGCCGACCCAGGGGCCGCACCTGGACCCCCTCGCCCCGCCAGGAGCCCCGCTGACACAGCACTGTCACCTCGTGTCCGCGGCGGGCCAGCGCCTCGGCGATCTGCGCCGTGGAGGTCTCCCTGCCTCCGCGGGCCGTGTCCATCCGCTCGATGATCATCGCGATCTTCATGGGCTGCCGTTCTCCGCACTCCGGGCCGTCCGGCGGGCCCAGAGTTTCCTCTTCGCCCGGCGGGCGATCGAGGCCGACTTGCGCTCGACCGCGCGGCGCCATCTATTCATCCGCTGCTCGGCGCCGAAGAGGTATTCGCGCAGAAGCTCATCCCACCAACGCCGCAGCCACTGCGCGGGCATCGAGTGGTGCAGCTCCGCAAGGTCCTTCACCCGCCAGCGGAACTTGCGCCACCGGGGACGAAACACCCTAGCCATGTCAATCAGGCATAGTCTGAACTCGCCGTCCTGCTCATCGAGGAAGACGTGCGACGAATACAGGTCACGGTGAACGAAGCCGGCACGATGCAGCCGGCGAACCAACTCAGCCAAGGCTGTGGCGAACCGCCGCGCCGCGCCCTCGTCGGCATAGAGACGCTTCCAGAAGTCCTCTGGACATCGCTCCATCGCCTCGCCCGGCACGGCGGTCATCACCAGGTGGCTCCGCCACCAACCCCCGCACGCCCCCTCGCCGCAGGCCAGCTCGCGCATCGTCGGCAGGCCCGCCCGCCGCGCGGACCGGATGTTGCGGAACTCGACGGCGGCTGGGCTGCACCAGCGACCATGTGTGAGCAAACGGCGCAGCCTCGCCGCAAGGCTGTCACGCCCATACCGCTTGAGAAAGAGCACGTGCGTACGCCCGTCCTCATCCGTCAACTCGACTCGCGTGCGCCGGCGGCGGCGCAGGCCGGCTTTGGCCATGTCCAGCCCGCCGGTGAAGGCGAACGCGCCGCGCACGCTGTCCAGCCCGTGCCGTCTGAGCAGGTTCCGCAACGGTTCGGTGGGAGCATCCGCGGCGCTCACGTTGAGCTCCGATGCGACGGCGCAGCCGCCAGGTCCAGCAGCTCACTGGCAGCCTGGAGAACCATTTCGGACGTGATCGTGGTCATGCACTCGTGATGACCCGGCCCGCGCGGCAGCGGGCAGCGCTTCCGCTGGCACGGCGAGCAGGGAACGTCCACGCGGACGATCCGCTCGCGGGCGTAGTCCAGCCGCGTCCGCTCCGGGTCGGTGCTGCCGAACAGCGTAACCACGGGGGTGTCCATCGCGGCCGCCACATGCCTGGCGCCCGTGTCGTTGGTGATCAGGAGCGAGCTTCGCGCCAGCAGCGCCTTCAGCAGGCCGATCGTGCTGTCGCGGTCGGCGAAGTGCATCGCCGGCTTGCGGGCCATCGCCCCGACGACCCGCCCGGCGACGCCGCGCTCGGACGGTGCGGCGTGGACGATGACTTGCGCGCCGCGGGACTCGATCAGCGCGTCGGCGACGCCCGCGTATCGCTCCGGCATCCACATCTTGCTGGAGCCGTACGAGGCGCCGGGGTTCACCATGACCAGGGGGCGACCCGCCTCCACGCCCGCGGCCCGCAGCTCCGCGTCGGCTGCGGCGCGGTCTTCCGGGCGAAGCGGCAGCGACATCGCGCGGTCGTCGCATGGCACGCCAAGGAACTCACCAATGCCAATGTAGTAGTCGATCTGGGGAACCACCTTCGGGCGCCGGCGGTCGTCGCGCGGCGTCTCGACCTTGTCGGTGAGCCACCGGCCTCGCCAGTCGCGGTCGTATCCGAGAATCCGCTCTGCGCGGCCCCAGGCTGCGATCAGCGCCGTGCGGAGGCTATTCGGCAGCAGCACGGCCAGGTTGTACCGCTCCGCGCGCAGCCGGCGCGCCAGAGAGGCCCAGTCCCCCAGCCAAGACGTGCGATCCGGGATCATCCCGTCGGCCCACTCGGTGCCCGCCATGACCTCCAGCGCGGCCGGCCGACCAACGTAGTCGATCCGGGCCGACCCGAAGCCACCCCGCAGCGCGCGGAGCAGCGGCGTAGCCATCACCACGTCGCCCACCCAGTTCGGTAGCCAAACCAGGATTCTCTCGAAGGGACCTTCGCCCATGGCGGCATTCTAGCCAAACCGCATCGGGGGTGATACACCGCGGCACTGGGGGGAGGAAGACCGGCCGATGGCCATCGGCCGGCTTTGGGCGACCTTATTGCTCAATCGCCGCCGGGGCGTCCGCCGCAGCGCCCTCGGGCGATATTCCCCGCTGGGCCAGATCCTCCCAGTCACTGCGACGAACCACGTTGGGCCCCGTGGCCTGCGCCGAGCCGACCACGACCACGCGCATGCCGGCCCCACTGAAGGCCTTCGCGCTGAGCGACGAGCCGGTGATGCCCGCGTCCAGACGCGGGAACATCCGGCGAAGGCCCGGAAGCTGGCTCACCAGCCGCGACTCCACCACGATGCGAACCCGCCATCGGCTCTCTCGCACGATATGCCATCGCTTGCGCTGCCACATCAGCACGGGGCCGTCCGGGTAGCCGCCGCGGTCCAGGTCTCGATGGACCGCCGGATGGTGCCGCACCGACTGCCGCGTCAGGTAGCAGATACCCGCCCCGTCCGCCAGCCGCCACAGCGCCTTGCGGGCAGCCACCGTCGCCTTGCCCTGCCACAGCGGCGGCAGAGAGTCCATATCCACCGCAATCACCGGCCTGGTCGGGTCCCAGACATATGCGGGGACCTCCTTGAAGACCTCGTCTCCCTCCGGGTCCATGTGCGCCACGTGCAGCGTGTACCGCCCGGGCGTGTTCGGGGCCGGCAGCGGCGTGCCCGCGTAGCCGATGCTGTCCGTGTAGGCCCCGCGCTCCAGCCCGTCCTCGATCTGAAGACGCATCAGGGCGCCCCTGACCGGCAGTGCCACAATCGCGATCTCAGACCGCTGAAGGCGAACAACCGCGGCCCATTCGCCGCCGGCCGGCGCGACCTGATCCGGCACCGTCACGATGTAGTGTCCCGTGCAGCCGCCCTCGAACGCCACGGAGGCGACGGCTAACATCCAGACGGCAACATGCAGCCCGCGCATCATCGGTTCACTCCGAGGCCGGCCGGCTTAGGGGCCGCCCAATGCCTTCGCCCTTCCCATGTCGGCCTCAACCATCAGTTCCACCAGTCTGTCAAAGCCGACCCGGGGCGCCCATCCCAGCAGCTTTCGCGCCTTGCGAGCATCGGCATGCAGCACGTGGGCCTCGCTTGGCCGGTAGAGCGCGTCGTCGAGCCTGACATGGTCCTGCCAGTTCAGGCCGACCACCTCGAACGCCCGCGCGAGGAACTCCCGGACCGTATGCGTCTTGCCCGTGCCGACGACGTAGTCGCCGGGCTTGCCCTGCTGAAGCATCAGCCACATCGCCTCGACGTAATCGGGCGCATAGCCCCAGTCGCGCTGCGCGTCCAAGTTGCCCAGCCTCAGCTCTCTGTCCAGGCCAAGTTTGATCCGGGCCACGCTGCTGGTGATCTTCCGCGTGACGTACTCGAACCCGCGCCGTTCGGACTCGTGATTGTACAACATGCCGTTGCAGGCGAACATGCCATGCCCCTGGCGGTAGTTCTGCGTGAGATGAAAACCCGCCACCTTGGAGATGCCATACAGAGACCGCGGGTGAAATGGCGTCTGCTCGTTCTGCGGCGAGACGGCCGGCTCGCCGAACATCTCGCTGGAGCCGGCGAAGTAGAACCGGCAATCGGGGGCCTTGCGCCTCAGCGAGGACAGCACGTAGTGCGTGCCCTGGATGTTCGTCTGGAGCGTGGAGAACTCGTCCTCGAAGGAGTAGCTGACGAAGCTCTCAGCCGCCAGGTGGTAGCATTCGTCCGGGCGGACATCCTCTATGACGCTGAAGAGGCTGGCGTAGCTGTCCAGCGAGCCGGAATGGAGGTGGATCCGGTCGAGGATCTGCCGGAGCCGCCACAGGCGATGGGCCGGATCCTCCAGCGCGACCCGCCGAACCACGCCGTGTACCTCGTAGCCCTTGTCCAACAGAAGCTGCGCGAGGAACGATCCGTCCTGGCCCGTGATGCCCGTGATGAGTGCCTTCTTCATTTCCGGCGGGCATCATACGGACTCGCGCTGCCCCTCACAAGCCTGGAGCGGCGCCACTCCATCTACGGTTCTTCGAATCGAAAGCCGACCGATAGCCATCGGTCGGCTTTGCACCCCCACCGCAAGGACAAAGCTTGCAAACGTGTAGGTTTTCAGTACACCCTGATTATCCACAAGCGCGACCGCCAAGACATGGAGTAACCATGAGTGAGACGACCGACTTCACCAACCAGGACCCCTGGCGGGTCTTCAGGATCATGTCCGAGTTCGTGGAGGGCTTCGAGACCATGAGCGACATCGGCCCGGCGGTCAGCGTGTTCGGGTCGGCCCGCGCGCCCCGTAGCGATCCGTACTATGCGAAGGCCCGGCAGTTGTCGCGGATGTTGGCCGAGCGCGGGTTCGCCGTCATCACCGGCGGCGGTCCCGGCATCATGGAGGCCGCCAACCGCGGCGCCGCCGAGGGCAAGGGAACCTCCGTCGCCCTGAACATCGACCTGCCGCACGAGCAGGTCGCCAACCGCTACGCCAATCGGAGGCAGGACTTCCGCTACTTCCTCGCCCGGCTGATGATGTTCGTGAAGTACGCATGCGCGTTTGTGTGCTTCCCCGGCGGGTTCGGCACGCTTCACGAGTTCTTCAACTCCATGACGCTGATCCAGACGGGCAAGTCCGAGCGGTTCCCCGTCATCCTCATCGGACGGCGATACTGGGGAGGGCTCATACGCTGGGCCCGCAGAACGCTGCTGAGCGGGCCTTACCCCAAGATCTCGCCGGAAGACCTGGAGCTGTTCTGCATCACCGAGGACCTCAAGGAGGCCGTGCGCATCATCGAGGGGGCCCGCGAGCTTGAGACGTGCCGGAAGATCCTGCCACCCGGCGTCCACGCCCACAGCCCCACCGCCGAGGGCACGGTGATGGGCCAGCCGGCCCGGGTATACGGAAGACGCAGGAAGGTGTGACGCGCAGGCGGGTGCATTAGCGTTTCGGGAATGATGCCGGTGGGACAGGCTTTCAGCCTGTCCTCGTGGTCACAGGTTGGAAAACCTGTGCCACCAGCCAGCCTAACCCCCAGAACGCTAATGCACCCCACGGCGGTCGCGTTGTTGCTTTGGCGCCGCCGGGCAATACAATCTTCGACAGCCATGAACGCCGACTCCATATCCGACCTGCGCGTGGCCGTCGTCCATGAATGGCTGGAGAGATACGCAGGATCGGAGCGCGTCCTGGAGCAGATGCTGGCCGCGCTGCCGCAGGCAGACCTGTTCGCCCTGGTCGACTTCCTGCCGGCCGACGAGCGGGGGTTCCTCGGCGGCAGACCGGTCCGCACGTCGTACATCCAGAAGCTCCCCTTCGCGCGGAAGGGGTTCCGCAAGTACCTCGCGCTGATGCCGCACGCCGTCGAGCAGTTCGACCTGTCCGGCTACGACCTGGTGATCTCCAGCTCACACGCGGTGGCCAAGGGCGTGATCACCGGCCCGGAGCAATTGCACCTGTGCATGTGCTATTCACCGATGCGGTACGCGTGGGACCTGTACCACGACTACCTTCGCGGCGCGGGGCTGGCCGGCCGGATGAGGGGCGCGCCGGCGCGGTGGGTGCTGCACTACCTGCGGATGTGGGACGTGCGGACGGCCAACGGCGTGGACGAGTTTCTCGCCATCTCGAATTTCATCGCCCGGCGCATCTGGAAGTTCTACCGGCGGAGATCGACGGTCATCTACCCGCCGGTCAACGTTGACGCCTTCCCCAGACAGGACGCGAAGGAGGACTTCTACCTGGCCGCCTCACGCATGGTGCCGTACAAGAGGATGGATATCATCGTGGAGGCCTTCTCGCGGATGCCGGACCGGCGGCTGATCGTCATCGGCGACGGGCCGGACCTGGCCAGGTGCCGCGCGAAGGCGGGCGCCAACGTCAAGCTGCTGGGCTATCAGCCGTCCGACGTGCTGGCCGACCACATGCGCCGGGCCAGGGCCTTCATATTCGCTGCCAAGGAGGACTTCGGAATCGTAGCCATCGAGGCCCAGGCCTGCGGCACGCCGGTCATCGCCTACGGCGTGGGCGGCTCGGCCGAGACCGTCCTCGACGGCAGAACCGGCATCCTCTTCCCGCGCCAGGCGCCGCAGGATATCGTCCAGGCAGTCGAGCGGTTCGAGGGCTGCGCGGGCGAGTTCGACCCGGCCGCCCTTCGCGCTCACGCTGAGACGTTCAGCCCCGAGCGCTTCCGCCGCCAGTTCAGTGAGTTCGTCGAGCAACAGTGGGAGGGATTCCGGCGGCGAAGCCGCTGACCATCGGGTCGCACGCCCCCAGCTGGCCACGACAAAGCGTGGCCCTCCAGCGCCGTGAGCGTGCGATCCGGACCGAGGCCATGGAGGGACGCGCTCTGTCGCGTCCGCGCCGCTTCCCGCAGCTTCGGATTTCGTTGCTTTCTCATTTCTCAAACTCACCGGTTCGCTCTGGCCCCGAAGGGGTCTGCGATGATAGCCGTGGGCGGAAGCCCACGGTAGCGGGCCCGTTGGGAGTGGAGCCCCGTAGGGGCGATCGAGATTCCAGCATGAGCTCATCGACACGGAGCGGTTCGATCGCCCCTCTGGGGCTCCAATCGTAACTGCTTGCCAACCGGGGGTTCCGTCCCGATACACGGCAATCGGGACTCCACCCCCGGCTATCGTCTCCCGGCCCTCCGGGCCTGAAAGCGGTCAGTTTGACTTATTTGACTGGATCGTACCCGCCCTTGCAGAACGGATTGCATCGGAGCAGCCGCCATAGGCCCATCAGCGAGCCCCTCAGCGCGCCGCGCCGGCGGACGGCCTCGATGAAGTACTCGCTGCAACTCGGCACGAAGCGACACTGCCCGCCCAGAAGCGGCCTCAGCGCGTACTGGTACAGTCGCACCGTTAGGATCAGCAGCCTGGACGGCGCGTCGGCTACAGCCCTTGCGCGGCGGGCAAGCCGCGTCATAGCGATCCCTTCTGCTGGGCCCGGCTGGCAAGACGCCGGGCCAGTTGCCGCAGCGAGAGCTTCAGGTTCTCCAGCGTCAGCTCCGCGCCTGCCCTCGGGATCATCACGTAGTCCCAGCCGGGCGCGACCTCGTCGCGGACTAAGCGAAACGCCTCGCGGCAGAGGCGCTTGATGCGGTTGCGCCGGACGGCCTTGCCGTGCCTCGTCGAGACAGCCACCGCCAGCCGTGCCGGTGCACCCGGATCGTCCGCCTCGCGGCGAACGGCCCGAAGTGTCAGCCTGCCGTCCGCGGCACTTACGCCCTGGGTGAACGCCCGGCGTATATCGCTCGCTCGCTTGACGCGCAGCCGTTTTCCCGCTCGCTGCTTAGCCATTGCACCAACCTGCCGGGGCGCCATTCTACCCCCTCGTGGCGCCTGCATACAGGCCGCCCAAAGCCGGCCGACAGCATTCGGCCGGCTCCCCCACGATCGAGCCGACAGCGTT
>Ga0307378_10005653_pt1 | contig 17349 bp, 14 predicted proteins | sample UN1MG_FD_202238 | JGI IMG/M metagenome (GOLD analysis project Ga0307378, IMG submission 202238) | Soil microbial communities from Risofladan, Vaasa, Finland - UN-1 | ecosystem: Environmental > Terrestrial > Soil > Coastal area > Acid sulfate soil | place: Finland: Risofladan, Vaasa | collected... | reverse complement strand
AGTTCGTTAGCAAGCAGATTTTCAGTTCCGTGAGGTATGATCAGCAGCGGCTTGTTGCTGCCTTCGAGGCCGTGAGCGATCTCTCTAAGCGTGCCGTCACCGCCTATACCGACTACCATCCCACAGTCGTAATCGACCGCTGAATTGGTAGCCAATTCACACGCATGGTCAAGAGACCTGGTCAAACAGGTTTTAACCTTGAATCCCTTTTTGATTAGGTATTGCTCGAACTGGCGTCCCGTTCGCTTGCTGCTGGTGGCGCCGGCTTTGGGATTTATGATATAAGTAATGTAGCCATCGTCCGGTTTCATATTTCGAATCTTTTGTCGCGTAAATCCATTAACCTGCTCTAAACTAAGCGTTACTTCGGTCGCGTTCTTCCTTTGTCAACTGGGCGTAACTCTTTGCGATGTGCGGCAAGCCTGCCAGAGACAGCCTCAGTTGTACATCGGCGATTGTTTCATCATCCGGCCCTTCTATTTCCACAAAAGCGCCCAATAATGGTAGCTGGTCCAAAGCAACAGAGCATCCGCCGAACTGCCAAAGGCGGCGCTTTTTCTCAACGACCAGGACCTTTTCATAGCCCAATGCAGAGAGCAGCTTTTTTGTGGAATCCGCTTCTATGATTTCAATCTCGATTTCCTGCCTCTTCTTGAAGTTGCTTTTTTCTTTGGCGCCTTTGTAAGTTAAAAAATATCTCTCCCTGCCGGCGACCGACTGCCGGCGCAACCGGAGACATCGATCGGTTGTGGTCAGCGCAGCGTTTGCATCATCAAAAAGATAATCCGTCTGTAACTGCTCTGCCAGAAACTCGGCACCGAACTCGCCCAGCTTGCGCTCTATTTCCGGCAGCGAATCGACCTTCAGTTTTGCTTCAATCTCGAAACACATATTTTCTATTTATGCTCAGTTGAGTTTCCTGACAGCTTCGATGAAGCCGACAGGATTGACAATCGGGCCCACATCCGTCCCGGTGGCGGTCTGAAGCCATAGTTCAACAATCTTCCTGGATTCAATTTCCGGTTTAACTTGATGCGCCAAAGCAGCAAGTCCGGCTAAATAAGGTGTCGCCCAGCTCATGCCGCCTACGCGGTCGTACGTGTACACCTCCGGGCCACGGTGGCTTGCAATTGTTCTGTTGCTCGTGGGGACCAGAAGAACATCGTTTCGACCGTGGTATCTTCCCCGGCGGTAGCTCGACGGCCTGTCGGGGTCTTGACCCGGAATGCGTGCAAGCGTCCCATATTCAAGGAAAGCAGAGTCACATGTCACCACCAGGATGCCGTTTTGTTCGGCCTTCTTCAAAGTTTCTTTCCAGCGATCGAAATTAGCCTGCTGAGGAAACATCCCCGTTGAGATACTCACCACTCGAATTTGTTCAGGGATACTTCGATTCTTGTTCAGGCCGATTATCTTATCGATTGTGTCACAATAGGGCTGATTGTCAGCCTTCCACATCGGGGCGGCAAAGTAATACAGCGAAGCCTTTGGCGCGACGCCGCATGTTCTTCCGACGGCAATACTGGAGACGGGTGATCCATGCATCTGCGGGCCGGCTAACTTCGCTACCAGACCCACTTTTTCGTACTTCACCAGTTGACTGGCGTATTCCTGGTGGTTTAGCAGCAGCGGCTGGTCGATTATGGCAATGGTTACCCCCCTGCCGTCGATTCCCTGTTCATGGAGGCTTCGAACTCCGAGGCCCGGATTCTTGCCTTCCTCAAGCAGAGTGGCCGGATCGAATCCTTCCGGCAGCTTGTCCAAGACCGGCCATTTCGTTCGACTGTCAAAGGGCATTTTTTCAAGCAGTTCTGCATGACTCTTCAAATCGACGTTAACAAGTGACACGCCTGCAAACCCCCAGAAAGGGTCGAACTTCGTAAGGTCATTCTCATCCCTCAGCACGATGGGCCGGCCCTGACCAACATCAACCGGCATACCACCGAAGATGTCCGTGAAATTACCGATACGGATACTCTTGCCTCCCACCTTCATATATAAGAGAGTAAATGGCGACGAATAATCTCTCATTTTGGCGAATGCGGCGTTGACGCCGGGCCAGTCGAGTATGAGCTTCTGCATTCCTCCGTCATTTATGGTCGTCTCCGCTGTGGGAGGTCCGAGCATCCCCTTAAGTTCCTCCGGCACCGTCAGTTTGTAAGCGAGCTTTCCTTCTGCCGCAGCGGATCGCACAAGGCTTGCCGCGGCGGGATCCACGTGGCCGGGCGGCATGCACAATCCTAACACAATAAGAGCGCCCAATGTGACAAATCCGAATATGGCAAGGAGCCAGAACACTATTCGTGCTAATATCCTGGTAACCTTCCATGTAATTCGTGTCGATTGAGCCAAGGCAGGTTTTGCCATATCAGATACCTCCCTTCGGCAGAACGAGACTGCTATTTGCGATTTACATCACGATATTCACCAATCGGGACTTTATAACGATAATCTTCCTGGGCTCTTTGCCGGCCAATGCGGCAATGACTTTCTCACAGCTCAGAGCCTTCTGTTTTATCTGAGCTTCATCCGCGTCGGCTGATACGACGATTCTATCCTTTATCTTGCCCATGACCTGTACTGCCAATTCGACTTCTTTTTCTTTGATAAGCTCCTTGTCGTATTCGGGCCAGGGCTCATAAGCGAGGCTCTCGGTATGGCCCAATCTCTTCCATAGTTCTTCGGCAATATGAGGCGCGAACGGAGCAAGAATCAGAACGAGCTTCTCGACGACGGCTTTGGGCCTGACGGTTTGCCTGCCGAGGTGATTTACGAGAATCATCATCGCACTGATGGCCGTGTTAAAACCGAAACTCTCTATATCGTCACCGACTTTTTTAATTGTCTGGTTTAGCAAGCGAAGTGTCGCCTCATCCGCCCTGGCTTGTTGTACCGCCTTATCCACCTCGCCAGTGTCTTTGTCTATAACGGCCCGCCATAGCTTCTGCAGGAACCGGTGCACGCCTTCGACCCCCTGCATGCTCCAGGGCTTGATAGCCTCCAGAGGTCCCATGAACATTTCGTAAAGGCGCGTTGAATCGGCCCCGTAATCGTCGATGACCTTGTCGGGATTGACAACATTGCCGCGGGACTTGCTCATCTTCTGGCCGTCTTCGCCCAAAATCATTCCCTGATTGATGAGCTTCTTGAACGGCTCTTTCGTGCTGACGTAGCCATGGTCATAGAGAAGCTTGTGCCAGAATCGAGAGTACAACAGGTGCAGCACGGCGTGCTCGGCCCCGCCGATATACAAATCGACAGGCATCCAGTACTTCTCCTTTTCCGGGTCCCAGCCCTGCTGATCATTTTCAGGATCAAGGTACCTCAGATAATACCAGCAACTGCCTGCCCATTGAGGCATTGTATTTGTTTCACGTTTTGCCTTCGTGCCGTCGGCCAGCGTTACATTCACCCAATCAACGACATTGGCTAAAGGCGGTTCACCTGTCCCCGTTGGTTTATAGTCATCGACCACCGGCAGCTTCAGCGGCAAGTCCTGTTCCGAAAGTGCGATGACTTGATCTTTTTCCGTATGCAGAATCGGAAACGGCTCGCCCCAGTATCGCTGCCTGCTGAAGAGCCAGTCGCGCAACTTATAGTTGACAGATTTTTTGCCCAGGTTCTGCTCATCGAGCCAGTTTGTAATCTGCTCCTTGAAATCAAACGTGCTCAAGCCGTCGAAACGCCCGCTGTTAATCGCCCTGCCGTCGCCGGCGAAGCACAGCTTGCCCTGCTTAACTAACTCAGCCTGTTCGCTGTCCGGCGGCTCAACAACCGGGATAATAGGCAGATTAAATTTCGTCGCAAACTCGAAGTCGCGCTCGTCGTGAGCCGGTACGGCCATAATCGCGCCGGTCCCATAGCTAATCAGAACATAATCGCTTATCCATATCGGAATCTTCTCATTGTTCACGGGATTGATGGCGTAAGCGCCGATGGGTTCGCCGGTTTTATCTTTGGCCAGATCCGTACGATCCAGATCGCTCTTCTTTGCGGCTTCTTCACGGTATTTCTGAACGGCGACCTTTCTTTCCTCGCTTGCAATCTTATCTACCAACGGATGCTCGGGAGCCATTACCATATAAGTCGCGCCGAATAATGTATCGGGTCGTGTCGTGAAGACACGAATGCTTTCATCGAAACCGTCGACCTTGAAATCGACATCGGCACCAATACTCTTGCCTATCCAATCCTTCTGCAGTTTCTTTATCGATTCGGGCCAGTCAACTTCGACCAAATCGTCCAGCAGCCTTTCGGCGTATTTTGTAATCCGCAGCATCCACTGGCGCATCGGCTTTCGGATAACGGGGTGCCCGCCTCGCTCGCTCAGCCCCCCTACTACTTCTTCATTGGCCAATACCGTCCCGAGTTCCGGACACCAGTTAACGGCAGCCTCCGCTTCATAAGCCAGGCGGTTCTCATCTACAAATTTCCGTTTGTCCTGTTCGTTCAGGCTTTCCGGAATGGGAAGCTGCTCGATGGGCCTGGCTTTCTGCTCGGTTTCGTCAAAGTAACTGTTGAAGAGTTTCAGAAATATCCACTGCGTCCACCTGTAGTACTTTGGATCGATCGTGGCAATTTCCCGCTGCCAGTCATAGCTGAATCCCAGCGATTTCGTCTGACGGCGCATGTTGTCTATATTTTTTTGCGTAGTGTCTTTCGGGTTAGTGCCGGTCTTAATTGCGTGCTGCTCTGCCGGAAGACCGAACGCATCCCAGCCGAACGGATGCAGGACGTTGAAACCTTTCATCCGTTTGTACCGGGCGATAATATCGCTCGCGGTATAACCTTCCGGATGGCCCACGTGCAGGCCATGGCCGCTCGGGTAGGGAAACATATCCAGCACGTAATATTTTTCCCTTGAATCGTCGCAGTCCTGCGCTCTGAAGATTCTGGACTCTTCCCAGAACCGCTGCCACTTCTTTTCAATCTCGTCTGATCTATAAAGTCCCTTATTAGAGCACATCTGTTGCTTCTACTCCTTGTTAATGTCAAAAACCATTATTCTATACACAATAAGGTAAAAATCCCAGAAAATCCAACTAAAATTCATCTTCCGTAGACTACGCTATACCTGTATATCAGGTGGTTAATCAATAACCGGAGGTTGATCTGGTACTGTAGCATAAAATCTGGAGTTATGCTCTATTCTGTAAAATTAAAAAAGGATATGTTGCCGGCCTGGCGGGAAGATGAACTATCTATACTGGATAATGGGCTCTCAGAGTTTCCACATTCCGTCCGGAAGCACCTGAATCGCTCCGGTGTCACGATAGAATTTCAAGGTCGCAATCGTATAATCCAAAAGGGCTTGTCCGGCATCGTTCTGAGCATTGAACAGGTCGCCCTGTGCCTGGAGTACACGGCGGCTGCTTGCCTTGCCGTGCTGGAGCAGCAGGAAGGTATTATTAAATCGCTGCCGAGCTAATTCAAGGGCTTCTAACAAGGTTTTGTAGCGTTCGGTTGCTTCCGTGAGATCGCGGTGGGCCTGGCGTACCTCTAACGCTATCGTATCGGCTGCAAGTTCGTACTTTCGTTGTCGCTGGTTCAAGGTTATCAGGGCTTTGCGGTAAATGTTCTGTTCGGGCACGCGGTCCAGCGGCAGGTTAAGTTCAATGCCAAGTCCGTATTCTTCTCTCATCCAGTCGAGTGTCCCCTGGCTGGCTCGGTTGGATGAAGTAACGCCAGCGGTACCGATCAGATTTGCGTCGGCACGGAAACCGTCGGCAGCGACATAAACTTTACGCTGGGCATCGATAATAGCATCAACGTTGTTAACCAGGTCGAGACGCTGAAGCAATGCAGCTTCGATGACTTTGGCTTCGGTAAAATCGGGCTCGATCATTTCCACGGTCCTGATTGTTTCGAATTCATTTTCGTCTAATTGAAACTCGGCCGTTGTGGGCAAACTGAGGATTATCTTGAACTCATCAAGCGCCTGCTTGTAATCTTTTTCCGCCTGGGAATAAATGTTCGAAGCCTGTAATTTTTCCTGCCGGATCTGGTCAAGCTCGAGCAGTGGCACGCGGCCTGCATTGGCTAATTTCTCTACACGCTCAGAGAGCCATGCCAGGGTAATGTAATTATTCCTGGCATTCTCCATCGTATCATGTTTCTGCAGGATTTCATAGTACTGGCTAATCACTGAAACAACGAACGTTTTGCGAAACCGGTTAAAAGAACGTACCTGATAGAGAGTGTCACGTTCGGCTTGAGTGAGGTTTTCCAGCACGATTTTTCGGTCGCTGCCTCGAAGCAAAGGCTGTGTTACAGTTGCGCTTAAGATTGAAGACAGGCCGCCTCGCAGATTACCGGTAAGCACGTCGACCCAGGCGGCGGCAAGTTCGGTGCTGATTCTGGTGCCTCCTGCCAACAACCGGTTAAAACCGATGTTGGTTTCAACTCCTACTGCCTCATTGTTACTGTCCGCGTTATATCCGGCACCTGCCCCTCCGAAAAACTGATATTCAAATTCGTGCCGTGTCAGTCTCAAATCCAGAGCCATGATGTAAAGGGCTTCTTTTTGTGTTTGATATTCGTGATTTTGTGCGGTTGCCAGTGCAACCGCCTGCGGCAGGGTCAGGACGCCAAAGTCAGTCACTTCTTTTTCAATTTGAATGTCGTTTGGTGATGGCACGGTGTCGCTGATCTTGTAGTTATTTTTGGTGCCGAAATCCTCGTCCCATTTCCGGTCGATGATATTATAGACTTGATCGTCGGCTTCTTTCTTGTAGTTCTGCTGAGCACACCCAAGCCAACTGCACAGGCAGGCCAAGGCACATAAAATCAAACAAACACGGTTCTTGCAAGGGTAATTGTAAAGCATATACTCTATACTTTCCCTCGATCCTCTCAAAAGTTTAGCTGTCCTTTTCAGGCTTTTGCCGGCGTTGCGCATCCAACTACAATCTTCTTATTCCGATCATCTCACCTGGGGTCAGCTCCAGGCCCTCAGGAATCTCTATCAATACGGGACATCCCCATTGAGGTATGTTGGGATTTAACCACATTCGTTCCGGCATGAGTTCCATTGTGGGCCCGATCTGTGTGATTTGTGATCTCGCTATCTGGGGTGGCTCTCTGTTCTTGATTATTTCAACGGGCATATTTTCTTTCACTTGCCCCAATAGTCTGTCCCCGATATATGTAATAATTTCACTGGGTCTGGCTTCGGCTATCGCAAGGATAGGTTCGCCGGCGGTGACTACTTCGCCAGGCCGTCCCATTATCTTCTCCCCGGGTCTGCGCATCAGAGCCTCATTCGCTTGCTGCTGGACCGGGATTACCACACCATCGATTGGAGCTTTCAACTCTAAGCTCTCACGAGCCTTCAACGCCTCAAGCTGGGCAAGCACCCCGTCCATCAGGCGTTCCTGGACAGCTATCTGTTTGCGTATCACCTCCAGAGCATCATCTACAGAAGGATTAAAAGGAAGATTCTTGGCATATTCATCACGCCGTTGCTGGGCCTGTGGTAAATCGCTCTTGGCCTGCTCAAGCAGATTTTCGTTCTCCTCTATTTTTTTTGCCAGAGCGTTGTATTGGACCTGGGCCTTCTCCTGTTCGTAGGGTGCGATTGCTTTCTGCTCGACGAGGTCACGGACAATCTTTGCTTCCATAGCCAGGTCTTCTAAAACAATTCGGTCGGATGCGATCTGCGACCTTAGGCTCAGTATCTGAATTCTGGCTTTTTCGATATCTATGTCAAACGTCCTCATACGCGCGATGCGGCTGATTACACGATCAGACTCCTCGGCCAGCAGGGTCTCCTGAGTCGGGACTAACTGGGCCGACAGATGTTCGATTTCAGCTAAAATCGTGTCCAATTGTGTCTGCAATTCGATCCGGGGCTGTTCATTATCGAGGACAGTATTGACGATGGCGACTGTTTGCCCCTTCTTAACGTTTTCGAACAGTTTGACGGGGACGGTTTTAAGCCTGGCTGCGCAGTTGACAGAAACATTAAGCACCGGGCTCCGAGCCATGCCGACAATTTCGAAACGTTGTGAGCGTCGACTAAAAAGTCCGATTACGCATGCCACCGCCCCTAACCACACCAGGATAGGAATGAGGTGCAGACGCAAACGAAACGGATAATTTCTAAGACTTACCCTTTTCATAAGGCCTAAACCTCCAGCAGCTTTTCCTGCATTGTCAGGCTTATGTTCTCAAGGCCTTCGACTTTTTGCAGCTCGGATAACATTTGTTGGTTTCCCTCAGTATTTCGTATCATCAACTGGTAGGCATATTCGACTTCGGAGGCGCCGAAGCCGCTGTCCTGCGCCGATATTAGAGTATAACTGCCGCAGAAGCGTCTGAGGATAGCGGGAATCGGGCTTTCGGGTCCAAGATGGCCACTAACAGTAAACCGCAGGAAACCGTTATGTGGCTGATGTGTTCCGAAAGCAGTCACATACAGATATATGATTATAAGGCTCAGAATAATCGTCCCGAGGATAGCGACGGCGTATCGCTGAGAGCCTGCCGCCATGCCAACTACCAGTGAGCAAAAAATGAAGGCTATGTCCCTCGTATCTTTAATTATGTTACGAAAACGTATAATCGCTAAAGCACCCATTAATCCGACAGCGGTGATGATACTGGTACCGATGACAGCCATAACCATTGCTACGACAACTGTGATTAGAATCAGCGATTGTACAAACGACCTTGAATAAGACATGCCGCTGTGAGTGAAGTAATAAACCCAGGCCAGAGCTTGTCCGAGAACAAAGGCCAGCAATAGAGACAAAAGAATTGTCTCAGGTGTAAAAAGTCCCCCGGGTGAGGGAGTGCCTTCCAATATTTGCCACATTCTGTCCATAATTACTAAAACGTTAATTGGGGTACATAAAACTCTAATAAACGTGAGTCTGTTATTGACGATCCGAACTTTGAAATTGATCGCGCCTCTAAGTTGAAATATTTAACCATTTGGTTCAACCATGCAGGATAGTTGTTCGTAAACTTGATTTCCAAAATAACTCCGCCCAACGTAAAGGGATTCCGCTGCCAGCCTCTTCCGCCAAGTCTGACTTCCGGCCGGTTCGTTACGCAATATGCCAACTGTCGATCAAAGGTTACTCTTACTTTATTTTCTGAAGTTCCTTCGAATGCCTGCCGCATGTACCGGATAAGCACCATAGGCCTGGCTCCGATAGTTTTCATATACAACTGGAACTGGTTGATTGTGTCTATATCGGCAGTATAGTTCTGTGGTGGTAGAGATAATCCGGCAAGCAGGGTCGGTACATCGCGATCCATAACTCGTGCCCTGCTTTTGTTAATAATAGTATTTATCCGTCGTTTGATTTCAAAAAAGCGAGGATAATCCGGCTCATCGGTATAACTGCGGATGCGCAGCTTAAAGCGGTTTTTATGCCCTCTCAAACTTTCCTGGCAGAGCTGTAGAATCTCCGAGTCCAGATAAAGGCTTACAATCGGATAGTCACCACTTCGCTGTAGTTTGCAATACCGGTCAACTTCTAAGTATGGTTTTATAAACTCTGCGATCGCTTTGGCCTTTGACTCGCTGATGTGATATTTCAACTCATGGCGGCACGAAAGAGTACGGTCGGCCAATTCGATTGGCTTTTTTACCGTATCCGTTTTGCTTTTTACCTGAAGAGAACTATTATTTTCCGTTGAAGTTTTTATCGCGATCTTCCTTCAAACTTTGCGACTGCCGTTATCGCACCATTGAGTATTAAAAGATGCTGAAATTACTGACTCAAATTTTATCTAATTACAATCATATGCCTTTATTATAGGACACACCCCATACCTTGGGATTCGCAAAGCGAACTTCCAGCTCTGTTAGTCCTGCTTTTGCACAATTCAACAATGTTCATGCTAATTATCTTATCTATTCTAACATATTTGGATTGGTTAAGTCAATACTATTTTAATTCTCGATATTATGCCAATGACTTCAATTTGACGGTTTTTACTTGACTATGCGGTGTTACTCCTATTAAATCCTTATTCTGGTCGATTTTATTTTATCGAGAAGGTACTCCTGGTGAATCTGGAGTTGGATATCTGGGATTCTTTTGTTGCTCCCTGCTTCTGAGATGGCAAATTTGCCTCAGAGAAGAAAGGGCAGGAACGACATCTTTGTGTGAGAATGACAGGAAGATATATTTATGGCTGAACGGATTGTAAAAGTTGGGATTGTTGGTTTCGGCACTATAGGCACCGGCGTTGCAATGCTCATAACCGAAAATGCTGATGCGATAGCGGCCAGGACCGGTATTCGGTTGGAGCTTGCCTGCGTTGTCGATATAGACACGACCTCTGCACGTCCGGTAAAACTGTCCGATGGTGTTCTCACCGATGATCTGAATAGATTGTTAAACGATGATACTATTCAAATAGGTGTAGAGACGATCGGCGGGACAGACATCGCAAAGGATGTCCAGCTAAAGATGCTTGAAGCGGGAAAGGATGTGGTCACCGCCAACAAGGCCCTGCTGGCTGAATACGGCAATGAGCTATACAAAGCTGCTCACAAGAACGGCCGCTGCATAGCCTTTGAAGCGAGTTGTGCCGGCGGAATACCTATTGTTTCTGCCATCCGAACAGGATTGACGGCGAATAATATCACCGCGATGTACGGCATTGTCAACGGGACATGCAATTACATCCTCTCGAATATGACATTTAAGAATGAAGATTTTAGCGAGGCCTTAACTCAGGCACAGCAAAAAGGCTATGCCGAAGCGGACCCCACACTGGATATCAGCGGCGGTGACAGCGCCCACAAACTGGCTATCCTGGGCTCCATTGCTTTCGGGTACGAAATTGCGCTCGAAGACATCTTTGTCGAGGGCCTCGAAGGAATTTCGAGAGACGATATACGCTACGGCGGCGAAATGGGCTATCGGCTCAAATTGCTGTCGATCGGACAAAAAGATGAGCAAGGCAGGGTTTCTCTGTGCGTGCATCCTTCTTTTATTGCCGAGGATAACGCGCTGGCCCGTGTAGAAGGACCATTCAATGCCGTCAGCATATTTGGCAGTGCCGTTGGGCAGGTGACTTATTACGGCCGCGGCGCTGGAATGATGCCTACTGCCAGCGCCGTTGTTGCTGACATTATTGATGTTGCCCTGGGTAACTCCGGTACTACTTTTCGTCACTTGAATTTACGCCCCAGGGACGAATCAGCCCGGTTTATAGAGAACATAGATAACAAAGTAAACAGATTTTACATCAGAATAATGTGCAAGGACCGGCCGGGCGTCATTGCTCAGTGGAGCAGAGTGCTTGCTGATAATCAGATAAGCATATCAGGCGCCATTCAGCATGAAGGAACGGGCCCGGACAATACTGTGCCGGTAGTAATCGCAACGCATCCGACGATGCAAAAGAACATTACCGCTGCGTTGGAAGACATGGAAAAACTTGATGTCATTGGTGGAAAACCGGTTTGTATAAGAATCGTAGACATTCCGGAGGACAAGGATTGACTACAAAATATGTTATAATAATTCCTGACGGCGCAGCGGATGAACCGATCGAGCAATTCGCCGGAGAAACAGCGTTTGAAGCTGCTGAAATCCCCAATATGGATAAAATCAGTACCGTAGGCAGGCAGGGGCTTGTCCAGACGGTCCCTGATGGTATGGAACCGGGCAGTGATGTAGCTCAGATGAGTCTATTAGGCTACGACCCGCTTCGGTATTATTCCGGCCGGGCGCCGATCGAGGCCGTTGCGCGTAATATTCAATTGTCGCTGGAAGACTGGGTTTTCAGGTGCAATTTAGTGACGATTGCCGACGGCAAAATGGCGGATCACAGCGCCGGGCATATCTCAACTGTGGAGGCCGGCAATTTAATAAAAGAACTGGCCGGGCAGCTTGGCAACGAGCAGATTACTTTCCATACGGGTGTAAGCTACAGGCACTTGTTGGTTTTCAAAGGCATCAAATTCGATGTTCAGACATATCCTCCTCATGATTATATCGGTAAGGCGATAGAAAAGATCTTGCCTCGCGGCAAAGGTGCCGAACTTCTGATCGACTTGATGGCTCGTTCACAGCAGCTTTTCACCAATCACGACATTAACAAGGTTCGAAGAGACCTCGGAGAAAATCAGGTCAGCTCCATCTGGCTTTGGGGACAGGGCAAAAAAGCCCAACTGGAACGGTTCCAGAAGCGCTTTGGAATAAAGGGTGCGGCGATTACCGCCGTGGACCTTGTAAGAGGTTTGGCAAAGCTGATTGGCTTCGACTTGATCGATGTTCCGGGCGCCACCGGCTTCATCGATACGAACTATCAGGGCAAGGCTTCTGCAGCAATCGAGGCGATTGAGAACTACGACATCGTTTTTATTCATATAGAAGCTCCTGACGAGGCATCGCACAGCGGCAATGCCGAGATGAAGAAAATGGCTATCGAGCAGATCGATAAACATATCGTCGGGCCTGTGCTTGAGGCGCTGCAGAAATATGAAAGTTGGCGGATACTCGTCATGCCGGATCATCCGACCCCGGTCCGAACCTGTGCTCACTCCGCCGAGCCGGTGCCGTTTGCAATGGCGGGCGATAGTGTCAGCGGCATCTTGCATACCAACTTCGGGGAGACTAATGCCGCCAAATCGGGATTCAGAATAGAAAACGGTTTCGAGCTGATGGAGTATTTCTTAAAAAGCTAAAAACTTGACATCTGGAGTCCGGTTTGCTATAAAGTTTCACAAATATTCAGCTCAAGAGTATATAGTAGCAAAGTAAGTTGGAATAGGTTAATCATGTCAATCATTGTGCAAAAGTTTGGTGGTACGTCGGTGGCTGATGCCGAGAAGATTCGACGGGCCGCGAAGCGAGTCATTGAAGCGGTAGAGAAAGGTTTTCGTGTTGTTGTAGTTGCTTCCGCCAGGGGCAAACAAACCGATCAGCTCGTTGCGGACGCCCTGGAACTGAATCCAAATCCGCCGAAGCGCGAGATGGACCAACTGCTCAGCACCGGCGAGCAGCAAACGGTTTCGCTTTTCGCGATGGCTCTCGAAGCTATGGGCTATAGCGCGATCAGCTTTACCGGCAGTCAGATTAGAATGATGACCGACAGCGTCTACACAAAGGCGCGGATCATTAGTATCGATGCCGAGCGAATTCACAGGCAGTTGGAACAGGGTAAGGTCGTAATTGTCGCAGGTTTTCAGGGCATCGATGAGCATGAGAATATCACCACGCTCGGCCGGGGCGGCTCGGACACGACCGGAGTTGCACTGGCTGCGGCCCTGGGAGCCAAACTCTGCGAAATTTATACCGACGTTGACGGCATCTATACCGCGGACCCGAGAATATACAAAGATGCCGTCAAGATGAAACAAATCAGCTACGATGAAATGCTCGAAATGGCCAGCCTCGGAGCCGGCGTTATGCATCCCCGGGCCATTGAGTTCGGCAAGAAGTACGATGTGACAATTCACGTAAGAAGCAGTAGCGAAGATATAGAGGGAACAATAATTACTCATGAGGTGCCACAGATGGAAGGTGTAGTAGTTTCAGGCGCGACAATACAGAGAGATATGGCAAAGATCGGCCTTGTAGGCGTTAAAAACGTGCCGGGCAATGCCGCGAAGGTCTTCGCTCACCTGGCAAAGGCCAGGGTGGTTGTCCATGATATCGTTCAAACGGAACTCAGTCCGGAAAGGGCAAACTTATCTTTTCTGATTAATGTTTCGGATTTGGAAGCCGCTAAGGAAGCTGTGGAGCAAATCAAAAGCGAGATTGATTGCCAGAGCGTTTTCGTTCGCGAGGACATTGCCGAGGTTTCTGTCGTCGGCGTCGGGATGCGAAGCCATTACGGCGTCGCTGAGAAGATGTTCGGAGCCCTGGCAGAAGCTAAGGTCAATATCGATTCGATTACGACCAGTGAAATTCGTATCAGTTGCTCTGTGAACGAAGACCAGGCCGAGAAAGCCCTAAAGGCCATTTGTGGAGCCTTTGAGCTGAACAAACCCGCCGAGACGCGTAATGTGTGACTTGTTTTACGCCACTGGATTCACAATTTAATGACAGCCCGATGCAGCCTGATCAGGACAAACCCGCTTTTGCCATGAGCAGACGCCGGAAGAACGGCATCGTTTTTCTATGCCTGCTTCTGGTTTTATTCTTTATCTGGCTCGACCACGGCCTGATCGCCCGCCACTGGCAGCTTCCGGCTATATCCGAAGAACAGGCGAAAGCTTCCGACCTTGAAAAGTATCACGGCAAAACATTCACCGTCGTAAATGTTGCCGACGGCGATACATTCGATATCGACATCCCCGATGGCCGCTACGAACGCACTCGAATCAGGCTTCTGGGAATCGATACGCCTGAGGCCTATAGCGAACAATCCGGCGTAATGTATTTCGGCCCGGAAGCCGCTGAATTCACGAAGAAATTAGCCCTCGGAAAATCCGTTACGGTTTACCTCGATTCACCGAATCCCACCAGAGGCAAATACGGCAGGCTCTTGGCTTATGTCAAATTACCGGATGGCGGCTTCTTAAATGAAGTCCTGCTGACCGAAGGCTGCGCCTACGCCGATACTCGTTTTAGCCATAGTTTCTACAACAAGTACAAACAATTACAGTCCCGCGCCCGAAGCAGCAAAAAAGGCCTGTGGCAAAACGTCACCCCCGACCAACTGCCCCAATGGCTACAATAAAACTGGTTACCGGATTGCTTCTACTTGCTTAAATACCGAACGTAACATTTTATTGCGAGCGTTTCTCCCCCTTTCAAATTCACATTTAACACATCCTCAAACGAGCGTGTTTCATCATCTGGTGGAGGTGGCGTTATTTCCACTTCCAACCTATAGCCGCCTTTAATCGCTTGCTGGTTTATGACCTTTGCCATGCTTTTTTCAGATGATGTGGACTCAATCTCGAAATCCTCATCGTAATTGTTAACGATAGAGACTTTGTTGATGCTTGGCTCCTGCGGCTGGGGATTCAGGAGAATAATTCCTGGAGGTGTCAATTGGAATCGTGGCTTAACAGTGAAACGAATGTTCAGCCTATCATGTTCCGGATGTGTCAGACCGATAGTTATCAATCCGGTCGAATTATTTTGAAGCTTTTGAAGGAAGACCTTTGGCTCCAAAATAAACTTTGTCGCTTCCACAGAAGCGTCGATATCAGCCGTGATAATCTCGCCGGTCGATTGAAACGACGTTATGGAAAACGGCTGCTTATCCAGGCTGGTTATAGTAATCTTTGGGCAGCCGGCGTTTTCTTTGTTGGGCAGAAGGTCGATTCTTCGGGGTTTATAATCAATCCTAACGACAACCCGAGCTTTAATGGTCAAGGCCATTTTCGGATTCGTTTCATCGTTACTATAGACGCTGAGCTCACGGTTCATCAAGCCCGAATTCCGACCTGTATAATAATCAACCTTCAGCGTGCCACTTTCACCCGGTCCCAGCTCCTTCTTATCCAGCTTCACTGCAATGCCGCAACACTTCTTGACGTTGATGATTTTCAAAATGCCGTTCCCTGTATTTGTGAACTTGAACTGCCCTGTGTACTTCCTACTCGATGATACCTCACCGAAATCGTATAAAGTATCTTCGAATATAATCCTCGGCGCTCCTTTGGTTTTGGATACATCCGGAGCCTTGGTCTGCTCTTGACAGCCGCTCTGAACAAACAAAAGCAGTGCCACAGTTACAACGAGTGAAATCCTACAGTAACGCCTCATTAATGCATCCTTTTAACTATAACAACCTGTTGAAGACTATGCTATCAACAGCGATTCCTCTCAAGAAAGAAGACTTGATAGAGAACATCCTCCTCTAAGAACCAAAAAGGGGCTGGTGCTTTAACACCAGCCCTCTAAGGACAATTCCAATCTTTGTTGTTTTCGACGTGTTACTACTCTACAATCTCGCCGGTATCTACGTTAGTTTTTACATTGTAGAAACGAACCTCAAGATTCTTTAAAGTGCACCACTCCCCTGTATCTTCGTCGTAGCCTTGGACGTACTCCCAATACTCGTTCTTGAGAAGCTCATCGAAGATGGGGACGCGGACCAAGTAGGTTGCGAATACCGTTTCTACTCCTTCATCATCTACATCAATGAGATCTATCTGGAAGACTATAGTCAGAAGTTCTGCGGTTACATTTGTGAACGTAGACTTGCCTGTCTCGCGTAACGTGGCAATGCTTCCAACATGCTCAATAGAGCAATAGGCGATGCCTACGCCACCTTTGCCAACATCCGTTCGATTCTTGATCTCTCTCTGATCGGCATTAGGAAGCATAGCGAAAAGGCCAGCCCCCTCGTTCATAAGTTCAGCGCAGGTAGTGATCGTTGCCCAGCCACCCGGCTTACCACGAGGACGTACGAAGATTGAGTATGCCGATTTAACGTCAATACCATCCATATCCCCATCGATTACGTAAGGATCGAGGTCCGGATTAGGAATGGCTAAAAGAGCGCCATCATTATCTGTAGCGTTTTTATCCAGCACGACAAAGTCGTCCGCGTCAGTCCCAGGGGCATCTGATGTGCCGCTCTCGGCTAAATAAATCTTGCTTTTACCTTCGGGATCGACAAAGATAACACCACCACCATTACCGTCCATGTTGATATTCTTGTCTTTCGGTGCAGCTATGATATTTAAGTGGCCGATCATCTTGGCCCCTGCGGGGATGCCTTCTGGATTTGCAAAGGCTGTTCCTAAACTCAGAACCATTACTACAATCAGGCTTGTGATTATCATTTTTTTCATCTTTCAATCTCCTTTTCAAATTTTGTTTGAAGTTAACTTCATTTTCAGGTCATTTTGTTGCCGTGCGTCCACGGGTGAGACCTTTCTCCCTTCGTTTACATTACCTACTTACATCAATTTCCTCCGAGCTTTAACCTCCTTTCTCCCCTACTGTCTCATACCCCTTTAAAATATAAATATCTTTAAGCGGTTTCGCTAATTTTTTATGAGCAAACAAAACACGCTCATAGTCCGGGAACACCCAGACCAGCGATTGCATAACAAACAGCCATACATTTTATGGAAAGCTCGCAGAAAAAAAGTCAAAGCGGGGCTTTCCACCACCCTGATATTAAAATAACAATATATAAAGTTTAGCCGGCTAAGTCAAGAAAAAATCTGATAAAAGCGCAATTTTTTTATCAAAAACTGTGATAACGTCCTAAAAATCCACTTTTTATTTTTGACGTACTTAATTTTATCAATTCAGTAAGGGTAGTTTACAAATAGCACTTAAATCTGATTTATGTGCCCTGCCGGTCGAATAAATCGACATAGGTATGCCCTCACGGGCTTTCCCTGTCACACCACCGGGCATACGGGTCCGTACCACGGCGGTTCGGCTGGTTAAGCTGTTCACTATT
>Ga0307378_10005652_pt1 | contig 17350 bp, 14 predicted proteins | sample UN1MG_FD_202238 | JGI IMG/M metagenome (GOLD analysis project Ga0307378, IMG submission 202238) | Soil microbial communities from Risofladan, Vaasa, Finland - UN-1 | ecosystem: Environmental > Terrestrial > Soil > Coastal area > Acid sulfate soil | place: Finland: Risofladan, Vaasa | collected... | reverse complement strand
GGCTCCTCAAGATCCGCGGCCGCGCCATGCAAGCGGCGGTGCCCGTGGGTGAGGGGGCCATGGCGGCGCTGCTCGGCGCCGATCTCGCCCAGGCCCAAGAGCTGGCGAAGGCGGCGAGCGAGGGCGAGGTGTGCGAAGCGGCGAACGACAACGCGCCCGGCCAGGTGGTGATTTCCGGCGCGCGGACGGCCATCGAGCGCGCGATTGCGCTGGGGCCGAAATTCGGCGCGCGGCGCGCCGTGCTGCTGCCGGTGAGCGCGCCGTTCCATTGCGCCTTGATGCAGCCGGCGGCGGATGCGATGCGCGAAGCGCTGGCTAGCGTCGAGATCAAGACACCGGCCGTGCCGCTGGTGGCCAATGTGCTGGCCCAGCCGATCTCGGACCCCGTGGCGATCCGGACCCGCCTGGTGGAGCAGGTCACCGGCATGGTGCGCTGGCGCGAGACCATGCTCTATCTCGCCGGAAATGGTGTGGACACAGTCTATGAAATTGGCGCTGGCCGCGTGCTGACCGGCATCGCCCGGCGCTTCGAGGGCATCGAGGCCCGCAGCGTGGGTACGCCCGACGAACTCGAGGCCGCGGCGTCCGCGCTTCAAGCCTAGGGCGCCTCAGAAAAGGAGAGCTTCGATATGTTCGATCTCAAGGGGAAGAATGCGCTGGTCACCGGCGCCACGGGCGGGATTGGCGGAGGCATCGCCAAGGCGCTCCATGGGCAAGGGGCGACGGTGGCGATCTCCGGCACCAATGCTGAGAAGCTCGAGGCGCTCGCCACCGCGCTCGGCGAACGGGTCTTCGTGCTGCCGTGCGATCTTCGCGACCGGCCCGCGGTCGTGCAGCTTGCGGATTCGGCGGAGAAGACGCTCGGCCAGGTGGATATCCTGGTCAACAATGCCGGCATCACCCACGACAATCTGTTCATGCGCATGAAGGACGAGGAGTGGGACGACGTCATCGCCGTCAATCTGTCCTCGGTGTTCGTGCTGACGCGCGGCATCCTGCGCGGCATGATGCGACGCCGCGCCGGCCGCATCGTCAACATTGCCTCGATCTCGGGTGTGCTCGGCAATCCCGGGCAGGGCAACTACGCCGCCTCGAAGGCGGGGCTCGTCGGCATGACCAAGTCGCTCGCCCGCGAGGTGGCGTCGCGCGGCATCACGGCGAACTGCATCTCGCCCGGCTTTATCTCGACCCCGATGACCGATGCCTTGACGCCGAAGCAAGTCGAGGCTATTGCCGCCGCGATCCCGGCGCAGACCTTCGGGAAGCCGGAGGACATCGCCGCGGCGGCGGTTTTTTTCGCAAGCGACGAAGCCGCCTATATCACGGGTGAGACAATGCACGTGAACGGCGGCATGATCATGGTCTAAAGACTTGCGGAACAAGGGGTTGGCGAGACGGCTTGAGAAGATTTCGCAAGCCGTTTTCCGGGGTGAGGGCTTCTGGCAAAGTCACATATAGTATGCTACCCAAACGGCCGCTTTGTGGGGGCTTGACAAAGGACAGTCTCGCCGCGATCAACCCTCGTAACTTACCGCTCGGGGGGTGTTAGGCCATGAGCCACAAGCTCGGGGGTACGCGAGGCAAGGGACTGACAGTTAAGGGACGGTGATGAGGACATGAGCGATATCTCTGAGCGCGTAAAGAAGATCGTGGTGGAGCATCTCGGCGTCGAGGCCGATAAGGTCACCGATAATGCAAGCTTCATCGACGATCTCGGGGCCGACAGTCTCGACACCGTCGAGTTGGTGATGGCGTTCGAGGAGGAATTCGGGTGCGAAATCCCGGACGATGCCGCAGAGACCATTCTCACCGTCGGCGACGCCATAAAATTCCTGGAGAAGAATACGGCGGCCTGACCCGACTTCACGCGGGCGCATCTAGCGGTCCGCACGTCGTGATAAACGAAGCCCTTATCGGCTCGACAACGGATTCTTTCTCTTAAGGGTCACGCGAAGGCGCGATGCGACGTGTCGTCATTACAGGTTTGGGTCTGGTTTCGCCTCTTGGCTCCGGTCATGAGCTTGCTTGGCAGCGCCTGACCACAGGAGAGAACGCGGCGAAGCGGATCGAGAGCTTCGACGTCTCCGATCTGTCGTGCCAAGTCGCGTGTCAGGTTCCGCGTGGTGACGGGGCCGACGGCACCTTCAATCCCAGCGATTGGATCGAGCACAAGGAGCAGCGGAAGGTCGACGACTTTATTATCTATGCCATGGGTGCCGCCACCCAGGCCTTGACCGACGCTGGCTGGAAGCCGACCTCTTATGAGGATCAAATCCGCACCGGGGTGCTGATCGGATCCGGCATCGGTGGCCTGCAAGGCATCGAGAAGACCTCGCTGCTCTTCGCCGAGAAGGGCCCGCGTCGGGTAAGCCCCTTCTTCATTCCGGGGCGCCTCATCAATTTGGCATCCGGGTATGTTTCCATCGAGCATGGGCTGAAGGGTCCAAATCATTCGGTGGTCACCGCCTGTTCCACGGGCGCGCATGCCATCGGCGATGCCTCGCGGCTCATCGCGTTCGGGGATGCGGACGTGATGCTCGCCGGCGGCGCGGAATCGCCGGTCTGCCGTCTCGCGATCGCGGGCTTCGCCGCGTGCCGCGCGCTCTCCACCAATTTCAACGACCAGCCGCAGAAGGCTTCGCGCCCCTACGACCGGGACCGGGACGGTTTTGTCATGGGCGAAGGGGCCGGCGTGGTGGTGGTCGAGGAGTTGGAGCACGCCAAGGCGAGAGGCGCGAACATCTATGCCGAGATCATCGGCTACGGGCTCTCGGGCGACGCCTTCCATATCACGGCGCCTGCCGAGGATGGCGACGGCGCCTTCCGCTGCATGACGGCCGCGGTGAAGCGGGCCGGCATCGATCCGGCCGACATCGATTATATCAATGCCCACGGGACCTCGACGCCGATGGGCGACGAGATCGAGCTTGCCGCCGTGGAGCGGCTGTTCGGCAACGCCGCCGGCAAGGTCTCCATGTCATCCACCAAATCGGCGACCGGGCATCTGCTGGGCGCCGCGGGCGCGATCGAAGCGATCTTTTCGGCGCTGGCGATTCGCGACAATCTGGCGCCGCCGACGCTCAATCTCGACAATCCGTCGGTGGCGACCGCCATCGATCTCGTGCCGCATCAAGCGCGGCGCCGCACCATCGACACGGTGCTATCCAACTCGTTTGGGTTCGGCGGGACTAACGCCTCGCTGATCATGCGCCGATACGCCGCTTGATCGGGTGCCGTTTCGCTTGTCAAGCGAACCTCCCTTTCGCCATATTTCGACGCAAAGTGGATGAAGTTATCCGCGGGGCGCTTATCGGGCCATGACTTTGACTAGGGACATTCCTCCCACGGCTAGCAATCCAGGTGGCGCGATGGCTGGTCATGTCGCCGGCCGTCAGGTCGCGAATGTGCTTCCGCGCAGTCCGACGGAGGCCCTTCAGCCGCAGCGCCCGCCCGAACCCCCCGAGCGCGAGCCGCCGGAAGAGGACGCGCATCCCTTCCTGCGGATGCTGGATGGTCTCCTGAACTTCGTCTTCATCCTGGCCTGCGCGGCTGCCGCCGTCTTCTATTTCGTGCATGTGGAATTCGACCGTCCTGGTCCGCTCCAGGTCTCGACGGTGCTCGTCGTACCGAAAGGCGAAGGCATTACGGCCATCGCCGAGCGGCTGCAAAGCGAAGGCGTCATCGCGGACCGCCGGATCTTCACGATGAGCATCCTCTACTTTATGTATGTGAAGGGGCAGGGGTCGCTGAAGGCCGGCGAATACGAGTTCGACAAGAGCGCGACCATGCGCCGGGTGCTCGACACGTTGGTCGAGGGCAAGTCCATTCAGTACCGCGTGACATTGCCGGAAGGCTGGACCAGCCAGCAGGTGGTGGAGCGCCTGGAAGTCCATCCCGAGCTCAATGGAGAGGTCGCGGAGATGCCGGCGGAGGGCTCGCTGCTCCCGGATACCTACAGCTTTGGCACCAAGGACACCCGGCACGACATCATCCAGCGGATGCAAGTCGCTCAGCAGAAGTTTCTTGCCAAAGTGTGGGACGAGCGCGACCCGGACATCATGGTCAAGACGCCGCAAGAGGCGCTGGTCCTCGCCTCGATCGTGGAGAAGGAGACTGGCAAAGCCGACGAGCGGCCGCACATCGCCAGCGTGTTCCACAACCGCCTGAGGAAGCGGATGCGCATACAGTCGGACCCCACCATCATCTACGGCATCTTTGGCGGGTCCGGCATTCGGGATCACCCGATTACGCAAGAGGATTTGGACCGCCCCAACCCGTACAACACCTACAAGATCGACGGCCTGCCGCCGACGCCCATCGGCAATCCGGGCCGGGCGGCCATCGAGGCGGTGTTGAAGCCCGCCAAGACCAAGGATCTCTATTTCGTCGCCGACGGCACGGGCGGCCATGTGTTTTCTGCGAGCCTTGCCGAGCACAACAGGAACGTCGCCAAGTGGCGGAAGATCGAGCGGCAGATCAGGGCCCGGCAGGCTGCCGAGGCGGCCGCGGCTGCGGCGGCCGAGGAGCTCGGCATGCTGCTGCCTGAGGGCGAGGTCGGCTTGGCCGAGCTTGGCGGGACGCCTCCGGTGCCGCCCCGGAATCCGACGCGCTAGGCACATTTCCCGTTCACCCCGTTTTTTGCTTTGATCGGCTTCGGGCCTGATTTCGCGCGCGACTCGGCTATAAAGCCGGGCGGGCAGTCCCCCACTTGACGCGAGGCAACAGCCAATGACCCTGAAAAGCATGACCGGCTTCGCTCGTACCGACGGGGTGCACGGGGATACGAGCTGGTTCTGGGAAGTCCGCAGCGTCAATGGCCGGTCGCTCGACCTTCGCTTGCGGTTGCCGTCCGGACTGGAGCGGCTCGAAGCGGGTGCGCGGAGCCTGTGCCAGGAGAGACTGGCGCGGGGCAATTGCACGGTTAGCCTTGCGGTGAGGCGCGAGACCGGACAGATGGAGATCCGGTTGAACGAGGTCGCGCTGGCTCAAGCCCTTGCGGTCGCCGCGCGCGCCAAGACGCTGACCGATTTCAAATCCGCGCGCCTCGACACGCTGCTCGCCATGCGAGGTGTCGTGGAGACGGCCGAACCCGAAGAGAGCGAGGAACAGCAAGCGGCGCTGACCCATGCGCTGTTGGCCAGCCTCGCTGCCGCGCTCGATGCGCTCGTGGTCGCGCGCGCGGCCGAAGGGGAACGCTTGCAAAGCGTCATCGAGAAGCAGCTCGCGACGATTGCGGAATTGGTCGCCCGCGCGACAGCCGCCGCGGCGCGCCAGCCCGAGGCCCTGACAGCGCGGCTTCGCGAGCAGATCGCCAAGTTGAACGAGGCGGGCGCCGCGCTCGAGCCGGAGCGGCTTCATCAAGAGGCGTTGCTGCTGGCTGCGAAAGCCGACATCCAGGAAGAGCTCGACCGGCTGCGCGCCCATGTCGCCGCGGCCAACGAGCTGATCGCGAGCGGCGAGCCCGCTGGGCGCAAGCTTGACTTCCTGTCGCAGGAGTTCAATCGCGAGGCCAACACGATCTGTTCCAAGGCCTCCGATATCGAGATCAGCCGGATCGGGCTCGAGCTCAAGTCGGTCATCGACCAAGTGCGCGAGCAGGTCCAGAACATCGAGTGAGGCCTCCCATGGAGACTGTTCCCCGGAGAGGACTGATGCTGGTGTTGTCGTCGCCGTCGGGCGCCGGCAAGACGACCATCGCCCGGCGCCTGCTCGATGAGGACGCCGGCATCGCGCCCTCAATCTCGCATACGACGCGCCAGAAGCGCAGAGGCGAGGTGGACGGCAAGGACTACCATTTCGTGGACAAGGACGTGTTCAGTCAGATGCGCGATCATGGCGCGTTTCTGGAATGGGCGGTGGTGTTCGACAATTACTACGGCACGACGCGCGCGCCGGTCGACAAGGCGTTGGGCGCGGGCCGCGACGTGCTGTTCGACGTGGATTGGCAGGGTGCGGGGGCTTTGCGCGACACGGCGGGCGAGGATGTGGTGTCCGTGTTCATCTTGCCGCCGTCGGCGGAGGCGCTCGCGGAACGCTTGCGCACAAGAGCGCAAGACTCCGAGGAGGTCGTGTCTCAGCGCATGCGCGGCGCGAGCAACGAAATTCAGCATTGGGACGAATACGATTACGTGGTGGTCAATTTCGATGTGGACCAATCGGTGGCGGCGGTGCGCGCCATCCTTGCCGCGGAGCGGCTGAAGCGCGGACGCCTCACCGGGTTGGAAGCATTCGTGCAGGGTCTGTTGTCGTCCCTTTAGCCCTTCTGCCCCAGCGCGTTGGCGATGCGGCAGAAATCGGCGATCTGCAATTCTTCCGCGCGGGCCTTCGGGTCGATGCCGAGCCCTTCGAGCAGCGCTTCGGCGTCTGGCGTGATCTGACGGAGGCTCGCGCGCAGCATCTTGCGGCGCTGGCCGAAGGCTGCGGCCGTGAGCTTTTCCAATTGCAGCACGTCGCAAGGCGGCTCGGGCGCGTCTTTGGGCACGAACTCGACCACGGCTGAATCGACCCGTGGCTTCGGCGTGAACGCCTCAGGCGGCAAAGAGAGCAGGATGCGCGGGCGCGTGCGCCACTGGGACAGCACGGCAAGACGCCCGTAATCCTTGGTGCGCGGCTTGGCGACGATGCGGTCGGCGACCTCGCGCTGGAACATCAGCACGAGCCGGTCAAACCAGGGCGGCCAGGGCTCGCTCTTGAGCCAGCCGATGAGGAGCGGCGTGCCGACGCTATAGGGCAGATTGGCGATGAGGCGGGCGGGCTGCGTAAGCCCCAGTCCCGCATAGTCGACCTTCCGCGCGTCGGCGGCGACGATGTCGAGACGGCCGGGATAAGCCGCTTCGATGTCGTGCAGGGCCTGGAGGCAGCGTTCGTCCCGTTCGATGGCTACGACCTTGCGGGCGCCTTCCATTAGGAGCGCGCGGGTGAGACCGCCTGGGCCGGGACCGACCTCGACCACGGTCACGCCGTCCAAGGGGCCGGCGGCCCGGGCGATGCGCCGCGTCAGGTTGAAGTCGAGCAGGAAATTCTGACCGAGGCTCTTCTTGGCCGTGAGCCCTGCGGCACGGATCACTTCGCGGAGCGGCGGCAGGCCGTCAGGTGCGGTCACGCCTAAGCCTCGCCTCTGGCGGTCTCGCTCATGGCATCGGCCAGACGCAAGGCCTCGATGAGGCTGCGTGGGTTCGCTTGGCCGGTGCCGGCGATGTCGAAGGCGGTCCCGTGGTCGGGCGAGGTGCGCACGAAGGGAAGGCCGAGGGTCACGTTCACGCCGTCCTCGAAGGCGAGCGTCTTGAACGGCACCAGCGCCTGGTCGTGATACATGCAGAGCGCGGCGTCATAGCGCTCGCGCGCGGCCGCGTGGAACAGTGTATCGGCCGGGTAGGGGCCCGAGACGTCGAGGCCTTGGGCTTGCGCGGCCTCGATCGCCGGCATGATGATCTCGATCTCTTCGCGGCCCAAGCTTCCGTCTTCCCCGGCATGCGGGTTGAGTCCGCTCAACGCGAGACGCGGCCGGACATAGCCGAAGAAGCGGCGAAGGTCCGTCTCGGTGATCTCGATGGTCTTTAGGATCAACTCGCGCGTGAGGCTGCCCGGCACGTCCTTCAGCGGCATGTGAATGGTCACGGGCACGACTTTGAACGGGCCGGCCACCAGCATCATCACCGGCAATAACGGCTCGCCGTCGCCGGCGGCAAGCGCGGCCAAATATTCCGTGTGCCCCGGAAAGGGAAAGCCGGCTTGATAGAGGTGGGACTTCGACACAGGATTGGTGACGAGCGCACGCGCCTCGCCGCCTTGTACCAGGGCGACAGCGCGCTCGATGGCGTGTTTGACCGCCGCCATGGCCGCCTGGCTCGGCCTGCCTGCCACAACCGGACCGCTGACCTCGATCGGAAGAACGGGGAGCGCGTCCGCGAAGAGGCTGGGGGCTTCGCGTGCGGACGTCACGGTGGCGATGTCGACGGAGAGGCCGAGCGCCTCGGCGCGGGCGGCGAGAACCGCCGCGTCCCCGAGAAGAACGAAGGGCGGAATCGACTCCCGGCTTCGCGCGGCAAAGGCGAGAAGGGTGATATCAGGCCCGATCCCGGCAGGATCGCCAAGGGTCAGGGCGAGGGGTGCTTCGGCGGGGCCCATGGGGCTAAGGGCCTAGCACGAAAAACTTATTCAGCGGTATTCGATGAAGGCGTCCTGGCGGAGGTCGCGCAACAGACGCTCGGCTCGGATCAACATCTCCTCGTTCAAGAGCTTGCGCTCCGTCGCTTGGCGCAGGTCGGTGTCGCCGCGGACCGACCGCTTGCCGCACACGGCATAAAGTTCGACGCCCGACGGCGACAGCGTGGGCGGGGTCATCTGCCCGACTTTGGCATTCTGCACGAGCAGCCGTGCAGGCTGGGTGAGGGTGGTGATCTGCTGGTCTTGAAGCGTCTTGATGCTGGCGCCATCGACGCTCTTGGCGAGGTCGGTGACATTGGCGCAATCGCTGAACTTGGCGCGCAGCGCTTCGGCCGTGGCGAGTCTTGCGGCAATGGATCTTTGATCGGCATTGCTCGGCAGCGAGAACTTCACCTGACGGAGTTGCAGTGTCGTTTGGGACTCGGAATTGCCGGTCTCGCCTGAATCCGACAAGGCCCGATCCACGTCTATGTCGCCGATCTGAACCTCGCGGCGGAACTTGCGGCGGATCACGTCTTGCCATACGAGCTGCGCCCGGATGCGGTCTTTCAGAGTTTTGACGTTAACGCCGGCGCGGCCGAGGGCATTGCTGAGGCCATCGACGTCCAGATTGTTTTTCCCCGCCATGTCGGAGAGGATTTTGGTGACGTCGTCCTCGTCGGGCGTGACGCCAAGCTTTCGGCCTTCTTGGATCTGCAGACGCTCGTCGATCAGGAGATCGGTCGACTTCTTGTTGAGCGCGGGGCCCGGCTCTTCCTTCGTGGTGAGGGCCAGGAAACGCTCGCGCTGACTGATATCGTAGTCCGAGATCGGATCGTCGTTGACGAGCACCTTGATGGACAGCTCTTGCGTCAGGGCGAGGCTCGCGCCGAGCGCGCCGATGGCGATCGCGAGCGCGGCGAACAAGCCTGCGCCGCGGAGAGAGCGGAAGCCCGTGCTAGTCATTGACGTCAGATCCTCCGGCGCCGTACGCACCCAGCGACTCGGTCGCCACGGAGTAGTCGCCAAGATATTTCAGCGCGAAACTCACGAGGAAGCGCTCATCCGGTTCGATGTCCTGATCGCGGATGAAGGACCGCTGATAGGTCACGTCGAGCTTGAAGCAGTCGTCCTGATAACGCAGGCCAAGACCGTCCGTGATCGTCTGGTCGGTCTGGATGTCGTAGCGCAGGTTGCCGAGAAGCCACCACTCGTTGGTGATGGCGAGTGCGCCGGCCGCCAGGATTTCTTCGCGGTCCGCGTTGGTGACAATCCCAGGCGGGGCGGCGGTGGGAACGTCACCAGGCACGTTGGCATAGTTCACGCTCGCCTGCAGGGGGCCGTATCGCACCCAAGTCCCGAGATCGGTCCGTTCGATCTCGAAGGTGTCTTGGTTGAAACGCGACTGCGCGCTGAAGGAGATATTGCTCGTCGCCTGCAGGTAGAGACCCGACACATAGTCCGACGTGTCCGACGCGAGACCGCTGGTGCGATAGAAGTTGGTGTCGAACTCGTTCTCCCCCGCGATCTGATAGCTCTGACCGAACACCGCGCGGGCATAAGCACCGGATACGAGCTGGGCCGTGTAGCGGACGCCGACATTGGCGCGCGTGCCGGTCTCGATGCGGTCATAGCCGGAGAACTTGTCGATATCGAACAGGATCGTGTCGTCGAACACGAGGCTCAACGCGTCCTCGTTCGGAATCTCCTGCTGGTCGCCGAGCGAGTTCGGCCGGGCGATGATCTGGCCAATCGGCTCCACGGTATGGGTGACGGTGCCGGTCGTGGTGATGAACGGATAGCGATATTCGAGGCCGCCCACCGCATTGCCGCGCCAGATGGTGCCGTTTTCCGGATCCGGGGTAACGATGTCTTCGGTGCCGGTCACCGCGAGTGTGGTGGGCTGGTCGATCCCGTAGACGTCGCCGCGCAGCCGGCCAAACGGCGTGAACACCTGACCGATGCCGTCGATCATCTGGCGCCGCCAATTCGCTTCCATGATCAGCCGATTTGAATCGGTGCCGTCCGCGCTCGAGAACACCATGGCGTTGGAGTTGAAGCTGAGTTCACCGCCGAGGATGGGCTTGCCCACGATGTAGTCGTAGTCGACGATGGGATAGACCGTCGCCTCGGAGAATTTCTCGTCTTGGAACAGCAGGCTTTGGGTGTCGTAGAAGCGTGTCGAGAAGTAGTTCCGGTCGTGCAGCCCCTCCAGATACACCTGGGAGACGCGATCGGTCTTCAGCCGCGAGTCGAGATTGTAGTAGCGGCGGAAGGTATCGTCGGTCTCGGCGAGGATGTCCCAGCCCCAGGAGTAATACGGGTCGAGCGCGAACTTGCCCTGCGTCATGATGCTGCCGCGGAAGTCGCCGTCGCTTGCATTCTCCAGCGAGCCAGTTGGACTGAGGAAGGTGTCGCTCTGGTTCCACACGCCGGCAAGCTCGACGCGGTAAGCGCCGCTTGCCATGCGCTGCCGCCAATCGCCGAGCAGCAAGGTGCCCGCCTTCTCCGTCCACATCGGCGCGAAGGTGAAGTCGTAGTGATCGGAGAGAGCGAAGTAGTAGGGGACCTGAACCGCGGTGCCGAGTTGGTCAGAATGGCTGTAGCTCGGGATCAAGAAGCCTGACTTCCGCTTCACCGTCGGATCGGCGGTCTGGAAGTAGGGCAGCCAGAGCACCGGCACGCCGAACAAGTCGAACGCCGCATCCTTGTAGGTGAGAGTGGCTTGATCGCGCTTGTGGGTGATCTTGCCTGCGCGAATGCGCCAGGTGGGCGGCTTGCTCGGGTCTTCCTCGCAGAGCTTACAAGGGGTGAACCAGCCCTTGCGGAACACGGTGACGTTGCCGGCCTCACGCGAGGCCGATTGGGCGACAATGTGCGTGTCGTCCTTGGTGACGAGCTTGAGAGCGTCGACGAAGCCGTCGCGGAAGTCGTCGGTCAAGGTGAGCTGGTCGGCGGTAATGACCGCGCCGTCGGGGTCCTTCATGCGGACATTGCCCTCGGCGGCCAGCGTGTTCGAATTGCGGTTATAGACCACCTTGTCTGCCAGCAGCGTGTAGCTGCCGTAGTAGATCTCGACATTGCCGCTGGCAATGATCCTGGAGCTGTCGTTGTCGTAGACCATCTCGTCGGCCTGCAGCAGCATGGGCTCGGCCGAGTCGATCGTGGGCGGCTTGATGATCTGCTCAAGCCCAGTCTGCGCTTGGCCGAATGCCTGCTCGAGCGGCATCAAAAGCACGGAAAAGGCGGCGACAAGGACGGCCGCGACCGCGCTAAGGGAGCCCGCAAACGGGTGCCCATTAGACGCGGCAAGGCCGGGCAGGGCCCGGCGCGCCGAAATCAAAATATCCCCCGTGCGCTTCATCACCCGTCCTCTTTGTACAAGAGCACGGTGAGCGCGAGCGACGCCGCGATGACCACCGGAATCCAGGCCGCCGCCGCCGCGGAGGTCAGCCCCGACATGGCGAAGTTTCGCGACACCTCGGAGAACACGAAGAAGCCGAAACCCGCGAAAAGCCCAATGATGGCGTTGATTTGGACATTGCCGAAACGGAAGCCCCTAAGCGAGCAGGTCGCCGCGATCAGCACCATGGTGACCAGGAGGAATGGTCGCGATAGGAGCAAGTGGTACTGCACGCGGTACTGGGTCGCCGGGAGACCGGCCCGCTCGGCGATCTGGATGAAGTTCGGCAAGTCCCAGAACGAGATTGAAAACACGGTGCCGAGACTGTCCCGCACCTGCGTCGGCGTGAGATAGGTGCTGAGCAGATAGTTTTCGTAGAACGCGGGCTCTTGGCCCACGGTGCTCACCCAAACGTCCTCGAGTTCCCAGCGCCCGCTCTTGAGCAGGGCGCGTTTCGCCTCGATGCGCTCCGTCAGCGCGTGATTGCTGTCGTACTGGAACACGGTGACGCCGTTCAACTCGAGACCTTGATTGAGAACCTGAAGCGCGTGGACGACGGAGGGTCCGTCGACGCCGTCCTCGCGCAACCAAGCGCCGGTGCGCTTGTTTGCCTTGAGCAGTGAGTCGTCTTTGCCGAACGCGACGGCATAGAGCCGCTCAGCCTCACCACGGGCCATGGCGGCGACAGGGTTGTAGAACAGCACGAAGAGCACACCGAGCAGGAAGGCGACGGCCATCGCGGGCAGCGTGAACTGCCACACTGAAACGCCTGCGGCGCGCAACACGACGAGTTCCGATGAGCGGCTCAACATCAGGAAGACTGCGATCGTGCCGATGAGCACGGCGAAGGGCAGGGTGAGTTCGGAGAAGGAGGGCAAGCGCAGAAGCGTCATCCATGCGAGAAGAATTCCTGGGACGTCGCCTGAGTACTTACCGGAGCGACGTAGCATCTCGATGAAATCGACGAAGAAGATGAGGACGCAGCAGATGAGAAACATCGCCACCATGGCGACGAGAAACCGCGCCGAAAAATAGCGGGCAAGCGTTCCCCCTGCACTGATGCCCCGCATCTGCGCTCTCACTGTGTCTGCATCCCCCTACTGGCCCAAAACCTTATGTTTTTTGGCTGAAGCTTGTCCCCCAAGTTCAGCTTGGACCGCAGTTCTGGCGACATTCTAACGTGCGCCGTCCACGCCGCAATGAGAATCGCCCCCACCGGAATAGCATATACGAGGAGCACCGCCCACGCACTGAGGACGACCAGATTCTGGGCCGTAAGACCCGCCACCCTGAGGCCGATAGAGATGCCGAAAGCCGCAAGAATCTGCCCCCAGCGGTTCTCGCGCGTGGTGCGTGCGTGGCCCATCAGCGCAATGGCGACAAAGATAAAAACGATGGGATATAATGGTGTTGCTAGTCGTTCGTGTAGTTCTGCGCGCAACAAACCATAGTTGTTCTTGGCAATCTTGTCGTCATCTGGCGGGTATAGCAGTCCGCCAATAGAGCGTTCCTTGGGTCTAAGCTCTTTTCCGCCGCCGTCTTTGGGGCTGAATTCGGAAATATCGAGCATGTTCTGATCAAAAGCGATGATTTGTACCGCTTTATCTTTGTCATCGACATTGTAACGATGGACGTAGCCTTCGAACATGACGAGATACGAGCCCTCGTCATTGCTCAGGATGCGGCCCCGTTCGGCCAGATAGCTCATCACTTGCTTGCCATCGCGCTCGTCATGGACCAGCAGCCCGAGCAGTTCGCCGCTCGGGCTGCGATCGCGGATGTGGAAGGTGAGGCCGCGCTCTGGGCTGGAAAATCGTCCTGGTTGAAGGACTTGAGAGATAATATCGGCTCGGACCTGGGTGATGAAATCGCGCAGCGCGCGCATGCAGGCCGGGTTCACGACCACGTTCACCAGAAGGATCACCATGCTGACGATGGCGGCGACGGCAATGAGGGAGCTACAGATCCGCCACACCGGCGCGCCGGCGGCCGTCATGACGATCACTTCGCTGTCGCCGTTCATACGGTCGAGAGTGTAGAGCGCGGCCATGAGCACCGCATTGGGGGCGATCAGGGTCATGAGGCTCGGCAGGCTGAGCATTGTCATCTGGAAGAACAGCACCAGGCCCTGACCTTGGGAGGTGATAAGATCGAGTTCTTTCAAGGCTGTAGCGAGCCAGACGATGGCCGTCAGGGTCAGCAGCATGACGAGAAACGCATTCGCCACCTGCCGAAACATGTATCGGCTGAAGAGCGTCATGACCCTTTTCGAAATCCCCCGTATGGCCCTTTCGGCGGTCCCCTGAGACCCCTCTAGAGAGGCGTCAACCGGCTGGTACCAAATACGATTCTCACCAGTCCAAGATGGCGGAATTTCGGCGTTTTTGGAATGACTTGCTTTCCCCTGGCTCAGGACTTACGTAGGTCCACTATATTTCCTGCCGCTGTTGCAAAACTGCACCACGGAGCGCGCGGGCGCCCTCCTTGTCGGTGTGCTTTGTCGGCTGACTGAGCCCGGCGGCGACCCACCGATGGAGCTTGCTTTGACCGATCTGACCTCTTTGTCCTTTGCCAGTAAGACTGCCGCCGGCGACGGCGTTGCCGTGGTGTTCGCCGAGGAGGGGCCCAAGCTTTCCCCTGCCGCCCAGGATCTCGACAAGAAGACCAAGGGGATCCTCACCAAGGCCGTGCAGATCACCACGTTCAAGGGCAAGAAGGGCACGACGGTCGACGTCCTCGCGCCGCAAGGGGTGAAGTTTTCGCGCATCGTGCTGGTGGGGCTCGGCAAGCCCGCGTCGTTCGGCCACGAGGATTGGCTCAATCTTGGCGGCACGGTGAGGGGACAGCTCACGGGCCAGGAAGGGGCGGCGGCGCATGTCTATCTCGAGACCGCAAGCGGCGATGTCGCGCCCGCCGATGTCTCCGCCTTTGCCCTTGGTGCGCAGCTGCGCGGCTACACATTCGAAAAATACAAGTCCAAGACGCCGAAGAAGAACGGCAACGGCGCGGGCGACAAGGCGCTGAAGAAACTCGTGGTCCATTGCGGCGATCCCCGCGCGGCGGGTCAAGCCTTCGCGCCGGACCGCGCCATTGTCGACGGCGTCCATCTTGCGCGCGATCTCGTCAACGAGCCCGCCAACGTGCTCGGACCGGCCGAGTTTGCCGCGCGCACCAAGACATTGACCAAGGCCGGCGTGCAGGTCGAGGTGCTGAGCGAAGCGGCTCTGAAGAAGCTCGGCATGGGATCGCTGCTCGCGGTTGGACAAGGCAGCGAGCGCCCAAGCCATGTGGTGGTGATGCAGTGGAAGGGCGCGGGACCGAAAGGCGGCGCGCCGATCGCCATCGTCGGCAAGGGCGTGACCTTCGACACTGGCGGCATCTCGCTCAAGCCCGCCGGCGGCATGGAAGACATGAAGGGCGACATGGCGGGTGCCGCGTGCGTCGTCGGTCTGATGCAGGCGCTGGCCGAGCGCAAGGCGAAGGTCAATGTGGTCGGCGTCATCGGCCTCACCGAGAACATGCCGGGCGGCAACGCCACGCGCCCCGGCGACGTGGTCACGGCGATGTCGGGCACGACCATCGAGGTGCTCAACACCGACGCCGAGGGGCGCATGGTGCTGGCCGATTGTCTCTGGTACGCGCAGGAAAAGTTCAAGCCGAAGGCGGTGATCAATCTGGCCACGCTGACCGGCGCCGTCATGGTGGCGCTCGGCAAGGAGCACGCGGGCCTCTTCAGCAACAATGACGAACTCTCCGAGCGGCTCACGGCCGCGGGCAAGGAGACAGGGGAGCAGCTGTGGCGGCTGCCGCTTGGACCCAAATACGACAAGATGATCGAATCGAAAGTCGCCGACATCAAGAACACCGGCGGCAAGTGGGGCGGCTCGATTTCCGCCGCGCAGTTCCTGCAGCGCTTCGTCAAGGAAGGCACGCCGTGGGCGCATCTCGACATCGCCGGCACGGCCATGTCGTCGGTCGATAGCGACATCAATCGGAGCTGGGGATCGGGCTTCGGCGTGCGGCTGCTCGACCGGCTGATCAAGGATCATTACGAGCGCCGTTAAGCACGGCGGCGTGCTGGTTCAGGCAGGTTCCCACGCCCAATCACCCCATATCGTATATTTTCCATAATATACCTTATGCGAATCGGGGATGTCGGATCAGGTTATGCGGAATTACCGCTATCATATTGATTTAGCGACATTTTTAGAGGCTTTCGCGCGATGGCCCGGCCGGCACGCCCATGGCTGACGACGGCGCTGAAAAACACGATCTCGACGATCTCCTAGCCGTCATGGCGCGCCTGCGCGATCCTGAGACTGGCTGTCCGTGGGACGTGAAGCAAAGCTTCGCGACCATCGCCCCCTACACCATCGAAGAGGCTTACGAGGTCGCCGACGCGATCGCACGGAACGATGTCGACGGGCTCAAGGATGAGCTTGGCGATCTCCTACTCCAGGTCGTCTATCACGCCCAGATGGCCTCCGAGCAGTCACGCTTTGAGTTCGCCGACGTGGTCGACGCCATCACGCGGAAGATGATCCGGCGGCATCCGCATGTGTTCGAGGATCCCTCGCGCCGCGACGAGTTCATGTCCACCGATCTGTGGGACCGCATCAAGGCCGAGGAGAAGACCGCGCGTGGGGTCGATGTGGGCGCGCAGAGCATCCTCGATGATGTGCCTGTCGGTCTGCCGGGTCTGACGCGCGCGGTGAAGCTGCAGAAGCGTGCCGCCAAAGTCGGCTTCGATTGGCCGGACCTTGGGCCGGTGCTGGCCAAGGTCGAGGAAGAGCTCGCCGAGCTGAAGGCGGCTCTGGTCGACCGCGGTGACGCCGCGTCGAAGGAAAAGGTCGCGGAAGAGTTTGGCGACCTGCTGTTCGTCATGGCCAATGTCGCGCGGCATCTCGGGGTCGACCCCGAGGCCGCCTTGCGCGGCGCGAACGCAAAATTCGTGCGGCGCTTCCAGAGCATCGAAGGCGCGCTCGCCGCTGACGGAAGATCGCCGGAGGGTTCGACGCTGGAAGAGATGGACGCGCTCTGGGACGCGGCCAAAGCGTCCGAGCGAAAAGGCTAGGGCGCCCCCTACTCGGCCGTGATGTGCAGCCGCGCGGCGCCGGCGGCGCGCGCCAGCCGGTCACGCTTCTCGGGCGCTATGCGAATGCGCAAGGAGGTGACGCCGTCGCCGAGATCGGCCCGCGCGATCACTTCGCAGTTTTCATGGATCCAGTTCGACAGCACGCCTTCGTGCGGTTGCAAGGCGATCTCAAGCGTCTGGCGGCGGCGGTTGAGCCGGCGCTCGATCTCGGCGCGCAGGCTATCGAGGCCGAAGCCGCTGACCGCGGATACGAGGATAGCGCCGTTGCGGGCGGCTTCATTCTCCGTGTGCTCCCTGGCGGTCGGGTCAAGAAGGTCGGCTTTGTTCCAGACCTCGAGGAGCCGGTCGGCTTCCGCGTCGGCATCGATGCCGAGATCGGCCAGGACCGTGATCACGTCCGCGCGCTGGCTGGCGGTCGCCGCATCGGCGATGTCGCGGACGTGCAGGATGAGGTCGGCCTGGAGCACCTCTTCCAGCGTGGCGCGAAAGGCGGCGACGAGCGTGGTTGGAAGATCGGAGATGAAGCCCACGGTGTCGGACAGCACGGCCTTGGAGCCGCCGGGCAGCGCGAGCGCCCGGATGGTCGGGTCGAGTGTGGCGAACAGGATGTCTTGCGCGAGGACTTCGGCGCCGGTGAGCGTATTGAACAGGGTGGACTTGCCGGCATTGGTGTAGCCCACCAGCGCCACGGCCGGATACGGCACGCG
>Ga0307378_10005651_pt1 | contig 17353 bp, 35 predicted proteins | sample UN1MG_FD_202238 | JGI IMG/M metagenome (GOLD analysis project Ga0307378, IMG submission 202238) | Soil microbial communities from Risofladan, Vaasa, Finland - UN-1 | ecosystem: Environmental > Terrestrial > Soil > Coastal area > Acid sulfate soil | place: Finland: Risofladan, Vaasa | collected... | reverse complement strand
GGGATCGCCCGTTACGGGGCATCTGGGGCGGTTTGCGGCAGGTTTGGGCCATCGGGCAAGAAGGCAGGTTCGCTCCCATACCTTTTCCGGCGGCGGATCGGTCGGGCGCGGGTGCTTGCCTTTCATCATCCGGGCAGCGGTCACGCTGTCCCTGTCGCCATAGTCGCCGGTTCTGAACTCGCGGGTGATCTTCGTTTTTGGTCGGTACATCACTCACCTCCCTTGTCGTGTGCTTCGAGGGCGAACCATTCCGGCTTCGGAAATCTCGACGTAAAGACATACTTGTTAACCTGACGACCCATGTCTATCTCCTCTGCTTCCGGCCAATACTCAGCAATCTGGTCCTCGTTATCGACGTAAGCAACGATGACCGAATAGCTATCGTCACCTGCGTATCCCGTGCACCAATATGGGTGCGGTGGCGGGAACTTTATCGGTCGGTAGTCGTCGGCATTCGCTTTGAATCTCGCTCTGAACATTTTTTCGCCTTTTTAGTTTTCGTGTATCGATGGTTGCACCGCTTCGTCGTAGATGGGTTCCACTGCCAGCAATACGTACAGTTCCAGCCAGTCATCACTCACCTACCTTGTTGTGTGCTGCGTCAGTATCAGCGGCGCTAGTGATAGCAAACTCACTGCCAAACTCAAAACCACCAATATGATGTACGGCCAAGACGCTGGCATGGTCATTGAACCATTGCCGGTATTTTGTGACTTCAGCAGTCAGTCCCTCAATCACCTTGTCTTTGCGCTCTAGTTCGTCGGCCGCTTCCATCATCTCTCGTCCAGCAGTATCGACTGCTCGCAATCGTTTTATTAGATCACCCATCACTCACATCCCTTGTCGTGTGCTTTGGTAGCGTCCTGCTCTTGCAAGATAGGGGCTGACCCAACCGCGTAACCCATGACATACGGACCTAACCTGCCAAGCGGTATATTCCAAACCAACCACAATGCGAATTTCCTCATGCTATTTCCTTTACGTCTTTGGGGACTTTGTTTTCAGGGACGTACTGCCACGAATACCGAGGATTGACCCCGGTTGGATGCCAGCCGAATGTTTGCACGTACCAGTCGCCCCGCATCACGCGCCAAAGCTGCTTTCCGTGTTGAATAGTTCTTCCGACAACTTCAGCCATCACTCACCTGCCTTGTTGTGTGCTGCGAGGGCATCTTTCGCAATCCTCACCGCGAGCGAACACGCTCCAGTTGTTGCTGCTTTTGTGTAATCGAGCGCGGCGATATTCTTCAGCGCCTCTATTGCGGCATCAATCACCTTGTCTTTGCGCTCTAGTTCGTCGGCTGCCATCTCACAATCATCCTGAGTGCAATCTGCCCCGTCACTTCGCAATCGTTCAATAAGGTCATTCATCACTCTCTCCTGTCAGCATCGCGATGCACGATCTACAAATAGCAAAGGCGCTAGCAGCCACACATGCCTCGCAGATAGCGCGGGGGAGTGATTCGTTTGTAGCAGCAACGCGCCGGTTCGACCCCGGCATACCTATATCCATCACCCATTCGCCGCCATGAAATACTTCAAAGCTATTCATCCGCTCCATCAGCGCACCAGCCACTCGCCAGTCACGGACGAAATCTTCTGGCCCACCAATTCTCTCCGATGTTCCTTCTGCTAAGAACAGCCCATAAGCATGAGGGCCAGACACATACCCCACACCACACGCCACAATCGCATCTGCCAGCTCTTTATCTGTCATGGACATTCCACTACCCTCCCATATTGGTTATGGCACTCGCGCGGTTCTTCGTCGTCGGGTTGCGCGTGGGTATAAACCGCCATTGCGATATATCCCATAAAAAAACAAAGGGCATAGACGCAAACGCGTATAGCCCATGTCGTCAATCTTTTTTGTGTTGCTGGTTTCATTTCAGCACCTTTGCTTTGGCTTCCGCCAAATCCTTGATGAATTTATCAAGCGCCACTTTCAGCTTCTTGGTGTAGTCATCCGGTCTTACTTCGATAATGACCGGCGCGAAACTTGGGTGGTAACTCATGAATGTCCACTTGGAATATCCGCTTAGAATAAGCGAGCCGTGAACCTGCGGCGCATAGGTATCCGGCAGTTTGCGGTTCAGCATGTAGCCGATGTGCGTGGAACCTTTCGGGCATTTGATTTCCAATCCGTTCCCGACTTCAATTACCCCATCAGGACTGCAACCGGCTGTCCCATCATCGTTAACCATAAAGCCGACCTGTTGCACTTCCGCGCCGGTTTTCATGGCGAGATAACTGCGGGCTTCGTCCTCCAACATTTTCCCGCGCAACATCCATTCCGATTGCGTGAACGTTTCTTCTTCCTCGTGGCAAATTGTTTCAGCAATCAGTTCGTACATATATTGCTTTGCCTGCGTCGATGGTTTGCCGCCCGGAGTTATCAGTTTGGCGAAGGCAGACGCGGTTGGAATGCCGCGCCGCGCCTCCCACCATTCGTCGCTGTACTGTTCGCAATTTATGATTCGCATTTCGATTCCTCCCCGGCAATCCACTCCTTGACCGCTTCAGGTGAACCCCAACCATTCGGGCGACCGGGCGGCACGTTGTAAAGCCACATCGCATACGCTTTCAAACAATAAACATTTTCATCATCGGCGCGCGCAATAGCCTCCATCAGATCGTTGGACAGTACCGCAGTCAGAAAATGACCCGGTGGTATCCTGTTGTCGAAATACCGAATCAATCCGCCCTGCATCCGTTCGGGTATTCCGTATTCAGACATTTTCAAAATGTCGCGCTCGCTTAATTTGTAATCATTCATGGTGATACTCCTTTGCCTATCGAAAATGTGCCAACTTCAAATTGGCGACCATAACCGGGTCGCCTTCGTTTAACCCGCGCAACACTTTTTCTGCTTCCGTTTTTGGCATATAAAAAGTTTCGCGGGTATAGCCGGTGCCATCTTTGTCCTTGTAACCAAGATAAAACCCGGCGCGCGTTCGCATGACGCACAGTTCCGTGCCGGGGTGCGGTGCGCCGCGATGCACGGTTTCATTTGTCATCGCCATCACTTGTACTCCCGTAAAATCCGGTCATACCAAGATGCAGGAATGGTTTCGTAAGTTTCCGCGCCGACCCACTTGAAGAACAGTTTTTCATCAACTTTCTTTTCCTTAATCAAGTCGCGTATTTCAACTGCTTGGTCGGCGGTAACGAGGTCATTCGGCTGGTTGCCATCGAGGTCATCACCAGTCGCAACGTCGAATATCATGCAGGTCAAATAGCGCCGCCCGTATGTGTATGTGCTGCCTGTTGCATGAGTCGCCGTTTTGTTCACGGTGCCTTTTGCGCCTTTATCATCAAGCGGAATATCCAGATGATAATTTTCTGTATGACCGCCGCTGTGATTAAGTCGTGCCGCAATCCGAACAAACCCTTCTTTCGGGCTATCTTCTTCGCCAAAGTTCAAGCTGAACCCGGCTTCCGTATAGATAGGCTTGATCGACTGCGCAATACGTTCGTGCTTGGCATACTTGCTTTTTGTTTGCGGGTTCACGGCATCGGCCAGAACAATCGGCAGTTCCTTTTGTACGCGACCCATCGCTTCGGCAAATTCCTTTTTGGCGATACGCGCCTGATCCCGCTCGTATAGCGTGAACATCTTTTCAAGCACATCAATATCCGCACCTTTGCCGACAGCATCCGAAATGATCTGCATGGGTGATACCTGCGCCGCCTGAGTAATAGCGAGTCCGTCTTGCTTTGCTTCCACCACGATCCTGTCATGCGCTTCTGTTGGTGTTTCGTTGTTTTTGACTAATTCATTCATGGTCGATTTCCTTATATGTATTTGTAATTGATTTGATGGTGTCCAAAACGCCATCGGTAATTTCCTGCGCCAACTCCCGCCGCCTTTCCTCCAAGTAGCAGTCCGGGCAATAACCTTCATAATCCTCGCCGTGCTTATCGCAATGCTCGATAGACACGGCATCATCATCCGCGAACGGCAATACCATATGATTCTCAATCATCTGTTTTCTCCTTCGTGATATACCGGGTCGTCGGCGTACATTAAATTGAAACAGCTATCGTCACAGTATTGCTGCCCTTTATAATCGGGCGTGAACAACGTCCCACATTCCTTGCACTCGTTTTTATAATCGCGCCATGCGTCCGGGCAACCGATTTCATGGCAATAAACGCCGTTGATTGTTAATGCCTCACACGAATTACAATTCATTTCATTACTCCTTTGCCAATAAAAAAGGGGCGCTCTGACCGCCCCTGTTGGTGTTATGCCGCTTGAGCGACTTCCTTCCATTGTGTCTTGGACAGGTTCAGCACCTTGCCTCCGAGCATTTCCAGTTCGGTGGCGCGGTCATAACTGTCCGTGTCGTTGGCGAGGTTGGTGACGGCATTCAACATTCCGTATTTGGTGTAGTCACCCTGCCGGATAAAGCGTTCAAGAATTGATTCTTGCTCGCCCTGTTGCAGCCCGATTGCCTTGCCAAGAACTTCAACAGCACGTACCGGCTTAACGACCTGCTCCGTCTGCGTCGATTCTTTCAACACATCAATGACCCGACTGAAGTATTTCGGGTCGGCAAACTGCGTAACCGCATCCCGGCATTCCAACAGTGCGGCTTTTGCGGCCGCCTCGATTGTGTCCTGCTGGTATTCCACTTTGCCATCCGACGATCCAATGCGACCGCCCAAGTGCCTGCGGCGAAGTCCATCCGCTTTTATCATGCTGGCGCATCCATTCAAGCACCAAAGGCGATACCAGAACGGCAGCACTTCAAATGATCCCGCGCCGATTTCGCTGTTCTGGATAATGACTCCAGACTGCACAGCGTCACCAACTTTCACTTCGCCTTCGGTACGCGGGAACACCGCTTTGATGTACAGCTTGCGGTCAGTAACGTCGCATGACACCACGTTAATATCCTTGACCGTTTGCAGCGCCCGGAAAGACGTTTCGGCAACGTGTTCATTGTCCAACCGTAAGTATCGGTCTGACAAAAACGCTCGCGCCGTTCCGTCCATCGTTCGCACCATGCGCCGCGTATCCTTGTCGCGTTCCTTGTGCAACCAATGATTAACGTTGCCTGCCAACAACGCAGGACTGTCGTCTTTCATCTTCTCGTAATACCGGGTTCCTATTCCGGTCCAAGCGGCAACTTGCCGGTGACAATACTCGGTCGGGTTCATCACTTCGCCGCCCTGAATCTGCAATTGATTCAAAACAGGTTCCATTGATATGTCCCGCGCATCAGCAACGTAATCCGTTTTTGCCTCTGCGTTCCGTTCCAATGTTGCTGCTAACTCTGATAATGATTTTCCAAGTTTCATGATTTGGCTCCTTTGCCGTTGTGGGATGATTCCCAAATAGCCCACTCGTCGAATGGGCTAGTTGCGATCACTCCTTTTCTTTGAACGTGACGTATCCGTACATCGGATCGTCGGTGTATGTCAGGTTCCGCTTATCGCAATAAGCCTTGATCGTTCTGTAAGCGAACGAATAACTTTGCTGCGCGGCCCACGACAACGCCGCTTCAATTTCTGGCTCGCGTGGTAATGGTTCGTCCATTTGTTTCCCCTTTGCATCCGCGATGGATTGTTGCAGTAATGATAAGTGCGTCATGTCACTCACCTCCGATCCGTGATGGCGCAGGGTCACCGTCTTTCAGTATCCTGAATCGGAAAAACCCCGGCGCTTCTTTTTTGAATCCCGCTATCGCGTCTGCCGCTTCCGTTTTTGAATTGTAGCGGCGCGGTTCCCAAAAACGCTTCACGCTTGAAATCCGACACCACTTATTGCCGTTCCAGTATTTAACTATGAACATGGTCGTTCTCCTTTGCCTAGTTTTGTTCCAACTGAACGCCAGCCGCGCAGCCAACCTTTCAGCCACGCTTCTGACTTGCCCTGCTTGCGGTATTGCCGCATCCGTTTTTCTTCCTCTTTGAAGTTCATGCTTGATCCTCACGTTCGATCCATTCCGCGCCAATTACGCCAACGTAATACTCGGAGTGGCGCGTTCGATCAAAAGCCTTCGGAATATCCTTTACACAAACTTTGCCGCTGCTAGATGGTTTGTGGGGCTGGCGGAAAAACTCAACAACAACTTTCTCGCCGTCGCGCAGTCTGACCACATCGCCAACTCGTACTTCTGTTCCAGTTTCTGTGTAGATCAATTTCATGTCGTGTCTCCTTTGCCTTCAGTAAGAAATTTCAAAACGGTTTCCGTCATTATCACGGAACTCGTCCGGGCCGGTCGCCCAAGCGCCAACTTTCTCAATGCAACGAATTGCGTAGTCGTATGAAAAAGTGGAAAGTATTTCGATGCCGTTTTTGATTACCTTGTACATGGTGTTCTCCTTTGCCTCATTGCGCATCTTATTACGCAAACAATGCGCGCAGTTCTTCTTTCGGTAAGTCATTAAGGATAACGGCATCAGGAACGGCCTTCGCAATGTGAGTGCGAATCTTTTCCTCACTGAACTTCGTCGTCGGATAAAACCGATAGCTTCCATCAAAGTCACCTACATAAAACGCGACTTTACCGCGCGTGACTTTCTTTAGGTCTTTGTCAATCAACCAATCAGTAACTAAGTCGCTGCAAATACCTTCAAGCGTATTCGGGTAAGTGAATGCCTTTGATTTGTCATGTGGGTCATACATATCGGTAACCACTTCCGGTAACGTGGCAATATGCTCCTGCATTGCTTTCCATCCGTCAGCGTTCGTGATGTATTCGTAATCAGCACCACCATGACCATCATTCTTAACCTCACCGACTCGCTTGCCGTCAAAGTACACTGACGCTGAATAGCAATGTGTTTCTTCACTTGCGAACTCAGCGTGTTTGATGTTCTTCAATGTGATTCGTGTATTCATTTCTTTCTCCTTTGCCTTCTCTTTGCGGTTCATGCGCCTAAAACTTCGTCGCAATAAGAATCAGCAAGGTCCGCTAATTCAATTGGCGACATTGTGGGATCATCATCTATCGGGTCATACCCAACTGCTTGCTCATAAAGAGAGCGCAGCAAAAACGTGGCATTTCTGGCTTTCGGTAAATTCGGTGATTGCCTTATGATAAGGACGCAATACCTAATTCGTTCAAATTCGTTCATGTTCTTCTCCTTTGCCATCTCGAAGGTGAATCATTTTCGGCTCGCGCCCTATGTGCCCTGCGGGCTGGCCTCGCGCAAATCCGTTTGCCGTGACTCTTATTATATATCCATGATTATAATAGTAAACAAAAAAACGAACTAAATATTAAAGAAAATCAATAACTTACCATGTTTTTCAGCTTTTTTTCCATTCCAAGTTGTAGAAACTCCGATTCATAAGCCGGATTGGGTATGATTTCGGTCATGGATACAGACACAGAAACCTTTGCGGCGATGATTGCCGACTTGCAATTATGCGGGTTAAAAATCATCGAAATCGCCGATGCAGTTGGCACAACGCAACCTTGCATTTCCAGAATTAAAAACGGACAAACATCAGAACCGTTGTATTTTCTCGGAGCGCGGATCGTTCAATTACATCGCAAAGAAATGATGAAAATGCGACGGAAGAAAAAACGAAATTAAATTATGGGGTCCGGTGGTTGGTTACTTTCAAAATCCGCGTTCGCGGTTCCTCTGAAAGTCTCCTTTGCCAGAGCGACCGGCTACCGGACCCCACCTTTTTTGGCGAAGGAGATTATTGTTTTTATTAAGAGGAAAAAATATGTACGGCAAAATATTCGATTCAATGTATGACGGCACGCTTGTTGAAGATTGGCGCGCGCTCATAACGTTTCAACAAATGATTGTCTTATGCGATGCAGATGGGACGGTGGATATGACACCGCACGCAATATCACGGCGAACAGGAATTCCAATTGAACACATCGAAGCCGGGATAAGAATTCTGGAAAACCCGGACCCGTATAGCCGGACACCAAGTGAAAACGGGTGCAGAATTCAGCGGCTAGACGATCATCGTCCGTGGGGGTGGACTATCGTCAATCACGAAAAATATAAAACGCTTCAAGACTTCGATACGGTGAGGGCGCAGAACAGGGAAAGGCAACGACGATTCAGGGAAAAACAAAAAGAGGGCGTAACGTTACGTAACGTTATCGTAACGCATGATAACGCCGAGTCACGACATACAAATAAAGATACAAACGAAAATACAAATAAAAGAAAAAAGACTTTGGTCGATAAATCGACCGGGTTCGATGAATTTTGGGCGCAGTACCCGAAAAATCGAAACAAGAAAAAGGCGCTGGAAATATGGAAGCGCAAGAACCTGCACGTATTGGGAGTCGATATTGTTCAGGACGTTATCAACCGGGTAACGATGGATCAGCGATGGGTTGATGGGTACATACCTGACGCAACGACATATTTGAACGGTGAGCGATGGGAGGATGAATTAAGCGACACGCGCGGCAAGCGCAAACTTACTTACGCGGAGCAGTTAGCCGCAGACCTCAAGGCAAAGGAGAAATAACATGACGCTAATGACTGACGATATTGGCCGCTTGTTCGCCATCATGCAAAGCAATTACGGCAACCGTTGGAATTTAGATTCACACGCTGTTGGCGTTTGGTATGAAAAATTAAAACGGTATGACGCGGAAACGATAATGAAAGCCGCTGACGCTGCCATTGACCACTATTTAGATTGGCCTCCGACCATCGGGCAGTTCCAGCAAATATGTTCACCGCGCGCCGGGTCGGGTCCACGGTACTTGCCAGCACCAGAAATTCCAAAACCGGAAACCATCGCAAACCGTTTGCTATTCCAGATGTTGAAGAACGTTGGCGGCGTGGATAAGGCAACGCTGGCCGACCTGCTGGAAGTGAAGCGTGTCGAATGTCACAAACTGGACCGGGAACCGGACGATGACTTTATTGCCGGAATAGAAAATATGTTCGCCGACCTGATGAACGGAATGGACCGAGACAAACGGCGCGCGGAACGTGAAGTGGCGCGTGAATCGTTCAGGGTTAGACAGGGGATGCCGCAATGCAGGTAACTCAAACAGATATGTTTACTGAAAACCGAAGCAAATACCCGGACGGGTTTTTCCACTGGCTTTCAAAAAATCAAAAGGTATGGATTGCGTTTGAAGCAAAAGCGTTGCAGATGGCGCGGACCAGACGCAAGCGATATTCAGCACGAACAATCGTTGAAGTGCTTCGCTGGCATTCCGACATAAGCGATCACACGACGCTGTTCAAACTGTCCAACAACATGACTCCGGGCATGGCTCGGCTATGGATGGAAAAGCACGGCGACCAGTTTCCGCGCTTTTTTAGCCTGCACGGAAAGTAATCATAAATAGAAACGTGGTAAAATCAGCACTAAACTAAAAACACACCCTTACTAAAGGAGCACACCGTGCGAATTAAGTTGAAAGATATAAGGCCGAATCCCTATCGAGATATGGATATTGACCCGCTAAACAGCAAAGCGATTAATTCTCTAAAGCTGTCGATCGACCAACACGGATTCTGGAATGGATTGCAGGTTCGTAAAAGCGGCAAGCACTATGAGTTGATTTTTGGGCATCACAGACTAAAAGCCGCAATCGACGCTGGAATTAAAACGGCAGAAATCCCGGTCGTGCGAATGACCGATGAAGAAACGGTCAGGGCAATGGCAACAGAAAACGCCACGCACCGTGAAACCAATTTCTCCGCTTGTGCCAATGACGTTGCCGCCGCTTGCCGGGTTCTCGGTTATCTAATGCTCACGGCAAAATCATTAGATGACCTGCCGCCTAGCGTTGTAAAAATTTTTACAACGGTCCATTCAGACAGCAAACAAAGCGCATCATTTGAAACCTGCCGTGGTCTGTTCCTGAAAGGGAAGGGGCTTGGGAAATCATTACTATTTCGATATTTTGAAAAACGATTACCAGAGGGAGTTATCAACGAAGTTCTCGCACAGATGAACGCATCAGGAAAGCTGGCAGAAATAACAGAGGAAGTTGTCGAAAAGGCGATTGCGGCTGGCGCGGATATTGAAATGCCTGAAATAAAACAAGTTAAACCGCAATTTGATATGGCAGTCGGACAGATATTCACAGATACATCGCACTTGGCTGCGTTCCGAAAGGCAGTCACATCGGAGTTTGCGAAAGAAGTGTTGCCAGTAAACAAGCAATCCCGACTAGCAAGCCAAATCAAAAACAGCATTGAAACAGATTTCAGAGAATTGCCGGATAAAAGCGGAAAGAAAAGACCATTACCGCTAACCGCCGAAGAAATAAAACGACGAACTCTTATCACCATTGGCAAAGCGCAAGGAATTAGTCGTAAAAGACAAAAAGCGGCACTGTTAAAAAACGAAGCGATGGCAGCAAGGCATGAATGGTCATTTGCAAGAAACAAGCTCAGTCACGTTGAAGGTCATTTAATAAAGTTGGAAGCCTTTCTTGATAAAGGGGTTATGCCGGAAGGACTCGATCATATCGCTTTGAAACACTTTTTTGATAATGACTTAAAACGATGTAATGAAACATTTGAAAGAATTAAAGCGAGGTTAAGCAAACCAACTAAAGGGCAATTGAGGAAAATAAAATGATTAAAGCAGATATGACAAATCGTGAAGGGTACGCAAAAGCGTTCAGGTTATACGCTAACGAAAAATTCAATCAACTTAATTCGGACAATCAAGACGTTCTTATTCCAAAAGCATTTTGGTATGAATTTGTATTTACCGCTGGCTATTTACCGAACGATTGGAAATTCATGCCAGATCGAACAGACAAAGAGCGATGGTCGTTATTAGTTACAAGCGCAAGCCGAATACGAACTGAAATGAACCACGTTTCAAAATTAGGCGCAGCGGGGGAGCCGCCGTTTGAATTGAAGGCGCACAAAGGTCAAGACTTTTACATATTACGATCCTTGGTATCACTAGCGATGGTGACGTATGAAGAAATAGGATCAATGGTAGAAACGTATTTGCACAACAAACGATCACAATTAAGGTCAACGCATGACTTTTTGGTTGAAAAAGCGGAGAGTGGCGAATTGCCCGTTAGCTTGTCATCGCATATATCAATGCTCGATCCAATGTGGAACAGGGCGGTAAAAAACGCAGCAGTACAAATCACTGGTTACATCGAAGATGTTCAGTCGGCCAAAAAATTGTTTGACGAGTTTGAGGAAACGAAAAATAAACTGCTGTCTATAGAAGCGAATTCCTAAAATGAAAAAAGAACTCACCACTGAAGAATTCAACTTCGCGGCAATGACCGCCGATCCTAGCCCGGAAAAAGCACTGTACTGGTTAAGCTATTACGCCGACGAGTGCGGCGATGCGTTTGGCCGAATGAAGTTTCTGGAATTGAATCGCAAGACCGTTCGGGGTCGGCTTTATCACACATACGCCAACGGGTCGAACACGGACAAGATGCAACGCGCCGAAGCGGACCCGGAGTATGTTGAGGCTTGCCAGAAGTTTGCAAACGCGGCGGCGGATCACATGCGCTTATCCGTTTTGAAAGAAGCGGCTGTTCTGAAAATCACCGTATGGCAAAGCAAGGCTAAATTGGCAAACCGAGGGCATCCATCGTGAAAACGCGGAAAGGAACTGCCGAGGAAAAGTTCTGGCGCATGGTTGAAAAAACTGAAAGCTGCTGGCTTTGGCTCGGGTGCAGGCAAGATAACGGGTATGGTCAGTTTCGATGGGAGGGGAGAACGACGCTAGCGCATCACGTGTCGCTGGTCATAGATGGTGTGGATGTGCCAAGCGGCATGTTTACGTTTAACGACTGCGGCAATCGCCATTGTGTCCGCCCGGACCATTGGATAATTACAACAATGTCATTGGGAGTAATGGCGAGGCACAGACATGAAAAACATTGAAGACCGGGAGCAAATGGCGGTTGTTGAGTGGGCGTTCTTTGTGCGCATACCAAAATCAATCGCCCGTGTTGGCGAGTACCTGATTGCTATTCCAAACGCAGGTATCAGGTCGGCGCGTGTTGGTGCCAAGTTCAAGAAGATGGGAATGAAACCGGGTGTGTCGGATTTGTTTTTGGCTTATCCATCGTTTCCATGCAGCGGACTTTGGATTGAAATGAAAAAGCCGCGCCGGGAGTTCAATACGCCGCGCGAAGCTGCAACTGCTGTCACGGATAATCAGCAGGAATGGCTCGACAAGATGAACGCCCGAGGTTACATGGCGAAGGTCGCGTATGGCGCTGACGAGGCGATAGCTATTATCAAGAACTACTTGGGGATACAGCTATGAAAACTTATTACATGGCACACGCAATGAAAACGAAACTGGAAAGCGAGGGAGGCGGCGAAGTAAAACTGCCTGACGAGTGGGCTGGCGTAATGCCTATCTATCGAACCGAGGAAGAATGTCGCGCCGATTATCCGGAATCGAAAATCACTGAACTGGTCTTATTACAGTGAGCGCCGCACTTCGCAAGTTTGCGCGCGGTCAGGAATGCCAAGTCAGGATATACGGTTACTGCAACCACGACCCGGAAACAACGGTTTGGTGCCACGTTCGCAAGGGCGGAACAGGCGGCACAGGCTACAAGCCGCCCGACATTTGCGGACTGATTGCCTGCTACCAATGCCATCAGGTTATGGACGGACACATCAAAACGGAATACACAATTGTCCAAATAGAAGCTATGATGTTGCACGGTATGGCGCGAACGCTTGCGCTTGTTGATAAAAACTTTGAGTTGATCGAACGAAAATGAACCAATGGACAAGGACATTCGGCAAACGTTTATGATGTGCGGTCGCATTTATGCGATGCTTGCCGATGGTTTTGTTTATGAATTGGAGCGTCTAAATGACGAACACGTTGAAAGTGAAGTACGTGGAGCGGTCCAAGCTGATCCCGTATGTCAATAACGCTAGAACCCATTCCGAATCCCAAGTAAAGCAAATTGCCGCCAGCATCAAGGAGTTCGGTTTCACGAACCCGATATTGGTCGACGAGGACAACGGAATCATTGCCGGTCATGGTCGATTGCTTGCCGCTGAGATATTGGAATTGGCAAAGGTACCTACGATAACCCTGTCAGGTCTGACCGACGAACAGCGCAGGGCATACATTATTGCCGATAATAAGCTGGCGTTAAACGCGGGATGGGATTTTGAGTTACTTCAAATTGAATTAGAAAAGCTGCCAGATTTTACGATAACCGGGTTTAGTGAAACCGAAATAAATCAAATACTCGGATTAAACGACAAGGATGCAGGCAACAGTGAAATTGATATAAATGATTTTGAGTTTGACCATGAATGTCCAAGGTGTAATTTCCAGTTCAATGATTAATCCGCAACCATTCACCGGGGCTTGGAAATTAGGCGACCTCGATAGGATCAAGTCAAATGGTTTGAAGGTTTTTTCAACGTTCGCTTGTGGTGGCGGCTCAACTATGGGCTACAAATTGGCGGGGTACGATGTTATTGGCGCATTGGAAATAGAAAAGCGGGTGTCAGATTGCTATATCAAAAACCTCAAACCGAAATATCATTATCAACTTGATATTCGAGACTTCAATAAACAAATAAAAGACAGCCCGAAACAATTCAGCCACCTAATGGATTTAGATATATTAGATGGTTCGCCGCCATGTTCACAGTTTTCAACGGCTGGCCATAGGGAAAAGAATTGGGGAAAAATAAAAAAGTATGGCGAGGGTAAGCACCTGCAAACGGTTGATGATTTGTTTTTTCGATTCATTGAAACCGTAGAAATACTTCAACCAAAAGTCGTAGTCGCGGAGAACGTCAAAGGGCTAATAAAAGGAAAGGCGAGAGGATATGTTAAAGAAATCGTTCAAAACCTTAACGCAATTGGATACAAATGCTGGTTGTTTTTGCTCAATGCAAAATATATGGGTGTCGCTCAAAGTCGAGAAAGGGTGATTTTTATAGCAACGCCCGATAAAAGGCAGGCATCACACATGGCCTTTAATGAACCATTAGTTTCTTGTAAAGCAGCCTGTGAAGGCATCACAGGCACCGATGAAGTGCATTTCTGCACAAAAGAAACCAGACAATTGTGGGAAAACACCATACCCGGTAAAGGATTGAACACGGTTCATTTACGCGGCCATAGGTTCAATGAAATTAGATTAAATGGAAACACTCCGGCTCCGACATTACCAGCGATGGGGGTGCTAACTCATTGGGCAGAACCGAGGAACTTAAGCCGACAAGAGTTTATTCGTATATCATCATTTCCAGATGATTATGATTTCGATGGGGACTGGAGATGGTGTAATTGGGTTTGCGGAATGAGTGTGCCGCCTTTTATGATCCAACGAATAGCTTTAGAGATCGGTCGCCAATGGTTCGGAAAGGAATATGATCGGACTCCGGTAAAGCTATCAGAAATCATAGGATAATAAATCAACCATTGTTGAAGCTATGGTATAAGTATTCTCCCGGTGTTAATGTGGAACCGTGAACAAATGCACTCAATGCGGAAACAGTCACGACCGTTGGCGCGACAAGGCTCATACAAAACCGGCCGCATACTGCAATGACTGCCATTCGGCATGGATGCGAACGAACCGACCCAAGCACGCCGAACTCCCGACGACGCACAGACTCAAAGCAAACGCAAGATCGTATGCGAATGTTTATGTGAAACGCGGTAAAATCAAACGCGAGCCATGCCGGGAATGCGGAAAGGACAACGCCGAAATGCATCACAACGATTACAGCAAGCCACTTGAAATCCAATGGCTATGCCGATCCTGTCACCTTTGCCTTCACGTGGAACATATCGGAGACAATCTATGAAAGACGACAAATATTGGGAAGCGCAATGGCTAATCGGCTACTACTCCGACACACCAACAGGACAGTGGCGGCACAATACTGCCGTTTATCTTCGTCGGAAATAATATGCCAGCCGGTAGACCAACAGCACTGACTGAAGAAGTCGGCAACAGGATCATTGCCGCCATCCAGCGTGGCGCATACATGGAAACAGCGGCGCAGTTCGCCGGCATTGCGCCCGGTACGCTACACGCATGGATGAAGAAAGCCGCCAAACTCCGTGATTCTGACCTGCCTGTTATCCAGCCTGAAAATCAGCGCCTTGTCGAATTTCATGAGGCTATTCAAAGGGCTTTAGCGGAATCCGAAGTCAGAGATGTAAACGTGATTGACCAAGCAGCACAAAGCGGCCAATGGCAAGCGGCTGCATGGAAGCTGGAACGCAAGCATCACGCACGGTGGGGCCGCAAAATGGCTATCACTGACAATCAGGGCGAGAACTTCTTCACGGGAATGGCAGCAGCTTGGGCCGAGGCGTTGGAAACGGATGACGATGAAATGAACGTGATCGAACACGACCCGCCGAAAAAGCTGAACGGGGGAAGCAATGGCAGCGAACCCGGATGATATAGGCGATGATGACGAACCAAATTTCCTCACAGCAGCAAGGAATAAGGCGCGGCTAAATCCAGTCTGGTTTGCCAAAAACATCCTGCGCCTGAAAGCGTTCCCCGGTGAACACACGCTCAAAACCGACCCGAATATGTCGTGGGAACTTGACCAGTGGACGATTGAACTACTGGAAGCCTGCGCCGATGTAGTCCGCAAGCAAGAAGGTCTGCCAACAAAATACAATCACAAAGGGCTAAATCAAATCAGCGTTCGCGCCATGCACGGACCCGGAAAGACGTTCGGGCTGGCGCTGCTCATGCACTGGTTTGGCTTTTGCTTCTACGGAAAGAACCCATGTACCGCGCCAAAGCTCGACCAGTTGAAGCGCCGCCTATGGCCTGAGTTCAGGAAAATACGTCGCCGCGCCATAATGGGTTACGCGGAATTGACGGATGTGCAAAGCGAAACCGTGCGCTGGATTGGCAAGGATGGCCGCCCGGACCCGGATCACTGGTCGTTTATGGAAACCGCCAACAGCCCGGAAAACCTCGCTGGCTTGCATGACCGATACATGATGATCTGTGTTGACGAAGCGACAGGTGTCACTGAAAACCTTTGGCCCGTCATCGAGGGCGCAATCTCGACCGGCAAGTTCGTCATATTGGTCATCATCAGTAACCCAACAAAGTTGCTCGGCACGTTTGCCGCCAGCCATCTGAAACCCCTCGTTGCGAAGCACTGGTACAGAATGCACATCAGTTTGGACAAGACCGCGCGCGTGTCGCGGGAATGGGTCAAACGCATGGAGGATAAGTATGGCGCGGAATCGCCAATCGTAAAAATCCGCTGCTACGGCGAGTTCAGTGAGGAAGATGATAATCAGTTGGTGTCTATGTCGTGGCTTGAAAGGGCTTTCAGCACTGAGTTTGAAGAAGATGGCTCATTGCCCTGCAGGCGCTTGAGCGTTGACGTTGCGGACGGTGGCGGCAACTTCAGCGTCATCACGGACGGCATCCATTACCAGACCAAAGTGCTGCTGAAAAAGCAGTTGCAGTACAACTTCCCATCCGGTCTATCCACTGGAATGCTTGCCGAGGAAGTGGAGCGAATATGGAAAGCCAACGGTATGTCCCATGAGAACGGCGACGATGTTGTTGTTGATTCCCTTGGCGTTGGTGCCGGTGTTTGTAGTAACCTTGTCGTCGCCGGTCTGCCCGTCATCCAATACAAGGGCGGTGCGGCGAGCGACAATGCTGCCATCTACAGGAATCGGCGCGTTCAGAGTTACCTAGTTACGCGGGACTACTTCCGCGATGGGAACATTATATTTGATCCCGACTTTGTTGATTACAACGAGTGGGACGATGTTTACGGCCAACTGTGCAGTATCCGCATCCGCCCCGGCACTGAAAGGTTCGAGGACTTGCTAACAAAAGAGCAAATGAAAGCGCAGGCGATCATTAGTCCAGACCGCGCCGACTCTATTGCAATGCAATTCGCCACTCAATCCCCAATCCAAGGCGCGGTCGATCCATCTGCTTTCGTCCCGCTAAATACCACGGAGTCATCGCGTTATGATGGAGCGCTTAGCTAAGTTCCTGAGTGGGCCGAAGATTGAAGATGTTCAATCCGAAATTGGCGGCGACATTGCATGGTCTGAAAGCCGGATGTATGGCAGCAACATCGAGAAATATAATCCCGATGAACTGATTGGCCGCAAGGGTAGCAAAATCTACCGCAAGATGATGACAGACGAGCAAGTAAAAGCGGTCGTCAAGTTCAAGCGCGATGCCATTACGTCCCGCGATTCCATGTTTGTTTTTGAAGATACGGCAGAACTATCCGACACAGAACAGGAACGCCGGATCGATATTTACAACACCATGCTCAAAAAGGTCAGCGGGTCATACACTGATGGCCTGAACTACATCATGACCGCCATGTATCAGGGCTTTTCCATCACAGAAAAGAAGTTCGATGTTTTTGATTATATGGGCGTGCCGTATGT
>Ga0307378_10005646_pt1 | contig 17358 bp, 18 predicted proteins | sample UN1MG_FD_202238 | JGI IMG/M metagenome (GOLD analysis project Ga0307378, IMG submission 202238) | Soil microbial communities from Risofladan, Vaasa, Finland - UN-1 | ecosystem: Environmental > Terrestrial > Soil > Coastal area > Acid sulfate soil | place: Finland: Risofladan, Vaasa | collected... | reverse complement strand
AAAGCATTTTTGCAAAGGCTTCTGATCATAACGGTTTTAATAAACTACCATCCAAATTAAGGAATATGCTGCTGGATTATCTCAGCCTGGCAGCGTGACTACATCAAATGGCAAAAGTCGAGCTTAGCACCCATTAAAATTAGACACCTGCTCAATTTTGAATCTTCACTGGATTATAACCAGACATCAGGGATGGTTTCTCTTTAATTACTCTGATGACTTTTTCATTAAGGCCTCCATCAACTTATCGAAGGGCACGTCGAATTTCCTGACACCTTCGTCTTCAAGCTGTCCAGCCACCTTGTCGATGTTGATTCCGAGTTCCGGCAATCGTGCCATTATCCAATTGGCTTCCTTGACATCTTGTTCGAGGCGTGATTTCGGATCGCCGTGATCACGGTAGGCGTTAATGGTTTCAAGCGGGACCGTATTTACGGTGTTCGGGCCGATGAGCGGTTCAATGTATTTTACATCGCTGTAGTCCGGGTTCTTGGTACTTGTGCTGGCCCAGAGCAGCCGCTGTACACAAGCGCCCTTATCAGCCAGCTTCTTAAATCTATTACTGCTGAAAATCTCCTTGTAGATTTGATAAGCTATTTTAGCACTGGCGATGGCCACTTGCCCATGCACCTTCTTCGCAATTTCTGTCTTCTTGCCACCCGGCTCGAGGAATTTCTCCACCAGCGGGTCCAACAGGGTATCAATACGGCTTAAAAAGAAGCTGGCCACTGAGGCTATACGTTTCACTGGCTTCCCTTGAGATGCGCGAGCTTCGAGACCTGCAATGTAGGCTTCCACAACCTGCCGATAACGAGGCAAACCAAAAAGCAATGTCACGTTGACATTGATTCCTTCGCTAATGAGTTGCTGGATAGCGGGCAGACCATCGGACGTTGCCGGGACTTTGATGAAAACGTTGGGCCTGTTCAGTGCGGCCCACAATCGGCGGGCTTCCTCAATTGTACCTTTGGTGTCATGCGCCAGATGAGGGTTGACCTCCAGGCTGACATATCCGTCCTTGCCGTCAGTCTTTTCATATACAGGCCTGAATTCGTCAGCTGCGCTCTGTACGTCGCGCTGGCTGAGAGTTTCATAGATTGCTTTAACATCTTTTTTCTTGAGGGCCATGTCACGAATGTCCTGGTCGTAAATATGGCTTTCCGCTATCGCCTTCTCAAAGATGGATGGGTTCGAGGTCATCCCCCGCAGCCCATCCTCCTCGATCAAACGTCTAAGCTCACCGCTGGCGATCAGATCACGTCGGATGTAGTCGAGCCAGATTGACTGACCGAGCGTTCCCAATTTTTTCAAAGGGTTGTCTTTCATGATTTTGCCTCCTTATTTTCCAGTGCCGAAACTTTCTCCAGGCGGCGTTGGAATCGCTCAGCGCCGCTGAACTTAGCCTGAAGAAATGTTTTTACCAATTCCCATGCGAACGCATGGCCGACCACGAGGCCGCCAAGGCAGATCATGTTCATGTCGTCGTCCTCAACTCCTTGATGAGCCGAAAAAGTTTCATGAATCAAGCTCGCACGTACGCCTGCCACTTTGTTGGCGACAACGCAAGCACCAACACCACTGCCGCAAATCGCCACTCCACGGTCAACCTTGCCATCGGATACTGCTTGAGCCAGCGGCACGACAAAATCAGGGTAATCATCTTCCGGGTTTAGGCCAGAGGCACCGAAATCAATGACTTCATAACCTAAATCACGCAGGGCCTTTGCCAAAAGTTCCTTTAGCTCAAAACCTCCATGGTCGGCAGCAATTCCGACACGCATCATGTTATTTCCCAGCAGCTATTAACGCACCTAACAAAGCACCGATTATTGTGCTTATGATCGGATTGCCGGTCAAGGGACATGCACCAGAGGCGCATTTGCCCAAATAACCAACTAAAAAGCCTATGCCGCCCCCTATTAGTGCGCCTAAGAGTAATCTCATAACTATCCGTCTATTCTTCATGCCTCGTATCGGAGCTCCACCAAACAATCATAAAAGCAAAACTCGAACACACAATGCGAACGCGGTCTTTCGCTTCGTGGCCTTTCTACAATCGGTGGGCATGGGGCGAGCGGAAGATACTTCAGGCGGATGTGAGGTCATCGATGCAAGGCGACTCTATTAACTCTTGATCCATTCGGAGGCCTGTTCAGATTCAGCCGCGTCAAAGTAACGTATTTTGGCAGCAGTGAAAGGCCTGCAAAAAGTGCTCATGCCCTTTTCCCACTTCTTTTCGCCAACAAAGGCTATGCGCTCTATATCCGAGAAGTGTTTCACGTCGAACTTTATATCCTCCCAAAGCGCGCCAGCGTCCCATCCATGGAAGTCATGCATCGTGAACAGCACCCGGATCTTGCCGAATTGCTCAATCAGGCGCTCCACTTCTGGAACAAACTGCCCATAGTCCGCTTTCGAGAGCTTCTCCGAAACCCGGACTTCGATAATTCTGCCGCCATCCTCTTTTAGCAATTCCAAAGCCATCTGAGAATCTCCTTTCGCTTGGTTGGTCCTTCGCTTACATTAAGCAGCAAGCTCATTTTGAATATCCCTATTTTCTTAATGCCGCCTTGACCATGAAGTAACGACTGATACCATCAAGGCAAATCATGCCTTTTACTCTGTCGTTGTCCACAACTGCAACAGCGGTCTTACGATTTGACAGAAGCTTTCTATACACACTATCAAGCGGCATCTTTGGATCAACCGAAGCAAATGTCCGATCCATAATTTCGGACACCAGAACATCAAGCCCCTTTTCATGAATGCTGGCAAGAATACGATCCCGGGTTAAGACTCCCTCTATCCCTTTGTCTCCAAGGACCGGAAAGTCATCCTGGCAACCGTGATGGAAGTGTTCAATCGCCTTGCGAAGCGTATCATTCGGCCGAAGTGATACAAACTCAGTTGTCATCGCTTCTCTGGCAGGTACGTTGTTAAGCAGGGATTTTAGTATAACCTGCTGTTTCTCGCTACCTGCTCCTATGTAAAGGAATAAGCCGATGATGGCCAGCCACCAGTTGAAAAATATTCCAAAGAAAATAAAGAACATTGCTATAGCCTGGCCAATAGCGACTGCAGCCGTTGTCGCGTGCACAAAGTCAAGCTTGATCGCAAGAAGTCCCCGTAGAACTCTGCCCCCATCCATGGGAAAAGCTGGTATGAGGTTGAATATGGCAAGCATGATATTGACACCAATCAACCCGGCAAAAAATGCCCTGGCCGAATCCGGAGTAAGATTCGGCGCACCTATACCGCTCCAACGACCGACAAACAGATAGAGTATTGCCGCTATTATCAGGTTTATGAATGGCCCGATGATGGACATCGCTATCTCCTGGGCAGGCTTTTCAGGCATTTCCTCCATTGTCGCAACGCCGCCAATCGGCAGGAGGGTAATACTCTTGGCTTCTTTGCCAAAGCGGCGAGCAATCAGGCTATGGCCAATCTCATGAATCAACACACAAACAAACACAGCGCATATGAATAGCGTTGCCAGCAAGGCGCGTTCGAATCCATGTTGTGGCAGCACAGATATGAATATAAAGAATAGAAGCAGAAAAAACGTGACGTGAATGCGAAAGTTTATCCCGAAGATTTTACCAACCTTCAAAGACCAGCCCATTGACCACTCCTTTACCTGTTACTTCGATTTTTATACCAATACTACTTATCCAAAGTCGCGAATTCACTCTCAGTTTTTAGGAATCTTGAGTACTACATATCGACTATGTCCCTGCATATTAACTAACAACAGAACGCTGCCTTCTTTGGCTACCTCAATCATTCTTTTTTGGAAATCCCTCGTGTTCACAACAGCCTGGCGGTTGACTTCCACTATAAGTGTCCCTGGAGTAATTCCATTTTCCGCAGCAACCGATCCTGGAGTAACTTGGGTAACAATAACGCCGCTTTGCCCTTTGTAACCAAACCGCTGAGCTAAATCATCTGTCAAGTCCTGAACCTCAATTCCCAGCCTGGTGGCCGGCTCAGGCTCTGATACCGGACCGGTTACTGTCGGACGGCTCTCCGGCCTTTCTCCCAAAGTAACACTGATGGATTTGTGTTGATTATCTCGAAGCACAACCAGATTGGCTTTTGTCCCAGGTTTAAGTACAGAAACGCGATATTGCAGTTCCGAGGCTTTTTGGATGGCTTGGTCGTTGAGCTCGATTACTATATCACCCTGTTTTAAGCCAGCGTTGTCGGCAGGTGAGTTCTTTGTCACTTCCGAGACCAGCACGCCGCGAGTCTCCTCCTTTATTCCAAATGATTTAGCTAAATCGGGTGTAAGGTCCTGAATACTGACACCGAGAAATCCTCTTACTACTTTACCACCTTTGACAAGTTGCTCATAAACGGCTTTTGCCATATTCGCCGGGATAGCCAGTCCTATTCCGACATTTCCTGTTGATCCAATGATCGCTGTATTTATCCCGACCGCCTCGCCATCCAAATTTATTAAGGGACCGCCGGAATTACCTGGGTTGATGGCGGCATCAGTCTGAATGAAATCCTCATAGGTCGTCAGGTGAATATCGCTTCTGCCCTTTGCGCTGATAATGCCGGCCGTCACAGTATGTGATAAACCGAACGGACTGCCGATTGCTAATACCCACTGGCCCACTTTGAGTTTGTCTGAGTCCCCTAACTGAAGTGTTGCTAAATCCTTACCGGAGTCGACCTTTATTACAGCCAGATCCGTTTCAGGGTCAGATCCGACAAGTTTCGCTTCGACTTCCTGTTGCTCAGTGAGTTTGACTGTTATTTTGCTGGCCTTGCCTACTACATGATCATTTGTAAGTATATCACCATCTTTCGAAATGATAAAGCCTGAACCCTGGGCCATCCTTGGTTGTTGCCCAGACTGCGGTCTTGAACCTCCGGGAGAAGGACCACGGAAAAAGAAATCGAAAAAGTCATCCCCAAAGGGATCGAATGGAGATCCAAACGGAGATCCCGGTGTGCCTTCGAATATTTGTCCCTGGCTTTCTACTTCTACCTTAATACCAACTACCGCCGGCGAAGCTTTCTCAGCTATCTGAGTAAAGGTGTCTCCGATCTCGCGAAGTGTCTGCAGACTATTCTGTCCCTGTGCAGAAAATACTGGCGCGACAAATCCTATACACAAGACAAACGGCAGCACCATAGAGCGGATTGTCCTAACTAAGCCTGAATCTAATTGCTTGTTCATTTCTATTACCTCCTTAAAAGTAATATAATCTTTTCAGAATACAGATATTCAGTAACATTAACATTTCGTGCGTATATAATTTAACAAGCTGGTCCTTCCTATTCTATAGGAAGTTCTTGCTTTGCTGCCCCTTCGCTCCAGCCTGCATCATACCAGAGAACATCTTTGTAAGCGAGCAATCGTACCAATGCAAAAAATGTCTGGCTTGCCTGATGACCTGTCCGACGATTTATGAAGATTTGATCCAATTCCAGGCATCCTTTATGTTTGATTTTTTGTAATATTTCACCTTAGTATGAATAAAAGGTTTTTCCAAAAGTTCCAACCATTTTTCCCACTCTTTCTGGCCGACAATTGCAAGCCGGTCGATGTCCTTAATGTGTTTTATCCAGAAGGCCAGGTCGTCCCATGCAGCTTTCAAGTCAAATTCCTGAGGATAATCTACTACCATAAGCAATCTTATTTTACCCTGATCAGCTATAATCGCCTCTACTTCAGCGACAAAACCTTTATACTCCTTGTCTATAAGTTCTCCCCTAAATCTGAACCCTATTGCTTTCCCTGAAGATTCTTTTAATTTCTGAATCATTTCTAACCCTTGTAGTTTTTTATCGTAACCTATTATACTGCCGCAATCATCAGGGCAATCGCAAGCCCAAGGGTCCTTCGATACATGATACACCTTCCTTTCCTTAAACAAGTATAGCCGCCTCTGCTTCTGTGTGTGTATTGTAAACGACAACCACTGCGTTCTTTTCAGCTATAATCACATTCCTTTTTCCAGTTTTGTAGGGTTACAGCCGTTGTTAAACGAGACCTTGCCCTCCAGGTCTGGAGGGGGCCTTACGGTCCGCCGAAGCGAGAGACGCTCGGGCCCCCCAGCCTCTGGCTTTCTGTTTGAGCGACGCTCTGCAACATGGCAAATTCCTTTCACGGACTTACAGCATAGTCCTACACTGCCTATCCGGACTTTGCACAGCTTGCAAAACTGCTCACTCCCTGAGACGCGTCTTTTAAGGGCCTCCTTTGCCCAACCCCAAGAATCTGAACTTGACACTCCATTCTGAAGCTATCACCTGAGCGTGTCAAGCCCCCCCCCAAAAAAAAATGGAAATCAGCTTTTCCAGGCTGCATTCCCTGGCATGAAAGAGAATTGCCCCCTGAAATCCATTTTTCACAGTAACATGGCGCATTAGATTTCCACGTCCGGCAGTCCACGAAAAGGTAAGAAGCCAGTATCTTGCCTAAGTTAACTAGTCGGCATCAACAACGCTATGGTACTTTCAATATAGATAAAGAGTGAATCACCCTTCACGTCAAACATCTGGGACACAGCTTACCATTTGGAACAAGCTGGTAATAGCAACTCAAGAATTATAAAAAAGCGATCGTACTATCGTCAAAACTCAAGGGTGGCACCGCATGCTGTAGCTATCTCAACTGGCCTTAAGTAGAAACAATCGGTGAGACATGCCAGCGGTCAGTTGTGGGAACTAACAACGTTTGACTTGGTTCCCCCCGCCTTCAATAAAGTGTCTGATAGGATTTAGAAACCGTCGGTCATGCTTCTGATTTTTCCGTTTTGCCTTGCCTGCAAAATGACTCCATCAACTGAGACTTTTGGTGTGAAGAACTAAAAATGCCCCGCACTTCTTGTCAAACAATCAACTTTTTCACAAAATGTTAGGAAAAAACGGATATATATTCTGGTCCAGACGCTCCATAATCTCACCGAACAGGAAATAAGGATCGTTGACTCTTGTGAAAAATCCTTTGAGGTGTCAGCGCATAAAGAACCGGGACCCTTTACTGCCCAGGACTGGATTCGAACCAGCACGAGCCTAAGCCCACCAGCCCCTCAAGCTGGCGCGTCTGCCAAATTCCGCCACCTGGGCGACGGTCGCATTATTCTATACGATGGCGATGCTACGGCAAGCGTTTTCTCTTTCTGGGAGAAGATTTGTGTGTGAATATGTATGCTGTCGGTCATACGGGTAGTTTCTTGCGGGCATTCCAGTACTACATCAGGATGGTTGCCCGAAGGCGAACACTGCTCCAAAAGCTGTGCGTAGCCGGCGTGGTTGTACGGGGCGATTGGCTACCGTATGGCTTGGGTGAAGAGAGAAGTGTTCAAGGGGGGGTTGCAGGGTTGGAGAGTTCAAGGGTGCAAGGGGCCTGTGAGGCGGGGAATTGATAAAGGATGATTGATTACCCGGGGTTTTATGCGAGGCCGAGTTTTTCCGCTTCACGGTCGAGCCCGTATCGTTTCATTTTTTTGTATAAAGTGGTTCGGTTGATGTTTAGTGCGGCTGCGGCCTGCTGTCTGTTCCAGTGGCTGGCCTGAAGAGCGTGGAGGATGATGTTTTTTTCGGGCTCTGCGAGTGCTTCCTTGAGGCCGAGGGTTTGGGGAGTTGGGGCTTCTGTGCTTGGCTGGTGGTCTATGGTGATGGAGAGGTCGTCGGGCTGTATGAAGTTATTTTTGCTCAGCAGGACGGCACGCTCGATTACGTTTTCGAGCTCACGGATGTTTCCGGGCCAGTGGTATCTTTCGAGGTCGAGCAGTGCGTCGTCGGAGAAGCCGAGCTTTGTCTTGTTGTGCTGCTGGGAGTAGAAGCTCAGGAAGTGCCTGGCGAGGAGTGGGACGTCGCCGAGCCTTTGGCACAGAGGCGGCAGGTCTATGATGACAACGTTTATTCGGTAGTATAAGTCTTCCCTGAATCGGCCCTGTGAGACGAGCTGCGCGAGGTCCTGATTAGTTGCAAGGATGATACGGGTATCGACGGTGATGGTTTTGTTGCTTCCGACGGGCTCAAACTGTCTGTCTTCGAGGACTCTTAGAAGCTTGGCCTGCAGGGCGGGTGAGGCGTTTCCGATTTCGTCGAGGAAGATGGTTCCGGCATCGGCGGCGAGGAACTTTCCCTCCTTGTTGGTGATGGCGCCGGTGAATGCACCTTTTGTGTGTCCGAATAATTCGCTTTCGAGGAGTGTTTCAGGCAGGGCGCCGCAGGTGACCTCGACGAAGGGTTTATTGCCTCGAGCGGAGCGGTGGTGAATTGCTCTGGCGAGGATGCTCTTTCCGGTTCCGGAGGGCCCCGTCATGAGGACGGTGGTTTTTGTATCGGCGACGGCCTCGATGAGGTCGAAGATTTTAGCCATTTTGTAGTCCTGGCTGAGGATGTTTTCGAGGCAGTATTTTTGTTTGAGCTGTGAGCGGAGGTTTTGGTTTTCCGTGATGAGTGACTGTTGTCGGAGTGCTTTTTCGACGGCGAATCGGAGGTCGTCGTCAACGATGGGTTTTGTGAGGTAGTCGTAAGCGCCTCTTTTGATGGCCTTTACGGCGCTGTCGATGGTTCCGTATCCAGTGATAACGATGGTGACGGTTTGTGGATAATCGTTTCTGATTATATCGAGGAGGTCGAGTCCGTCTCCATCGGGGAGGTTGACGTCGGTGAGCACGAGGGCAAAGGTTCTGCGGCGGAGGTGGTTTAGAGCGTCACTGAGAGTTTCGGCGCCTGTGGTGTCGAAGCCTTCGAGGGTGAGGAACTCACAGAGTGAATCCAATATGATTCTGTCATCGTCGATAACGAGGATGTTGTTTTCTTTCATGGTTTTGTTTAGAGGGTCTCCAATTGTTCGGTTAAGGGCAAGTGGACGGTGAAGATGCTTCCGGTCTGCGGAGCGTTTTGGGCGGAGATGCGGCCGTGGTATTTTTGTACGATGTCGCTGCAAATTGCCAGGCCGAGTCCCGTTCCTTTGCCTTTTTCCTTGGTGGTGAAGAATGGTTCGAAGATGGCCTGGGCGAGCTCAGGTGGAAAGCCTGCGCCGCTATCACGGAATTCGATAACGGTGTTTTCGGCGGTGACGCTGGTGGAGACGGAGAGCGTTCCTCCGGAGGGCATGGCGTCGAGGGCGTTCTTGATGAGGTTCAGGAAGACCTGGAGGAGGTCTCCTGCGCGGATATAGGGGGTGTCGTGCGCGTAGGAGCGCATTATCTGCACATTGGAAGCCTGTGCTGCGGGCTCCATCGTCTTAGCGGCATCCTCGAGGATGTGGTCGATTCTGACACGTTCGAAAGGAGCATAGGTCGTGCGTGAGAATTCGAGAAGCTCGCTTAGGATGTGGACCATTCTCATGAGGCCTTCGCGGCAGCGCAGCAGGTAGTGTGTCGGTTTTTCGAGCTTTTCGTTTTCGATAACCCGTAGTGCGAGATTGAGGTATCTAAGTATTCCGTCCAGGGGGTTGTTGAGCTCGTGAGCGACTTTCGAAGCGAGCTTGCCGACGGTGACGAATTTGTCGAAGTTTGCGAGTTTTCTGCGGTTGTTAAGGTTTTCTGTAACGTCTTCGATAATCAGAGTTCCGCCGAGTACGGCGGGTGAGTCGGGTTTGCGCAGGGGAGCGCAGAGGACGCGGAGGAATTTTGTTTTTCCGTTGAGCGTGTAGGCGATGCTGTCGAATGTGTGGCTATTTCCTGCGAGGACGGTTGATTTTAGTTCTTTGGTCCAATCGAGGCGTGTTCCTGCGGGCGCGTTAGTTCCGGCGGCGAGGGAGCGATCTACGTAGCCGGTCAGGTGCATGAGGGCAGCGGCTTGGGGGTTGGCGTCGGTGATTTTCAAACGGGTGTCGAAGGTAATGACGGCGAGCGGGAGTGATTGGAGGATAGATTGGAGAAGAGCGGCACAGGGATCCTCGGGTTTCTGCTGCGTCTTGCTGCAGTTGTGTTTTTCGGACTTTCGGGGCTTTCGTTTCAGGTGCTCAGGCATACATTTGGGATCATAACGTCTATAGTCAAATTGTCAACGGCGGGTGTTGCGAAAAAGCAACATCCTTTTTGTATTGTCGGCATAAGCGGGGCAGGTGTTTAATAAGGTGCGGCAGGGCGGTGGTGGAACGGAGGGGGCAGGGGGGTTTTGTTAGCAGCGGGGGTCTTAGGGGTGGTGTGTGTTGCTGTTTTGCAACAGGGCGGGGGGCTTTCCGGCGGTTGACGTAAACTTCTCTGGGATTCGGCAGGCGTAAGATTCTTGGGAACAAGGATTTGCAGGGGTTGGTGGTGGGTCGTGGTTTTGGGTAGTTCCTTGGCACGGTTTTTGCGAAGCAGCTCTGGGTGGAGGCAGAGGCAGCGCGTAACAATGCAAGGATGCAGATGATGAGGTGGCGTGAGAAAAGAAGATACAAGCGGGCATCGGTTGAGCTTGAATTGAACTGCCAGAAGGTTGGTTCGGCGGAGGAAGGGGCTTACATCGGTCGCACGGTCAATGTGAGCGCAGGGGGCGTGTATTTCCAGACGATTGGGGCGGGCTTCGAGGCTGGGGATACGGTAAGGGTGGAGCTGTTGGTGCCGCCGAAGGCGGGGCAGTTCGAGCTTGGGGGACGAGTGCGGGCGGTGGGGCGTGTTCTGAGGAAAGAAGTGGCGGTGGGTTCCAGTGATTCATCGTATGGCGGGTGGGGCGTAGCGGTGGAGTTCTGTCAGCGGCCGCGTGTGAGCGAGTAGGGGTTTATTTATTGCGCGCCGGTCAAGGCTTATGCAATCCCATATCGATCAAAGGCTTGGGCTTATCCAGAGGGCAGTTATCAAATAGGGGCGGTATCATACGGGCGAGCGGGCCGGCAACAAGAACTTGGCGGCTAAGAAAGAAGCTCCAATACTGTGTTGAAAAGTCGGGCGAGGACCCGTGTCATTTCGACGGAAGGGCCGGGAAACGGCCCGCAGTGGAGAAATGCTTTTAAATAGATTTCTCGACTTCGTCCGCCATTGGCGGACTCGGCTCGACTGAGCTCGCCGATGTCCGCTCGGAGTGACGCTTTCTTCGGTTCTCAACAGAGCAAGGCTCTAACAGAAGCCTATTGTCGCGTGTCCGGATTGAAGCCTATCCACCTCCTTTGAGTTTGCTCAGGGCAGGCTCTGTGTCGGGCTCGCAACGACATCTCTTCTTTTGGGTGCTGTAAAAAAGGTGCAGTACTATTTGTCAGTCCAGGTTCCATGAAAGACTTCTACGGCGGGGCCCGTCATATAGACGCAGTTGTCGTCGCGTGCCCAGTATAGCTCGAGGTCGCCTCCGGGCAGGTGTGCGGTGACTTGTCTGTCGCATCGGTCGGTGATAGCGGCGGCGACGGCGGCGGCGCAGGCGCCGGTGCCGCAGGCCAAGGTGATTCCGCTGCCTCTTTCCCAAGTTCCCATAGTGAATTCGGCGGAGTTATTGATTTTGACGAAATGGACGTTGACACGGTTAGGGAAGATGCTGTGGTGTTCGATAACGGGTCCGAATTTCTGGAGCTCGGCCGGGCCGATGTTGTCGCGGAAGAAAACGGCGTGGGGGTTTCCCATGGAGACGCAGGTCATAAGGAAGGCGTGGCTTTGGAACTGCATGGGCTGGTCGATGATGTTCTTGGCGGGTATTGTGACGGGAATGCGGGCGGCTTCAAGGATGGGCTGGCCCATGTTGACGCAGACCTTTTGGACATTGTCGTTGTCGTCGATGATGAGGCCGAGGGTGAGGATGCCCCTTGGGGTTTCGATTTTGAGGGAGGCCTGGCAGGGCGGCTGGCCCGGGATGGAGAGGGGTTTTCCGGCCTGCGCGAGCTTATGCTCGTAGGCGTACTTTGCGACGCATCGGATGCCGTTTCCGCACATTTCGGCTTCGGAGCCGTCGGCGTTGAAGATTCGCATTCGCACGTCGGCTTTTTTTGACGGCCCGATGAGAATAAGTCCGTCGGCGCCGATGGCGAAGTGGCGGTTGCTTACGGCTTTGGCCAGTTGGGCGGGGTCGTCGATTTTCTCTTCGAAGCAGTTGACGTAAACATAGTCATTTCCCAGGCCGTGCATCTTTGTGAACTTCATTTTCAATCTCCTTGCAAAGAGTGGGATTGAGTATATAGGAAGGGCGGGTAGAAATCAAGCCGGAGGGATTTGAAGTTATAAGGATGACAGATGAGTGATTCCCCGGCCTGCCCTTCGGGCCCGGTCGGAACGACGATTTTTGCGGTGTTTTGAACAGGAGAATGGGGCGCGCGTGTGGGGCGGGTCAGTGAACGGCGAATTCTCTTTTTCGCGTGGTCATCTGGGCCTTCAGTCGAGCGATGATTGAAGAGTGCATTTGTGAGACCCGAGACTCTGAGAGGTCGAGTGTGGCGCCGATTTCCTTCATTGTCATCTCCTCATAGTAGTAGAGTACAACGATGAGGCGCTCTGCTCGCGTGAGGCCTTTTGTAAGGAGGCTCTTCAGGTCTCGTTTTTGGGCCTCTGTGACGGGGTCTTTACTTCTCTGGTCCCTGATGACGTCTATTTCGCGAATGTCCTTATCTCCGTCCGCGTCGGAGTATTGTGTATTGAGCGAGACAAGGCTGATGGCATTGGCGTCGCGTTGGAGTCTGTCGTACTCGTCCATGTCCATCTGCAGCACTTCAGCAGTTTCTTTTTCAGTGGGTCTTCGTCCGAGGTGTATTTCGAGCGACTGCGTGGCTCTTGCGAGCTGGTGAGCTCTTGCCCGCACGAGTCGTGGGACCCAGTCCATGCTTCGGAGCTCATCGAGGATGGAGCCCCTGATTCGCGGCGAGCAGTATGTCTCGAATTTTACGCCTCTGGTGGGGTCGAAGGCGTCGATGGCGTCCATGAGTCCGAAGACGCCGGCACTGATGAGGTCATCCAATTCCACCTTGTCCGGCAGCTTGCTGTACAACCGCTCGGCAGTGTATCTGACGAGGTACATATAGTAATTCATAAGGATGTTTCTGAAGTGGTCGGCGTGCGTGCTGTGAAATTGGTCCCATATTTGTTGGATGTCAGGCTGCTGTTGGTTTTTCATGATTTCCTCCGTGAGTTATAAGGTTAACAAGAATTTCTTTCTCCGAGCCGTAGGTCCCATAAGCGTTACCCTTTGTAATGCACGTGCGCGTGGGCGGTGTTTGGCCAGAGGGCAGAGCGACGCCCAAGACATTATCGACGTTTCCGGCATTAACTTTAGGGTAAATAGCGGGCACGATTTTGGAAGACGGGGGTATGGCGGCGGTGTGGTGCAGATTTTTCTGTCGGTGGCTGGAATGGCAGGGGCGAGTGGTGCAGCCGGACGTATGGTGCTGTGCCGGCTGATTGTCGGGGCACGAGCGGCATTTGGCGGCAGCAGTCTTTCGTCGATTGATGGGGTCATAACTTTCAGCCTTTCCGGCGTCAGGTCAGTAGTCGCGACATATTGCGCTAATCAAAAATTGAGACCGCTCCCTGTTTTTGCTTAAGCAGCTCTGTTGCAATTCTCTGGTTAATGGAGTTTTGCATAAGCTTGTTAATCTGAAGCTCGATGTATTGGTCCGGGCTATGTTCGAGAAGTTTTTTTGCATGGTCATCGGGCACCGGCTTAACCTGGAAGGCGCCGCTGGGTCCGAATTTTATGTTTTCGGTGTCTCTCAGCAAGAGTCGGTGTGCCCTGAGATGCTCGTCGACGGCGCAGTTCAGCAGTTCGGAGAACTCATCGACATCCAAATCGCACGGTATGAATCCCGGGCTGCGGAGATTGTTGATGTTCCGGGTGAGGACTTTTTGGCGTGTCTGAGTGAACTCGACTATTTTGACGAGCAGCTCAGCGATGTTGTCTGTTACCAGCGATGCGGGCTTCATAGTGACTCCTTTACTGTGGGTTCAGGGGTTCGACAAAAAGCTCGTGGAATCTACAGTTTTCATTCACGGAGAAACTCCGGGTGGCGGTGGTTTCGATTTCATGGAGGATGTCTCTTACGTGAGCGGCCATTTTCTTTGCCTCGGCCTTTTGCTCAGGGGCGATTTTGGGTTCGAGCGTTTGCCAATTTGCCTTGATTGTGCGCAGTTTTGCATCCAACTGTTGGAGTTTTTGGACAACCTTGCGTCGTGCGGCAATTACTTCCAGGAGCAATTCCGGCGAGGTCTTGGCGACGAGCTGGTGCTGGGTCTGGTTAAGGGCTCTGAGCTGATGATACAAGTATCTCTGCCGCCTCAAGAGTGCGAGCAGCTCGACGCCAATATCGCTGTTAGTCTGCTTCATGGAAAGCTCCTGAGCGTCGATTGATGAGTTGTGAGTGGGCAAGCAGAGGCAGACGAGACCGCTTCTGAAAGGCGAAACTGTATTTACCATCCTTGATCATTCCATGCCTTCCTTGACCGCTGAGAACGGGCAATGGTTTTCGTATATGAGGACGCCAAGGCGTCCTGTAACGTCAATTCATGTGGCCACGTTTAGTCTTTAGCGACTTTCGGTTCGTAGTCCTTTCCGACCGATCCGGTCAATCAGTTGTTTTGGGGATTCCTGCAGTCAGCTCTTGTGTGATGCTGCGAGGGGGACGGGCAGGGCTGAAGGCATCTTCTTCCTGACGCAGGATTTTCCTGACTTCCCACAGGGTCTTCGTTTTCTTGAGCTCAATAATTCTTGCAAGTCTCTGGAAGACGGACTCGTCATAGAGACGATGGCCGCCTTCGGTCCACTGGGCCTCGCGAATGAGCCCCATTGAGGTGTAGTTGTGAATGGTCTGCCTTGAAAAAGGGGTGTAGCGAACCAGCTCACCGATTCGGTAGAGCTTGTCCGGTATTTTCAGCGTGTTCACCTTGATTTCGGACTGCATGGGCTAAAGCTCTTTTTGCGACCAGTTGTTGACGGGCCGTCAATCGCAGATTCCACAATGACAATGATCAGGTTCTTTGGGCCAAGGCATAGCCGGCGGTAAAGCGAGTCTTTCAGGTTCAGATCTGCCGGGGCCGGGCCCAAACATTATACGTTTTGCAAAATGTAAAACCCCTTTCGTACTTCGTCAACTTTTTTTTTGGCTTTTTTTCAATTTTTTTAAATTTTTTTTGTGAGGTTGATTGCGGGGCGATTCGAAGCGATTTTTTGGCAGCTTTTTTCGAGCTGCAGCATGGAGTTTTTAGCAAATGGGGGGGCTCAAATATCCGATAGAGGTATGAGTAAAGCTGATTAAGAGTGCGAAAGGCCGAGAAGGTGCAAGAAGGGGTATTATTCTGGGACTATGGACGCGAGCAGCATAGGTTCTGAAATTAGGGCAGGTTACGGCGTGGGGGTATCCCTGCTCGAGCGGGTAACGCCGCTGGCGCGCCAAGTGAACTGTCTGGATATTGAGCGGATAGCAGACGTGTGCATCCATGAGATCCCTCAATTGATAGGCGTGAGGCTCGCATCTCTGTATGTGATAGATGAGACACACAGTATTCTTCATCTTCAGAAGTACAACCACCCATTCTTGATCAACAAGATAGTGTCGCTGAATCAGCATCCGCCTTCGCCGATGGTAATGGCGGCTCGCAGCAAGGAGGTAATCTTCATAGGCGACATAGACAGGCACAACCGGCCGATAATCCGCAAGTCCCAGCGAGTGTTCTCCGAGAATTATAAGACGAAGAACTGCGTAATTGTGCCGCTGGTGTGCCAGGAGCGAGTGGTAGGCGTTCTGAATCTTGCTGACAGGATGGACGGGGGGAGCTTCAGCTCGGAGGACATTGCGTTGATAGAGCTTTTCAGCCAGTTGATCGGTGCGTCGATAGGGAATATCAAGCTTTTCGAGAAGATGCAGCGTCAGGCGACGACGGACGGGCTGACGGGTCTTGTAAATCATAAGCGTCTTTACGAGGTTCTTGAGAAGGAGTTGTGGCGTTGTCGGCGGTATGGTGGGCCGTTGTCGCTTATCATGGTGGACGTTGACAATCTTAAGGTGATAAACGATACCTACGGGCACCGTGCGGGTGATAAGGTGATAAAGAAGATAGCGGTGAAGATCAGGGAGTGCATCCGGCAGATTGATACTGCGGGGCGGTATGGCGGGGATGAGTTTGCGGTGATTCTGCCGAGTACGGCGCTGGCGGATGCGGTGGTTGTGGCCGAGCGTATGGTGGCGGCTGTGTCGAGCTCGCCGGTGGCGTGGAGCGGGGGGCATATAGGGTTGTCAATTAGCGTGGGGCTGGGCGAGTATGACGGTCAGACGAGTCCGGAGGACATAACGAGCCGGTCGGATGAGGCGCTATATTCGGCCAAGCAGGCCGGCAAAAACACCGTCCGAATTTTCCAGAGCTCGCGGGGCAGATAGCGAGGCGGCTGCGGTCGGTTAGGCACATGCGAAATCGGGACGCCCACAGCGAGATGGCGATCTCACATCGAGTCCTATCCACTACACTTCAATTGTCAAAAAGCTGTACAAACAATTCTGTTAATTTAATCTTGACTCTCTATAGCTGGTCTTTCAGGTGCTCCTTATAGTCAACCCCAAATCCAATCGCGCGAGAATTTCACAAATACATACTCGCCGTCCATTATCGGCTGTGAATTTCATATTCACTGAATCTTTTCTCCAAGTGATTAAATAAGTCATTAAAGAGCAACTTCAAATTTTGCAGGAATCGCAGCAGATGCTGGTTTTTGCCCTGTGGAAGATTTTATCTTAAGAAAAATGGTCCCCAAATATGCCAAGATACTCACAAACAATATCGCGCACGAACGAACAAGAGTGAAATAACTTATGATATCTCCTTGGCTGCCAAAACAGCCACATCCTATCTGGAGTCCACGATATAACGCCGAAGCAATCACGAAAGTAAACATCACTGCCATACCAATGCAAACCAATAACGCTCCACTGACAAACACTCCCCCAACCAGGCAAATCCCGACAAGCAACTCGAGCCAGGGCAAGCTCATGGCCGCCAGCATCCCGAGCTTTGGGCCGACAAGTTCATATTCATAAACATTGGCCAGGAAATCATAAGGCTGGCGAATCTTAGGAAGACTGGCGTATATGAAAAGACAGCCCAAAGCCCCCCGCATAAAGAACAAAAGTCCATAAACCAAACGTCGCTGCCATATTAAACCAGCTAATTTCATAATCATAGTCCCCTGTCCTTGTTAATATTGGCGGTCCATTCTGCCCATCCGCCTTTGAATATAGACACATTTGAAAAACCGTCTTTGAGAAGCTTGATTGCCACTCGTTCGGCAAATGGACATCTTGAACTTTGACAGTAAAGCACAATACGGCTCTGACCGGAAATAGCTTTAGTTGCCTTTTGTAATTCCTCCGACCATGTCCCATCCGTAGTTGGAGGTTGAAAAAAGCGATGGCTACTCCCGCCTGATTTTGTTTAAGATCAGGTCAGATAAAAACTTATATTTTCTCGAAAGGAGTAGCCATGCAGAAACGATCTT
>Ga0307378_10005645_pt1 | contig 17360 bp, 28 predicted proteins | sample UN1MG_FD_202238 | JGI IMG/M metagenome (GOLD analysis project Ga0307378, IMG submission 202238) | Soil microbial communities from Risofladan, Vaasa, Finland - UN-1 | ecosystem: Environmental > Terrestrial > Soil > Coastal area > Acid sulfate soil | place: Finland: Risofladan, Vaasa | collected... | reverse complement strand
CCGCTACAGCGAGAGCGATAATGGTGGCGAATACAAGTTCCGGTTCCACCGTGCCGTGCTGGATATGTCTGTCGAAAACCGGACGCTTCAGATGGCCCAGAGCATCGCTTGTCTGGACTATCAGGCGTGCGAGTGCCCTGACTACCACAAGAGCCGTTGCTACCTGATCCTGAACAACTTGCGTGACGCGGCCCTGTCAAAGTTGATGGCGCTGAAGGAAGATCGCAAGGGGCACAGTCCCTACAAGTGGGGCGCTCCCGATCACCTGCCCGATGGGGAAGGGCCGATCAGCATCATGGACATGGTGACAGCGTGATGCGCTTCGACTTGAAAAAGCCGTGCAAGAACTGCCCGTTCGGGATCGCAGAAACGCGGATCAAATTCGCGTGTCGCGAGCGGGCAGAGGAAATCGAAGAGCAGGCATATCGGCAGGGTTTCCCTTGCCACCTGTCCGCCGATTTACAGGAAGACACCGATTACAGCGATGGAGGCTACGTCTTTGGCGAGGGCACCCAGCACTGCGCTGGCGCTCTGGGCATGTATATCAACGGCGACCATTACGGCTGGCCCGCCATCGAAAATGACGAAGACCTTGCCGACGAGATTGCGGAGCGCATGGGGTTGGATGGGTTGGCTATGTGCTTTGGTTCGGAAAAAGATTTTATCGACGCCAACGATCCATAAAAGGGTAAATAGCGCTTGTGCCGAATCACTGGATATGGTAAACAATAGGTGACGGGGCGTTCTACCCCTGACCCGCCCCCGTGGGGCACTTGAGAAAGGAAAATCGATGTTTTCAGAATCCCACCAGCGCGAGATTTTGGCCCGCAAGGTCTGCAATCTCGACATCTACTGTCTCTATGGCGCGGATGCGAACGGCAACTTCGCGGTCGCCCAGAACGCTGTCATTTTCTACCAGTGTTCGCGGCTCGACGGTGCGTTCGAATTATTCCACCTGTGCGCTTCACTTGGCGCGGCGGACGCAGAATGATGTCCCTGCTCCGCCTCGCATTCGCAGCCGCGCTCGCACTAGGCGCGCTGCATATTGTGTCGCAGGCCATGGCTGGCTTCGCCGCCGTTGCCTCTGGCGAAATCAATTTCAACTAAGGATAACCGACAATGCAAAATTCTTTTCAGTGCTTTTCCGATCCCGGCCACGGCTGGGCCAAGGTGCCCGAAGGCGTCATCAAGGCGCTTGGCATGAGGGCTTCGGATTTCAGCCGTTATTCCTACGTCGACAAGGGCCATATGTTTCTTGAAGAGGATTGCGACCTGTCGCTGTTCGCAAAGAAATACAGGGAAGTCGTCGGCAAGGAAGCCAAGTTCCCCGTTCGGCACTGCAACGGCCAAAGCCGGGTCCGGTCGAAGTGGGATAACAACCCCGAGGCGGTTCGGTACTTCGTGCCCAGCATCGCCGACTAACCCACTGGGGGCTTCGGCCCCCAACCAACTAAGGAAACAAAGAAATGACCACTTTCAATCTGACCGACAACGAAACCCGCGCCGCGCTGATCCTCGTCAAATCATGCCTCAACGGCATGGGTGGCAGTCGTCCTGCTGATCTTGACAATGACCCATACACTTGGGTTTCCCCCGAAGACCTCATGGCGGAGGGCTACAACAAAAACGAGGCCGCAGGCACTTGGGGCGCACTTCTCGAAAAAGGTATGATTTGCGAATATGACCACAACGAATGGTGTATGTCAGAAGAAGGTTATCGCTTTCTCGACACTATCTGGGCCTAAACCCACGGGGGCTTCGGCCCCCAACCAAGGAGATACGAAATGATTACCCGCAACTTTTCAGCAGAACTTCAGGCTGCACGAGCAGTAGAAGATTGGGACGCTTGTTCTCGCATTTGGGAGGAGCGCCGTTTGGCCGAAGTATATTCCGACGAAGAATGGCTTGAACAAGCCAGCCCCTGCGACCCCTGCGACAGCGAAGAAGCAGCGGCGCTTTATCGGATGGAAAATCCAACCCCTTATTCCGAGTATGACCCAGAGGCTTTTGCTGAAATGGTCGAGCAAGACCTTTACGCTTAATCACCTAACCCTAGGGGGCTTCGGCCCCCAACCAAGGAGAAAACGAAATGACTAACAATTTTGACACAGCAATCGAAATCGCAACTTGGAACGACGAAGGCGACAACGCAGCGATTTGCGACATTGCAGAAGGCATTGACCTTCTGGTTTGCGACAGCGGACAGCTTTTCATCCTTCGCAACCACCGCCCAAACGCCAAGCGCACCGAGCGCACAGTCAGCGGAGACTGGGCCTATAAATTCCTAACCCGCGCAGTGAACGTCACGGTCCACGCCTACGCCTACTAACCTCAACGGAGCCTAACCAACAGGAGAACCGACAATGGCACGTTCTGTAAGTTACCCAAGTAATGCCGTGGTGGTCTTTGACCGCTATGAAGGCGAAGACGAATGGGACTGGGATGACTACCTGTCCTTCATCATCTACGACCTGAAGCGCGCGTATCCGAGCCTTGAACGGTGCGACGAATGGCTGGGCCGCGAAGACCAAGCAATCATGGAAAACGACCACGCCTACTTCGGCGTTAGCGAATACATGGGGCTGGTATCGATCTGGGCTGTTCCCAAGGAATGGGATGGCTGGGGCGATGATGTTTACGGACTACGCGAACATTGGGTTGCCAGCATTGCCGATGGCTTTCGCGAGCGTTTCGGATCGCTCGAAAAGGTTGGCAACGCCAGCAATGGCGAAGGCTTCTACAGCCCTAAGCCCGGCTCCCCCGCCCTTCAGGACAATCTTGAAGGCCCGCTAATTATCAATGGCGTGATGGCGCATGGAGTTTACGCGGCATGACAAAGCTGACACCCGTTTCAAAAATTGAGAATTTCGCCGTGATTATCCGGTGCATCTGGGAGCGCGGCGCAACACAGGCTGAAGCCCTTGAAGAGCTACATGCGCGAGGGCTTTGGTTGGCAAAAGAACAGCGGATTGCCGCTGGATTGGAGAACTGACATGACTAACTATGAGTACAACAAAGAACGTCTTGAAAATGGGCTGGCATCGCTTCGAATCCCGCCCCACATGCACAACGGGATCAAGCGCTACGTTCTCGACGGAATCCCCATAGGAGACTTCGGGCGTATGCTTCTCAGCAACGATTTGATGGGCTGCGTGGGCCGCGCCGACAGCGAAAACCAGTACGCCATCGCTGAGTGGTGCAAGCTGCTCTACAACTACGTCCCCGCTGGATGCTACGGATCGCCAGAAGCCTATTCCGCATGGCTCGCTAGCGGCGGCATTAAGGGACAGGAAAGCGAAGCGGCATGAAGCGGAGACTCAAGACCTGCACCTGTTGCGGCTCTGGGATCGGTCTTGGGAATCTGGTCGATTATCACGCCAGAGACCATGGGTCTGACAGGCGATGCCGCAAAGCAACTGGCTGGAAACGGCTTCATCATGTGTTCTGGATACCAGAGAGAGCCTGCGTAATCATCCAGCGCACCCGCAAAACTTGACCCAGTTTTCTTCCGGCACGGCCTGCGTCTAGCGCGCGGGCCGTGTTTGGTTTATAGGGCTTGAGAACAGGAGACGCCAATGATCGTGGAAATCAGCAAAACCGTTCGGATCGAAGATCATCCGCCTCGCAAACGCGCGAAGGCGACCGAAGAACTACTGGATAACCGAGTCACCGCTAAACACTACCAAGTTGGTGCGCCGGATTCGATGGGTATGAAAATCGAGCTTGGTAAACAGATGGATTATATCGACTGGCGATGCGATCCTGAAGATCACGATTTTTCCGTCTACCAGCTTGGCAAGGACGCCGAGGGATTTGAGCGCTGGTTGAACAAGGGTACGCATCCAACGCTTGACAAAGCCAAGGCCGCAGCCAACAAATTGTGAAACATGACCACGGGGGGAAGACATGGTATTTCTAAGTGACAACGCTCTGGACAGTGGCCTTAGCTACCTGACCACAAACGGCACACGAGTCGACATTTGTTCGCAGGAGCCTGCGAACTACACCGAAGCGACCAGCACTTACACGCTGGGCAACAAGACCAGCGCTTCGGTTGGCTCGCCACAGGCAGGCGATACATCGGGCCGCAAGGTAATTCTTGCCGCGATTTCGGATGGCAGCGTAACTGGTACTAACACGGCAACGCACTGGGCGCTGTCGAAGCCAACCGCGACAACTGAATTGCTGGCGGCGCAATCGCTTTCGTCTTCGCAGGCGGTCACAAGCGGTAACACCTTTACGCTTGGCGCAATCGACATTGAGTACCCCGATCCTTCGTAATTGCCATGGGCAAGTGCGGAACTGGACAGGGACATTGCTGCTGGTTTCGCGGTATTGAGTGCCGATACGTCACACGCAAGGCCAGCGACGGCTTCAATTGGGCGTGCGGATTACGCAAGAAATACGGAAGCTGGGATGCGGCTCACGCATCTGCGGAATATAAGGAAAACGTCGCACCGATGGGCGAGGGGGTCGAAGGATTTACGGATTGTGGTTCGTGGCCCCCAAATGGCACGAAATGCAATGACTGTGGGGAGGGCGGCTGATGGCTGTTCTCCCAACAATCACTGGCGCGGCACCGCTCGACGCCTCGAACAACACTTATTCGACGTTTGCCACTGATACGAACCTTGCCCTAATCACGAACGCGCTGGGCAATATGCCCACCGATTTTGCGACGATGGACACAGGCCTTCAGCTTCAAGTTGAGTATAGCCTAAACGCAGCCCGCACAGACGACACCTACGGACTTCAATTGCGGATTATGGATGCGGCTGGAACGACTGTTCTGGCCGGTGCGTCCAGCACTCCCGCTTCCGCGTGGCGCACGATCAACGCGAACATCACCAGCACCACGGACACAACCTCCACATTGGCGGCGTTCGCTTACACAAACACGACAGCGAACAAGGCGACATGGGACGGGGCGATTATCGAGTTCCGTCAGAACTACAGCAAGACCAAAAGCTCTGACGTTTGCGCGGTTCGCATCGACTACTTCCGCATCGCCGGAAACTATACGCAGGCGGTTGGCACCGACGCTCTCACTGGCAATGCGATCACTTCTGGCGCTCCGGTGATTGATAGCTCGGCAATTGGGCAAACCCACGTTGTCACGGGAAGCCAGATCGACGGCAGCGTGCCTGCGATAGATTCAGGAACCTTGGGACAGGAACACGCCCTGACAGGTGACGAACTAACCGCTGGCGCTCCGGTCATAGACTCTCCTGTTCTCTCGCAGATAGTTGCGTTGACGGGTAACGCCATAGATAGCAGCGCCCCGGTTCTGGACAGCGGCGACCTTGGCCAATCCCACGCCCTGACAGGCGATGAGATTACGAGTGGGGCCGCTGCCGTAGATCAAGGCACCTTCGGGCAGACTGCTGTTCTGACAGGGAATGCGATTGATGGAGCCGCACCTGCGATAGATCAGGGTTCGGTCGGGCAGGTTCACAATTTGACGGGCGGCGCGGTGACGGGCGCTGCTCCCGTGATTGACAGCCCCGCACTATCGGAATCCGCCATTCTTACGGGCGACGCAATCACGAGTGGATCGCCGATTATAGATGCTCCGGCCATCGGTCAGGTTCACGGTCTGACAGCGACCGATCTGTCGACTGGCCCTCCGGTCATCGATAGCGGTACGCTTGGACAAGTTCATTCGCTATCGGGTTCGGCAATCGATGGCGGCACCCCCACAATTGATTCCCCATCCATTGGGCAAACACACGACCTAACGGGCGACGCCATTGCGGGCACCGCTCCGGTAGTGGATTCCGCCACGTTGGGCCAAGCCGAAGCCCTTACAGGCGATCCTATAACCAGCGGCGCACCCATCCTAGACACCACGCCTCTGGGCCAAGAACACGCGCTTACGGGAGACGAACTTACAGGCGGCACGGCCCTGCTAGACACTGCGGGGCTTGGACAAGAACACACGCTTTCTGGCGTTTCGATCACTACAACGCCGCTGATCGACGCCGCGCCCCTTGCTCAAGAACATGGTTTAACGGGTGACGCTATTGATGGCGCTGGCGCGGTGGTGGATTCCGCCACGTTCGGACAGGCGCATTCTCTGAGCGCGAACGAAATAACTGGTTCACAACCCGCGCTCGACACACCCACAGTCGGACAGACACACGACCTGACAGGGGATGCGATCACCAGCGGCGCTCCGCTTCTCGACACCCCAAACCTTGGACAAGATGGCGATCTTTTCGGCGACCCGATCACTATCGGAGCGCCCATTCTGGACACGCCTGCTCTGGGACAGGAACACAGCCTAACTGGCGACGCTATCGACGGGGCCGCGCCCATTCTGGACACGCCCGTTCTCTCCGAAGAGGGCGGACTGATCGGCGACCCGATTACGGGCAGCGCTCCGCTTCTCGACAGCCCGACTATCGGGCAGGAACACGCGCTTTCCGGCGATCCTATAACTGGGGCTGATCCCCAGATAGACAGCGGCTCATTGTCTAGCGTGCATGTCCTGACAGGGGACAGCATAACGGGCGCAAATCCGCTACTAGACAGCCCAACTCTCGCCATCGGCTCAACCGATCTGACAGGCGATACAATCACGTTGGGCGCACCACTGATCGACACTGGCGCGCTTGGCCAAATCCATGATTTAACTGGCGGCGCAATAGCAGGAGCAGCGCCCCTACTCGACAGCCCAGCCATCGGTGACGCATATGAAATCAGCCCAGACCGCCTGATTTTTACTGAAACACAAAACATGGTGGTCTCTACGAACGCTCAAAACCGCTCCGTAATTGCAGAGGCTCAGAGCCGCGCGATTATCGTGGGGAGTCAGGTGCGCGTCATTCTGGCAGAAAGGCAAGATCGCACTGTCATCGCGCCCGCGCTCGACAAGACTGTCGTTACAAATGCGGAAAATCGGGTTATAGGGGCGGAGTGAAGGGGAAGCCGAATGCCACAACTTGTTCCATCAAAAGACCCTAACGAAGTCTTGGACTACACCGTCGATTGGACAAATCGACTTGACGGCGACACGATCAGCAGTTCCAGCGCGGTACTGGAAGAGGGCGATGTCACAATTGACAGCCAGAGCTTTTCTGGCGCTAATCAGACGGTATGGCTGTCCGGTGGTACGGAAAACGTAACTTCTATCGTTACGTTGCGCGTCGAGACCGCTGGTGGGAGAACCTATGATGAGGCAATCAAGGTGAAGCTCAAGGATAAGGCAAGCTGATGGCAACCGTAACAATCGATTCGACCAGCTATACGACCTATGCGTCCGTAGCGACCGCAGACACCTACATGGACGCTGAAGTCAGTGCCGCTGCCACCAAATGGCGAAATGCCACGCTAACCGACGCAGACGCGAAAGCACGCGCTCTGGTCAGTGCGACTCGCGTTATTGACAAGCAACTATTCCCCGGCAGCAAGACAGACGAAGATCAATCACTGGCATGGCCAAGAACCGGAACCGGACTATCAGGCGTAGAAACAGACGTAATACCCCAACAGATAGTCGACGCCAGCATCCTGCTCGCTGCCGAGATAAACAACGGAGTCGACGTAGGCGGGAGCGCGACGACCTATGACCGGATCAAAGACCAGAAGGCTGGCTCTGTCTCAATTTCCTATTTCAAGGATTTCGACGAAGGCACGCGGTTCCCGACTACAATTCAGGAATTGCTCAACGGCCTTTTGGGTAGCGGCTCTGGCTTGACCGGATTGGGAAGCAGCATCGCCTACGGTGCGGACACCTGCTCTGACTTCGACGACGATTACGAACCCAGTGTCTGGTAAACCTGTCGCGACGTGTCTGTTCACGAATCGCGATTACTACAGGCGCGATGAATTCCTGACTGGCCTGAAGCGGCATGGCTTCGAAACCACCGTCATCAAACCCAAGCGCGTGCGCGAGGGCGATGTCTTGCTTATCTGGAACCGCAGCCGCAACAACGATCAGGCCGCGCTGCACTGGGAGAAAAACGGCGGCAAGGTGGTCGTTGCCGAGAACGGATACCTTGGCCAACCGCAAGGCGGGGGAAAGTTTTACGCTCTGGCGCTCGACCAACACAACGGGGCTGGCCGCTGGTATGTTGGCGATAAGCAGCGCTTCGACATTCCTGATGAGCCATGGAGAAAGCGGGGGGGGCATATTCTGGTCTTGCCGCAACGCGGCATCGGAGCGCCGCGCGTTCGTATGCCATCGGCTTGGAAGACCGAAATCATGAGGCGGCTGGCCCAGATTACTGATCGAGAAATTCGATTAAGACTGCACCCCGGCCACAAGAAAACCGATCCTAAACCAGACCTGATAAACTGCCACGCGGCGGTTACATGGGGCAGCGGCGCTGGGATCAAGGCCATTCGCGAGGGCGTTCCCGTCTTCAGGGAACTGCATAATTGGATCGGTCAATGCGCGTCGCTGCCGCTTGGCACCGACCTTGAAGTTTGCCATACTCCGGATCGCAGCGAATTGTGGCGTCGGATTTCTTGGGCGCAATGGTCGCTACCTGAAATTAGCTCTGGTGAGGCTTACGATAGATTGCTGCATGAAGAGGATCGGAATCTATTTCGCCAGAGGTAACAAACGCTCTGGGATCATTGCAAAAGCAATGCGGCAAGGGGCAAAACGCGCTGGCGTGCCAGCGGTCCTGACAACAAGCTCCCAGTGGCGCGGGAACACCGACTTTGATGCAGTGATCTTCTACGGCTTCGCGGAAGGTCTGCGGTCGATATTCGAAGCCTACAAAAAGAAAAAGCGCGCGGTCTATATCGACCTTGGATACTGGGGGAGGCGCAAGCGCACGCGCTGGGACGGCTATCACAAGATGGCCGTGAACAACCGCCACGCGACCGCGTACTTCCAAAACGAGCGCCACAAGCCGGATCGCTATGCCGCATTCCGATTGCCCGTTCACCCGTGGCGCAAGAGCGGCAATCATATCATCGTTGCGGGCATGTCGGCGAAGGCGGCGGCGGCGGAAGGTCTGAGGGCCGAAGAGTGGGAGAAGGCGACGATCCACCGCTTGCGCCAACTGACAGACAGGCCAATCATTTACCGCCCAAAGCCGAACTGGCCGGGCGCGCGCATCATCCCCGGTTGCCAGATGCAGCGCGACATTCCACTGGATCGCGCACTGACCAATTGCCATTGCGTGGTGACACACCACAGCAATGTCGGCATCGATGCTCTGGTTAGAGGCGTGCCCGTGATTTCCGACTTCGGGCTGGCCTCTGTCATGGGATCACGGAATCTGGAAGATATTGAGAATCCGTTGGTGCCGGATGGCCGCGAACAGTTTCTTTGTGACGTGGCCTACACCCAGTATTCGGTGAACGAAATGGCCGATGGGACCGCGATCCGCTACCTGCTTGATGAAGGGCTGATCTGATGCGTATTCGCTTTTTCATTTCCGACAAGAAGCGGGAAAAGACCCTCGCCAGAAGTTTTGCAACAGGAGCGGAGCGGCTCGGGGACAAAGTCGAGATTGTCGACCGTTGTGCCGAACCGGATTGCAGCGCTGTTGATGCCGTGGCCATGGTCGGCGTCAAGGCCAAGAAAATATACGATGCCGCCATGCAGGCGGGAGCCATCCCCATCATGTTCGACAAGGGGTACACGCGGCACCGTCGAAACGGCTCCGGCGTGTGGGAATACTGGCGAATTTCGATTGGCGACCACCACCCAACAAAAATGATGGGCAAGCTAATCAAGGGCGGGCGCTGCCCCGCGAACCGTTTCGACAGTTTGCACCAGTATGTACGCCCATGGCGCGAGCGCGGGAAGTATATCATCTTGGCCGGATCGTCTGCCAAGTATCATGACTTCTACGGCCTACCGCACCCGACCGGATGGGCCGAAAACGTAGTCGCCCAGATTCGGGAAATCAGCGATCTGCAAATTCACTACCGCCCCAAGCCCAGTTGGCGCGAAGCTGAAGAGATTGAAGGCACGATTTATTCGGACGCAAAAGACAAGCTTGGTGTTCTGCTCAACGAAGCGCACTGTGTGGTGACACACGGCTCAAACATCAGTTGGGAAGCGGCGCTCTACGGCGTCCCATCGATTGTGTTGGGGAGCGGTGTTGGCGCTCTTCTGGGCGGGGTTCGCATTGACCAAATTGGAGCGCCGCCTATGATCGACCGCGACCCGTGGTTTCACTGTCTGGCGCACTTCCAATGGACTGAAAACGAAATGGCAAGCGGGCGCATGTGGAAATTTTTCAGAGGAACGGGGAAACTGGTGTGAGCATCGATTACGCAAAAGAGTACGGCAAAATTCACCAGCTTGAGAAGCGCTTCCCCGGCTATTCTCTGGGAGCCTACGTCAAGCCGATAGCCAAACTGGTCGAAGAGCATGGCACCAAGACGATTCTGGACTGGGGCTGCGGTAAGGCTAAGGGATACGAAGAGCGCGCTTATCACGAAGCATGGGGCGGCATCATGCCGACTTTGTACGACATCGGCATCCCGAAATTCGCTCGCAAGCCGAAGGGAAAATTCGACGGCGTGATTGCCAGTGACGTGATGGAGCATATCGCCGAAAGCGATGTCGACAACGTGCTGCAAGAACTGTTCGGTTTTGTGGAATATGGCGGCTGGCTGTTTCTGGGCATATCGTGCCGACCTGCGAACAAGAAATTCAAAGGCGGTGCGCTACATGGCGAGAATCTGCATCTGACAATCAAGCCGCCAAGCTGGTGGATTGAAAAGATCACCACGCACAAATCGTTCACCACTAATTTCAGAATTGTCGCGAACTGGGACGTGGACGGCTACTTTGACGAGCCAGACACCCCATGGGAGAGTATATCGGAATTCGAACTAGCCGCACCAACGGATAGCGCCGCGTGAAAATACGCATCCTTGGGGCGGGTTGGTATGGATGCCACCTAGCGTTGGCGCTTCGCGACGAACACGAAGTTGAAATTCATGAAGCGGCTGGCCGCATCTTCGCGGGCGCGAGCGGGAAGATACCAGCGCGCCTGCATCAAGGGGCGCACTACCCCAGATCGCACAAGACTCGAGCGGCCTGCCAGCGCCACACCACCGAGTTCATGGAGCGGTACGGCTTCCTGACACGCGGGGTTCCGGTGAACATCTACGCTATTGCAGAGGATCGAAGCCATGTCGATTTTGACCAGTATGTCGCCACACTCAGAAACGAGTTTGACTTCATTCCAATCTACGATCCGCGAGAGTTCGGGCTACGGAATGTGGAGGGGGCAATACTCACCGGAGAGCGGCACATTCTTGCCGAGGATGCGCGGCGCTATTTCGAACAAAAGCTTCACGACATCATCAGCTTTGGTCACAAGCTTGGTGTTGAGGAAAGCCCTGATTTTGACCTTACAATCGACTGTACCTTCTGTAGTAACCATTCCGCAGGCGTGGATCGATACGAACCTTGCCTAGTTCTGTTGATGGAAGGCCTAGCAGAGCGCGCCGTGACAATCATGGACGGGCCTTTCCCATCACTCTACCCATGGTCGCCGGATCGGGGGCTTTGCAGTCTTTCCAGCGCTCTTTGGACGCCGTTTTCAAAGGAAATGAGAACCTACGAAGAAGCGAAGGATTTCCTTTTTTCGCTGACCAGAACAGAGATTGTCAGGCAGGGCGAACGAATGTTCGAATCCATGGCGAGTTTCTATCCTGCTGTGAAAGAATTCGAGATTGTCGAACACATGACGAGCATTCGCGCCATGCCGCTTTCCGGCGCGGACACGCGGCTGGTAGACGTGGCTATGATCGAACCTGACTTTCTCCGCGTGCGAGCGGGCAAGATCGATGCGGTTCTGGATGCCGAAGGGATGGTGAGGGAGATAATCGGGTGAGTGTCGGTATCGCGGGAACACGCAGCACGATTGCAAAGGAATTCCAGAAGCTGGTTCCTGAAAGTGAAAACGTGCAGCTACGCAAGCTCGCGACCCTTGGCCATCATCATCGCCGCTATTTGATCTGCACTGGGTATCTGGCTGGTAGAGACATCAGAGAACTATCGCTTCAGGAGCAACAAGACACGATGGACTTGAATTTCGTTGCGGTGGCCCAGTTTTGCGAGGCCGTTCTGAGTAAGAACACAAGGGCGCGCATCTGCGTTTTGGGAAGCGAGAGCGGATTCAAGGGCAGCTTCGATCAAGCATACGCGGGAGCCAAGGCCGCGCTGCATCATTACGTCCAGACAACCAATCCTTCCGATGCAGAGCAAATGCTGGTGGCCTTGGCTCCGCATATCATCTGGGATTCAAACATGACGCAGGAGCGCGAAGATGTTGGCAACATGCCAGCGCTTGGAAGGATGAACCGCACCAAGAAATGGCTTACGGCATCAGAGGTAGCAAAAACCGCTCATTGGCTGTTATACGACGCCCCAGTATCACTTTCGGGTCAGGTGATCCGGATGCGGCCATAGGGGGAAACATGACGATCAGGGTTAGTAGCGGCTGGTCGCCAGAGGGCCGAAAACAATATGGCGGGCGCTTCCTGCAATCGTTCGACAAGCATTGGCCAGCCGAAGTGCAGCTTCAGGTCTACACCGAAGAACCACACACCATGCCACGCGATGCCTGCCGGAGCCTCTGGGATATTCCCGGTGCGAAGAATTTCCGCGACATGCACGCCGATAGCGCCATGGCTAATGGCAGGAAGCATCAGCCGTGTTGGAAACCAGCCGAAGTCAGGCGCGGCTACAGCTTCAAGACTGATGCCTACAAATTCTTCAAGCAGATTTTGATCCCCGGCATGGCGGCGGTCGGTTTGCAGGAGGGCGATATTCTGGTCTGGCTGGATGGCGATGTTGTGACCACCAAAAAGGTTCCACTCGACTTTGTTCCGAACCTGCTAGGCGACGATGGCGATGTCTGCTTTCTCAATCGTGAGCCACAACATAGCGAAATAGGCTTCTGGGCAATCCGGATTAACAGGCGCACGCGAAAATTTCTCAACGACATGGCGGAGTTCTACCGCAGCGGGAATGTCTTCGGTCTCTCTGAATGGCACAGCGCCTTCGTCTGGGACCGCGCGCGAGAAATGAACGATTTGAAGGAAGTCCGACTTTGCCGCCCCAACCGGAGGGGCCATGTCTTCCCGAAGTCGCCTCTGGGTGAATACATGGATCACCTGAAGGGACCGAGAAAGGGGACCGTGCGGTGACTAGAAAGGTCATTTACATCGGGTACGAGCCGCGCGAAGAGGACGCGCTTGGCGTCTGCGTCAACAGCATCAAGGCGCACTTGTCCGAGGCAATAGACATTCGGCTGGTTGTCCTGTCCCAACTTGTGAATTGCGGCCTTTACCGCAGGCCGACATCGGTTCGTATGGGACAGGTGTTCGACGATATTTCAGACGCCCCCATGTCGACACAATTTGCAATTTCGAGATTTTTTATACCAAAGCTATGCGATGCAGATGCAGCCCTGTTCATGGATTGCGACATGCTGGTGCGCTGCGACCTGACCGAACTGTTCGCAAAGCTGGATACCGAGAAGGCAATTCAGGTTGTCCAACACGAACACAAGCCGACCGAACAGCGCAAAATGGATGGGCAGGTGCAAACTGCCTACAGCCGCAAGAACTGGTCAAGCGTGATGCTTTGGAACCTGAAACACCCAGCGCACAGAAACTTGACCGTGCAGCACTTGAACACGTTGCGGGGCCGTGATCTACACAACTTTTGCTGGTTAAATGATTCCGAAATCGGAGCGCTCGACAGGGGATATAACCATCTGGTCGGAGTGAATGAGCCGAATCCGGATGCGCGAATCGTTCACTTCACTCTGGGTATCCCTTCGATGGCGGGTTATGAAAACTGCGAGTTTGCGGAAGAATGGCGAAACGAACACCTTTACGCGCCCTGATTCTTGGTGGTGCCGGAACACTGCACGATGACAGGGACAGGGCGCTGAAACTCTTCAAGCCCGATCTGATTATCGCCTGCAACCACGCGGCTCGCGACCATGAAGGTGAAGTGGATGCGTGGGCCACCATGCACCCAGACCTTCGCGACCGTCTCTGGCTCAAGCAACGCGCGCGCGCGGGCCTACCGACCGCCAAGTCGCTCTGGCACCCCAAGCACCGGGGCGAGTGGAGGGGGAGCAGGCCGATTCGGACATGGGGCGGCTCTTCGGGGATGCTCTGCATCGCTGTCGGCTATGAACTGGGCTGCACGCATCTGGTTTTGGCGGGCGTGCCGTTGTCCAAGATGGAGGGTCACTACGACGACCCCAAGCCGTGGATCGAATGCCGTCAATATCACAGCGTTTGGAAACGAACCGCGCATCGGATAGAAGGGCGGGTGAAGTCAATGTCGGGCTGGACCCGCGACTTACTTGGTGAACCAACTGCGGAATGGCTTGATGGCGACACAACTTGAACGGCTGGAAGAACTGCTCTCTCAACAGGAGCGCTCAATCCAGCGTGCGTTCAACGAATTCATCGCCAGCGTCAACGATGAGACGGTCATCGCCCGACTGGTCGCCTTGGTGGAAGCTGGGCGGGTTGATGATGCGCTTGCGATAATCGATACCTACGTTGCCCGCTTTGCAGACGTGCTTCCCAGAATCCAACAAACAGTCGGGGCCGCAACCGCTCTGGAACTGTCCGAACTAGCTAGCGAATACATCTTCGGAATTGGCTTCGATCCCAGTCATCCGCGCGCAGCCACGTTCGCGAGAGCCAACCGCTTGGAACTGGTTCGGCAGTTCACCGAAGAACAGCGAGTCGCTACACGGCAGGCGCTGGGCCGCGCGTTTGAACAGGGCACGGGCACGGCAGGAACCGCGCGCGCCTTTCGCAACTCGATTGGCCTGACACGGGGGCAGGAAGCGTGGGTCGCCAGTTTCGAGAACCGCTTGCGCGCGCTGGACGCTCGCGCGCTTGGGATGGAACTGCGCAACCATCGCTGGGACAAAACGATTCTACGAGCCATTCAAAGGCGACGCCCGCTGACCGAACGGCAGATCGAAATGATGACACGCAACTATCGCCTGAGAGCTTTGATGTACCGTAGCGAAATGATCGCACGCACCGAAGCTCTGCGCGCGACATCGGCGGCGCGGCATGAAGCGATGCTTCAGATGATGGGAATGACGAACATTCCACCAGAGCGAGTCCGCCGAAAGTGGAATTACACGCGCGACGAACGGGTCCGCGACCACCACGCCAACATGCGAGTGGATCGAGCAGGCGTTGACGAAAACTTCGTTGACGGTCTGGGCAATGAATTACTCTGGCCCGGCGACCCCGCCGCGCCGCCAGAAACCACAATTCATTGCAGGTGCACCGTCACCTATTCGATTTTACCGCCACCGAAGTAATCCGATAAAACCACATCTTCCAGAAAGTGGTAACAGCGCGTCGTGCGCGTCGTTTAGGCCAAAAGCTTGCGGCCTTTGAAAATTGAGCATATCGAATGCGCCACTGGACTGAATTAGGGGGAAGTCCGTGGCGAAGGCCATGACATTTGAAGAGGCGCTGAAGAAACGCACGAACGATGGTGGCGACATTCCTGTCGAAAAGGAATTCGTCGCCAAGTTCGATGAAGACTTGGGCCTTGTCTTCGGCTGGGGAATCATCTGCGAGAAGGATGGCGCTCCCTATTACGACAGTCAGGGCGACTGGATACCGACCGAAGTAATGTTGGACGGCGTCTCCAAGTTCATGGCTGAAGGCCGGGTTGCAAAGGACATGCACACTGGCGACCAGATCGGTTCAATTGTCCATTCGTTTCCGCTCATCCCCGACATCGCCAAGTCCTTCGGAATTGATTCCGGTGGCACCTACGGCTGGATGGTCGCGATGAAGCCCAGCCCAGAAGTGCTGAAACAGTTCAAGTCAGGCGAGCGCACGGGCTTCAGCATCGGCGGGAACTGCAACTACAGACTCGCGGAGGCCGCGTAATGCCTATCGTGAACGGAAATCCCGTGAAGGCGAAGTTCACCAGCCTGTGGCTGGATGAGCTTTCGAGTGTGGACATTCCCGCTCAGAAGGATGCCAAGGTTGTCATCATGAAGCGCGACGAAGGCCAAGACGCCGCCTACGCGACAATTCGCAAATACATCACGCCAGACGAAGGCGCTCATGATTTTGCCGCAGTCATTCGCGAAAACGAAATGTCACAGAAAATGTGGCCATATATTGACGCTTACAGCCAATCCATTCGCTCAATCATGGCGGACGGATCGCTTGGAGTCGAAAAGCGCAACCAGCTTCTCGAAAAATCAACAAACCAGTTTCTAACGGTAGTGCGGGAAATCTCGCCCACCGTAGAAAAACAGCTTTCAAAGCTGGTTAGCAAAGCCCGAAAGGAAGAACCCATGAGCAAGACTGTTGAGCAGCTTGAAGGCGAACTCGCCACGCTGAAGGCTGAAATCAAGGAAATGTTAGAGGATAAGACGGACGCCGATTCCGAGATGGAAGCGATGTCCGAAGAGCTTGAAGACACCAAGAAAAAGTTGGTCGAAGCGACCGACGAAGTCATCAAGGTCGACGATGAAACCGAAGTCCGCAAGTCGGAAGTCGGTGTAGCATCCTTTGCCGTCACGAAGTCGCTGCTTGACCAGCGCGACACCGAACGCTTCGAAAAGGTTGCAGGTAATGCCTACGGCCACGTCGCCGGAACGGACGCCCAAAAGGCTCTTGTGCTGAAGGCGCGGGAGAAGATGAATGAGGATACGCAGAAGGCGCTTGATGCAATTCTGCTGTCTGCGGAGAAGATGGCCAAGGCTGGCTTCGGCAATCTGGGCATCACAACCGAAAACGGCCCGACCCAGAAGCAGGCTCAGGCCGATTTCACTTCGAAGGTCTCTGAAATTGCCAAGCGCGACAACATTGATCGCGCCATGGCTATGACCAAAGCACGTCGCGAATATCCAACTGAGTTCGCCGAAGCTTATCCGGATCAGAGCGCCAACTGATCGGAGCCACCACCCAGACTGAAGGGAAAATATCATGGCAGTTCAAAAGCAAGATGGCCTTCATACGCTGACTGGTGAGTCGGCTGAAGACCTGCGGGACAAGGAGTTCTACTTCGCGACCCGTAACTCCGCTGGTAAGTTTGCTCTTGCAGGAGACGGCGAATCTATTGTCGGCGTCATCAGTGAGGGCCGAAATACTGGCAAACACACGTCAGTGAACACTGCGGGCAATCCGTTGCTCAAGGCAATCGCTGGCTCCGCCATTTCGATCAACGATTCGGTGCAATCCGACGCGAGTGGCACAGCCAAGACTGGCTCAACCAAAGCCATCGGTACTGCACGCAATGCAGCAGCCGCTGGTGAATTAGTCGAAATCGACACAGCCGCGACCTGATCGCGCTAACTAGGGGAAGCGAAAAATGTCAGAACCTCAAAACGTGCGGCAGGTCGGCAAAGTCAACGATC
>Ga0307378_10005644_pt1 | contig 17361 bp, 18 predicted proteins | sample UN1MG_FD_202238 | JGI IMG/M metagenome (GOLD analysis project Ga0307378, IMG submission 202238) | Soil microbial communities from Risofladan, Vaasa, Finland - UN-1 | ecosystem: Environmental > Terrestrial > Soil > Coastal area > Acid sulfate soil | place: Finland: Risofladan, Vaasa | collected... | reverse complement strand
GTAGAAGCAAAGAACTAATTCTTTTCTGAAATAGAATTTGAGGATGAAATGTCAAATGTTGAGATGCGACCCCTATCAACACTGTCAACTTTATTTGACACAAAACTTTTCCCCGTGATATAAGTGATTTAGCCAGCTGGGAATTAATGATATCCATCTTCTAATGGGCAGATACAATAGAAGAAGCGAAAGAATTGAAGATCAGCGAAAAAAGCAAATTCCTGCACATTAACTGTTTCTGACAACTTCAGATACGCGCAGCCCTCCAGGTGAAGCGGTTGCCCGTTTATGAGCCACAAAGGATGAAAAGAAACAGAAAACAAAAAATCAACTAATAAATGAATTGGTATAAATGCATAAAGCGATTAAAGAATTGGAATCAGCAGAAACCCAACGTATATTTTGCACTAGCCAAGGGGACAATAAAAAACAAACAACCAAACAAGCAGAAGAAAAACTGCATGCTTGTATGGCAAAAAAGAGAATATATTTGACAGTTAGAAAAAAGCTCCTTTTTGGCCAGAAGAGGGAAAAATTATTCAGTATAAAAACATTGGCTTTTATTGAAAATTGGGGATAGTTAAAATTAGAGTAAATACGAGAAAAACGGGAATCGATATATTAAGCGATGTCCCCTGGGGTATACACGTCTGCCAATTTTACCAGACCAAAGAAGATTTAATTGATATCTTGGTGCCTTATCTTAAAGCAGGATTAGAGAATAATGAATTCTGCATGTGGGTTACATCAGAGCCTCTATCCGGAAAAGAGGCAAAAAAAGCAATGAGAGAAACTGTGCCTAATTTTGATCAATATTTAAAAAGAGGACAAATAGAGATTGTTCCCCATGAGGAATTTTATCTGAAAGAGGGAACTTTCAACATCCAAAGAGTCCTTAATGCCTGGATTGATAAGCACAATCAAGCCTTGGCCCAGGATTATGATGGCCTAAGGCTGACAGGGAATACATTTTGGCTTGAAAAAAAAGATTGGAGAAATTTCATTGCATATGAAGAAAAGATGAACAATGTTATCGACAAATATGGAATGATGGCCATTTGCACCTATTCTCTCGATAAATGTGGAGCCTCCGAAGTCATAGATGTTGTAAGCAACCATCAATTCGCGCTTAGGAAGCGGGAAGCCAATTGGGAACTTATGCAGAAATCTAAACCAAAAGAGGGAAAGGAGACCCGCGCCGTTGAAGCGATAGAAAAGAAGAAACTGGGCAATAATAGGAAACTGATGACAATCAGTCGAATGAAATACAATTTAATGAAAGAATTAGGAAAGAAAATACTTGATATACGACTCACTAGTAAGGTGTCCTTAAGAGATTTAGCTAAACATACGGGTCTATCCAGAAGTTTTATTTCTCAAGTGGAACATGGAAAAACCAGCCCTTCTATTTCTTCATTAGAAAAAATAGCTGAGGCTTTAAATACACCCTTGGGCCGTTTCTTTGAAGGTGAATTTCCCAAAAGAATCTCAATTGTAAAAAAGAAGAAAGAGAAGAAATTTATAGCTAAAGACTTAAAGGCATTTTATGAAATACTTGCCCCAAATATATTTAGCCCTGCTATATCCCCAGTTCTTTTTACTTTAAAGCTCGGAGGGAAACTTAGCAAATCACAACTTGAGGCCTTTAAGGAAGAAAGATTTATATATGTTTTAAAGGGCAAAATAGAACTCGCTTGTTTAAAAGGAAATTTTATTTTAGAAGAAGGAGACAGTATTTATTGTAAATGCGATGCCTCCTGTCGTAAGATGTCGAACGTTGGTAATAAAGAAGCTATTGTCCTGTGGGTAATGCGGACTCCATCAACATAAGCAAGGAATACTAGATTGAGAAGAATAACTACCGAGAAGGTTCTGATGATAAAAGTAACACGGGGAAAGAATACAAATATTTGGAGAAAATGTGAGAGGACAAATAGAAATGAAACAGGAGTAGAATTTATCGAGATTGACGATATAGAGACGTGATAACTGGAACCTAAATAAATTTTTTTGATATATTGGTTAAATATAGATAAATATTAATAAGAAATACTTAACCATATGATATTTAACCAGAGAATATTTTTTAGAGAAAAAGCAGGACTTTAGTTAAATATTCTTTGTCTTGAGGAGATAACAATGGCTATCGAAGATGCAGGTCCAGAGAAAAGGAAATTCCGGCGCGTAGAAAATCCATTTTTTATCTCATATCGATTAGAAGGTGATCATAGCTTTGGAGTCTCCAAGGCAATTGGCGAAAATATAAGTGGAGGAGGGCTGATGTTTGAAAAGGAAAATTCTTTTCATGCAGGAATTGTCTTATATCTTGAAATATATCTCCAATCAAACCCAACCGAAGATACAATATATTCAACTCCTGCTAAAGCAAAGGTTGTTTGGGTAAATAGAAAGGAAAATGTAAGCAAGGAGCCGGGAAGTGATAAATATCAAGTAGGCTTAGAATTCATCGAAATAAAAACTGAAGGTAGAGAGAGAATTATCGAATATGCAGAAAGAGCAAAAAGATAAAATGTTCACACTTTCAAGAATGAAAATAAAAAACTGCATATTTATCTGGAAAAAGGATAATATATTTTGCACTAACGAAAAAGTTCCTTGTTTGTCATATAAAAAAAGAGTTTTAATAGAAAAACTTCATCTACTTCTTAATATTGGGGGAAAGAAAGATGGGAGGGAAAACTAGAAAAATGGGAATCGATATATTAAGCGATGTCCCCTGGGGCACGCATTTCTGTCAGTTTTACCAGACCAAAGAAGATCTAATTGATATCCTTGTGCCTTACTTCAAAGCTGGATTAGAAAATAATGAATTCTGCATGTGGATCACCTCAGAGCCTCTTTCCGAAAAAGAAGCTAAAAAAGCAATGAGAGAAGCACTTCCTGATTTTGATCGTTATTTAAAAAGAGGCCAGATAGAGATTATTCCCCATGAGGAATGGTATCTGGAAAAAGGTTCTTTCAACATCCAAAGAGTTCTTAGTGGCTGGATTGATAAGCTCGATCAGGCCTTGGCCCAGGGCTATGATGGCCTAAGGTTGACAGGGAATACATTTTGGCTTGAGGAGAGAGATTGGAGAAATTTCACCGAATATGAAGAAAAAGTAAACAATGTCATCGGCAAATACAAAATGATGGCCATCTGTTCCTACTCTCTTGATAAATGCGGAGCTTCCGAAGTCATAGATGTGGTAAGTAACCACCAATTCGCACTGATTAGGAAAGAAGTAAAGTGGGAACTTATTGAAAGCTCCGATCTCAAGCAGGCGGAGGAAGAGATAGAGAGAGTTCTACATAGGCTTAAAGAGCGTTATGCGGAGTTAAGCTGTCTTTATGAGATTGACAAGATTAGTAGAAAAGAAGGGGTAACAATTGAGGAATCCCTGAAAGAGGTTGCACAACTCATGCCACCCGCCTGGCAGTATCCTGAAATCACTGGAAGTTGTATTACTTATGAGGATAAAAAATATAAAACCAGGAAATTCAAGGAAACAAAATGGATGCAAAGAGCAAATATTATCGTCAGCAACAAGAAAGCGGGACTAGTAGAGGTCTGTTATTTGGAGAAGAAACCTAAAATCGATGAAGGTCCGTTCGTAGAGGAAGAAAGGAATTTGATAAATGCTATCTCTGAACGATTAGGGCAAACCATCGAGCGCAAACGAGCAGAGGAGGAAATAAAGAGTTCCCGAGAACAGTTACGTAACCTTGCTGCACATTTACAATCCGTAAGAGAAGAAGAAAGGAAGCTAATAGCGCGTGAGATCCATGATGAGCTGGGACAGTCATTGACCGCTCTTAAAATGGACTTATACTGGCTAGACAAAAGAATGCCCATAGATCAAAGGCCGCTTCTTAAGAAAACAAAATCAATGTCAAGGCTCATTGATAAAACTATCCGAAGAATAAAAAAGATCTCCGCAGAATTGAGACCAGGATTGTTGGATTATTTGGGTCTTCCAGCAGCAATTGAATGGGAAGGGAAAGAGCTTCAAAATCGGACAGAAATTAAATGCGAAGTGAACATAGATTCTGAGGATATCATTCTGGAGCAAGATCATTCTACGGCATTCTTTCGTATCTTTCAGGAAGTGCTGACGAATGCTGCCAGACATGCAAAAGCAACCAGGATAAAAGTGAGCCTGAAAGAGAAAGCTGGCAAGTTAGAGCTCCGAGTGAGAGATAATGGGAAAGGAATTACAGAGAAACAGATTTCCGATCCCAAATCTTTTGGTTTAATCGGAATGCGGGAACGTGCTCAATTTTTGGGAGGCGAGGTCAAAATCAGGGGAGTTCAAGATAAAGGGACCACAATAATAGCTACTATCCCCCTTCCCAAAATAGGAAAAGCCTGATGATAAAAATACTCATCGCTGATGATCATCCGGTTGTTCGTAAAGGGCTGAAAGAAATTATCGAAGACATTCCCGATATGGCGGTTCGCGGTGAAGCAAGCACCGGACAGGAAACGCTGGAAAAAGTACGGAAAAGTGACTTTGATATTGTTGTGCTAGATATTTCCATGCCGGGAGGAAACGGGCTGGATATTTTAAAGCAATTAAAAGATGAAAAACCTGAGCTTTCCGTTTTAGTTCTAAGCATGTATCCGGAAGAACAGTATGCGGTCCGGGTCTTAAGGGCAGGTGCTTCCGGATATCTGACAAAAGAAAGCGCACCAGAAGAATTGATAGCGGCTATCCGAAAAGCATCGAAAGGCGGGAAATACATCTCTTCTTCTCTCGCTGAGAAACTAGCCTTTGACTTGGAAATTGATGCTGAAAGACCACTCCACGAGACTCTATCCGATCGTGAATATCAAGTGATGCGTATGATTGCTTCAGGGAAAACCGGGAAAGAGATTGGAGAGGAACTGTTCTTGAGTGTAAAAACAATCAGCACCTACCGGTCTCGCATATTAGAGAAAATGAAAATGAAGAGCAGTACCGAATTAACCCATTACGCCCTAAAAAATGGGCTGGTGGATTGATATCACCAGGAAATAATTATAGATAGCCAAGGAAGTTAAGAAGCACCATAGCAAAAATTTAAACCATTATAATCACCTCTCCTTCTTTTCAGCTCCAAACCTCCATATTCTGAAAACTCTTCTTAATCTTCTTCATTCATTAAAATGTAAGACAAACACCGACAAGTCCTTTGAAAATCTCCTACGAATCAGCGAGATAAAGTCTTACAAAAATATCAGACAGATTCCGATACCATTATTATTTATCCTGGCTTAGGCTAAGCATGTCAGCCAATGATAAGGGAAGACAATCTAAAAAAAGAGGATGGTCTGTCATGAGAGTTCTTATTGTTGATGATTCCCATCTCTTGCGCGAACGGCTAACGGCCCTGATTTCTGAGCTTCCGGAAATAGAGATAATAGGCCAAGCAGAAAGCGCAGAGAAAGCCATAAACTCCATCCGGATACTAAAGCCGGATGTGACGATACTGGACATCCGGATGCCTGGAGGAAGCGGGTTTGAAGTGCTCGAAAATATCAAGAAAGATAAATGGCATCCTTTAATAACAGTGCTTACCAACTATCCCTATCCTCAATACAAGAAAAAATGCCTGGATTCAGGTGCTGATTATTTCTTTGATAAATCTACTGAATTTCAGAAGGTTATTGAGCTGCTTAAAAAATATATCAATAAATCTAACGCTCAGGAAAATTAGCAAACATGAAGGCAGCAAAAGCGACAAAAAACGACAAGAAATGACAAGATGCGACATGCTGAATGCAAATATTGACAATAATGACAATGCTTTTAATGATGAATATAAATTACTTCATCTTTTAAGGTAAACATAAATTGGAAGATAAATATAAAACAGAAGGTCAGCTTATCGAAGAATATGCAAAATTGTGCGATCGAACTACTGAATTGGAAAAATCAGGAACCAAGCGCAAGAAAACAGAGGAAAAGCTCTTGGAATGTGAGGAGTTGTCCAGGCAATTTTTTGAGAATAATCCTGAATACTGCTATATAATTTCATCTGAAGGCTTAATACTCGATGTGAACAACGTTGCTCTGGAGGCATTAGGCTACAAGAAAGAGGAACTTGTCGGCAAACCCTTGAATACGATATATGCTCCTGAGTCGCTGCCGAAAATGAAAGAGAACTTCGCGAAGTGGAAAAAAACTGGAGAACTCAAAAATGAAGAAATGGTGATAATCACAAAAGATGGAAAAAGGCGTGTGGTCCTCCTAAGTGCTAACGCATTGAGAGATAAGGATGGAAATATTTTAAATTCCGTGTCTGTGCATAAAGACATAACCGAGCGCAAACTAGCGGAGGAGGAACTACGGGAGAAAGAGGAGTTTAATTTTGCCTTATTCCAGCATAGCCCTATCCAGACTATAGTCGTGGACCAAGAAGGAAGAGTGGTGAAAATCAACATGGCCAAAAGGAAATCAGGAGATAGAGTACCTAATATTGGAGATGTCATGTATAAAGATTATGCTGGAAGGCATGAGATTGATATGCACTCAGAGTTGATGGAATGTATGAGATCGGGCAAGGAAAAAATATTCCCTGAACTAAAATATGATGACAAGTTTCTGAACATATCGATAGCTTCTTTTCCCAAGGGAGCTATCATAACATCCCAGGATATCACAGAGCAGAAGCAAGGGGAGAAGGAGCAAGAAAGACTTCAGGCGCAACTGATTCATTCAGAAAAAATGGCAGGAATTGGGACACTGGCAAGCGGGATCGCCCATGAATTCAATAACCTGCTTCATATAATGAGGGGGCATGCAGAATTTGCGCAAAGTACAAAGAAAGCAGAAGACATGGAAGAAGCTTTAGATGTGGTATTAAAAACCTCTGATGAAGTAGCCAAGATTATCGGAGATTTATTAACTTTCGCAAGAGAGGAACCATCTAAGAAAGAAAAAGAATCGGGTGATATTGCTGAGTCGATAGAAGGAGTGTTCTCACTGATGGAGGAGTACCTTAGAAAGCAAAATATTGAAGTTGTAAGGAAATACGGGAAGACTCCTCAGGTAGAGATGAATAAGGGAGAGATGCAGCAAGTATTTCTGAATATAGTTAATAATGCCCGGGATGCAATGCTACCCAAAGGTGGAAAATTAGAAATAGAGACCAAACAGCTTAATGGAAAAATCGAAGTAAGCATTAGTGATACAGGAAAAGGGATTGAGAAGGAGAATTTAGGCAAGTTGTTTGAACCTTTCTACACGACTAAAAGAACAGAGGAAGATGATAGCGAGTTTCCGGGCACAGGACTTGGTTTATCCGTTTCTTATGGAATTGTGAAGAGACACGGCGGAACGATTAAAGTTAGAAGTAATGTGAATAAAGGGAGTACTTTTACTATAAATTTACCACTGAAAGCAGAAAGAGGGAAAAACCTGCATGAAAATAAGTAATAAAAGCCACCTTTCCTACCCTTCGCGTCTCTTCATTAACTAATATAACTCCTCTTCTTCTATAATTTTTCACTCTCCTCACCAAACCAGCCCAGGCATATAAACATTTCTCTCAAATAATATTATTCTAATATTATGCCTTTTAACTCCCCGATGAGATTACGAATGGAAAAAATCATCGTGCAAATCCTCTCTAAGGGTGATGCCATCATGTCCGTGTCGCTACTATAATAATTAGCTTCAATAATTATTAAAGGATCGGACTGCTAAATGAAAGCTAAACCACAAATCTTGATCGTCGAAGATGAACTCATTGCAGCAGAAGACCTGCGGATAACTTTGACGAATTTAGGCTATGAAGTCTCCTCGATGGTGTCTTCAGGAAGGAAGGCCATTAAAGAGATAGAAGAGAAAAAACCTAATTTAATATTGATGGATATTAAATTAAAAGGAGATATCGACGGAGTGGAGACATCTGAACAGATTCGTGCCCGTTTTAATATTCCGATTATCTATATCACAGCTCTGTCAGATAACGACGCATTGCAGCGAGCAAAAACAACCGAGCCCTTTGGCTATATACATAAACCTATTGAAGAAAATGAATTGCACACTGCTATCGAGATGGCTCTTTACAGGCATAATATGGAGAGGAAGTTAAAAGAGAGCGAGGAGAGATACAGGACTCTTTTCGAGGATTCAAGAGACGCTCTCTATATTACTACTCGAGAGGGCAAGATTGTTGACGTCAACCAATCAATGCTGGATCTCTCTGGATATACCAGAGAAGAAATGCTGGGAATGGATATTCAGAAGAAATATGTTAATCATGCTGACCGGACTAATTTCCGGGAGCAGATAGAGAAGAAAGGATTTGTTAGAGACTTTGAAGTGAAGCTCCTTACTAAAGATAGGAAGGAGATGGACTGCTTGATAACAGCGGCAGTGCGGCGGGATCATGATGGTAGCATATTGGGCTATCAGGGAAGCATCCGCGATATAACCGAACGAAAGAAGGCTGAGCAAGATAAAGAGAGGCTTCACGCTCAGCTTATTCATTCGGAGAAAATGGCAGGCATTGGGACTCTGGCAAGTGGTATCGCCCATGAATTCAATAATCTCTTTCAAATAATAAAGGGGCATATGGAATTTGCCCAGAAGACAAAAAGGTCAGAGGATATAGAAGAAGCTTCAGACATAGTAATCCACAATACTGATAGAGGCGCGAAGATTATTAAAGATTTGCTGTCTTTCGCAAGAGAGGAGCCATCTGAAAAAGTACTGTGCGATATTGCGGAGCCGATAGAATCAGTGCTCTTGCTGACAGAGGAGCACCTTAAGAAGCGCAATATCAATATAGTTAGGAAATATAAAAAAACTCCCACAGTAGAGGTAAATAAAGCAGATATGCAGCAAGTATTTCTGAATATGGTCACGAATGCCCGGGATGCGATGCTGCCCGAGGGAGGGAAATTGGAGATAAGTGTTAAGCAGGTCGGCGAAAATGTGGAAGTAGGTTTCGCTGATACAGGCAAGGGGATAGAGAAAGAGGATTTGGGCAAGTTGTTTGAACCTTTCTACACGACCAAGGGAGCTACTGGAGACGATGGCAATCTTCGGGGCACAGGACTTGGTTTATCTGTTTCTTATGGAATTGTGAAGAGGCACGGGGGAACGATTGAGGTTATAAGCAAGGCAGGGAAAGGAAGTGTTTTCACTATCAAGTTACCAGCAAAGGGAGAAAAGGCTGAAGAAAAACTGCCTGAGGGCGAAAAGCGGAAAGAAAACAGAGAGAGTCTGCCTCTGAATATTCTTGCAGTGGATGATGAAGAAGAGATATGTAAGATGTTTGTGAAATGGTTATCTTTAAAGGGGCTGAAAGTGAAGTCTGCATCAACGGGGAAGAAAGCCATTTACTTGACTAGGAAAGAGAGATTTGACTTTGTCTTTTTGGATATCATCATGCCTGGGATTCCATCAATTGAGGTGCTTGAAAAAATAAAGAAGATTTCGCCAAAGACGAACGTCATAATGATGAGCGGGAAATTAATAGGTAAGGATTTACTGGATGAACTGAGACAAAAAGGTGCTTCGGGCTTTCTCCAAAAGCCTTTCAAAATAGAAGACATTATGAAAGCTATCAAGGGGATATGATTGTAGGGGCTTGATTTATCATCCCCACCTTTAAGGATTTTTGCAGTTTGATTCACAAATCCCACCCTATTTGAAAAACAATCTAAACCATAAAAGTTTTAAAGGTATGATCTCTATTTTGATTGATATTTGTAGGGGCTTGATTTATCAAGCCTGCCTTATGCGGAAGGGATCCATATATTATGTAGGGGCTTGATTTATCAAGCCCACCTTTTCGATTATATAAATAAACTGAACGGTTTTAATTTTTCTTATAATAAATGGGGCCAGGCCCCATTTATTTGTTCTGTAGGTGTTTGATTCTTCTGTGAAAAATGGGGCCAGGCCCCATTTATTAAAGTATAAAAGTTTTAAAGGTCTGATCCCAATTTACTCCCAATTTTCCAAATTAATTGACTTTATTCAGGACTTGCATTATATATATATGGAGAAATAGGGTTATATATATTTACTATAACGAAGGGTAAAAGGAGATTTTTTGCTTGCTGGGAACAGGCTCCCCAATCTTTTAGAAAAGGAAAGTTTTAATTATTATGAAAAATACAGACGTAACCACATATCGGTCCAAAAAACTGTGCGGCTTCCAATTCAATAGCTATACTCACGCTGCTAGCCCGAAACCTCAAGAAGAGCTGGAAGCAGTCACCCTGAAACTTATGCCTTTTTAAAGAGGTAAACCGGATGAAAGACAAAGATAGGACAAATAAGCAGTTCGAGGAAGAATTAGTAGAACTGGTCCAGGAAATTTCTGAATTGGAAATCTCCGAAGTAAAGCTCAAGCGAGAAAAAGAGGAGAAAGAAAAGCTTCTTGTCCAACTTATTCAATCAGTAAAAATGGCAGGGATAGAGAATCTGGCCAGCGGCCTAGCCCATGAATTCAATAACCTGCTTCAAATAATGAAGGGGCATGCTGAATTTGCGCAAAGTACAAAGAAAGCAGAAGACATGGAAGAAGCTCTAGATATAGTTTTAAAAGCTTCCGATAAGATCGAAAATCTTATTAAAGATCTATTAGCCTTCTCAAGAAGGGAATCATTTGAAAAAGTACTGTGCGATATTACTGAGCCGTTAGAGTCAGTGCTCTCGCTGACAGAGGAGGAATTCAAGAAGCACAATATCGAAGTGGTAAGGAAATATGAAAAAACTTCTGCAGTAGAGGTAAATAAAGTAGAGATGCAGAGAGTATTTTTGAATATGGTTACGAATGCCCGGGATGCGATGCTACCCATGGGAGGGAATTTGGAAGTAGGTGTTAGGCAGGCTGGCGAAAATGTGGAAGTAAGATTCACTGATACAGGAAAGGGAATAAAAGATTCAAATCTAAGGAGAGTATTCGAACCATTTTATACTACTCACGTGGAGGTGGAAAAGGATAGTTGGCTCAAGGGTATAGGACTTGGTTTATCTGTTTCTTATAGAATCATGAAGAGACATGGTGGAATGATTGAAGTAGAAAGTGAGATAGGAAAAGGGACTACCTTCACAGTCAAGTTGCCAGCGAAGGGAGAAAGGACGGAAGAAAAAAGGGAGGAAATGAGAGAAATGGCAAAACCTGAATCTAAGAATATTTTGATAGTGGATGATGAAGAAGAGATATGCAAGATGTTTACGAAATGGTTATCATTAGACGGGCACAGAGTGAAATATGCATTGACTGGAAGGCATGCCGTTGATCTCGCTAAGAAAGATAGTTTTAATGTTGTGTTTTTGGATCTTGTCATGCCAGGAGTTCCGAGTATTGATGTTCTCGAAGAAATAAAGAAGATTTCTCCAGAGACGAAAGTAGTGATTATAACAGGTAAATTAATGGATAAGGATTTATTGGGTGAGTTGATGCAAAAAGGCGCTATTGGCTATCTCCAAAAGCCTTTCAAGATAGAAGACATAAAAGAAATAATAGGTTAGAAAATAGGTAAATTTATTTTTATCGTTCGTGAATGACCTAGCCATCACAGACAATAAGCTAGTTTAAAGATTCAATACATCCTCCCCTCCCCTCTTTTTTAGCTTCGCCTTTTTACCTTCTTTATTTTCCTCCTTATTCTTTTTCTCAATCAGTTGATTAGCTTTATATTCCAGCTTAGATTCCAACAAAATATGATCACTCATATTTTGGGGGGCCTGATCTATCTTTTGTAGGGGCTTGATTTATCAAGCCCACCTTTTTTATTCCTTCAATTACCTCTTATGCCTATCTAATCCTTCCAGGAGAGATGGGTTTGGACTATTCATTACTCCTCTAAACTATGGAAAAAAACCCATAATTCTTAAGCGGAAGAAAGGGGAATTAAAAGACAAGGAATGAAATAAGAAGAAATCTGTAAGATATAACTCTATCAAATTAAACATTTTAAGAGGGACATTAAATCCAGAATCAAATTTGGCATAAAACTTGGTCTACCCAACATTCTAAAAGAAAAATCGGGAAGAAATTCTATATCAAGAAAATTTATTAGTTCGCAGAAGACCACATACAAATAGAAGCAGTTGTATAGAAAATTGAAAATTTTCAGCGAAAATCATCAAGGGCGGTAGCCTGCCAAAATTTATTCATCACCCCCTATATAAAATAGGCAATTTTCTAAAAATATAGATTCCTTCTAAGTAAAAGAAGAATACATAAAGAACAAATAATGATGGGTGAGAAGGTAGGAATTGGAAGCCAAATTCAAGGGCCAAAAGATGGGATAGCAGAGAAATTGCAAGAAAAGCCAGAGAGGAAAAACAAAAAATTGAGAGTAATAGAACAAGAAAGCGGCGACCTCCTCACAGAGCTGGATGATGCCTATAAACTATTAAGAAAAACCCAGGAAGAATTAATCATAAAAGAAAAATTAAGTATGGCAGGAGGATTGGCCGCCGGGGTAGCCCATGAACTGAGAAACTCCCTGAATATCATCGGTATCTCAGTCCAATACTTGCATGAAAAATTCAACCTCGGAGACGAGAGAAGAGAATTCACCAAAGCTATTATGAGCAAGGTCGAAAAACTAAACTCGGTAACCACCGACCTCATCCACTTTGCCCGCCCTCAACATCCCCAATTCAATAAAACTAACATCCATAAAATCTTGGACAAAGCCCTTAGCCTGGTTAAATTTAAATGCATCGTCCAAAAAGTAAGGGTGGTCAGAAATTATGCTGCCAACTTGTCCTACATAGAAATAGATAACGAATTAATGGAACAGGTCGCATTGAATCTTATTGATAACGCTCTCTGGGCAATGCCTGAGAGAGGGAAACTTGTAATTGCCACCAGGATGTTTGATGACAATAATCTCATAGAAATAAATTTTACTGATACAGGATGCGGGATCCCCAGAAAGGATGTCTCCCGCATATTCGATCCTTTCTTCACTCAAAGGGAAAATGGAACCGGTCTGGGATTATCCGTTGTTCATCGAATCATTGAAACACATAAGGGTTCTATCGATGTCGAGAGCGAGTTAAAGATAGGAACAACCTTCAGAATAAGGCTGCCCGCTTTGCAGGAAGAATAAGAGAAAAGAAGGAATCTTCTGAGATTTGATCATTTTATAAAGAGCTGCTGGAGAAAATTTATACAAAAAAAACCATACAAAAAAAACCATACAATGTGGAAAAAATACCATAGTGGGTGTGAAGCAGGTTGTTTGATAAATCGAATGCCTACACAAAATAAATAAAGTCCCTCCAGAATTAATTATTTCATAACTAATCAAAATATATGGACGGAAACGATGAAAAAAAATAATAAGCCCACGCATGAAATTTATTGTCCCATTTTTTCAGAACATGAGGAAAATATAAAAAAATTAACTCAATTCATCAATAGCCACAAAATCATCTCGGAAAAAGTAGATAAAGCTCAAGAGCTGGTTGATATTACAAATCTCCTTTCATGCTGCCCTAAATTCGATGAAGAGGAGAGGCATTGTGGGAATTGCCGCTTCATTTTAAATCTTAGTAAGGAGATCGCAAGAATAATAATAGACGCAAGCGAAACAGCGCACGAGACTTTTTTAGTCTGATTAACCTGGGATAGATTCTTTAAAATTAAGGAGAGATGAATGATGCGAATCCTCATCGCAGATGATTCAAAAATTTACCGCACTTACATGATCGATTTGCTTTCCAGAGTTGAAGGAATTGAGATTGTAGGACAAGCAGAGGACTCACCTGGTGCTGTTGAAGCTATTGAAAGACTCAAACCAGATGTCGCAATTTTAGACATCCGGATGCCCGGAGGAGATGGAATTTTAGCCCTCGAAACCATAAAAAGAAACAAAGTTAATCCCAAAACAATCATGTTCACAAACTATCCTTATCCTCAATACAGAAAAAAGTGTATGGATGCAGGCGCAGATTACTTTTTTGACAAATCCACTGAATTCGAAAAACTCGTTGAAACGCTAAAGGAATTAGCCCAGGAGGTTTCCCATACGAAGACAGTTGAGACAGGATTTAAAATAGCAAGTCAAAAATTCGTCCCAAACAAACAAAACGAACGGACTAGACATTTAAAACAGACCAAACAGTATTAGAAGTCATTGTTGAAGCAGGAATCGAAAAAAATGGAAATAGAACAAATGGAGAACGAGTTTATCTCCCATCTATACCATGAACTGCTTTCTCCATTGGGATCAATCAAAGGATTTGCAGGTACTATTCTGGCTGATAAGGAAATGGATGAGGAAACCAGGGTTGAGTTCCTAAACATAATCAATGATGAGAGCGAAAGACTAGCTCTGTTGATAGAAAATTTACTCGACTTATCTAAAATCGAGTACGGGCAAATAAAGATGGATAAACAGAAAGTCCAAGTCTTAGACATAGTCCAAGACGCTGTTTCCAATCTGAAGCCCGAGTTCGAAAAGAAAAAAATAGGAATAAAAACAGATATGCCTCAAGACATCCCATTAATCTTCTGTGATAGAGACATGATACTCAAGGTGATGGTGAATTTACTCCTAAATGCCCTTAAATTCACTCCAGGAGGAGGAAGAGTAACCATCTCTGTTGAAAAAGAAAGAGAGAAAATTAAAGTTAAGGTATCAGACACAGGAGTAGGAATTCAGAAAAAAAATTTGCCTTTCATTTTTGACAAATTCTATCGAGCAGAAAGACCAACAGACAAAAAGAGAGGAACCGGATTAGGCCTGTCCATCGCCAAAGAGATCATCAAGTCTCATGGAGGTGACATATGGGCAGAAAGCAGGCCAGGCAAAGGTTCAACCTTTAATTTCAGACTGCCGCTTAAATAATATGAGGTATTGTCCTAAAGTTACGTGATGAGAGGTCATTACGAGCGACCAAAGGGAGCTTGGCAATCCGCCGTTGCGAGCGAAGCGCGGCAATCTCATAAAAAAAGGTTGAGATTGCCACGTCGCTACGCTCCTCGCAATGACAATTTTTTCCTATGAGATTGCTTCGCCCCAATGGGGCTCGCAATGACATGTGATCAAGCAACTTTGGGAAAACGCCAATTAATACCAAAAGTGAAATGAGGAAGAAAATATTAATAGTGGATGATGAGATTACCGGGCGCCTTCTAGAATATAACCTGAAAAAGGAAGGATATGATGTATATTCTGTCTTTAACGGAAAGGAAGCTATAGCAAAAGCCGAGAAGACCAAACCAGATTTAATAATAACCGACATAATGATGCCACACATGGACGGATACGAATTTTTGGAAAAATTGCGCTCTGATATCAAAATCAGAGCTATTCCTGTTATCTTTTTCTCCGCGAGAGGACAAACTGCTGATATACAGAAAGGACTAGAATTAGGAGTTGCTGCTTATATCACCAAACCCTTTGAGCCTCAGCACCTTCTGGAGAAAATAAAAGAATTATTCAGTAGATGAAATCATCCAAGAGAATCTTAATTATTGATGACGAGCCGTCTGTCAGAAGACTTATAGGACACCATCTAGAAAAGGAAAATTATAAAATTCTTTCTGCTGAGAATGGCGAGAAAGGATTAAGATTTATCGAAGAGAACTCGCCTCATCTAGTTCTCCTGGACGTAAAACTCCCCGGAATCGGGGGAATAGAGGTTCTCCAGAATATAAAGGAAGCCAACCCTAAATTGCCGATAATCATGATCACTGCCTATGGAACTGTAAAAATGGCTGTCGAAACTATGAGAATGGGAGCTTACGATTTTCTTGTTAAACCCATAAACTCAGATGAACTTAAAATCACAGTAAGGAATGCTATCGCCAATCAAACACTCCAAGAAGAAGTTGACCTCTTGAAATCACAGCTTGAAGAAAAATATGAATTTTCCAATATTATAGGTAAGAGTTCTGCTATGCAGCAGGTGTTCAAATTGATCGAGAAAGTAACAGACAGTGATATTCCGGTTCTGATTCAGGGTCAAAGTGGAATAGGAAAAGAGCTCGTTGCCAAGGCTATCCACTTCAACGGACCCCGCAAAGAAGCCCCTTTCATAGATATTAGCTGTGCCGCCATACCAGAAACACTCCTGGAGAGTGAACTGTTTGGCCACGAAAAAGGAGCATTTACCGGTGCAGTGAAGACAAAAGAGGGTAAATTCGAACTGGCAAACAGGGGCACCCTGTTCTTAGATGAAATTGGAGAAATGAGTCTTTCCATCCAAGCAAAGATGCTAAGAGTTCTTCAAGAAAAATCTTTTGAAAGGGTGGGAGGCAAACAAAAAATTAGAGTTAACTGCAGAATTATATCTGCAACGAATAAAAATTTAAAAGATGAGATAGAAAAGAAAAAATTTCGAGAAGACCTCTATTATCGGATCGCTGTGTTCCCGATACACCTCCCGCCTCTAAACGAGAGAAGAGAAGATCTTTTGCTGCTCGTACCACACTTTTTGAAAAAATATGCCAACAGAAAGAAACCCAAGAACATCTCACCAAAAGCAATGAAGGCATTGATGTCATATGATTGGCCCGGAAACGTGAGAGAGTTAGAAAATGTGATACACAGAATCATTGTCTTGGTCGAAGGAGAGACAATAGAGCTAGATCATCTGCCCTCAGAGCTGCAAAATCTTGCCCATACTAAAATCTTTATCCGTAAAAATGCAATATCCCTTGAAGACCCTTCCAGCCATAAAATTATTCCTTTCGAAGAGATAGAGAAAGAAGTTCTCGTACATGCACTGAAAGCGAGCGGTGGGAATATTTCTGAGGCAACAAGAGGATTAAAGATTGGCAGGGCAACTTTCTATAGAAAGCTCAAAAAGTATAATCTTTTGGATAAAAATTCTAAGTCCAATAATTAAACAGGGCATAGCCACAACCTCCCTATACCCTATTTTATTCTTTAAACAGGGCATAGCCACAACCTCACTGTCCCCTATTTTCCATTGGCGCTTAATCAACATCTGCTTCTGAAGAAAGAGCATCTCCACTTTCCAGCAGTGATTTCACTCTGGTGAGAAGATTTTTAAGATGAAGGGGCTTCATGAAATAATCATCCGCCCCGGACCTAAAGCCACATAGCTTATCTTGAATCTGCGTATTGCTGGTGATTAGAATTATGGGAATAAGCTTAGTATCGATATTTTCCTTCAATTTCTGGCATAGCTCAAGGCCATTCAGCTTCGGCATCTCGACATCAGAAATGATAAGATCGGGTTTATCTCTTTTGACAATTTTAAGGGCATCGGAACCATCATCAGCAACGGAAACCTGATAACCTTCTTTTTTGATGATGTACCCAAGCAACTTTCGCATAAGCCGGTCATCGTCAACTATTAATATTTTTTTTGACATTGTTCTTTCCTTAATAAGCTCTAAGATAGTTAAAAACTCTACCTG
>Ga0307378_10005639_pt1 | contig 17376 bp, 18 predicted proteins | sample UN1MG_FD_202238 | JGI IMG/M metagenome (GOLD analysis project Ga0307378, IMG submission 202238) | Soil microbial communities from Risofladan, Vaasa, Finland - UN-1 | ecosystem: Environmental > Terrestrial > Soil > Coastal area > Acid sulfate soil | place: Finland: Risofladan, Vaasa | collected... | reverse complement strand
ATAGCCTTATAGCCCGGAGCCGGTGCTCTGTGGGTATACCGGCTTTGCCACCGAGATATTTCTCTAGATATGGATTCTCTTCGGGGTTCATCCAATCTCTATATGGGATAGGGTCGGCTGCAATACCGCCACAGATGTCCTGTACCGCCTTCGTAGCCTGGTGGAAGTTTTCGGCATACATATACTTGGCTATATTGGTGTACATGCCATTTGGATTGGCTAAGTCCATGTCAGGCTCTTTCTCAGGGAACATGCAGGCCGCTTTGCTCATGATTTTGAAGCCCTCGGTAAGCTGCACCAGCCATGCCAATTTAGTGCGAATGTGAGGATATTTCTCTAAACCATTATATTCAGCCATCAGTGCGGCTACACCGGTAAGGCTTTCCAGTACTGGCACCATGCGGCAACAAGCGAAAAGGCGATGAAAAGTGCCAAAGAGATAGGCGATATCTCTGGAAAATTGCCATTCACCGCACATAAATACCCTTTCCCAGGGAACAAAGACATCATCAAAGATAATCATGCACTCACCATCACCAACGCCGAGAACTGAAGCGCTGGGGTAGTCCCATATCGTTTCTTCAGTGGTCTGTCCCCTGATTTCGGGCTCTGAGGATATAAGGGTAATGCCCTTTGCATTCAGAGGAGTGGCGAATACCACAGCATAGTCTTTGTCTTTCTCCTGGTGGGTTCGACATGGCAGAACAATCGCTTCATTTGCACAGGGTGTGGAGCTTATGTGGTACTTGGCTCCTCTTACTACTATTCCGTCCTTTTGCTTGTCGACGACCCTGACATAGTAGTCCTTGTGCTGTACCTGCTCTGAGGGGTGAAGGCTCCTGTCCCCCTTAACATCTGTCTGAGCTCCGGTAATGCCAAGGTCTGTTGCCTGCAGATACTTGCGATAAGCCTCAACACGCTCGATATATTTAGTGCCTAACTTGTTGTCCATTCTTCCAGCGAGTACCCTTGATGCCGCCAGGGCATCAACACCCATGCTGTGCAGCCCCATTGCGCCGTATCTGGTGCCTTCTATGTAAGCTTCTCTCTTATGTAGGAGGTCTTCAGCAGTTTTCGGCGCAGTCCACAAAAAATTGACTTCTTCTCCCTCCTCATTTTTGGTTACGAAGAGTGAGCGGCGCTCGGGGTCATTGGTTAGAACCCAATCCATAGCGCCATGCTCGATAACTCTTCTCAGTACAGGGTGTGTTGTTACATCTTTTACCTTTTCTCCTAAGCTATAAATTATCCTTCCGTCTCTCAAGCTCTCCAGATATTGCTCAACTGTTCTGATCATGATGACCTCCTTTGCATGTAGCTTTTTAGCTATTAGCAGTATGGGTCAACTCAGCGGACCTTTAAGATGGTGAAGTCCTCTACAGTGACGCCAGCAATGTGGATTATAGCACACAATTGCTGGTCTTGGGGATACTTTTTAGTCAAACTTAGCTAAACTCTGCTAGATGTGCTGGTTTACTTCAAGTCAGGCATTGTCTTGCTTGAGGTATTCGCTGTACTGAGCCAGGTTGGCGAGAGCTGCAGCTGCTTGCTGTGGTATGCTGTAGCATACGGCGTTCATGTCTCCCAGGGTATAGGTTAGCTTGGCCAAGGTGCGAGCACTGTTGAAAAGCGGGTCGGAGGCGATAACGACTGGTTTCTGATATGTGTTGGTTAGCTCCTTTATCTCCTTGAAGATATGAGCTGCGGCTGCAATTATGTCCTCTCGCATCTTCTTTCCCTCCTCCTCGGTGGTGGGAATGTGGAAGAAGTCCGCAGGCATAGCAGGCATTAATCCCATCATGATAACCCCGTCCACTACAGGACAGCGCATTATCACTTCAACGGATTTCATCATAGCATCTCCGAAGGCACCGGCTACCAGGTCAACGGGGTTGCCACGGTTCCACCAGGCTGGCAGGAAGCTATCCAGCTCTCTGAGAGTGTTATCAGGTAATGAGATGACGTCGAGCCCCAGTTTGGCGCAGGCATCGGCAGCCAGGACCCCCCAGCCTCCTCCAGCAGTGACTATGCCCACCCTTCGGCCTTGCGGTAAAGGATGACATAGAAAGGCGAGGCCGGTGTTTACGAATTCCTCTAGATTTCTTACTCTTGCAATTCCAGCCTGCTTGCACATGGCTTCGAAGATGGTGTCTGAGCCAGCCAGGGACGCAGTGTGCGACTTGGCAGCCCTGGCTCCAGCCGGCGTTTCACCTGCCTTTAGCATGATAACCGGCTTTTTCCTGGTCACCTTCTTTGCTGTTTCAAAGAACCGATGACCATCCTTAAAGCCTTCGATATAGCTCAGGATGACCTTGGTCTGTGGGTCATCGGCTAGATATTCGAGGTAATCATCGGAGTGGAGAACTGCCTCGTTGCCGCTGCTAATGCCCTTACTATAGCCGAAGCCCTTTGCCATAACCATGCGCGCTACCGTGGCGACCAAATTTCCACTTTGGGATAGAACAGCGATAGGGCCTGGATAGGGGAAGATAGGTGGCATCTGTGAATGTAGTTTGCTTGAGGGGTTGAGGATTCCAAAGGAATTGGGACCTACCAGAATCATCCCACCGCTTTGGGCAGCCTTAACCATGTCGTGTTGGATTTTCGCGCCTTCTTTACCGATCTCGGCAAAGCCAGCGGTTATGACTACACCGGCTTGTATCCCTTTGTTGGTGCACTCTTTTATTGCATCGACTACGCTCGTCGGGGGCACCACGATGACAGCGAGGTCAGGGGTTTCAGGGATTTCCCCAACACTACCGTATACTTTTAGCCCCAATATTTCTCCCCCCTTGGGGTTTACCGGGTAGATTTTCCCTTCAAATTTGCCGATTCTGATGTTGGCCAAGATACGGAAGCCCCACTTTTGGGGGTCACGGGAGGCTCCCAGAAAGGCGAGGGAACGGGGTTCAAATAGAAGTTTGAATTTTCCCTTTATGTCAGTTGATTCGTGTTCCAAGATGAGCTTCTTAGCTTCTTTCTCGCTTGCCGCGTATAAATTTGTCTTGAGGGCTTATTATTATAGCAGCTAAGTGCCTGTAAGACAAATCTGCTGGAGCAGTTCGCAGTTATATATTTCATGTTCAAATCCTTTCGCCAACTACGAGTTTGGCGTCGTGATTGGCAGGTCAGTTCTTGTCTGATATACTGAAATGGCTTGAGATATTCAGCAGGAGGGCAAAAATGAAGGACTCACGTTCTCTGATTAGCAGAATGATACGAGCAGCAAAGCTGGAGGTCAACCTTTACGAAGAAGTTGAGGCTGATTCAACGGCCACATCGCAAGCCTTGATAGCAGTGATTGTGGTCAGCCTGGCCAGCGGCATTGGTACCGGCATCGCTGGGTTGAGTGCAATGGGAGGCTTGGGGTTTTTCTGGGGGTTGCTAACAGGCCTTGCTGCTTCGTTGGTTGGCTGGCTTGCTTGGGCGTATCTCGCTTATATTCTGGGTACTACTGTGTTTAAGGGTCCAGAGACATCAGCTACATGGGGGGAGTTGCTTCGGACTATAGGCTTTGCGCATTCCCCAGGAGTGCTACGAATTTTCTCCTTTATTCCTTTTGTGGGAGTCGTTATTAGCTTTGGAGCCTCTATATGGTTTCTAATTGCCGGTGTCATCGGCGTTAGACAAGCCCTGGATTTCTCTACCGGCCGTGCCATCGCCACTTGTATTGTAGGCTGGCTTATTTACATGGTGCTTGTATTTTTAGTCCAATTCTTCTTGTTAGGGGCTACAGCACTTTTCTAGCAGCCTTGTCGGTGACTCTTTGTGAAGTTTGTTCTCTTCTCTTGGGCACGATGCTATATTTTTAGCTTGATATACGGAAATGGACATTCGGTCTACTATACGCAGGCGAATAAGTGTACGTCACTATGAGACGGGGCCTGTCCCAGAAAGAACCTTACAGGCTGTGGTCAGCTCCGGGGAGAGCTCTATCGCGCTGGACGAGGGCATCCGAGTTTATTTCCACCTTGTTAAGGAAGGTAAGTTAATTGCTGAGCGAATGACCCCCTTGACTGGGACGAAACTGCTCTTCGGTTCAGCGCCACACTTTATTATAGCCACATCAGAGGAGAGGCCATTATTTATGTTGAATATAGGCTTCCGGATGGAACAAATGATACTTTTTGCTACCCAGGAGGGCCTTGGTACCTGCTGGGTCGGAGGTATGTTTGCTGAGGAACGAATCACCAGCTTCCTGGGTTTGAGGAAGGGTGAGCGTGTAATTGCATTGACTCCAATTGGCTACCCGGATACTTCGTTTTACGGCAGGTTTGTGCATGATGCTATTGAGCTGGCGGCAGTGAATTTCGGGCGAAGAAAACCATTGCGACAAATGGCGTTTGGCTCTAGCTGGGAGTCACCTCTTGAGACCGAGGATGGTGAACTGCTTGAAGCTTTGGAATGTGCCCGTTTGGCTCCTTCCTGGGTTAATGCTCAACCGTGGCGTTTCCTGGTTACCCAAAGAGAAGTGATAGCTGTTGTTGATGCAAGCGGAAGGTATCGGAGCGTTCGCCAGGGCAGGCACTACTATCGCCTCGACATGGGAATTGCTATGGCACATTTCTATCTGGCGACAAGGGAAATGGGGTGGAGCGGGAAATGGCGTGTAACTGGATTTGACCCGGCAATGGTTGCAATGGAGCATGCTATTCCAGAAGGCTATGAAGTACTTGGAATATACAAGAGATGAAGATAAATAGTCTGATTCTCTGCCTAATTGTACTTGCCGCAGGCACCTACTTGCTGCCAAAGGTTAATCAAGATAGAATGAGGGTGGAGGGTGGTTCTGATGAGGTGGGAGGTTTCAAGTGAGATTCAGTTCAGGGGGGTAATATTCAAACTGATTATGAGGCGATTATCATTCCTGGTAGCTATCGTACTGTGCCTTCAGCTCGGCTTTTCTGGGCCAGTCCAATCTGCTGTGGAAAGCCCTGTTGAGGTCAAGGAGTTAAATTTCGTTTTTCTTCATGGGGCAGGCGGTGTTTCCTGCACTCAGCAGCTTCTGGCTGATATTATCGTCGAGCAGATACCAAAGTATATTCTTGTCTATGAACAGGCACATCCTGGTATTAAGGTTCGTTTTGATACGTTGAATAGGTGTTATCCAGACGATGTAGATATTACCGCATGGGCTCGTAACATTGTTAGTAGCATCAACAAGCATTTGCCTGGCAAGGGAAGTGTAATCTTGATTGGACATAGCATGGGAGGTAAATCAGCTATCTATGCGGTAGCCAACAATGTGGGTAACTTAGCTGAGAGAGTGCCGCTGGTAGTTACTATCGATAGCCCGATTAAGAGTCTGGACAAGTATCAGGTTGCTGGCGGTGGGTCATTTCTTAACTATTGCCGGGCTCGGTGGTTAGGTTCTGACCGGGGAATCTGCTCTTCGGTTGCTTATTACGATAGCTCTGAAGAAGCCAGGTGGGTAGGGCATAACAAACACTGGTTGGCCTTTGTAGCGGGTGAAAACGCGCCGCTCAGTCAGCAGTTTGATTATGGCGGTGTTGACCCTTATCCCAGAGATATGGATGACGGTGCCCTGCCGCTATCAAGTCAGTACGCTGATGGCGCAGATGTAGTTTACTATGGAGAGCATGGCCACAACGATTTTCGAGCCTCAGAGAGCGTAGCCGAGCTCATGGCAGGGCAGATTCTGCGGTATATTTTTGGCGGCTCTATAGAGTGCTCTGTTCTTGCTGGCAGTGGTGACTTTGAGCATAGGGCTGGTGGGATGCTGCTGGGAACAGATTACTGGCAGGATATTGCCGGTGATGTTCTTGCCAGGAGTGGCACGCTATGGCATCGAAATCAGTCCTATACAAAATGGCAGGAATGGGAGGATATAGTGGAGTATCGTCCTCCCACATACGAGAAATATAAGCGGAGCCGCTACGAATTTAGCCGGGTGAGGTCGTCAGCGCTTTTTACAAGCATTAAGGAGTTGCACTGGCTGGAGCCTGATAATCCCGAGGATTTTCGCCTTTACATACGAACCGAAGCTGCCCCTCGAAATTATCTACAGGTAGATTGGGAAATTTATCGACAGGATTCGTTACCTCTGGGAACAGAGCGCGACCATTATGAGGTCGAAATAGTTGCTGGCACACCTTTGACTGGGATTGAAAGCTTGTCCTGGGCAACCGATGACCCCCGGGACCCGGGGTTGCGAATACAGTCGCGGGCAGAGCGTCCCTTTCGCTGGTTCGAAGCTGGATGGAGAACTTACTACAAAGAGAGCCGCCACAGAAAAGTTATCGATGAAATCCCTGCATTGCCAGCGACCACCCCCATCGGCTAAAAGTCTTACTGCTGGCCCGTAGTTGGACTATGCTTTGAGCACGGCTCGAGCTGTGAGGAAACGAATTATTCTCTGCCGTTCTACCATGCCGATTAGCTTACCGTTTTCCAGTACCGGTATCTGGTCTATGTCGTACTCATCCATTTGCTCTAGCAGGTCTACTGCGGGGTGGTCAGGGTGAGCGGTCTTGAGCTCACTGGCAGGTGTCAATATTTCGCTTATTTTTGTGGAGTCCCAGCGCTTTTGCGGTATTTGTATATCGCTTAGAGTTACAATCCCCTGGAGTTTACCATCCTCAATCACGACGAAGCAGTGCTGTCCCGAATTTATAATGTAATCCCGAACCACTCCAAAGGTGAGTTGCTGCTTGATAGGGGTATAGTTCTCGCTCATCATATAGTGGGCCGTAACGCCACGGAGAGCGTCGCGCACCAATGTCTGACGGCGGCTGACTGCCGCCGCATTTTCTAAAAACCAGCCGAAAGCAGCCACTAGTGGCCCGGTAAACCACTCGCCAGCTATAATGATTGCCAGAATACCTGCAAAAATGAGTGAGAAACCCACAACTCGGCCGGTCAGGGTAACAATGCGTGTTGCCCGACTACAATCGTGGCTTATCATCCACAGAGCTGCTCGTAGAGCTCTGCCTCCATCCAGGGGAAAACCAGGAAGGAGATTGAACAAGGCTATCATGATGTTGAAAAAAAACAGCCATTGCATGAGGTCAGCGACCATGAAGCTCTCGCTAGCCGCCAGCATGGAACGAGCTGCGTAAAAGATCCCGGCTATTACGAGGCTGGACAAGGGGCCTGTTATGGCGACTAGCAGCTCGGGGACCGGGCGAGTGTCCTGTTCAGTTATCCGCGGCGCTCCACCAAAGACATACAGGGTGACACTCTGCACCGGCATACCTCTATTGATAGCGATGAAACTGTGAGCTAATTCGCGGGCACTCATAGAGGCAAAGAAAAGCAAGCTGGCAGTTATCCCAAGTATTATGTTTTGCCACAAGGGATAGACTCCGTAGGAGGTAAATGTCAGGCCTCCGGTTAATAATACGAAGGCGAGAAACCACGTATAGTGCAGTCGTACTGGGACCCCGAAAACTCTGCCCAGATTTAGGGCGCGTGTTACCTTCACTACTTCGGGCATGTTTCTAGTATAAAGGCTGTGGCCTTTTGAGGCAAGGCGGAATTGCTGAGGCAGAGAGAGAATGAGAAAAGAGCTCGTCGAACTTTATAGACCAAGCTCCCTCCGGCAGCTTCTATTTCTGTCGCCATGTGCGCTAGTTTGAAAGTAATGAGCTAAACATTTAATATTAATATAAGAAATTCTTGGAAGGTGAAACAGGGTTTGTATGGAGATAATTCCAGCCGTTGATATTAAAGATGGCAGATGTGTCCGATTATATCAGGGTGATTACGGCCAGGAGACGGTTTTTTCTGAAGACCCAGTAGCCGTTGCCTCGAGCTGGCAAGCCCAGGGGGCCTCCAGGATTCATCTGATTGACCTGGATGGAGCCGCCAGCGGAGAGATATGCAATAGGGCGGTTGTTGAGGCGATAGTAAAGCAGGTAGGCGTACCTGTCCAGCTTGGCGGTGGTATAAGAGATGAAGCTACAGTCAGCAGCCTCTTGGGTATTGGAGTAGGCAGGGTTATCCTGGGGACGGTGGCAGTGGAGCAACCGGAGCTGGTGGAGAGATTGTGCGGTAAGTTTGGTGAGGCTATAGTGGTCGGCATTGATGCTCGGGATGGGCATGTAGCCATTCATGGCTGGCAGAAAGGCACTGGAGTTAGCGCTTTAGAGCTGTGCCGAAGGATGGCAGATATGGGAGTGAGGCGTCTTATTTATACCGATATAAAGCGTGATGGCACATTAACCGGGCCTGATTTTAAGGCGATAGCTGAACTTGTTGGCAGTATGGATTTGCCGGTCATCGCTGCCGGTGGCATTTCAACATTAGGCCATCTGAGGAAACTTGGGGGACTAGGGGTCGAGGGGGCTATTGTGGGCAAGGCACTCTATACGGGCGATATAGACTTGAGAGAAGCCCTGGCTATTAGCAAAACGTAGGAACAGGTCTTTAGACCTGTACGAAGACGGACAGACCTGAAGGTCTATCCCTACGAGGGATAATGTCTTAAAATGTAGGGACAGGTCTTTAGACCTGTACGAAGACGGACAAAAGGGATGCTCAGACAGCGAAGGCATGCACCAAGGCTTTTAGGTTTTAATTACTCAGGGCCTTATGCTTATTTCATCACTTGCCCTACATATCAAAAAAGGCTCTACTTTGAAGACAAGGCAATCGTTGACATTGTTTTGTCTATTCTGAGACGGGCTGGTGTACAGAATAGCTTTGGTATTTATGTTTACTGTTTTATGCCTGACCATCTTCACCTTTTGCTGTTGGGAGAGGAAAAATCCTCTCTACATAGGTTTATGAAAACATTTAAGCAGGAAAGCAGTTTCGTATTTAAGAGAGCATATGGCAATTCGCTTTGGCAGAGGAGTTATTATGACCATGTTCTCAGAAAAGAAGAGGCGCTTGAAGACGTGGCGTTGTATATACTGAATAATCCAGTGCGGGGAGGGCTGGTAGATGATTATAAGAGCTATGCCTTCTCAGGTTCCTTTATATTTGATATCAGGGAATTAGGCGGACAGACCTGGAGGTCTATCTCTACGAGGGATAATACCTCAAAATGTAGGGACAGGTCTTTAGACCTGTCCGAAGACGGGCAGAAGTAAGGTGGTGAACAGTGCTAAAATTTGATGATAAAGCGGACAGACCTGGAGGTCTATCCCTACGAGGGATAATGTCTTAAAATGTAGGGACAGGTCTTTAGACCTGTCTGAAGTAAGGTGGTGAACAGTGCTAAAATTTGATGATAAAGGCTTAATCCCGGTTATAGTTCAGGATGCCAGTAATGGCGAGGTGTTGATGTTGGCTTATGCAAACAAGGAATCCCTGCGGATGACTCTGGATAGCGGTGAGGTCTGGTTCTATAGCCGAAGTCGGCAGGAGTTGTGGCACAAGGGAGCTACCTCAGGGAGCATCCTGAAAGTGCATTCTATTGATAAGGACTGTGATAGTGATACTATCCTGGTTCGGGCTGAGCCAGCCGGGCCGGTATGTCATACCGGGCATCGGACTTGTTTCTTTCAGAAATTTGAGAGGGAAGATATAGACTAAGTCTCATTGGTTGGCTCACTGCTGAACCCGACTAAACAAGGCAAAAGCATGTAGTGCGAGGAATGTCATTGCGAGCCGAAGCTGCGAGGAACAAAGTGACGAAGCAGTCAGCGAAGCAACTTAGCCTCGCCCGTCACACATTTGAATCGGCTTCGATGACTTTCTCCAGGGCTGATAGCGCTGTTTCCAATTGGTTGTCGTTTGGCTCTCTGGTAGTCATAGATTGCAAGATAAGCCCCGGGGCTAGCAGGCTGCGGACCACAAGGTTCTCACTGTGAGCTGCCCCGAAACGGATAAATTCATAGCTGATAGCGGCGATAGCAGGGATTAGAACAATACGGTATAAGATGCTTAGCCACATTGCCGGACGGCCAAACAGGGCAAAGACAACTATAGCGATAACGAGAACTGCCAGTAGGAAGCTGGTGCCACAGCGGGCATGGGATGTGGAGTAGCTTTTGACGGCGCCTATCTCCAGGGGCATTCCAGCCTCGTAGGCATTGACGGCCTTGTGTTCAGCCCCGTGGTAAGCGAAGACGGTCTTAATATCAGGCATCAAGCTTATCAGCCACAGGTAGGCGATGAAGATGCCCATGCGTATGATACCCTCGATTAAGTTGCTGACTAGGTCTGAGGCAATGTATGGGTCAATCAGGTAGCGGGTGAGCAGCAAAGGAGCGATAAAAAACAGAGCTATAGCGAAGGCAATGGCGATGGCCACGCTTCCCCACATAGCTGCTGGAGATATCTCGTCCTCGTCTTCGGCTGAAGCAACCTGGGCGGAGTGGAACAGAGCCTGGATGCCGAGGGTCAGCGTCTCGATGAGGACGAATATGCCCCTGATGAACGGCATATTTCTCAGCCGGCCCTTGTATATACTGGCGAGAGGCTGGCTAGCTATATCCAGTTCGCCATCGGGGCGACGGACGGCGATAGCCACACTGTTTTGCCCTCGCATCATCACGCCTTCGATTACCGCTTGCCCGCCGTAATAGAAAGGTTTTTGTGTTGTCATCTTTCTAAAAATGCAATTATACATGTTATTTTTGGTTATTGCGAGCGAAGCGAACCCGGAAGACCCATACTGTCATTGCGAGCGAAGCGAAGCAATCTCGGTGGGGGAAAGGGGAGTGGTTTACCCCAAAGCCCCGCCGGGATTGCCACGGCACTCCGTGCCTCGCAATGACAAGGGGGGAAGCCACGCCACGATAACTATGCTGTCTAGCGATACATGTAGTGCGAGGAATGTCATTGTGCGCGAAACGAAGTAACCCAGTCTCGCCTATCACCACCCCTGGGCGGCCTTAAAAGACCGCACTACATGTTAGGCGGACAGACCTAAAGGTCTATCCCTACAGGGGCTAGCTAATCGGTTAGTTTATAGCGGCGCTTAAAGCGTTCTACCCTGCCAGCGGTATCCACTATCCTTTGCTCACCGGTGAAGAACGGGTGGCACTTGCTGCATAGCTCAACTTTGAGTTCCTTCCTGGTGGAGCCGGTAGTAAACGTGTTGCCACAGGAGCAGGTTACTTTGGCATCAGTATAATATTTAGGATGGATTTTATCTCTCATTCTCTTTATTCAGTATAAACGCTGACTTTTTTTCTGTTCTTGGCTGCCGGTTCGAACTTGACTGCGCCGTCAATGAGGGCAAAAAGGGTGTGGTCTTTGCCTATGCCAACATTGTTGCCGGGGTGAATACGAGTTCCTCGTTGCCTGACTATGATAGTACCGGCATGAATCTGCTCACCACCGTATCTTTTCACTCCCAGCCGCTTTGAATTGCTATCACGGCCGCACCGTGTGCTGCCTCCGCCCTTCTTATGTGCCATTAGCCCTTACCTCCCGCTATTACCTTTTTCTTTTGAGTTCTTTTGGCCACTGCCTCACCGGGCTTGACGATTTCTTTGATTTCCAACCTGGTGTAAAGCTGGCGGTGACCTGTTTTTCGGCGATAGCGTACCTTAGGTTTATATTTGAAGACGATAATCTTATCACCTTTTTTCTCGCCGAGACAAGTAGCCATCACCTTAGCGCCATCGATAGTTGGGCTGCCTATAGTGGTATTCTTATCGTCAGCAATAAGCAGCACTCTGGAAAGCTCAACGTCCTCGCCTTCGGCAACAGTCAGGCGGTCGACGTCTACTTTCTGTCCTGCGGTTACCTTATATTGCTTCCCGCCAGTTTCGATAATAGCGTAAGTACCTTTCATGTTCAAAAACCGAACCTAAATTTACCAGATTGGATAGTTGAATGTCAAATTTCGTGTGGTGCTACCCGTGTTGGGCGAGGCTAGGTTGCTTTGCTGACTGCTTCGTCACTTTGTTCCTCGCAGCTTCGGCTCGCAATGACATTCCTCGTACTACATGCTTCTGTCATTGTGATGAGCATTAGCGATGAAGCAATCTTGACCGCTAGACAAGGGGCGAAATTTGCCTTAGAATAGCCTCCACAACAACCTAAAGGGAGGAAGAATGATTCTAGAGCTCAATGAAGAGCAAAAAATACTAAAGAGGAACGTTCGAGGTTTCGTAGAACGAGAAATAGTGCCCATTGCTGATGACTATGACCGTAAATACCATCCTCTGCCCAAAGATGTAGCTGTAGGTCTCTTAAAGAAGCTGCTGCCTTTCGGCTATATAGGTTCAACACTGCCTCCAGAGTATGGAGGGCAAGGCCTGGACCGCATTTCTTACGGCATTCTGGGTGAGGAGATGGCCCGCGCTTATGTCAGCTTGGGTATGATAGCCATGATGCAGGATGCTGCCTTGCTCCCCATCCTGGCTAAAGATGGCACTGACGAGCAAAGGGCGAGATTTATGCCCCAGGCGCTATCACTGGAAAAAATCACCTGCCTCGGATTGACCGAGCCTGATGTTGGCTCCGGGGCTCGGGATGTCAAGACCACCGCTGTACCTGATGGAGATTACTACATAATCAACGGCACCAAGACATGGATAACCAACGGTGGAATTGCTGATATAGCTGTCATCTTCGCCTCTACCGACCCAAGCAAGGGAGCCAGAGGCATCTCGTGCTTCATCGTCGATAAAGACGAATCTCCATTTACTACCAGGGAATTGCCCAAACTGGGTTGCCGCTCCTGCCCAACCTCAGAGGTAATCTTTGAGGACTGCCGGGTCCCCAAAAGCAACCTCGTTGGCAATTTGGGTGGTGCTTACCCAATAGCGCTCGCTGACCTTGTCGAAATTCGGGTAGGTGTGGGCATTGGTGCAGTGGGGGTTGCTCAGGCGGCTATTGACGCTGCCATCAAATATGCCCAGGAGCGGCAGCAATTTGGCCGCCCTATTGGCAAGTTCCAGCTTATTCAGGAAATGATTGCCGATATGGTCATGATGACCGAGGCAGCCCGGTTCTTTTGCTACCAAGCTTACTACCTGATAGGCAAGGGCGAAACCTGCTTCAGAGAAGCCTCCATGGCCAAATGCTTCAGCACCGAAATGGCTGTCGACGTAACCTCCAAAGCCATCCAGATACACGGCGCCTATGGTATCTCTGAAGAATACCCCGTGGAGCGCTATTTCCGCGATGCCCGTACTCTTACCTTTCCTGACGGTGCCAGCCAGATTCAAAAACTAATCATCGGCCGTGAAATGCTGGGCATATCGGCCTTTGTATAAACTGCGAAAGCGAACCATGCTGGTCATTGGCTTAACGGGCAACTTCGGCACTGGAAAGAGCACGGTCTCTCAAATCCTGGCTGAGCTGGGTGCCGCTATAATCGATGCTGATAAGCTGGGCCACGAGCTTTTAGAACCCGACAGCCAGGCTTACCAGGAAGTGGTGACTGCCTTCGGCAAGACCATCCTGAAGCCCAACCAGGAAATAGACCGCCACAAGCTGGGCAAGTTAGCTTTCAACAATGCCACCGCTCTAAATCAACTTAACCACATAATGCACCCCAAAATGTATGAAGTAACCCGGGAAAGAATCAAGCAATATCGCCAGCAAGAGAGTAAATTGGTAGTCCTCGAAGCTGCCTTATTAATCGAAGCCGGCTGGACACCGCTGGTAGACCAGGTCTGGGTCACCATCGCTCCGGAAGCTGTAATAGTAAAACGGCTGAAAAGACAGAGACAACTTAGCGAAGAGCAAATCCTGGCTCGCCTCCATTCCCAAATGCCGGCAGAGGAAAAGATAAAACGAGCCAATATCGTTATAGATACCAATTGCCCCATCAATGACCTCAGGACAAAGGTCACCAACCTGTGGCAAACAACATGCGGCTCGAGGCTTTAGCCTCGCCCATCACCACCCAGGTGGAGGGGAGAACCATTCGGTCATTGCGAGGAGCATTAGCGACGAAGCAATCCCGGTGGATGAGGAGCCATGGGATGGAGATTGCTTCGCTGAGTTCACCCTGAGTGAGATTCTTCGGTCGCTCCGCTCTCTCAGAATGACAGGAAGCGAAGGGCTTGCAAAGACACAAGGTGGAAGGGAGAACCAGGGGAGTTACCCGCCGTTGAGTCCCATATAAAGACTAAAACCTCGCACTATATTTAATGGATTGAAATGAAGTGGTATAATTGGCTAGGGTGGTGGTTGACAAATGTCTGAGGGACTACTTTATGACAGGCTTCCCGGGTCCAGGGTGCGTTGCAATGTTTGCCAGTGGCGTTGCGTCATTGGTCCGGGCAAGTTTGGCGTTTGCCGGGTGCGTCGAAATGATGATGGCGTTCTCCATGTTCTAAACTATGCTGGGGCCTCGTCAGTAGCTGTTGACCCCATTGAGAAGAAACCCCTCTTTCATTTCTTCCCGGGTAGTCTGGCCTTCTCTCTAGGTACCTGGGGATGTAACTTCCATTGTAAGCATTGCCAGAACTGGGAGCTCTCTTGCATCGAGGAGCCATCTGAGACGTCAGGGGGTTCACAAAAAATTTCACCGCAGGAGGCAGTGAAATTAGCCAAGCAACATAGTTGTGGTGGCATCGCCTGGACTTATAATGAGCCGAGCATCTGGTTTGAATATACCCTGGACTCGGCGAAACTGGCTAAAGAGAGCGGGCTTTATACTGCCTACGTGACAAACGGCTATCTTACGCCGGAGGCTTTGGATACTATCGGGCCTTATCTCGATGCCTGGCGGGTTGATATTAAAGGTTTTTCTGATGCCCTGTATCAGGACTTAGCCAGAATTTTCCGATGGCGGGGGATTCTTGAGGTGGCTAAAAGGGCTCAAGAGAAATGGGGTATGCATGTTGAGGTGGTGACCAATGTAATTCCGACGATGAATGACGATAAGGAGCAGCTAGAGGGCATCGCTAGCTGGATTCGGGATGAGCTGGGTGAGCTAGCGCCATGGCATGTGACACGATTTTATCCTCATCATAACCTGATGCATTTGCCTCCGACTTCGATAGCTAGCCTGGAGAAGGCTTATGATGTCGGCAAGAGAGCAGGACTGCGCTTTGTCTATTTAGGTAATGTCCCTGGTCACAGCGCAGAAAATACTGTTTGTTATTCTTGTGGCAAAGTGGTCATCCGAAGGCTGGGCTATAATACTCAAGTGATAGGAATTGATGGTTCGAAGTGTAAGTTTTGTGGGGCTGAACTTAATGTGAGAATGACGCCAAGGAAGGTAGTCTAAGGAGGTAGCTTATGGCAGGGATAGTTTTCGGTTGTACTGTACCTCATCCTCCATTATTGGTTCCTGATATTGGCGGGGGGCAGGAGGCGGTGATATTAGCGACGGCACAGGCTATGGAAAAATTAACCGATAGGTTAGCTGAGCAGCATCCCCAGACAGTTTTGGTTATCAGCCCTCACGGAGAATATCTTGGTGATGCTATGGGGATACTTACTGCCACCTCATCGACCGGAGATTTAAGGAACTGGGGAGTTCGGGGGCCTCAGCATCATTTTGATAATGACCTCGAAATGGTGGCACTTATTCAGAAGGAAGCAAAAGCGGCTGACATTCCCATAGAGTCCATTGGTGAGAGAAGCTATGAGCTTGACCACGGGGTAATGGTGCCCATGCAGTTTTTACTTTCCGGGATGAAAGGAGTGCCTCTAGTGCCATTGACCTTCTCCCGGCTTTCTCTGGAAACCCATTTTTCTTTTGGCAAGGCGATTAGACGAGCTGCGGAACAGAGCCAAAAGCGAGTAGCGTTGGTTGCCAGCGGTGACCTTTCTCATCGACTTATTCCGGGGGCACCAGCAGGCTATGACCCGATGGGTAAAGTCTTCGATGAGGAACTGGTGAAGGCATTGTCTTCTTTGGATACCAAAAGCATTTTGAATATGGATAGGGAGCTTATTGAACGGGCTGGGGAATGTGGTTTGCGCTCTTTTGTGATCCTTCTAGGCGCGCTGGATGGGCTTCAGGCAAAGCCGGAGATTCTTTCTTATGAAGGACCTTTTGGAGTTGGCTATTTAGTAGCTTCCTTTGAAGTTATGTATTGAAGCTCGGCTGAGAGAGGATGTAGAATGGAGAAACAGCTTCACCCAATAGTAAAGCTAGCTAAAGAAGCGGTGGAAAGCTATGTTGGCCAGGGCAAGGTGCTCAGACCACAGGAGCTTACCGCCGAAATGAAGCAGAGAGCCGGCGTTTTTGTGTCCATTCATAAACGCGGTGAATTAAAAGGCTGCATTGGCACCTTTGAGCCAGCCAGGGCGAATGTGGCCGAGGAAGTTATTGCCAATGCTATTAGTTCAGCTACCGAGGACCCTCGCTTTATGCCGGTAGCGGCTTCTGAGCTAGGCGATTTGGAGTACAGTGTGGATATTCTCACCAGGCCGGAGCCAGTGGGTGGCGTTGACCAACTTGACCCGAAGAACTATGGTGTAATTGTGGAGTGCGGATTCAGGCGAGGGCTCTTGCTACCAGACCTTGAAGGTGTGGCTACTGCAGATGAGCAGATTAAAATCTGCCGGGCTAAAGCTGGTATAGCGGCGGAGGAGCCGATTAAACTGTACCGTTTCCAAGTAAGGAGGTATAAGTAACATGAAGTTACTGGTTATTGGTATTGGCGATTGTGGTTGCAGGTTGGCTGGTGAGTTTGCTCGGTTGAACAAGATGGCAAAAGCCAAGCGGCATGTCAGTATAGTTACAGGTGCCTATGCGTTTAATAATGACCAGGCCAACCTGGCGGCATTGGCCAAGACTGGGCGTGAATGGCTACAGTCTGTCTTAATTCACGGTTCCCTTGAAGATGAGGAGAAGTCAGCCGAAGCCGGTGCTGAACTTATGCGCCAGGAGAGTGACCGGGTGATTGCAGCTATAAGACCGGGTGGGTCTGTTGAGTCAGACGCTTTTTTGTTTATTGCGGGTGCTGCTGGGAGTCTTGGTTCTGGTGGAGTTCCGGTGGTGGCCCAGCAACTTAAACAGCGCTATGCGGACAAGCCAGTCTATGCCCTTATCGTTCTTCCATTTGATTCTGAGATAGGCGAACCGCAATGTGTTCATAATACGGCTATCTGCCTCAAGGCTATTGGTAAGATAGCCGACGCTGTGATTCTGGTGGATAATGGCGGGTTAAGGGGTGGGGGAAATATAGCGCCAAACGAGAATATGGGCAGCGTGAATAAAGAGATAGTCTCTTTATTCTATGACCTTCTCTGTGCTGGCGAAATGAGTGGCTCAGGATATGTTGCAGCCAAAGTAGTGGATGCTGGCGATATAGTGCAAACTTTAGCCGGTTGGACGGCGATAGGCGTTGGCGAGGTACGATTCTCGGAGTCAGCATTTCCATGGAGAAAGATAGGTGACTTTCGAAAGAGGGGTCAGGAGACAGCTACGGCTCTGGAGGCGATGAATTCGGCTTTGGCTCGGTTGTCGATTGATTGCAAGCTAGAGGATGCTGGCAAAGCCCTGTATCTTCTTTCAGCTCCGGCTAAACAATCCAATATTGA
>Ga0307378_10005638_pt1 | contig 17378 bp, 27 predicted proteins | sample UN1MG_FD_202238 | JGI IMG/M metagenome (GOLD analysis project Ga0307378, IMG submission 202238) | Soil microbial communities from Risofladan, Vaasa, Finland - UN-1 | ecosystem: Environmental > Terrestrial > Soil > Coastal area > Acid sulfate soil | place: Finland: Risofladan, Vaasa | collected... | reverse complement strand
CCATGCGAGATCTAAAAATGGGACGCTTTATTCATACAAGCATTACAATAAATTGCGGTGGGAGATACCGGCCACATGGATCGACTCTACCGATGCGGCAAACATCCTCAGCTGGTGGCAAAATGTTTATGATCTCACTTTTGTCCCGGACATGGTGAATGCGCCAGGTACATCACACACCGTCCGGATCGTGAATTCAAATCGTCCTCTTCTGAGCTTCTCGGGCCCGAACTGGGAAACTTACTACGCGGGAACAATCATCCTGGAGCAAACATAATGCAAGTCATTGCTGCTGGATTACAGACTGAATTTGAAAAAGGCACTTCGACCCCTGAATTGGTTTTCAATTATAAGGGAGTTGCCAAATCCGCATATGTCGGTTCGCATGGTTCGATATCCAGGAATGCGGAATCAATTTCTGCCGGGAATGTTGCCCTGCAAATTATCAATACAGATATGTCATGGAATGATATACTGGCAAACCCTCAGAATCATGTTGGCGCCGGACTTACTGCTTCGTCCGTACAAATCGGATATACTGGAATTGGTTTCATGACATTATTCACCGGCAAGCTTGATGATGCGGATTTTTCTGATGTTGATGGTGTTGGTCTTACGTTCAGAGATCAGATATCCGATTTCACGCAAAAGAAAGTTGGTTCATCCCAGATTCCAGCGGATTATTATTCATCGGCAAGCTATACTGTTTTCACAAATGCTGACTGGTCCAGCGGCCGGAATCCAGCGGATATTATCTGGCATATTCTTACATATTGGGGTGGACTGGATTCAACTGAAAGTGTGGCAAATACAGATATTGACTGGACAACTTTTTCTGAGTTTAAGAATATATTATCATCCATCGGTTATCTGGTACAAGCAAAATTTCAAGGAGAAACAATAGCAAACGCATTGAAAGAAATCGCAGATAAAACCATGTCAACAATTTTTAGTGAAGCAGATGGGAAACTTTATTGCAGATACTGGCTGGGTTCTGACACGGCTTCAATCCAAACCTATAATTCTGCAAAATGGTTTAATATGCCAAAAATAAAATTGAATAAATTGACAATCAAAAATAGATATGAGATATCCTGGGGCTATGCGTTTCCGCAGGAAGAAACCGGAACTGTATCTTCGGCAACCAATTCCACATGGTACGGGACCATAGTGGATTTATCGAAAGCATGGGCTACTGATGCTTATAAGGGTAAAATTGTTCATGTGCTAACCGGAACCGGTGTCGGCCAGACTCGTGTAATCTGGGGAAATACTAATGATACTTTAGTGTTGAATACTCCGTGGTCGGTTGTTCCGGTATTGAGTGATACTTATGAAATACTTGATTATTCAAAAGCTGCTTTCAACGGAATTTCTATTCAGAACGATTCAACATCACAAACAAATTATGGAATTCAAAAAGAAATAATTGAATCCACCAAGGTGTGGTTTAAGGATTCTATTTCAGCGGATGGTTTTGGAGAAAGAGCGCTTATATTAAATAAAGATCCAGTTTCTGAAGTTGAGTTCTCCGTGGGGTTGTCCGCATATCGCCAGCAATTATGGGATGCTCTTTATCTAACGGAATCTTTTTATTCATGGTCGAACCAAGGATTTCGTATAGAATCACTATCATTTCAGCCGGATCAATCCAATGTATCTGTTCAGGGCAGACTCGTGAATTTATATCATTATCTTATACTGGATCACGCTGAGTATGGTAAACTAGATAGTGTAAATGTACTAGCCTAAGGAGGGAAAATGGCATTCAAAACAATGGAACCGCGAACAATCAAGTGTCCCGTGTGCGGGGAATCAGCAAGGGAAACATTTTTTGGAGTTGGTTTTCCAGGGTGGCTGAGACTGATGGATATAATTGATGACGAAACAAAACAGAATCCCGTCATATGTCCAAAATGTAGGCTAAATTTATTATCATGGCTTAACGGCGATATGCTAATGATGCCGAAAAAGAAAAAATAGGGGGATAGATAAATGGCGTTTACAGCTCTGTCTTTTGCATCACTGGAAGTTTTGTCATCTACGAAGATGACTCAATTGTATGGCAATACTTATTATTTTCAGGCCGAGGCTGCCACTCCTTCCGGGGCATGGGCTCCGACAGGGGCGTGGGTGCCTTCTGGTAATTGGGGACCAACTGGCGCATGGACTTTCGCTCCTGGAAGCGCAATCATACCAGTCACGGTAGATCAGAATCAAAATCAAATTGGATTAAAAATAGATTCTGAATCTGCCGATTACGATGCCCTTCAGGTTTACGGTAAGAGGGGTGTCTATATTGCGCAGGATTTGTCCGGCGGAAGAGCATTATATGCTACAAGAAATATCGCTGAAGCTGGTTCGAACCCTCTCGCCACATTTTACGAAGCAAATGCATCGTGTACTCAGGATGTAGTTTATATAGCAAATGACGGTCTTGGAAGCGCGCTGAAAATATGGTCTACGGTCGATGTTGGTCTCGGTGTTTATCCTCTACATGTTTTCGCAAATAAAGAGGGTGATGTCGCTCTCTTTTTCAATGATGGCGACAATGTCAACAGGAGAGGAATAAAAATCCAGAGCGGAACGGATGATAATTCTGGAACTAATTATCATGCGCTGTTTACCGATGGCGATGGTAGCAGCCTTGGTGATGGGATATCTTCTTCGGGTGGCGTGGTTACATATAATGCTTTTTCCGGGGGCCACCCATCAATAGAACGTAGTGATAAGAAACACCCATTGGGATATGTTATGAGTTCAACGGAGGTTTTTCATGATTTGGGATTTGCAAAAATGCATCCCGAATCGGAATCCCATAAATATGAAAGAATAGTCGAGCCATCTAAAATAGCATATGACAAAAAAGTGTTTGGAGTTTATGTTGGAAGCATGGGTAAGGGGAAAAACCATCAGATATATGGACTGGGTAATAGCTATATTCTAGTTTGTGATGAGGGTGGAAATATTCAAAGGGGTGATTTTATCACTACCTCCAATAAAGTTGGCCACGGCATGAAACAAGATGATGATATTCTCCATAACTATACAATCGCCAAGTCTGAGGAGGACGTAGACTGGTCAAAAGAAAGTAAGAAAAAAAAGTTAATCGCCTGCACGCTCCACGCATCCTAATGCACCAGGAGAACACACGATGAATTTGAATGATCTGATTGAACTGATAAAAGGATTTCTGAACCACTCTAGCTACAAGCCACGAACCATTAAAGAAAATAAAACTAAATCCATTGAAAATGACACCAAAATAAATTTAAAACTCGAAAGAATTTATTTGACAGATACTTATACAATCGGAAAATTCTACATCGATGATGTTTATTTTTGCGATACACTGGAAGACAAATACAGGGATTTATCAAAAGAAGCAAAAATTCCAGGACAAACTGCGATTCCTTGTGGGTCATATAATGTGATATTATCAATGTCAAACAGATTCAAAAAAATACTACCCGAAATACTGGACGTTCCTTATTTCACAAGCATAAGAATTCACTCAGGGAATACAACGGAAGATACGGAAGGATGCGTTCTGGTGGGCAAAAATAAAATAAAAGGGGGTGTTGTAGATTCAAGGATCACTCTTGATAGTCTGATGTTGAAACTTGAAAACAAGGATGAAATATTCATTGAAATTCGATTAAAAGTATAGGAGGTTTTATGGAACAGCAGATCCAACAGGCGTTGGCGCAGTATGTGAACTGGGTGCTCGTGCTTGCAATCGGAGCAACGGTTGAGGTCCTGAAAGTCTATCTCCCGGACAACATTGAGTCCCGGATCATTCCGTTCATTTCCATGGTACTCGGGATCCTGATCGCGGTATTCTTGATGGGACTAGGAACCAGCGGGATCCCCATGGGCGTGGTTTCCGGGATTGTGGCATCCGGATGTTACGGATTCATCGTAACGATGATCAACAAAATCTTTGGAGGAGGAGTTGACAAGTAATGAATTATTTTATAAGGTTTGGTCATGGAAAAAACATGTTTGATGTGTAAAAATAAGTTCCATGTCAAGCCTTCTAAAATAAGAGCAAAGTATTGCTCTCATATTTGTTATGCCAAATCACTGCGCGGAAAGAAGTTGTCTGAAAAAGCATATAAATTATTGAGAAAAAAGAACATCGGCAACAAATATACTCTTGGGCGAATACGTCCCGATTCGGAAAAAATGAATATATCTGAAAATTTAATGGGCAACCAAAACGGTCTCGGATATAAAGCCACAGATGAGGAAAAAAGAAAGCGAAGCGAATGGTGTAAAAAAATGAATTTGAGACCACCTGTTCAGAGAGGATCGGATAACGTGAACTGGAAGGGAGGTATAACTCCTATTCATATAAAAATAAGGGCAAGTTTAAGATACGCAGAATGGCGACAGAGCATATTTATTCGAGATTATTTTACTTGTCAAAAATGTGGCGATGATACCGGTGGAAATCTTGAAGCTCACCATCATGAGAAATCATTCAGTGAATTTTTGGAAGAAGTAAGACACAATCTACCGCTAATTCCACTTTTCGATGCCGCTATGATGTATGATCCCATGTGGAAAACCAATGTCGGAGTAACGGTGTGTGAAAAATGCCACGATGATTTGAGAGGTAAAAAATTTCAAAGGAGGGATTATGGAAAGCAAAGAACTGGCCGCAAGGCTGATGGCAGAAGTTGAACAATTACCGGGAGTTTCACAAACACTGGTAAAGACCGTGGTTGATACGGTCAAGACCGAAATCAAGGAGGGCCGGGTTCTTCTGGGTGAACTTTTAGAGTCCGAAGATAAGTTTTTCCAGACACTAGCCGATATCGTTGATGCTTCAACAAATACCGGGCTATTGGATCCATGGGACAATGGTTTGATCCGGAAATTCATAGAACGCACTCTCCGGCCGCTTCTGGTGAAATGCCTCGGGGGCGACTTTATGGACGATCTCCGGAAAATGCTGGGATAACTCCCAGGAACAATCCATCGACGATAAAACTATGCCCCGATTCGGTAGAAATGCCGGATCGGGGCATTTTTAAAAAAGCCTTGACTTTCTAGCGGAAATGTTATATAACCTTGGTGCAGGCACAAATCAAAAGGAGGGCACCATGAAAAAGCAGGCGCAGGAAGAGCGGGATTCCCAGATTGAAAAGCATCATCAAGAAATTGTCAAACTCCTAGCAGAAAAAAATCCAAAAAACAATGCTAGGCTGGATGAGTTGCGAGATCTGATATCTGATCTCCTGCATCTTGTTTGATGATTTTAAAAAACGCAGGCACAATCAAAAAAGGAGAGCAAAATGAAAATCGAAAAAGAGTACAGGCTCAATGAGGCATTCCTTTCATACAGGCGCGTAGCAATCCACGAACCAAAACCGACCGACGCTTTAAAAACTCCTTCAGCAGTTTTCAACATTGCAAATGAGCTAATCGGACAAGAAGGCCGGGAAGTTTTCTTGGTCTACTTCCTGGATGCCGCAAATCACATCAAGGCTTTCACAAAAGCATTCACCGGAACGATTGATCAAGCGGTTATATATCCGCGTGAAGTTTTGCGATATTGCATACTCGCGGATTGCTCCCGGATCATAGTGTGCCACAACCATCCTTCTGGGGTAGCGAGACCGAGCGAGCACGATATCGCGCTCACGAAGAAGCTTCAGGAGGCCTGCGGGGCGGTTGATATTGAGATGCTCGACCATATAGTGATCGGTGACGGCCAGTATTATTCGTTCCGGGAACACGGGCTGATATAAAAGGAGATTCCAATGATAAGAATTTGCTCATATTGTGGAAGAAAATTCGGTGAGGTTGAACCGCTGGAAAACAAGGATAAAACACACGGCATTTGTCCGGGTTGCGAGTGGGTCGTATTTGCCAAACTGGACCTGGAAGAAGCTCTCCGGAAAATGCCGGATTCCACTGGCCGCTCAATCGATGAAGGATTCGATCAGCTCGGGCTTATTAGTAGTATGGTGTATCAGGTTCTTAATATAGAGTCCTTTAGAAAGACATACTGTAACAAACAACCTAAGATAAGACACATCATTGAACAGAGGAGGTGGACTGTAAGGATTATTGAATGGTTCAAAAATCTAGTAGGATGGAGGCTCTATGACCAAAGCATCACATGTAGCAAGTAGGGAAAAGGTCGATTTAAAAGATGGACCTTTCAAGATCAACGAAAAGTGCATCACGGCAAAGGGGGATCCGGTAATATTCCTGGGAGCGACCAAGGATAAGATGATCGTCAAGTCAATCGCAACCGGGAATGAGAACCAGGTTCCTCTGAATTATAAGCTCCTACCGTATGTCGCGGAGAAGGTGAGCGGGATCGCCAAGGCGCTCATTGATGGCGGATCCAAAAAGAAGGCCGGGGAGTCAAAACCCAAGCTATCTCACAAGATCGATGCGTATCTGGTGAAAAATAAGCATACGATCACGGAGATCGCCGGTTTCTTGAAAGATGCACCAGAGGCGGTCGGCAAGAACCTGCGGGCAAACATATTCGCCAGGATGGTGTCTTATAAGCGCCGTGGGGATAGGGTGGTCAAAAAGGAGGGCGGATTATACGAGGTTTTCTTCAAATCGCAAAAAACGCGCCTAGCTTAGCGTTTGGCGGGTTTTGACCGGGATCCGCTATATTATGCGTATTCCGGGTAATACCGCGCCACAGGCGCACCGGGGCGCGATAAATAGGCACTAGAACGCATATAACGCACCAAAAGGAGCCAAAACCATGAAACAAGGCAAAACCATGCAGGATCTCGCAAAGGAACTGGATAGGCAGCACAAGACCAAGAGGGATTTTATCGCTCCCATGCACCGGGTGAATGTGGCCGCGATTCCGGGAACCCAGGATATCGGGATGCAGGCCGGAAAAGAGAGATTCCCGCTGAACCGGCTGGCGGAGGACCAGCTGGCCCGCCGCGTGGAAATTCCGGTGAAGTATTTCAACAGGATGAAGACCGAGGCTCCCGGGCTCTTGGAGAACAACGTAAACCACTGGCTGAAAGAGGGAAAGGAAGACAAGATGATGATCCGGACTCTGGATAACCGGGTCCGGGCGATCCTTTCGGACAAATACCGGCCGCTGGATAACATGGATCTGGCCGGCGCCGTCCTTCCCACGCTCGCGGAAATGAAAATAAACGTCATGTCCGCTGAGGTCACGGACAACCGTTTATACATCAAGGCGATCACGGAAAAGATATCGGCCGAACTCCACAAGGGGGATGTGGTGCAAGCCGGGATAGTGATATCCAATAGCGAGGTCGGGCTGGGCGCGGTGAAAATCGAGCCCATGGTGTACCGGATAGTTTGCACCAACGGGATGATATCCGCAGACAGCTCCATGCGGAAGTATCACGTTGGCCGCGGTGATTCTTCGGATGATAACATGAGGGAATACTTCGCAAATGAAACCCGGATCCAGGACGACAAGGCCTTCTGGATGAAGTGCCGGGATATCGTGAAGGGCGCGCTGAACGAGGCGATTTTCAAGAAGCTTGTTGACCGGATGAAGGAAACGGCCGGCAACATGATCACCGGGAAGCCGGAAGACGTGATCGAGGTTGTCCGGGACCAGTTCGTGCTGAGCGATCCGGAATCGCAAAGCGTCCTGAATCACCTCATGGCCGGGAAAGACCTGAGCCAGTTCGCGCTCGTGAACGCGGTCACCCGGGCGTCGCAGGACGTTGCCGATTACGACCGGGCAACGGATCTGGAAAGGATGGGCGGGGATATCCTCGAGCTTCGCGGCAGAAGCTGGGACAGGATAGCAACCGCGACCGCGTAAAGCTTGTCGCGGGGATTTATGGTACCGGTTGAATGCCGGTACCAGTAAATCTCCGGCTCGACGATAGAAAATGAGCTTGACATTCGTTAAAATGTTTTATAGGATGTTGCCAATGGCAGGCACGGCGAAGTTAAAAACTAGCAATTTATGGCGGGATGGTAAGGGAAGCTCAGCTCTCCTTCGGCCCAGGGCCGACTGTGCCTGCGCCCTTGCCATCCCCCATTTTTTATCCGAAATGAGGGACTCGTGAAATATGTAATCATAACAACGATTAGCACGCCAAGAATGCTCGAGCTTGCCGACACGCTGAATGAATGGATGTCCGGATTTGGGTTCAAGGAAAAAATCTGCATAACATCCGACATCAGATTTGCGACACTCACTTCAAAAAAAGAACTCACCGGGGAATCAATCGACAAATTTATAGGAATAGTGAGAGATTCTTTCAATGATTCATCTATGAAAATAAAACTATTCGCTGTACAAATAAAAAAGGAGGACATGGAAAATGGCAGAAAAGAAACCAGCGGAAAAGAAAGCGGAATCATCAAAGCAGTCACCGGCGAAGTCGCTACTCCGGCCTGCTACGAATGACCAGGCATTCCTGAAGACCGGGATTCTGGGGTTTGCCGGGTCCGGGAAGACGTTCACGGCATCGAATATCGCAATCGGATTATACCAGCACGCGAAGCTCAAGAAGCCAGTTGCGTTCCTGGACACCGAAACCGGGATTGATTTTATGGTGCCGAAATTCAAGGAAGCAAAAATCGAGCTCGTGACCATGAGATCCCGGGCTTTCGTTGACCTCATGGATGTAGTGAGGGAGGCGGAGAAAAACTGTTCAATCCTGATCATCGATTCCATCAGTCATATATGGGCCGAACTCCTGGAGTCATTCCAGAAAAAACTGAACGTGAAGAGGCTATTATTCCAGCACTGGAATCAGATCAAGCCGGAGTGGCGCCGTTTCACGGATCTGTATGTTTCGTCGCACCTGCATATCATCATGTGCGGCCGTGCCGGGTGGGAATACGATTTCACTGAAGACGACGACGGCGTGAAGGAGCTCATAAAAACAGGGACCAAGATGAAGGCCGAAACGGAAATGGGTTATGAGCCGTCCCTCTTGCTCGAGATGGAGAGGGTCCGCACGGAAGAAGGCAAGATCGGCGGGACCTATGTTCATCGTTGCTGGGTCCTGAAGGATAGGGCCGACAGGATCAACGGAAAATATTTCGATGATCCCGGGTTCGAACCTTTTCTGCCGCATGTCCAGTTCCTTAATCTCGGCGGGAAACACCAGACAACCGATTCTTCCAGGTCGAGCGTGGAACTATTCGAGAAGCGCGACTCCGGATCTCAGCTGTACAAGCGAGCTCAGATTGCGCTTGAGGATATCCAGAACGAGCTTGTGATGCGGTACCCGTCAACTGGCGGCGACGACCGGGTGTCGAAGCTCAAGATCCTGAAGGATGTTTTCGGGACCCATGTCTGGGAATCGATAAAGATACTCCCGGTGGATAAGCTCGAGGAGGGCGCTTCCAAGATCAAGAAGCTCCCGAATCCGAAGGAATCCGCAGAGCAGGAAAGCAAAAATGCTCCGGCGAATCTCTGCAAGGAGATCGTGGACTTCGCCGCGGTCAACGATATATCGGTTCCGAAATTCCTGCGGAAATGGTCCGAGGGCAAAATTGACAAGTTGTCGGATCTCCGCACATCGGAACTTAAACAGGTTTTGAGCGATATGCAGAAATCAAAATCAAGAGGAGGGAAGTAAATGTCTATCAGAGGGAATTTTAGGGGAGTAAAACCGAACGGCGATGCATTCGGTGGCAAGTTTCCGCTGGTGCCGGAAGGCGAGTATCTGGTTGTGGTAAAAAGGGTGGAAGAAGTTACGTCCAGCGGCGGGAACCCGATGGTCAAAACCAGATACATGATCCTTGACGATGGCGAGCAAAACGGAAGGCTCCTTTTCGATCAGATAGTATTTTGCGAAAAAATGGCCGGAAGAAACAAACACGTCCTCAAGGTTCTGGAACAACCGTTCGAAGAAGGACCAGATGACGACGAGCTCATAATAGAGCCGGACGATTGGATGGGTAAGCAGTTGCGGGTTGCTGTTATCCATGAGGAATATCCCGTGGGCTCCGGCACGCTCAAGCCCAAGATCTCGCAGTATCTATATAAAAGCGAAGAAGCTAAGGCGGCCGCTCATGCTAAAGGCGACAAGAAAAACAAGCCGAAACCAGCCACGGCCGGCACGCGGAAACAAGATCCACCGGCCGGGGATAAACCCGCACCGGCACAAGAGAATGCCGGGGAAGAATTCCCGGAAGGTGGGGATGATGAGATCCCGTTTTAAATCATGATAACAACTTACATCGGAATTGACCCGGGATTGACAGGCGGAATCACGGTGATGGTGGGCAAGAAAATTACGTTGCTGGATATTCCCACCATCACCGAAAAGGTATCAAACAAGATCCGCAATCGGTATGACGTAAATGCTCTTGCTGATATCTTCAAGGAATTCCCTGCGGGGAGTTCGTTCGCCGTCCTGGAGAAATCAACTGCAATGCCGGGTCAAGGGGTAACATCAATGTTCAGTATTGGGCTCGGGTTTGGTATGTATCAAGGAATCCTGTCAATGCAAAGGATATCATACGAGATAGTTCATCCGAAGCGATGGCAGAAAGAATTTCATATTCATACGGACACGAAGTCCCAGGCATTCCAGATCGCATCACGACTATTCCCGGAAGCTGAAATGTCGACACCACGCGGCCGGATCCTTACTGGCAGATCCGATTCGATCCTCATGTGCGAATGGGCCCGGAGAAAGCACACCGGGACGCTGGAGGTCAAGTGAGCCATCAGCTTTATATTTTATTTGTGATGACAATAATTGCTTTCATCAATGTTTGCGGGGCTGTAATGGCGGTGAAATTTTTCGTAGATTTCTGGAAAGGTCATGGAGATGGAAATATGCTGGGAACAGCTATTCTTATATGGATATTCGACATGATCGTGGTGCTTAAATTTCTAGGAGGTAAATGAAATGGTCCAGCAAGAGCTTCCTCTTCGGCAAGGGGGAGCGAGCAGAAAAGTAAAGCCACCGGCCTGGAAATTAATCCTCGAATATTTATCACTCCAATCACAACCCATAGCAATCCATGATTTCAACATTCATGGAGTAAGCCAAAATAGCATAGGCAGCCGACTCCCGGAGTTGGCACTGCGGGGAAAGGTGCATGGTGGATTTTATAATGGAGAGCCATTTAAAAGATGGAAATTAGTACAAGGGGGTGATATAAATGGCAGAGAGCAAGAAGACGGACAAACCGGCAACTCCGGCAACTCCGGCAACTCCGGCGGGCAAGAAGAAGCAGCCAGAGCTGAAAGGTATGCCTCCGAAAACCCAGCTGGAGAAGGACACGGAAGCGGTGGTTGAGAAGTGGGAGGATCTCCAAAAGAAGAAGGCCGCGCTCACCGAAGCGAAGAAGCTGTTGTTGGCGACCATGAAGAAAACCAACAGATTCGTTGCGAGCGCGCTTGATTCCAACGGTATCAAAAGGAAAATCGAGTACAAGGAAACCGAGGGGATCAACATCACGAAGATGTCCGGAGAGGACGACTGATCGAAAGATCGGCCTGGCAAAAAAATGAACAAACAGCCGGCTCTGAATTATAGCGAATTCTTGACGACCCGGAGAACCGCAACTCCCTCGCTATGGGTCTGGCGGGTTCCGGCTGTTTGTTTTATTAATTTGAAATGAATAAATCAAAGATTCCCTGGACAGAATGCGGGTGGTCATTGACCGAAGGCTGCAAGCACAACTGCAAAGACCTATCGCTCAAATCATATTGCTATATTCATCGGTATGTTCCGGATCCGTTGAATCCAAGATGGTTCCCTGATAGGCTTAACGAACCTCAGAAAATGAAAAATCCGTCAATTATATTCACATCACCGTCCGGGGATATTATGGGCGACTGGATTCCAACTGAATTTTTGTATGATATGTTCCGCGTAATGAATAATTGCCCACAGCACCTATTTCAAATCCTCACAAAGAATCCCAAGAGATATCTGGAATTTTCAGAGAAACTTTTAACATCGAATATATGGATCGGAGCATCAATCACAAGGTCGTCTGATTTTCATCGAATAGCCAGCTTACGCAATGCCAGGACAGAAAATACATTTATCAGCTTCGAACCATTACTCGAATATCTGGTACACAACAATTATTCTGGCATCAAGTGGGCGATCATCGGCGCGAGAACCGAGAAAAACGCATACACGGCGGTTGATCTTAAAAACAGTCAGGATTATGCGCATCACCTTCTGAATAACCTAAGGGAATTCGATATCCCCGTGTTTGTCAAACCGAACCTTGAATGGAAATGTAGAATAAATATGTTTCCAAAAGAAATAGAGAAATGGAAACATGAGAGAACAAAAGATAATATCATCAATCAGGTAGAATTATTTTAGGGAGATATTATTATGACTGGAAAATGTAAAATATGTGGAAGATCGAATCTTGTGATAGTAGCTTATGGCGCTTGTGGGGCCTGTTATCCGGTAGTCGTGCGTATGTTTAATGGTGATGTAAAAAAAGCAATCGCATATCGTAAAACCCATCCGGTGCGGTCAAAAAAAGTAATTAATGGAACACCAACATCTCCGAATCGGGCAATATTCCCTCCCCCGAGCAAGTCCAAGACATGGCTAGATATGCAAATCGAGGACGCGATCGGGCGAGTTACGGAACTTGTAAAGCAAAGCGGCTCAAGGGCCGTTTCTCTGGAAGTGGATGTTGAAATAACCATAAAGAATGTGAGAATAAAACAATAATGAATTGCGAAACGTGTCGATTTCTTACTGGTATATTGTGCTTAGTTGGCAACGATATGAATGCTGATAATTGTGGAGATTATGATAAAAAAGAATCCCCTTTTTATAATGTGGAAAAACAGCACGCGATAGAAATCCCCACCATGACTCGAGTTTATATCGCCGGGCCCTATTCTGATAAATTAATATATGGATTGGATAATATCCGCAACGGACTCCGCGCGGCAACAATCCTCATGATGAAGGGATATGCTGTATACTGTCCCTGGACGGATCATATGTTCCATCTTATGCTTCGGGACAATGAGAATTTAACGATAGATCAATATTATAAGGCATCTCTAATGTGGCTGCCGGTATGCAACACGATGCTGGTCCTGCCCGGATGGGAAAACTCCAAAGGAGTAAAAAAAGAAATCGAACTAGCAGACGCTATCGGTTTACCTATATTCTATGAAATCCGATTCCTGGAGGTAGCGTTTCCGTGCGGTACAAGATAAAAAAATTAAGAATGAAAAGCAAGTGCATGACTTGTCTGGTTCGTAAAATGAAAGATTTGACTACCGGCAATTTGTGCCGTGTCCGGATCGTAAAATAGTTGGGAATCGGGGTTGCGATGATTATGTCCATAAGGGAACGAATTGGAAAATCTATCAGGAAATAAAATGAGTCAAATAAAATGTGTCGGGACATTATGGAATCCAGACCCATCTTTCAATCGGAGGGTGGATTCTATTATCACTGAACATAAAAATCACCTGAAAGTTCATAGATTTATTGTTAGTAAAAAATACAGAGGAAAAGGCATTGGGACATTATTCATGATCTGTCTTTCGCATTATGCGGATAAGAAAAATAAAGCCATATATCTTACGCCGTCAACTGCATATGGTGGATCATCCGTTCCACGATTGAAAAGATTTTATAAAAGATTTGGATTCATTGAAAATAGAGGTCAAAATAAAATGGACAATATAAAAGATTCGATGTATAGACTTCCAGATAAAAGGAGATAACATGGAACCTAGATTTATTTTTTCTGCGAGCACACTAAAAACATTTGAAGAATGTCCCAGGTGTTTCTGGTTTCAATTTATCAAGAATATTAAAAGACCGCGGGGGCATTTTCCGGGACTCCCCGGAGGCGTAGATCTGGTATTAAAAAAGTATTTCGATGGGCACAGGAAAAATCATACAATGCCGGAAGAAATTGCTCCGCATCTTCCGGATGGTGCCGAGCTATTCCGTGATGCCCAGCTGGTGCATGACTGGCAGGACTGGAGGACCGGACTCAGCTATACGTCGCCAAAAGGAATCAGGATTATTGCCGCGATAGATGAATGTCTGCAAATCGGGGAATGCCTGGCTCCGATGGATTATAAGACTATGAAAAATGGCAATAGAATAATAGAGGACAGTATAAAATACTCCGAGCTCCAGCTTTCGGTATATTCATTCCAGTTCAAGAATGCGGGATATAAGGTAACCAAGAAAGGATATCTCGCAAATTATTATCCGATTGAAGCCCGGGACGGTGCGATAATAAAATTCGGGATCAAGGTTTTTGAGATACCAGCGGACCCGAAGTTGTGTATTGAAACAACCGCGGCAGCTGTTAAGTGCCTGGACAACCCGGCACCACCCGAAATGAAGGAGGGATGCGAATACTGCATATACAGAGAGGGGTTGTAAATCTAAAATTTAAGGAGAATTCAAAAGATGAATGCAATTAAAACTACGGATTTGATGTTCAGTGCGGAGAATAGGAAAAACTTCGACACACAGAAGTTCTCCGATCTTGTGGCCAGTATCAAGGAAAAGGGAATCATTACGCCGCTATTGGTGAGACCGAAAGGAAAGACCGATTCAGGACCGCTGGCCAGGGCCACATACGAAGTGATTGCCGGCGAGCGCAGGCTCCGGGCAGCCATGGAGCTCAAGATAAAAGAGGTCCCGTGTACCGTCCGGAATATGACCGACGAAGAAGCGGCGCAGATCCGCATAATAGAAAACCTGCAAAGGGAGGATGTCGGCGCCATCGACGAAGCGGAAGGCTACGATCTCATGGCCAAAAAATACAAGTTCACCATGGACGCGCTTGCCAGCAAGGTAGGAAAATCCGTCAGCTATATATCCGGAAGGATGAAGCTATTATCCCTGCCCCAGGAAATAAAGAAAGCGATATCCGATGGCATAATCAGTCCCGGGCATGGGCTCGTGCTGTCACGGGTCAAGGATCCCGGAGAGCAAAAGGAATTATGCAAGGCCATAATACACGACAAGCTCAGCGTGAACGCGGCCGAGAATGCACTGAGCCGTACCGGATTCAGGCTCAGCGATGCGCGATTCGATACTGGCGATTGTGAGGGATGCGAAAGCAACGGGACCAGGCAGAAAGATTTATTTGACAAGGCAACCAATATCAAGGGCCGGTGCATGAATGCGAAATGCTTCATGGATAAATCCAGCGCCGGGTTGAATAAAAAGCGCGACGAGCTGATCAAGAAGGGATATCGCGTGGAGATCGAGGAAAAACTCAAAAACAAAATAAAGGGATATGAGAGTTATCACACGGCCGAGATCGGGCAGGGCGAAAGAAGCGTAAAAAAATACGCTGAAAAATGTTTGACCTGCAAGGATAGAATATACGTCATCGAGAATGACGGATATAATAGCGGTGGAATAAAGCATATAGTTGAGCGCTGCCTAAAGCCGTCATGCCTGAGATCGTACGGCAGTCAAAGCACCGAAGACCGTTCCGGCAACCGCGCCAAGGCCAAGAAAATAAAGCGCGTCCGGGAAGCCAAGCGGACATTCTGGATCAATGCTCTGGTGAATAAAAAGGATCCGGTTGTTATCCGATCCATTATAGCGGATATCGTTCTGGGCGATATCGGTGGCCACGGAAACGAGATCATGAAGAAATATGTAATGAAAGCGCCGCAATATGGACATTATACTATACCAAACCTCCATGCTCTCGGAGAAAAGAAGCTCGATCAGATAATCCAGGATGCTATATGCGAGAAAATATGGCAGCTATACAGCGACGACCACCTGAAGTACTTGTCCGAGAGCATTGGCGCCGTAGTCGCAAAGCAGTGGATTATAACCAAGGAATATCTGAATTCAGCTGGCAAGCCGGATCTGGTCCGTATTGACAAAGAGCTGGATCTCGGGTTGAAGCTGGAAGAATCCATGAAAAAAAGCGATATGATGAAGAAGATACTGGACACTGGGACAACGAAAATTCCACGCGAAATCACTGGAAAATAATGAAAATTACGATCCCGGCCGGAAGCCTTGTTGTAATGCCTAAGGGGAATGCCAAACATATACCCATGACAAATCCGCTTCCCATTGAAGTGGACACCGATGATGTCGATGTTTATTTGACATGGAAGCATTATGTTGATAATATCACAATCGGATCAATGAAATTTATAGATCGGCTGGGAGCAATTAAAATTGCGCTAGCAATGATTACTACCGATAAGCAATATTTAAAAAGATACGGATTGCATGAATTTGACAAAGAAATAAATCAGATATAAAGTGGTCGTCATGACAGATTCGCAACCGAATATAACATTCACATCCGGGATCCTGGAGAGCGATATCTTCAAGAATAAACCGGGCTGGTGGTTCAAGGTATACCTGTATATCCTACTCAAGGTGAATCGCATGGACTCCGGGGTTCTCATGGCCGGCCAGGGAGTGTTCACACGGCAGGATATATATGCCAACTGCGGGATTATAGAGGACCGGGTGGATCCGGAGTCCCTAAAACACGTGATCCGGTACCTAAGGGAGCGCGGAATCATCGACACATTCAAGACTCAAACCGGGTTGATAATCCGCATTATCGGGTATGATAAAATGGTACAGGAGAGCGTCCGGGACGTCCGACCGGTGAATAATAGCAATGTCCGACCGGATATCGACGATAAGGCACTATCTCCACGCCCGTCCAAACATGGCTCCAAATGTCCGGTCAGTGGATCGCACGAAGAAAACCCGCTCCCGCTATGCGATGGTGAGAGCGCTGCGGGCCCGGGGAATCCAGGATCCGGGGATGTATATATACTCCACGCCACAAGTAATTCCGTCAAGCATGAACCGCATAAAAGGAAATCAGCGCCCAATGCGGATATCCCGGCCGATCATGCTATTCCGGATATCCTGAAGGGACTGGAATTGTACGAAAAGGATCCTATTCTATGCGGCAAGATAAGCGGTGTGTTGCCATCATGGAAGCTGGCTTATCCCGGAGTTGATATCCAGAAGCTTATCCGGGCCCTTCACGCATGGGAGATATCGAATCCGAACAGGCGAAAATCCAACCGGATCAAGTTCTTTCAGAATCGGATATCATCCACCCAGGACAGTCCGCGCCGAGCCGCTGGTCCTGCCAGCGCACCGATTGAACCCGAGGTCATGAAGATCATAATGGCATTCAAAATTAAAAAGGGTTTTAAAAAGGATGATACCGCATGGGATGATCTTAACGTGGAACGATATCGCGATCCGGCTGCCAGTCTATTGAAATACTTTGGAAATTATAAAGAGGCTGTTCATTGCATAGATAAGATTGCAAACGATATGGATTTCAAGAAACTTAGTTGGAGTTTTGATACTGTTTTAAAATGGGCGGCAGACTATAGACTCAATAGAGGAGGCGACCAATGATGCGTCTTTCAAGCAAGGAAGAATTCA
>Ga0307378_10005637_pt1 | contig 17381 bp, 22 predicted proteins | sample UN1MG_FD_202238 | JGI IMG/M metagenome (GOLD analysis project Ga0307378, IMG submission 202238) | Soil microbial communities from Risofladan, Vaasa, Finland - UN-1 | ecosystem: Environmental > Terrestrial > Soil > Coastal area > Acid sulfate soil | place: Finland: Risofladan, Vaasa | collected... | reverse complement strand
GCTGGCTATACAACAATCCCTTATGTCTTGGAACAATTTTGTATATATCTGGTCTGCTATGTTTATGGCAAGTCGAAGCGGGCGGGGGATGAGGAACTGAAGAGCGAGACATTTGGAGAGGGAGCAGATTATAAATATGAACGAATCTCTATGGCTGATTTTGAAAAGGCGAGGGCTTTGATGCCGCTAGAGATACAGAATGGCTTAGATTTATTTAAGAAGAGGGAGATTTGATGATTAACTCAAATGACTACTCCGAAAAAAGCCCTGAATGGACTCTAGCTAAGTTCTTCGAGGCTTGGGAGAAACGGAATTGGAAGGCGATGCTCAGATATTGCCAGATTTCATGGAGAACATTACTGCCTGATGCGGAGAAGACGCTGTATTTTCAATTCAGGAATAAGCTCCTGAGTGCAAAGATACTGAAGACAGAGAAAATTAGCAATGTTACAAGGGACATATCGGTCGAGATTTATTATAAGGATATAAATATCAAACGGAGAATAAGAAGAAAAGCTAGGCTGATTTGTGAGACAGCCCCTATGCAGCCATCACCTGAAGGGGAATGGGGTATCAATCCTGTGTCAATGATGAGGGCAAGAAGATGAGCTTTGCAGGTCAACTGGACAAAACGGTGAAGATAAAGGATTTCACCAAAGGAGCAGCGAACGGAATGGGTGGCTATGAGCCTTCAACTTGGTCAACCATTTACAAGCGAATCAAGGCCGCTATTGTACTCATCCCTAAAGGCGAGCAGATATTTCAGTATGACAAATCTAATGTATTCGCAGAATTCTTCTGGTATATGGAATACTTGTCGGGAGTCAAGGAGACGCAGAGGATTTACTGGGGAAGCAAAGTCTATGAGATAAAGCTTGTGCTGCCCTGGAGGGAGAAAGGGCGATTTATGAAACTTGCCTGCATGCAGGTAGGAAGGGAAATTTAATGGCTGAAAAAATAGTTTACGGAATCCCCGAGGTCATAGCCAACCTGAAGAAGTACCAGTTTATCAAGACTCAGGCCATAAAGGACAGGCTGAAGAAGCAGGCGTTTAAGATTGAGACGGCAGCTAAAGAGGTGTGTGCTGTTGATACAGGACGCCTCAGAGCCTCTATTTCAACTAATTGGGCTGGAAGCTCAATGAGCGAAGGCAAGACCGGAGCTCAAGCGAATCCAGGGGATGGAGTTAAAAAGCCAGAAGGACCGAAAGAGTTGGTTCTTGTCGTTGGGACTAATGTCAAATACGGTCCCCATGTCGAACATGGAACTTCCAGAATGCCAGCCAGGCCATATCTTTATCCTGCTTATTTCATGCACGAGGGCGAGACAATATTGGCTTTGGCCAAGATTATGAAAATGGATGTGAAATTAAAATGACTGTAAGCATAATAATTCCAACATTAAAACCGAAAAGAGAAATAGCAGGATTGATTGCCGAAATTAAAAATACCGTATTTTATGAATTAGATTTAATTGTGATATCAGGGTTGCGGTCCGCTCCGGTGAATTACAATATGGGGATGGAAAGGGCAAAGGGGGAGTTTGTCATTACATGTGATGACGACACGGAGGGCTATCAAAAGGGATGGGACAAGACCCTGCTTGATGTCCTGGAGAAACTGGAGCCGGAGGGGGCAACCATAGTTGGGGCAAGGTTGCTTAATCTGGACGGGACCCTGAATAGAGTTAATTATGGAGATTATAATTTATCCGTGGAATATTCCCAGACCAGCAGAATGATCACGGCATGCTGTGCTTTCAGAAATACCAAATTGAGATTTGATGAAAACCTTTTCGGATGGGGATGGATGGACGATGATTGGTGCAAGCAGCTAGGGGGGAAGAGCTTTGTTGTCAATACAGTAAGAGTGACACATCGAAATGAGCATAAGAATCCACTTGGATGCAAGGAGCAGGAAGCCAGGAATCATGCTTACTTCGAGAGGAAATGGAGGGTCATGGGATGAGGATAGCCATATACACCTGCGACAATTATCTCTGGATTGCTCCGATTTTCTTGCATTTCTACAGAAAATTTTGGCCTGAAAATTTCTATCAAACCGATTTTTTGACCGAGAAACAGATAGTCCAGGGGGAAAGCACTTTCCGCACAGGCGATATTTCATGGACTAACAGAATGATCAATTACTTGAATTCTTTTGAAGACAAATTATTCATCTTGCTTTTGATAGATTATATTATTGATAAAAAAGTAGATGTTGATGGGATAAAGCGGGCAGAAAGTCTTTGTAAGGATGATATCGGATGCGTGAGATTAAATGCTCATGATGAATTAAGCCGTTTTTTGGTTGATTCCGGAATCAAGGGCTTTAAAGAATATCCTTCAGACAAGCCCTATTCTCTATCATGGCAACCTTCTATTTGGCAAAAGGAATATTTTCTCGAAACCATACAGGAGGGCGATAGTATCTGGAGGGCTGAGACAAGAGGATCTAAGATCATTCAGATTTCTAAGAAGAAGACCATCTGGTCCGATAATTTTATTTTAAGCCATATTAATCCCCCTGCTGGATTAATGCAGAAGGGGAAAATCATAGAATCTGTCGAAAGATGGATAAAGGAGAATTGGTAATGAAAGCCATAACAAATTTATGGAGAAATGTTTATCTGAAATTGGGTCAGGTGGATTTCGGAAATCCCCATGATGACAAAGCCATAAAAACAAGCATGAGGCCCAAAGACTATCCGTCCCAAGCGAATATGATCCTCGCGAACTTCCCCGTCCTGAGCTCGGTCTTGGAAATCGGTTGCGGCTACGGCGGGTTGGCCAATGAGATATTGAACAGGATATCAGTCTCATATACTGTGGTCGAAAACAGATTGATGTTGAATCAAGCCAAAAGATTTCTGGGCGACAGGGCAGAATATGTGGCTGCGGCCAAGATAAAGAATCTTCGCAATAGAGAATTTACACTATTCATTTCAAACTTTTGCTTGTCCGAGACCCCTTTTGAATATAGGGAATATGTTATTAATAACATCCTGAAAAACTGCAAAAAAGCATTCATTATAGACTATAGAGACGCGGCCAAACCGACGGCCAAAATGAAAAAGGATGGTTGGGATATGGATGTTTTGAATACAGAGAAAATGCTCAAAAAGTATTTCAGTATCCATGAGATAATGCACAGCCACGCTAGATCTATTTTTATAGGAGAAAGAAAAAAATGAACTTAAAAGATGCCAAGAAGAGTTTCCTGGAGGCCGCCGAGATCATGGCTAAATTCAACATCAAATTTCATCTTAGCGATGGAACAATGTTAGGAGCGATAAGAGATAAGGGATTTATTTCCTGGGATTATGACATAGACAATAGGGTTGCGGCTGCGGATTGGGATGTGTCCATAATCAAGGAATTTGAGAAAAACGGCTTTCGATGCTTCAGGTCATTAAACAGAAGGCTTTATGGCGACTTGCCTTCTGGATTTGATTTTATTAAGCGTGATATCGACATTGGCTTTGGGCTGAATTACTATTATCCGCCGGAGGATCTGATGGTTTTTTTAGCGGGAAGACCCATTGTCGGGGCCGTGCAGCCGGCCAGTTTCTACAGGGGAAATCATTTTATTGATTTTCTAGACATAAAAGTAAGGATTCCTTATCCTCCGGGGAAATATCTTATTTTACATTACGGCAAAAACTGGAGAATTCCCGAGAAGGGCAAAGGCTACCTTGTGGACCGAAAGCCGATATCAATAGAAAAATACGTAAAATATTTTCATGAATATCCAGAAATAAATAAAAAAAAGGAGATAATACCAATATTTATAATTACTTGCGATAGGCTGGAAGTTTTAAAAAAGTCAATACAATCTTATTATGATTATATTAAAACTCCTTTTGAGATTGTCATTGTGGATTTTGGTTCGACATATGAGCCTACTGTAAAGTTTTTGAAACAGTTAGAGAGTGAAAAAGTTAAAGTGTATCGGAAGGAAAAAATTAATATCCCTTCTGATCTTAATAAAGTTAATGAAGCCGTTCAAGATTATTTTAAAGGTCATCTTGAAAGTAATTATATAATAACTGATCCTGATATAGCTCTGGATAATGTTGGGGGTGATATTTTTGATGTTTATAGTTATCTTTTAGAGAAACTGCCTAATGTTAATGTGGTTGGTCCGATGCTGAGAATAGATGATATTCCAGATTATTATCCAGAAAAAAAGAGATTAATTAATGGTGAAAAAGGATGTCACAAAAGATTTCATTCATCAAAAATTGATACCATTCAATATAAAGACAAAGATGTGAAATATGTTTTTGCCCCCATTGATACTACTTTTGGAATGTATAGAAAAGGGAAATCTTGGAGAAGGTTGATGAATGGTATTCGAGTTTTGTCTCCTTATTCAGCAAGACATCTGGATTGGTATCTTGATCCCAAGAATCTGACCCAGGATCAGAAATATTATATAGAACATGCATCAAAACAAATTGCTCATTGGAGTTTGTGGGAAAAATAGGATGGAAAGTAGGGGAAGATCGGCAATTAAAAGTGTGCTGTGGCGTATTCTAGGGATATTAATTTTAGCTACTGTAACTTATGCTTATACTCGAAAATGGATACAGGTAGGATTAATTACATTCATCCATCATGGAATATTCCTCATTGTATTCTATTTTCATGAGAGATTATGGCTAAAAGTTAAGAGAATCAAAAGTTTAAAGATTCGTTCAATTCTAAAAATGCTTACATATGAGACTTTATTAGGAAATCTCATTCTTGGTTCGATAACTTATCTTATAACAGGGAATGTAAAACAGATGACGGCGATCACTTTAACTTATATATCTTTGAAGCATATTTTGTACATATGGAATGAGTTTGTTTGGGGAAAAATAAAGGTAGGCAAGAAATGATTATAGTGTATTGTTATGTTGTAGGGGATATTTTACACAAGGGTCATATTGAGCATCTTAAGAACTGCAAGGCATTAGGAGACAAACTAATCGTTGGCGTATTGACCGATGCGGCAGTGATGGAGAAAAAGGCGAAACCGACAATGGAATTTGATGAGCGGTTTGATTTAGTACGGAACTTGAAGTGGGTAGATGTGGTAGTTGCTCAGCAAACTTATTCGCCATTGAATAATGTAATGGCATTAAAGCCCGATATTTTGGTTGAATCAACAGATCATAAGGATCAGCCTGCTAATGAATTTATGAAAAGTATTGGGGGAAGGGTAATTGTTATGCCATATTATCCAAATCATAGTTCAACAAAAATAAAGAATAAAATAAAGAAGGAAAAAAAATGAAATTGCATCCTTATGGAAATATTGATCCTTTTAAAATCCCAGAAATTGCTGATAGGGTATTGAACGACTGTTGGAATATAGCGGAGGATTTAAAGATTCAAACTTTTTTATTATATGGTACTTGTTTAGGTTTTGTTCGAGATGGTGGATACATAGAAGGCGATAATGATATTGATATAGGGGTATTGGAAGGACTTGATGTGCTTACAGAAGGATTAATTATAAATGGATTTGTAAATAAACGGACACTTGGAACAGCAACAAGACATTTTTTTAAAGATGGGATATTACTTGATGTTTGGTTTGGGTTTTTTAGCCGAGATTTTTTACAATCGTTTGATAAAGTGGAATATAAAGGCAGGTTTTTTAATGTTCCTCACCCTGTTGAGGAATTTCTTTCTGCCAGTTATGGAAATTGGCGGATAAGGGTATTGAATAAAAAAGCGTTGAGGTGCTGAATGATAATTTCTAAAACGCCTCTCAGGATTAGTTTTGCCGGAGGGGGAACAGATTTGTCTTCTTTTTATGAAAAAGGCTTTGGGGCCGTCTTGAACTGCGCAATTAACAAATATATTTATGTAATTATTAAGGAAAGATTTGACGATTTAATCATTTTAAATTGGACAAAAAGGGAATCTGTAAATCGGCCTGAAGATATTGAGCATGAACTGGTTAGGGAGGCCCTGAAGAGAACGGGGATTAAAAAAGGCGTTGAAATAATTACCTTGGCCGAGATTCCATCAGAGGGCTCTGGCCTTGGATCCTCAAGCTCGCTGATTGTTGGATTATTGAATGCCTTTTATGAATTTAAGGGCATTCAAGCTTCCCATGAGAGGTTAGCTGTGGAGGCTTGCAAGATAGAAATTGATATCCTCGGAAAGCCCATCGGAAAACAGGATCATTATGCGGCGGCGTTCGGCGGCCTGAATGAGATTATTTTTAATAAAAACGGATCTGTAAAAGTTAATAGAATAAATATCAGTGATGAGAATTTAAGGATTTTAGATGCATGTTTATTATTATTCTTTACCGGAATGACAAGAAAAGCCGAGGCTATTCTTAAAAAGCAAAAAGAAAAAACAGATTTTATTTTTGAAACATTAATGAAAATGAGAAGCCAAACGTCTTTTTTGAAAGATTGTTTTGAGAATAGAGGCATCGATTCACTAGGCGAAATAATGAACTGCGGCTGGGCAATGAAAAAATCTCTACTCTCCGAGATCTCAAATAAAGATATAGATGAAATGTATGGCAAGGCTTTAAAAGCCGGAGCTTCCGGAGGAAAAATCTGTGGAGCCGGAGGAGGTGGGTTCCTGCTTCTTTGTGTTTCCATAGAAAATCAGAATGCCGTAAAAGATGCCCTGAAAGAATATAGGGAATTTCCTTTTATGCTGGAAAGATATGGAAGCCGGATTATTTTTAACCATAGATCGGATTATTGGAGTAAATAATGAAGGGGTCTTTTCTTAATTATTTCGATGATATAAAAACTACTTTAGACAATCTGGATCTGGATTCGATAGTAAGTATTGCCAGGTGTGTTTTTGGGACCCTGGAAAATAGAAAAGAAATTTTTACTATGGGAAATGGGGGGAGCGGTTCGACGGCCTCTCATTTTGTCGGCGACTTAAATAAAAGCGCACGATTTAAAAACGGGGAAAGATTCAGGGCTATTTGTTTGAATGATAATATGGCGATTCTCTCAGCCTACGCAAATGATATGTCTTATTCTGATATTTTTATCGAGCAATTAAAAAATTTCATGTATGGAGGTGATGTTGTTATAGGATTTTCTGGAAGCGGAAATTCGAAAAATGTCCTCAATGCTATTAAATATGCGAATAATAATGAAGGAATAACCATCGGATTTTCCGGATTTGATGGGGGAATCTTATCGTTAATTTCAAAATATTCAATTATTGTACCTATAAATGATATGCAGAAATGCGAGGATGTCCATTTGATTCTATGTCATTTAATAATGAAGACGTTAATTTGAAAAAATTAATGATAAACCCAAAGGAAGATTTAATCTTTGATTTAAAGGTCCGCGAGATGTGCAAGTGGTGTAAACGTTATGGGAAAAAGGCAACTTGTTTTCCATACATTGAATCTGTTGAATTTTATAGCAATTTACTTCCAAAATATAATAATGGAACTATTTTTTATGATTTTTTTCTGACTTCTGATAAAAACAAAGAACAGGTTGGCAAAGAAAGTAGTTTAATGATTCATAGGAAAATTATATCTGAACGTCATAGGTTATTTTTTGAAGGTCATTATTTAATTATTGGATTTGGAGCAGGCTCGTGTAAGTTATGTGACAAATGCTCCTTTCCATGTCGTTTACCAGCAAAGGCTTTAATTCCAATTGAAGCTACGGGAATGGATGTGGTAAAAGTGATGAAGAAATTTGGTGTCGAAGTTAAATTTCCGGTTGAAAAATTAACTTACATTTGTCGTATTGGAGCAATTTTTTATGATTAAGAAATACAGAGTTTTTGTGCCAGGAGCATGGGATTTATTCCATATTGGGCATATATGTTTATTGAAAAAAGCGAGAAAAATTGCAAGTAAAATGATTGTTGGGGTGGATACTGATAAATCGATAAAAAAAAGAAAGGGAAAGTTTCCAATAATTTCATTTAAGGATAGGGTGGCAATTTTGGAAGCTTGTTCTGGTGTGGATAAAGTTGTCAGCAATAAAAGCGGAAGTCTTGATGTAAAACAGTTAATTGCATTGAATATTGAGGTTGTTGTAGTAGCAGATGATTGGAAAGATAAAGATTTGGTGGGAAAAAATAAAGTAGAGGAGGCGAATATTCGGATTCAATTTTTCCCATATACAAAAGGCATTAGTTCGACAAAAATAAAAGATAAGATAAGGGAAAGAATAAAATGATGAATAATATGGCTATATCTATAATTAGCGTCAATTATAATTGCCTGGATTGGATGAAACTGCTGATCAATTCTATAAGAAAATTCACTGCTGTTCCATACGAGATTATCATAGTGGATAATGCCTCTGAGGATGGCTCTAGAGAATGGTTGAGAGTACAGAAAGATATTAAAGCTATTTTTAATGAAAATAACATAGGACACGGGAGGGGACTGGATTTGGCGATCAAATCGGCAACTTATCGCTACTGTTTAGTCTTGGATGTTGATGCCCATCTTCAAAGACATGGATGGGATCATGATTTCGTGAAACTGTATTCTTCAAATCCAAAAATAAAGCTTGTGGCAGCCAAAGGCGGTGATCCCGAAGGAAAACTGTATAATGAGGAATCGGCAAGAAAATGGGTAACTGGCAATCCGAGAATAAAACCGATTCATGCTTGTTTTCAGTTTTTTGAAAGAAGATTTTTTATTGATAATAAACTGAGCTTTGCACCGAAGGATAGGTATGATGTAGGACGCAAGAATTATTATGACGTGATTGATTTAGGCTATGAAGTTTTGAGAATTCCTGCTGGATATGAATCAAATGGGAAAAAATTCTATGACGGAGCTTGGGGTGATGAATATTATATCAATGGAAAACCAACTATTTACCATAACTGGTATAGTGCAAGGATGTGGAAAAAAGAAATAGTTGACAATCTGACAAGACAAGAACACTTCAAGCGGAAGAAGATAATATTTTCACATCCGCTTGTGAAGAAAATATTGGATCATGGGAAAAATTTAATGAAAAACACTGCAATCTTAGTGACAACTTTTCTCAGAGATGATTATCTTTTTCGCTGTATTGAATCCATAAGAAAATACTATCCTGAAATAGCTATTTTCATTGGTGATAATGGAGAACCGAATGGAGAAAAAAAGAAATTCTGCCAGCAACAGCGATGCAAGTTATTTGAATTTTCCTTTGATTTAGGGGTGAGCGGTGTCAGGAATGAAAGCCTCAGGCTAATACCAAAAAAATATACACATATAGTTATATGTGAAGACGATATTATTTTCACCGGGGGAACGAAACTGGAAGATTGGAAGAAATTTCTCGATAGAAAAAAAGACATAGGAATCATCGGGGGTTTACTTAAAACGGATGAAGTCAAAGAGCAGCATTATGAAGCTAATACAAGAATTGAGAATGATGCGCATTATATCGAGAAAATTGAATATCCGGAGTGGAAGAAGTTCGGGAAAATGAGATATTTCCTGTGTGATTTGATACTCAATGTCTTCATGATAAGACGGACTGTCTGGGAAGATTGTCAGTGGGACAATCAATTCAAAACGGCATTTGAGCATTCTGATTTTTTCCTGCGCATAAAAAATGATACGCTCTGGAAGGTTGCTTACACCCCGGATGTTTGGATGTATCACAAGAGAGATACGATAACAAACACGGATTATTTGAAATATCGCAGAAGACCCGCTGGTTGGACACTGTTCGGAAAGAAATGGAACGTAAAATATTCCATATCATCCTATAACAGGACAAACCCTATTGTATTTGACTCCATGCTTCCAGATTATAGTATAAAGGATGAGAATTTGGAACTGGCGATTAACATTCTCAATAGGCACAAGTGCAAATGGTGGATTACGGCAGGTACTTGCTTGGGTGCAATCAGGGAAAACAATTTCATTGCCGGTGATCCTGATATAGATATTGGCCTTGACGGGCGGCATACGAGTCTCTGGAAAGCTTTCATAAAGGAATTTCAAGAGGCAGGATTCAGTCTATACAAAGAATGGGAGCACAAAGGCAGGAAGACTGAGTTGAGCTTCAAAAGAAAGAACATAAAACTTGATTTGTTTTTCTTTTTCCACAAGGGCAAATCCTATTGGCATGGAGTTTTCGGACCTGATGACAAAGGACGGTGGGGCAAGAACATGATCTTTTTTCCTAATGTCTTCTCTGCATCCCTCTTTTCCAATCTCAGGGAGATATTTTTCCGTGGAAAAAGATGTTTTGTTCCTTATCCTACGGAGCAATATCTTATGGAACGATATGGGGAGGGCTGGAGAAAGCCTGATAAAGATTATAAATATTGGAAGGATTGCAAAGCCATTGATAGGAATTTTCTACGCAGAAAGAAACCCCAAGTAAAAATCGAAACAAAAGAAGTCAAGATCGATAAAACTAGAATAGCCATAGGGATAAAGACTTTCCTGAGAGAAGAGCTTCTGTTCAAAACTCTGGATGCGATAGAGGAACATTTCCCATTTTCCTATCGATTATATGTTGCCGACGATGGGAGTATATCTAATGAGAAAGAATATAAATACCAAAAACTTGAAGAAAATGGGCATGTGATAATCAGGCTTCCTTTTAATTGCGGCATCTCTGTGGGAAGGAATGAGATAGTGAAAAAAGCAACAGAGGATTATGTGCTTATCATGGATGATGACATAATGATTCAGAATTCCGAATCTATTGTAAATATGAAAAAAGTCTTAGATTCAGACAAGGATATCGGCATTTGTTCTGGAATGCTTTCCTCAAAAAACGGTGACTATATTACAAATGAGAATTACCAGAAGGGTCTTCGCTTTAAAATCGATCGGGGAATGCTATTCAGGTATCCGAGTGAAAGGAAGTTATATAAGGTAGACGGTTCTTTATTTGTTTATGCTGAGCAGGTCGTCAATTTCTTTCTTGCCAAAAGAGCCATTTTTGATGATGTTAAGTGGGACAATCGGATAAAAGTCGAATGGGAACATCTGGATTTTTTCCTTCAATTGAAAAACACAAAATGGAAGGTGGCGGCCTGTCTTAATACCAAGGCAATCCACATGAACTCAATACACGATTCGACTTATAACTATTACAGAAGATCGGTATCAAATAATTATTTTTACAATAAACATAAAATACATAATGTCATAAATAGGTTTCAATGAAATGACTACAAGAAAACTGGGATTTACGGCACTGATGACAGCGGTCTACTTACGACTAACGACACATGCCTTAACGCTGACCTATTCATTTTTCAATCATGTGCCTAAAAATACAGCATATCCATATCATGTCATAGGCAAATTAATGGGAGTGCGATCCGCAGAGTTCACAACCAGGGATACCGAGGGAGAGGATAATGCTTTCCAGATAGACAGCTGGGTGGATCAGACCTCTGGGTTGGGTGATAAGGCATGTGCTGATATGCAGAACAATATAATTCAGGCATTGACATCATCTACATTATCTATAACAGGCTATAATGCCATTCATTTTTATCTGGATTATACGGAAATTATGCTTGATCCAGAGAATCCGGAACTAGAACTCAGACATGGGATTTTACGATTTAGACAGGACATGAGTCCGTCTTAATAAAATCATGGAGGATATATGACTATATAAATAAGAGGTTGGAGGAGGGCTGCCGCCCTCCCCCTGGCTCTAAAATTCAGGAGGCACTGTAAGGTAACCTCGATTTGGGTAAGAGCCTTTTTCATTTTACCTGCCTTGCCTCCTGAAATCAATAAAAATTTTTAGGAGGTAAAAATGGCTATTTCAACAGGAATGACGGGTCATTTAGCAACTCTCGTTGTAGAGGGTGCGGCAATCGCAGAAAGCACAGATTTTTCCTTGCATTGCGGACAGGCTGTGGTTGATCTGACCAATAGGGACAGTGCTTACTGGCGACAGTTGGTCACTTCAACAAGAGATTGGTCTATGACTGGTACTGGAAATTATTTTGTTGCAAACATTGGTAAAAAGGTGCTTCTCGATCATTGGGAAAAGCGTGATGCTGGTTCTATAGCTACTCTCTATATCGACGTTATTTTCACTTTTGCCGATGGTGCTGTAACGGCTACAGGCAAAGCTTTTCTGACAAGTCTAGACTTTCCTTCTCCAGATGCCGGTGCCGCTGTATTCAGTTTCACGCTTGAAGGGACTGACGCATTAGCTCTTTCTGCAAGCTAAGAGAGGGGAGGATTGAACAATGCCAGTTAAGTCTATCCCGATAAAGTTAGACAAGCAGAGACGGCTTTGCTTCGATTTCAATGCCTTTGCTGAACTTCAGAGAGAATGCGGAATTTCATTTTTTGACCTACAAAAGTTTGTTAACCTCGCCGCAATGAGGAAAGGTGAGAAGGCAGGGATTATGCTTCCATTTTATGAATTGCGTGGGTTCATTTGGGCAGGGCTTCTTGATGAAACTCCCGACATCACGCTCAAAGAGGTAGGGAAGATATTGGATGACTGTATTGTAGAGCAACCGGAAAAAATAGGAGCGAATTTGGTAGATGCGCTTATGCAGAGCACCTTTTTTAAAGAGGCTAAAAAAAAAGTGATAGGGTCGAAGTCGAAGAAGAAGAGGACTGGAGCAAAAAAGACTACATCGAAAAAAGTTACAACCTAGCGTTGAAGATAGGGCTTCGGCCTTGTGAGTTCTGGAAGCTAAAGCCTGTCGAGCTTGCCGATATAGCAGAGGCATATTTTGAAAGAGAACGAGATAAAGACAAGCAAGAATGGAGACGTGTGGCTTTTATTGCCTCGTGGATTATCAATACGGCAGGCAAGACTTACAAGCGTGATATCAGTGCAAATGAATTGGTTAGCTTCAAAGATGAGGTAAAGAAAGAGGACTTAAAGCCGTTAAGTCCGGAAGAGAAGGAGAGGAGAACACAAGAAAGATTGCAGTTTCACAAGAAGAAATTCTGGGGTCTTCTCAAGACAGATAAGGAAGGCAAGGTGAAGATTTTTGACGAAGAGGATTATAAGGCTTTGCAAGAGAAAAGGAAGAAAATAAAATGAAGGTAGGCGAACTCTTTATTGTTATTGACACAAAACTAGACCGCTTCAATAAGGGCATGTCTGATGCGGAGCGGGCTATGGTGAAAGTCGGCAAGAGATTCACCGCCATCGGCAAAAAAATGACAATGATGGTCACTTTGCCGATTCTTGCCCTGGGTGCTGCCGCCGTAAAAGTGGGTGCTGATTTTGAGCAGAGTATAACTAATGCCTTTGCCGTTACGGGTGCAGAGAGCGAAAAAGTCAAGAAACAGATGGAGGATCTTGCCCGGACAATGGGTGAGAAAACAATTTTTTCAGCCAAACAAGCCGCTGATGCCATGTACTGGATGGCCAGTGCCGGCTGGAAAATTGAACAGATGACCGACGCCTTAGAGCCGACTCTGGCTTTAGCGGCAGCAACTCAATCCGATTTGGCTTTTGCGACCGAAGCCGTCATTACTACACTCAAACAATATGGGTTGCAGGCAAGCGATGCGGGAAGGGTTTCAAATGTCTTTGCGGCGGCGATTAGTGGTTCACAAGCTACATTGGACAGGCTAAAGGAATCATTGAAGTATATCGGTCCAATGGCCGATTCGATGGGTTGGTCTATAGAAGACACAACCGCCGTTCTATCGGAGTTTTATGATATAGGAATTTCTGCATCAATGGCCGGAACAGCTCTCAGGATGTCATTTTCTCAACTTGCAGCCGGGACTCCCAAGACTCGAAAAGCCCTCAAGGAACTGGGTTTGACTATGGCCGATGTGAATCCAGAGACAAAAAGCTTGGGGGAAATTATCGAGGTCTTGAGCAGCAAATCAATGACTCTGGCTCAGGCAATCGCCATATTTGGTGTTCGTGCCGGGCCAAACATGCTGAAAGTGCTTAAGCAGGGGTCAGTTGCTTTTACTGAATTCAGAGACAAAATCACTGATACTCAAGCCGCCTCCGAGATGATGCAGAAGCAGTTGGACACGCTATCCGGTCAGTGGAAAATCCTTACATCAAAACTTACGGAATCTGCTATTCAGATATCAAAGATTCTCATTCCTGTTCTCAGGGAGTTGATTGAGAATCAACTCAAGCCAGCGGTTGACTGGTTTAACAATCTTTCGGAGGGAACGAAAAAGACTGCCGTAAAAATTGCTGGTTTGGCTGCCGTGGTGGGTCCGCTTCTGTTGATTTTTGGGAAATTATTGATTATTCTGCCTAAAATCAAATTAGCCCTTATAGCCCTGACAAGTCCTATTGGCTTAGTGATTACTGGACTAGCTTTTGTTACTATTGAAATAATAAAAGCAAACAAACATTTCAAAAGTTTAACTGCAACGATAAGTGAATTTTCAGAAAAATCAGGCGAAAAAATATCTTGGTTCAAAAAAACACTTTGGAGCCTGGATGAAACTTTTCGTAAATTCTCAACAGGAGTCAGTAATTCAGAGATTGTTGCCAGGAAAATGAGAGAGGAAATAGAAAAGCTGAATAAAGAACATGCAGAATACGGCAAAAAGGTTTGGGACGCAGTAAAAGAAACAGAGGGTTTTTCAAAAGCATCTGAATTTCTTAATAAACTGTTAGGAATACAAAAAGAGGTAATAAAAAAAGATGCTGAGGCAATAGAGGATCATGGAAAATCAACCAAAGAAGCAGCAAAAGAGACTAAAACCTGGATTGATTACATAAAGACTATTGGCCTCAAAACTATAAAAGAGAAAAGCGATAGAGTTGAAGAGCTTGAAGGCTATGTTGACGATTTAAGCAAAGCATATTCGGAAGGTGAAATTAGTTTAGAAGATTATACAAAGGCTCTCAAAGAGGCCAGAGATGAGATAAAATTATTATCGACTTCTATCACAACGACTGCAATCCCATCTTTTCGTAATATGTCTGGAGTGGTTGAGCAGGCAACGGATGAAATGGAAGACAGGTTTTTTGATTTCGCTGAAGTTAGCAAAGAAAAGTATAAAGAAATACAAGATAAGATTAGTGAATATACTGATATTTCTCATCAACTTACAATGGAAGAATTTGATTACAAGAAGCTCAAGATTGATGAATGGTATAAGAATGAAATACAAATTTTAAATGATAGCATAAAGAATAATGATTTATATAATGAAGCCATAGGAGCACTTGATGAGGCTTATGCAGCTAAAAAATTAGCTTTAGATAAAGAAATAGTTAAGTCTACAGAAAAAACTTGGGACGAACTTCATCCATTTATGAGCAATCTTTGTGCTGATTTAGCTTGGGGTTGGTCTAATTTAGCGGTTGATGTTTTAGGAATCACCGAAAAAATAACGTATCAGATGAAGGAATTTGATAACAGTTATTATGAAAATGCAGAAGCTAATTTAGATAAGAATTTAGAAAATAATATAACTGCAATTGATGCCATTTATGAGCAGAAAAGACAAGCTATCGAAAACACTATTATGGATGAGGATGAGAAGCAAGATATGTTAGAGGATCTTGAAAGACAACACCAAGCAGACATAAATCAAATTAATGCTGATGCGGAAAAAGGAAGGGAACAAATTATGGCTGATGAGGAAGCAGCAAAAATAAAATTTGAAGAGGATGAGCTTAAAAGACAAGAGTCGTTATGGAATAAAATAAAAACTATCTTTGGGAATGCTGTCGAAAATATGCTTGCGGACTGGGGAACTAAATTTATTGGTGGCATTTTAAAAAGCATGATAACAGAATTAATTCCCGGAATGGCAGCGAATTGTGTAAAGGTTAAAGCGGCAGCGGCACTTTGTGGTAAGAATGCAGGAATAGCAGCAGGCAAGTCCCTTACATCATCATTCGCTTCTGCTTTGGGTGTGGTGGCTATAGAGGCTGCGGTATTCGCTGCCTTTATTGGAGCTGTAAGTCTTTTGGATAAGCTTTTCCCTAAGCATGTCAAAACAATGGCAGAATTGGCGGCTATAGAAGCGAAAAAAGCTTTCGATAAAGCAGCAAAGGAATACGCTCTTCCAGGAGAATGGGGTAAAGGGGGAATAATAGCAGAACCGGTGCCAGGCGGTGGAGGGCAAGTCCCAGCAGAACCAGAAGGTAATTATCAGTTTGGTGGTCTTGTTCCAAAAACAGGGCTTGCCCTAGTTCATAAGGGCGAGTGGATAATACCGAAAATATCTGTACCATCAATTGGCTTCCCAGAATCTATGAATATTCAACCTTTGAGGGAAATGGGAGCAGAAAAAAGAGCAGTAGGTGAGTCGGTTATGTATAACACAGTACAGATTTATGCTCAAAAGCTTGATGATTATACGATTCATGAGGCGGCTGAAAAGATTTTCTCTGCTGTAGAAAGGCAAAAAGCAAGAAGGGGATACTAATGTCAACGATAAAACTCGGTTTAGAGGATTCAGAATATACAATACCAAATGTGACTATTTCTCTCCCTGTAAGCATCGTAAAACAAATTAGTCGAGTAGTTATGTCTAATGGTAAACGAAGATTTGGACATTACGATAGTTTCAGACAATGGAAAGTGACATGTGCAAAACTTACTAAAACTCAATTGGATTTAATTATTACTGAGTATGGTCGTAATCAGGAACTCCGTTTTAACAATACCTTTGAACGTGATAAGTGGTATACCGTAGTGATGCTGGATTTTAATTATGATTCTATAGACCCATTATTAACAACGGAAGCCAACAGGTTATATCGTGCATGGTTTACACTTGAGGAGACTTAACCATAAATTAGGAGGCTAAAATGGCTGAATGTGTATGCAATATATTATGGGATGACGGTGCAACCTTAATCCGTGAAGATGGGCAACCGACCTATGAGAGCAGAGCCGCACCTGGTTATGGAACTGATGTGGCTAAATGGCAAATAAAAAAATTCTTTTATGATGCAAGCAATAATTGCTTGAGGATATTGTATGCGAATGGAGATGCTGGCTTTGTCCACGTTCAAACCGGTTATGCTGGCTTTACTTATACCCCAACAGGAGAATAAAGGATGAAAAAACTACTTTCGTTAATATTTTCAATATTGTTTCTTACTGGTATCGGATTTTCTCAAGGTAAATGGCGATACAATCCATTTACGGGAGAAAGAGATTATTATGTTGAGGGATTAAGTCTCAGTACGGCCGCCGCTGGGGACATTATTTACTATAATGGTACAATCTGGACTAGACTGGCTAAAGGCACCGATGACCAGGTTTTGACTTTAGCGGCAGGCCTTCCCTCTTGGGCGGCTGCGGCTGGTGGTGCAGATGTAAAAGTTGGAATAGATGTTGGAGCGACTGCTGGCTATTTGGGAGCGGCTTATAGTGATGGCGTTCTCAGGGTTGACCAGAATGAATTGACATACACGGATGGCGGGAACTTTATTACTCTTGGGCTTGCGGATCACGATACGGCACGCAC
>Ga0307378_10005636_pt1 | contig 17382 bp, 8 predicted proteins | sample UN1MG_FD_202238 | JGI IMG/M metagenome (GOLD analysis project Ga0307378, IMG submission 202238) | Soil microbial communities from Risofladan, Vaasa, Finland - UN-1 | ecosystem: Environmental > Terrestrial > Soil > Coastal area > Acid sulfate soil | place: Finland: Risofladan, Vaasa | collected... | reverse complement strand
CTGAACATGATATCAAAACACCCTTTTTTTGTTCACCGCCGAATAGGCGGCTTAGAAATAACTCTATCCCCACGCTGACCTTCCCCAGCCGTTCACCGCCGAATAGGCGGCTTAGAAATGGAGGTAGAATGCAAAAGGTATAGTCTTCTCGTTCACCGCCGAATAGGCGGCTTAGAAATTTTAATCTTTCAGGGGATAATAAAGGGGAAAGTTCACCGCCGAATAGGCGGCTTAGAAATAACTCTATCCCCACGCTGACCTTCCCCAGCCGTTCACCGCCGAATAGGCGGCTTAGAAATTGAGTAGTGCCCAGTCTGGCTGGCTTCCATCGTTCACCGCCGAATAGGCGGCTTAGAAAATGCAGTCCATCGGCTATCGATATCCTGCACCGTTCACCGCCGAATAGGCGGCTTAGAAATCAAGCTCTCCATTGCCTGTGATCCTCCTGCCGTTCACCGCCGAATAGGCGGCTTAGAAAACAAAAGTGGTAAGTGACGCTGACTTTTATGAGTTCACCGCCGAATAGGCGGCTTAGAAACATATCATCCCCAGCCGCAAAGTGACGCGATGGTTCACCGCCGAATAGGCGGCTTAGAAATTCTGAAACAATGGCGCATGCGATAGCAACCCGTTCACCGCCGAATAGGCGGCTTAGAAATATGCGTTAAATTAACCAATTAGGTTTGTTTTGTTCACCGCCGAATAGGCGGCTTAGAAATCTTTAATGTGTGGGTAATATAATATTAAGATGTTCACCGCCGAATAGGCGGCTTAGAAATGACCGTCGAGCAACCTTCCGGCAGCCTTTTTGTTCACCGCCGAATAGGCGGCTTAGAAAGACAGGGAAAACGTTCTGAAGCCCTGATATGCGTTCACCGCCGAATAGGCGGCTTAGAAATCGTAGAGTATCACAATGCCGGGCATGGCATAGTTCACCGCCGAATAGGCGGCTTAGAAATGGTTGCGTAAATCGTGGGTGCAAAACCGGATGTTCACCGCCGAATAGGCGGCTTAGAAAGACCGGCCCTATAGTTACTGTCGTATCATCCGGTTCACCGCCGAATAGGCGGCTTAGAAATATTAATAAAGTCCCCGTGGTACTTAAATTCTGTTCACCGCCGAATAGGCGGCTTAGAAATGACGCCGGGGCCTATTCACTTAAAGATGCAGGTTCACCGCCGAATAGGCGGCTTAGAAACTTACATGGTTTGATGACATAAACAGCAGGCTGTTCACCGCCGAATAGGCGGCTTAGAAAGTCAATGGTGTCTGGATTCATCCCTCAAAAACGTTCACCGCCGAATAGGCGGCTTAGAAACTTGACCGGCATAGACTCTATCTTTTTCGTGCGTTCACCGCCGAATAGGCGGCTTAGAAATCAAACAAGTCTTAACCCCAACCGTCAATGGTGTTCACCGCCGAATAGGCGGCTTAGAAAAGTTGCTCCTGGAATTGATGCTGTTTTGATGCGTTCACCGCCGAATAGGCGGCTTAGAAATGGCCGCAACGAATAGCAAATTAACCACTCTCGTTCACCGCCGAATAGGCGGCTTAGAAACTGAGTATCCCGTAGCCCTTTGTGATCGTCTTGTTCACCGCCGAATAGGCGGCTTAGAAATTAGACCGCAGCAGGTAATTATTGCCGGAAGGGTTCACCGCCGAATAGGCGGCTTAGAAATAAATCATCTAATTTTGTTTCAGACTGTTTTAGTTCACCGCCGAATAGGCGGCTTAGAAATGCTGCGGTCTAAACAACTGGGAGAAGACACAGTTCACCGCCGAATAGGCGGCTTAGAAATCTACGTTAGTCAATGTGTTAAGAACATCTACGTTCACCGCCGAATAGGCGGCTTAGAAAATATCTTCAGGATTGATAAAACCATCTTTTAAGTTCACCGCCGAATAGGCGGCTTAGAAATAATGATGTACAAATCAAAAAACATTTTCCGGGTTCACCGCCGAATAGGCGGCTTAGAAAGACATTCGCATTCATCATGCCGTCTAGCTGATGTTCACCGCCGAATAGGCGGCTTAGAAATATGGAACGGCGTGTGGCTATTGCATGTGCCAGTTCACCGCCGAATAGGCGGCTTAGAAAAACCAGATTACACAAAGAAGGTATTGTAATAAGTTCACCGCCGAATAGGCGGCTTAGAAAATCGGAATGTTGACCGAAGATAGGTTATTTCCGTTCACCGCCGAATAGGCGGCTTAGAAATAACATTGCCGAAGTAATGGGCTGCCCATACGGTTCACCGCCGAATAGGCGGCTTAGAAAAACGGGCAACGTCTGAGATAATGTAATATTACGTTCACCGCCGAATAGGCGGCTTAGAAATCCTACACTTGATATACTAGGTATTGACACTGGTTCACCGCCGAATAGGCGGCTTAGAAACAAAAACCCATCAGGGATTTTGGGGGGGGGATGTTCACCGCCGAATAGGCGGCTTAGAAACTTCACATGGAGGAATAAATGCAAAAACGAGAGTTCACCGCCGAATAGGCGGCTTAGAAAGCCTGGTCTTTAGGTAATCGGGTTTTGATGATGTTCACCGCCGAATAGGCGGCTTAGAAAAGTTAAGTGAAGCTGACCCGCCATTTGGACACGTTCACCGCCGAATAGGCGGCTTAGAAAATAATCTGTCACATTGCTATACGTTGAACAATGTTCACCGCCGAATAGGCGGCTTAGAAAAGTCTGTTAGGATTATTAGCAGCTATTTGTACGTTCACCGCCGAATAGGCGGCTTAGAAATTGTAAAAACGGTTAATATACAGAGCATAGAGGTTCACCGCCGAATAGGCGGCTTAGAAATGTGAGATATTTTTTAACATACGCATCTGTAGGTTCACCGCCGAATAGGCGGCTTAGAAAAAAGGCTCAGATACCCAGGGATAATTATCACCGTTCACCGCCGAATAGGCGGCTTAGAAAATACGTTACAATAACAGCAGAATAAATTGAATGTTCACCGCCGAATAGGCGGCTTAGAAACCCTCCTGGCCGGATTACTATGCACTCAAACCGTTCACCGCCGAATAGGCGGCTTAGAAATGGAATCAGCTTTGGCCGAATCAAAACCCCACGTTCACCGCCGAATAGGCGGCTTAGAAAATCATCAGTCATTTCTCCGTCAAAATCAAAATGTTCACCGCCGAATAGGCGGCTTAGAAATGTTTGTATGCAGCCATCAGTCAAGGGCTCCCGTTCACCGCCGAATAGGCGGCTTAGAAATTCTCAGGTCGCAACGCCCATTTTTCTTTTTAGTTCACCGCCGAATAGGCGGCTTAGAAAATCTCCCTGCGACACAACCTCGTTTAGTGGCCGTTCACCGCCGAATAGGCGGCTTAGAAAACTGAGCCGCGCCCTGCTCATCTGAGAGCTGAGTTCACCGCCGAATAGGCGGCTTAGAAAATATAGCTTTGACGGGTCCCCGAAGAGCTCACGTTCACCGCCGAATAGGCGGCTTAGAAATCTTTCGAGCACACACGAAGGAGTCGCCACGGGTTCACCGCCGAATAGGCGGCTTAGAAAGCGATTTCTCACCTCGTGACTACCAGCGCAGCGTTCACCGCCGAATAGGCGGCTTAGAAATATCGGTGAGGGGAGCGGCCCAGACCTTGGGGAAAATAGCTGCCTTAATAAAATACTGATTAAAAGCACCGATCACGCCGCTATGCTTGGAAAACACAAGCTCTTTAGTCAGGAGAATAGCTTCCATGACGTAAAAGGCAGCATAGTAAGCACGCGATGAGGCAAAGTCATAATCACCTTCCTCAATCTGTCGTTTCGCAGCCGCAAGAGATCGCTGAGCTTTCTTGATCATTGTCTGCAATTGATCTTTCAGTAGCTCATCCTTATTCACAGGGCAATCTCCCTCACTCACAAGGCAACTCCCTCTTTAATAATATTCATTAAGAGCGGGCTATACGTTTTTTGGCGATATTTCCCTTCCGTGATAATAAGTGCCGAAATTACGGCGTTATATTGATATAAAGTCTCGCCTGCTGCCTCATCAACGATATCTTTGATGGACCGAGATACCTCGTCAACGACTACTAAACAGTCATAGTCAGAACCCTGGACATCATCTCCGCGGGCTCTTGATCCAAATAAGATAATCTTTTTGAGATGATCGCCTAACTGTTCTCGAATTTGATGTAAAAAATAATCTAATACCTTATCTTTTCTCATATATTTCATCATATTTTCAGTATTTATTCCGGTATGAGAATGTTGATCTCTTGAGTTTAAAAATTCCCCCTGCCCCCCCTTGAGAAAAGGACGAGACGGAGCGCATCCCCCTACACTTCCTTGATTTCCCTTTTAATCATTCTCCGTGATTCCATACCTCTCCATTTTATTTCGCAGGGTATTTCGATTGATGCCGAGGAGAGCGGCTGCCTGGACCTTATTGCCGGATGTTTTGCGAATGGCCCGTTCGATCATTTCTTTCTCCAGAACGGATATGGCGTCAAACTCCGGTCTATCTTTTAAACTATGATATGGATTTTTTACCCTGCCTTGCCCCGTAGAGACAATCAGTTCGAATACTTGATCCAATAAGGGTTCAAGATGTTGAGCCAATTCCTCTCTGACCTGAAACTTTGTCTCTTTAGCCGATCTGATCTGGTCGGGGAGATCCTCAACCAGAATTTCATTCCCCTTGCAGATCACAATGGCCCTTTTGAGGACATTTTCCAGCTCTCTGACATTTCCGGGCCAGTTGTATTGCATGAAAAGGTCCATACTATCGGGTCTGATTCCGGCAACTTCCTTTTGCAGCTCTTTGGTAAAGCGGGAAAGAAAATAGTGGGCGAGTTGAGGGATATCCCCTTTTCTCTCCCGCAGGGGAGGAAGATAAATAGTGAGGACATTCAGCCGATAGTAAAGGTCCTCTCTAAACCATCCCTCCCTGACTCCCTCTTCAATATGCTTATTAGTGGCAGCGATCAATCGAACATCCACGATAACATTTTCGGAACTGCCCAGTCTCTGGATCTCACCCTCCTGAATTACCCTCAAAATCTTGGCCTGGATGTGAGTCGGCATATCACCGATTTCATCAAGGAAGATGGTCCCCCGGTGAGCCTGCTCGAATCGGCCAATTCTCTTGTACTCTGCGCCGGTGAAAGCGCCCCGCTCATGACCAAAAAATTCGCTTTCGAGGAGACTTTCCGGAATGGCTGCACAGTTGATAGATATAAAAGGATAATTGCTTCGCCGGCCGTGTTGATAAATGGCCCTGGCCACCAATTCCTTACCCGTTCCGCTCTCTCCTATGAGCAAAACATTCACGTCCTTTCCAGCAATCTGGCCGATAGTCTTGTAGACATCCTGCATTCTGGGAGAGTCACCGATAATGCTTTCTCCTGCCAAGTTTTTATCCTGGCAGTCCGGATAGGAAACCGGGTTCTTGACGGATTTGGCCAACTCCAGGGCTTTTTGGATAGTTTCCCACATTTTTGGCATGTCAAAGGGCTTTTGAATATAATCATAAGCCCCCAGCTTCATGGCCCGGATAGCACGTTCAGTGGTTCCGTGGGCAGTGACCATGATTGCCAGAAGCTTTGGATATTTCTGTTTGATCGCTTCCAGAAGGTCAAGCCCTGACAGCCCAGGCATGACAATATCGATCAAGGTAAGATCAGGGGACAGCCCTCGCTCCAACAGGTCAAGGGCTTCCCTGCCATTCCGGGCCGATACGGCCTCATACCCTTTTTCCTCAAATATTCTTTTCAGGGAATAGCGAATTCCTCGATCGTCATCCACAATGAGTATAGTCTCAGGCATTTTATTGTTTCCTTACATAACCCATTTAAAGACCGTTATCCGTTAACCGTCTTCCCCGGGCCTTGAGGGGAGAGGGCGGGGTGATGGGCGTTCCTTCTTTTTTAAGCAGATTAAAGCCGCTTCAACTTATGCCACGAGGAGAATAACGGAAAAGATAGATCCTTTCCCTTCAGTACTTTCAACCTCAATCTTCCCTTGATGATCTTCAACAATCCTTTTGATAATTGAAAGACCCAGGCCGATTCCTTCCTCTTTGGTGGTGAAAAAGGGCTCAAAAAGTTTCCCCAGAATAGACTCAGGAATACCGTTCCCCTCATCCTGGAAAGAGATTTTGACATGACTGCCCTTTTTTTTCAAGCAGCTTAAAGCCGCTTCCACATCATGCGGACGGCCACAGGGGGCCGCCCCTACTTCTATATCATGCGGACGGCCACAGGGGGCCGCCCCTACTTCTATTGGCGCTGATATTGACGCTGACGGAGCATCGCCCTCCACATGCGCAGTGAAAACCTTGAGCCTTCCTCCTCCAGGCATGGCCTGCATGGCATTGAGAATCAAATTCAGAAAAATCTGCCGCATCTGCTCCCTGTCTGCCAAAATGCAGGGCAGGGGCAACATCTCCTGCTCTATATCCACATCTTGCTCCATGAGCTCATGAGAGAGTAAGAGAAGCGTATCCGCAATGAGCTTATTGATATCGACTCTCTCCATTTTCGGTTTGCTGGGCCGGGCAAAATCGAGAAATTGCTTGATGATCTGATTGATTCGCTCGATCTCGTTTTCTATAACCTCGATGTCATCCCTTCGAATATCATCCGGCGAAAGTCTCTCCATTAATGAGTGAATCAGTATCCTGATGCTGGTCAGGGGATTTCTGATCTCATGGGCCACACCTGCCGAAAGCTGGCCCAAAGCAGAGAGCCGACTGGATTGAATCAGTTGCTCCTGGGTTTTTCTGAGGTCCTCGGTCGCTTTTCTGACTCTTTCCTCCAATTCTTCGTTAAAACGCCGCAATTCCTGATACAACTTGGCGTTCTCTATGGCCAGTCCCGCCTGATTGGTAAAGGTGATCAGAGATTCAACCTTCTCCTTGGTGATTATTTTGTCATTAAAGACGATATAATCAGCGGTAATTGCCCCCATAACCCGTTCCCTGCCCCGAAGGGGCACCGCCACAAAGGACCGAAGGTTAAATAGCTCCCTGAGTTCTCGATTGACCCTGGGATCATTTTGGGCATCCTGGATAATAAATGCTTTTTTTTCCGAGACAACCTTGGCGAGAATGCTTCCTTCGCCATCCAGAGGCAAGGCGACCATTTTGATCTTTTCCTGCTCAATGCCTACGGCCATTTTACATTCCAAACTGTTTCCCTTCTCATTGATCAGATACAAACGTGCCCGGTCAAAGCCTATACTGCGGGTGACTCCCTGCAGAATGAGGTGTAAGACCTCATCAAGGTTCAGGGTATGCATGGATTGGCTGATTTCATGAAGGGCGGATAATTCGCTCACTCTTTTTAATCTGAAAATCTCCAGCGTCCTCTTTTAATACCGTTCACCGTTGACCGTTGACCGGAAAAACGGTTAACGGTTAAAGGATACGGGGGGATTTTCATGCTCCTTTGCGTTTCTTTGTGTTTCTTGCAAATATGGGCATCTTATTTAGACAAATGTAAGATTAAAGTTCTTATTTCCGTGCAACCCGTCAAAATAAAGCTACAATTTATTATAACTTATCATCTTGTAAAATCACAAGAAAATACTCCCATAAATTTGATAATGATCAAAGTAAGGACCGTTTAAAGACCGTTATCCGTTAACCGTTAACCGTTTTTCCGGTCAACGGTCAACGGTCAACGGTCAACGGTCAACGGTCAACGAATACCCATTTTACTCATCAATTTTAACCATCAATGGGTATTCACGGAATAACATAAACCGAAGCTTAATTTACCGGAAAATCTGACGGGGCAAGGAAGGGTTTTGAGCCCTGGTCATAGTTCGCAAGATTACCGGAAATACTGAGCTTTATTTTATCGAAATCCACAACAGCATTGCCCTGGTCCCCCTTTTTTTCATCGACTGCGAATACTCCAACCATACCGGATAAATAAGGAGCATCATCGTTAACTGTTTTCAGTAAGGTATTATTAACGAAAAAATCTATCTTAGGACCATTGCATACCACCTTCATAGTATTCCATGCCTTGAGGCCCTGCTTTATAACACTCGTCCCAGTCCAGGAAATCATTTCAATCCCGCTTCGGCTATCGAATTTATACGCACTGTAGTAGCCGCTGCCCGCTATTGCAAATACATAAAAATCACCATTGCCAGCCAGTCGAAAAAGCATACCTTGAGACGCATCCAGGTTTCCCTGCATCCGCCGGACATCTATCTGATAGGCAAAGTTATCGAAAGGCGCATTATAGCAACTGGCCCTTAAGGTGCCTGACCCATCACCATTCATTCTGTATACTTTATCGGTAACAGACCATACCCCGGAATCATCGTCAATCCAATTATCAGCAAGACCTCTGTCAAAATCCTCATGAAAACCGCCATCCATATTGCCGATGGCGCTCATATTGCCGCTGGCACTGAATTGTCCCCCTTCAGTACATACGATATCAACAGCAAGATCTTTAGCAAGGCAGGGTTTCGATCCCATGCAAAAGTTCAAACCTGTCTTATTCCTTTGCTGTGCCAACGCAGGCTTAGCCAAGGCAAGGTTTTGAGCCCAGGTCATTGTTGAAATGAATGAACAGAAGGAGAGGACTCCAAGGATTAAACAAACTTTTTTTGTAGCACTTGTCAGACAATTCATAACTAATTTCCTCCTTTATATGGCCCCTCATCACCCTGCCCTCCTCTCTCACTGGCCCCAGGGGAGAGGGGAAAGGGTGTGATGGGCGTTCCTTTAGGTGGCCCATTGTGAACGTACCAGGTTACCGAAGCATCGGATATTGAGCCGTCAGCGTCCAAAGGTCTCTCCTTTTCGTTCGAGACCTTACATACATGGCCCTTCACCCCTTCCCCTCTTCCCCCCGGCGCCCGCCCCTGTGGCAGGCAGGGGCAGGGGAGAGGGCAGGATGAGGAGCTACCAACCTTCGACCATGGGGCTACCAACCTTCGACCATGGGGCCTACCAATTTTCGACCATTGGGCCGTCAGCAACCATTGAGTACATTTTTAAATAGGTCGTGTATTTATTTATAATTTATAGCAAGTTCATTATGATACTGTAGATAATTCGGAACTATGGAGGAAAATACCTACTGCGAAAATATTTAAAGGGACAGAGTCCGGCAATGGTGCATAGGCACTCTTAATTCTCCCTGCGGTCTGATGCCTTCCGCATATGGCCCCTCTCACCCCTTCTCCTCATGACGAACAGCCCAATATAAGCATACAGCGCGGCTTTTCTATATATCAGCAATAAAGCCCGTACCTGTGGCAGGGGAGAGGGCACAAGTAACAGGCTGAGGGGCGTTTCTTTGGGAAGCAGGGCGGGTTTTGAGCCCATGCAAAAGTTTAACCGAGAACTGCATGGGTAAAAAATGAACGGGGGGAAAAAATGGCGGTCTCGCATCTCGCAAAATGAAATAATCCCCTCTAATTCCCCCTTTACCCCTTGATAAAGGGGTGAAGAGGGAATTTTGAGGGGGTAAAGTTGTAGGAAAACAGGCTGTAGGTAGATAGGCCACTCGTTGCAATGGTATGCGGTTCGCGGTGCTATAGGGTTCCGGTAGGTATTTAGGCTGTAGGTATTTAGGCTTTTAGCCTACAGCCTAATAGCCTACAGCCTAATAACCTGTTTTGCTACAACCTATCTTTTCCTACAGCCTGTTTAAGGAGGGGAGTGCCCACCTCCTTGTCAGCGACTATCGGCTCTTCCGTGAGTGACTATTGACCCCTTTTTTAAGAAAAATAAATACCTTCCCTTTAGTACAGGTAGACAGGCCACTCGTTGCCACTCGTTGCCACGGTCTGCGGTGCTATAGGGTTCCGGTAGGTATTTAGGCTTTTAGCCTGACAACCTAATAGCCTACAGCCTAATAACCTGTTCCCTTATGGTAACCTGTTCCTTTATGGTCCAACATTATCCGTGTTTACAAAGGGTACATAGTTGAAGCCAGAAGAGCCCGGACTCGAGAATCGAAGCTGGAACTGAAGCCTTTGACCAGGAAGCAAGCCTTCACGACTGACTGGGATCTGAAGGTACGAGCTGCCATTCTCGGCTGTCCCGGAACGATTCAATAACTTCGTATTGGTGGAAAGACCTTCCAAAATATAGTACATGGTCGAAAATAACGGCGTATCCGTCGTGTTGAACAGGGTTACAGCTTGTGTCCATTGCCCCTGTTTACGGTCAGGGCGAGGCCGCTGCGTAAAAACCCGCGTGGCGCTGTTGGGAACTCTACACAAGGAGATGTTCGAGCGGTCAGATAACTCGACATCCACGCCCGAACCGCCGGAGGTTCCGCCGCCAGAGGTTGCACAGCTCACCTGGTACAGATAGGTCATCCCTTCCTCTACATCGGTATCAATATAATACTGCTTCGTGGTGCTGGCTACTTCCGTTAGACCCCGAAGACCTGCCTTATCTTCCCCAAGCAAACCAAGAAAAAGATCGCCACTGCCGCCAAGTCTGCCAAGTACCTGCCTGCGATAAATATGACTGACTACGTCACCTCCGCTGCTCGTTGAAATATCGGCGGGGACAGTCCAACGCAACTTCACCGATGCAGGATCGTCTCCGGTGGGTTCCGCCTGAAGATTTTTGGCAATCGGGAAATGATCGTCACCCAACCATACCTGCGCTCCGTTATAGGGATTGGCTGTCCCGATAAACAGTCCCAAGGGCGTGGATACCAAAATACGCGCACCTATATTAAATTTATCGCCAAACCCTGTCGTGGTAACAGGATACCACTGCACGCCATTGCGCGTCTTCCAAAGATCGAAACCCCCTAAAATATTGACGATATTTTCTCCCACTCTGTCGATCAAACCAGAAGAACCGCCATCAAAAGGCGAGAAACCGACCAGACCGGCCAGACCCAGACCCATTTGCACGAGTTGGGTGTAGTCGCCATTGGGCATCACTTTATTCGGATCGAGAAGAGACATTATGTCGGGATTACGAAGCGCTATACTAGAATCCATGGTGGCCACGTACAACCAATCCCGATGTACTGCCATTCGCCAGAAATATCCCGAAAACGGATTGCCCATCCCGGCAGTCAAATGACTGATCGGAACCTTTATCCCATCCGGCGTTGTACGCTTCTTGCCGCAAACCAATTGCCATTTATCGTTCTTCTCGATGCGGATCAGCTCCGCCGGTGCAGGGCCTACCTTGGCTACGAAATCATAACCGCCAAGCCCGCACCCGGAACCAATATAAAGCCGATCCTGAAACACGCACATGCTGAGAACGTATTCATTCAGATTATAGCCATCCTGGCCAGCACGGTCCTTGCGCCAGGCACCGTGCGTGACTACAGGCGTGAAGGTATACGGCGCTGTGCCTGTGCAGTTTGTCTTGAGGACCGAATACCCATTCTGGGTATCTATCGTACCTACATAAAGATAATTGTTGAATACTTCAAGCTCGAACGGCTGAACCGAGGAAGGGTTGACCTGGCGGACATCCAGGGTGCCGGTGCCGGAAGTGCTTAACGTGGCCAGATTCGCCTCCAAAAGCCGGGGCCGCTGAGGCGGGTTCATGTTGGCTGTCATATACAGCTTCCCCTTGTATTGCGTGAATGACCGCAAACCAAAGGTGTCCGCATTCCCAAGCGTCGTAGAATCACTGCTATGCAGCTCAGTGAAATTTACTCCGTCCACAGAACGCAAAAGCCGCGCAGGAAGATTTACCGGCAACACCTCTTTACTGGTGTAGCCTCCAATATACAAGGCCTCGGTGCCGTCAGGCTCAACCACTGCCACCATGCCACGATAACCCTGGTCACGAGGCACGGCTGCGCCTCCTGATGCCGGTGTCGCCAGCGGGGACTGATACACCCGCGACCAACTGCCACCACCTTCAGGATCATAGGCCCAGATCTCACCACGGTAGTCCGGATTATCGCAATCTGCATCGTCTATCAAGGTGGGGTCAGTCCCAAACACCACCGCCAGATAACAAAGCATGTCACGGTTGGTGCCCACATACAACTTCCCCTTAAACCAAGCCGATGACCAGGCGTAACTATTGTGCCGCGATCCAAATCCATCCTCACTCACTTGTTGAAACCCACGATGGCTGGCCAGGGTCAAGCCAGACCCGGACGCAGAATCAGACCCAGGAACAGACCAAGAATACGGGGCGCTACTTGCATCAGCTTGACTTATACCAAATTGACTTATACCAAACCAGGCGCTGATCCAGCTTTGCCCCCTGCCAAGCCTGGCATCTATGGCCGCTTGCCTTACTTGACTTACTTGACCTACTTGACTTACTTGCCTTACATCAACATGCCCCATCTGACCAAGAATAAGAATTAATGCAGCTATCGCTATGAAGAAAAAAAAGGAACGTCGATCTCGCAAAAATTTTTTCACGCATCTGGACGAATTATCCAGATCAAAAGAACCCGCTTTCATATTTACATCCATATTTGCCTCAACATTTGCCTCAACACTTATGTCCATATTTATGTCAACATCTACGCCAACCTTAACATCAGATAATAAATTTTTGTTCATGGCCTTCATCCCCCTTGTCAGGTTTGACACGGAATAATCCCCCCAACCCCCTTTATAAAGAGGGGGGTAAGGGGGGGATTTGAAAAATCTATACGGGTTTATGGTGTTTGGTGTTTGCTTATGCTTATGATGTATGGTTTCTTCTTCGAAATGCCGGGTTTTAAGCCCAGGTTATCGTTCAAACCGTGAACCATGAACCATGAACCCTACCCTTTCGATTTTTAAAATCCGTACCCGTACTTTTAAGAGGCGGGGCCCGAAAACCCCGTCTATCGGTATGTCAGGCTTTCAAATTTCAGCTTCCACTTGCGGCTTCCACTTGCAGTTTCCATTCGCTGCTTCCATTCGCTGCTTCCACTTGCGGCTTCCACAGGTCCTAACGGTGCTGGAGAGCGTGTAAGTGTGAGAGCGCGCGAGTATGCTAGTGTGAAAGTGTGAGAGCGCAACATACTGATTTCAAGCGGCTGGGAATACACATTCCCACTGAAAGCCGCTTCCACAAATGCCGCACTTGATTGATGCCGAAAGACAAAAAAGGAATGTAAAAAAAAGGAATGCCATCTCGCATCTCGTATAATCTAAAAATAAATTACTCTGCCATTGATATACCCCCTCTCTTTGATTAGGAATGCAGGTTGATAGGCTGTAGGCTTTTAGGTTTTTAGGCTAAATACCTACAGCCTATCTACCTACAGCCTGTTTTCCTACAGCCTAAATACCTACAGCCTATCCACCTACAACCTGTTTTCTTACAGCCGCCCTCCCCACTAACCGATAAATTTCCTATTCTGACTTCCTAATTTCGGATTCTCTTTTTGAAAAAATGTGTCCAGCAGCTCCAAAAGAATACCGGGTGATTGCATTGGATAAAAATGTCCATGATCAGAAACTGCCAGGAATTCACAATCAGGCATAATTTCTTTCAAACGCTCCCCAATGCCACGATAGGGGGAAAAAGCTCCATATATGCAAAGAGTAGGACACTGGATATGAGAAATCTTTTCCTCTGTCAGGGCTTTGACCAATCGAAACTCCTTCAAAATGGAGGTGTCTTCGACCAAACGCGTGAGACGGTCAGATTGTCTGCTCCCCCCAACGCGAAGCCCATGTTGAACAGGTACATAAAAGCTTTTGCGTACAGCATTTTCCACGTCTACCAAATCTTCCTCAGTGTGTACTCCCAATCGATCCAAATCATCCTTATAAAGCTCCCAACCCTGCCATTTATCCTCGCCGCAGGTGTTCAGACGTCGAAGATGCAACAGGGCCGGAATGCCTCCATCCAATATCACCACGCCTGCCGTCTGCCGGGGATAAAGGGACGCAAAATGGAGGGCTATGGCTGCACCAAAACTGTGACCGACGAAAAAGGCACGCTCAATCTTCAAATGATCTACAAGACCCTTGAGATCCAAAACCATGTCATCCGAGGTATACCCACTTGCAGGCCTGTCGCTGTATCCATGCCCCCGCAAGTCATAGGCGGTGACTCGATACTTTTTGGCCAGAGCCGGTAAAATATGCATGAACCAGACGCATAAATTCCCCGTAACTCCATGAACTAAAACAATGTCGGTACCTTTCCCCTGCTGCTGATAATGAATAGCTATCGGCACGGCAAGGCCGGGTTTCGAACCCATGCAAAAGTTCAAATTTTCTGTGCCCCCCGTTGATTGATTCACTCCCTCTACTAATTGATTCACGAGAACTTTCGGCATCCCTTCTCCCTAATATAAATATTTTTAACTGTTGTTAACGATACATGGCCCCTCACACTGTAATACAGGTTGTTTAGGTATTTAGGTGTTTAGGTATTTAGGTGTTTAGGCTAAAAGCCTAAACAACCTGCATTCCTAACAGCCTAAATACCTACAGCCTAAACAACCTGTTCAGGCCTAAACAACCTGAGTAGTTACCTTAAACATAACCCAGGCTCTTCAGTCGCAACATGATTTGCTCCTGTCCCTCTGCATCTTCTGTCTGAACCGGGGCACCCTGATATGGCTCCTTGACAAGAGTGGGTTCCCCCACTTCTACCGGATGGGTCCGCAAAAACTCAGGCTCGAAAATTTCTGTCACTACCTGGCCTTCCATATCCGCCGGAATAGGAATTCCCAAACTATGCAGCATGGTCGGAGCTACCTGTATGATCGATAGCGGCGGCAGCCTCTGCCCTTTGCGGATGCCAGGACCTACGGCAGCAAAGACTCCTTCCGGGCAATGCGTACCCATCACCTGCGAGCGGGGACGGCAGATGACTGTAGACGGATAGATCGAAATAAAGCCACTGTCCCGCAAAACCAAAGTCAAGTCCGGCGCACAGTCGATATGATCTCCGGCAAAAGCCTCTTCACGGGTATAAACTTTGGTGATCAATGGCTCGCCGGTGGCCGGGTCACGACACTCGTTCAGCAACTTCCGGGTCAATTCCTCACGGAAAGAAAAATATTCCGATTCAGGGATTCCCTCCTCGCTCCTCTTCCCCGCCACCTGGATGATTATACCGTTGCTGCTGGCCGTGGCCGCATAGGCTTTGGTTCTTTTCCAATCCAGATGCAGAAGACTGCGGTAGGGAGATTCCACGCCCAAGCTCTCCAGGTCTTCCGGACGCGACGATACCGACGATACATGGCCACCACTTACCTTCGATACATGGCCACTTACCTTTTCCCCTCCGCTCTCGTCGGCCTGGCGGGAGAGAGCACAAGAAAGAGGCAGATCGCCTTGCCGATGAGGGCCGGTATTTGCGGCTACCCCATCCACAGATCCAGGACGCGAGGAGCTATGCCCCTCCACATTCGCGGGCTTTTCCAAAGCAGGGCCGGAAGGCTTCATGTTATCCTTCCATTCGAGATATCCGTGCTCATGAAGCCACTGGTTTATATACACAATCTCTCCGGTCGGTCCAAAACCATGATCCGAGGCTATGAATATGTTCGCTTCCGGCTCTGCCAGATGAACGATCTCTTCTATAAATCCATCCAGGTTGCGAAAATATTCCAGGCATAAGTCACGCACCCGCTCCTCCCAAGGGAGAAGAGGGGGACGGGATAGGGGTTTAGGCTGTAGGGGATCGGGCGAAGCCGTCTTCCCTAAATCCCTAACCCCTAAATCCCTAAATCCCTGCTCTTCAGTGCCTCCCAAAGCCGGGTCCAAAAAGCGCCAGCACACATGCTGAATACGGTCCAGCCCATCAAAAATCATGGCCGTCAAATGGCAGGGATCGTTCTTCATTAAATAGCGTACCACCTCAAACCACTGCCGCTCCCGCCGAATGTGCAGCGAAATCCAATCCTCATACTCCTCCTTCTGGCACCCCTTGACCGCCTTTTCCTCCTCCCGGAAATTGAGGGCCATTTCCTTGATGTCAAATCCGGAGATATTCCGTAGACGGTCAAAAAGATCCTGCGGATGGCTGTTTTTCTTCAACCATCGCCAACTGACGAAACCAGGAATCATATACCCGTCCACCTGCGGCGGCGGATTCATGCCGATAAAATTCAACCCCCCGGCCCGCATCCCATGCCTATTGACGATAGACCACACCGTCTCCCGACGGATATCACGAAAGGAAAGCCATTTGATGTACCGGCTCTTCGGCGATTCAAACTGAAGGAAGTTAAATACGCCGTGTGTCCCAGGACGACAGCCGGTTACCATAGAAATCCAGGCCGGAGGTGTCAAGGGAGGTACAATCGAGGTCAATTCTCCACGGCATCCGGAGGAAATCAATTCCTTCAAAAAGGGCATAGTCCCATTTTCCATCAAATGGTCCAATACCGTAAACGATGCACCGTCAAGCCCGATTAAAAGTGTCTGCCTATCAAGACCACTACTTTTTCCATTTTTTTCAAGCTGCTTAAAGCCGCTTCCACATTTGTCAAGACATCTCATGCTCTTTCTCCTTGGTGTCGGCGGGGGGGCTCAAGCCCCACCCTACATTATCCGGAATTATCCGGAACTACTCAGGGGCGGAGGAGCGAGGGCGCGGAATGCAGGCAGCCAGGCTGTAGGTATTCAGGCTGTAGGAAAAGACAATGACTAACAGCCGGTAATACAGGTCGGTTAGGTGTTTAGGTGTTTAGGTATTAAGGACAGGTTCAAAGGGTCAGAGGCACAAAGGCACAAAGTTTTTACCCTTTGCCCCTCTGTGCCTTTGTGCCTCTGACCCTTGCCTCTGTGCCTTTGCCCCTTGCCTCTGTGCCTTTGCCCCTTGCCTTTACCCCTCTGTGCCTACCTGATGAGTAGTTACCATTATTTTTCTCTTATCACTTATCTATAATCAAATCACTCTCTCTCTCGCAAAAGGAACGTCAATCTCGCAAAAAGAACGTTAATCTCGCAAAAAGAAGAATTCAGGAGCCAAGAGCCCGGAGAAAAGAATGCTTTTTTCCCGGATTCCGGATTCAGGATTCAGGCTCCTGTCCCCTTCAAGACATCTCATGCTCTCTTTCTCCGGTAAGCGGACGCGGCGGGCAAGGGGGCTTTGGGACAGGGAGACAAAGAGACAACGGAACAAAAAGACTATCCCCACGTCTCCCCTTCTCCTCATCATGCGGACGGCCACAGGGCACCGCCCCTACCTCTTCTCGTCTCCTCATCTCCCCCCTCCCTCTATGGCCGGTCGCTTATAGGCGCTACAAGGCCGGGTGACATGGAACAATCCCCCCCCTTCAACATGGGATAATCCCCCCAGCCCCCCTTTATAAAGGGAGGGATTGTTGAACCCATGTTATCGTTCTACGAAGCTTTGCACTTATCCGTTTCTTTCACCCATTTCGGCCCCCATTCCCGTGAGCGACCGTCATCCTTTATCGCCGCCAGCACTGTCAGCAACCATCGAAGAGAGATTCCGATAAATAAAACTGACC